>Ga0070716_100001275_pt1 | contig 11109 bp, 9 predicted proteins | sample LARL112metaG_FD_71395 | JGI IMG/M metagenome (GOLD analysis project Ga0070716, IMG submission 71395) | Corn, switchgrass and miscanthus rhizosphere microbial communities from Kellogg Biological Station, Michigan, USA - LAR L11-2 metaG | ecosystem: Host-associated > Plants > Roots > Rhizosphere ... | reverse complement strand
GCAGCCGGGCAGGCTGGCGGTACCGGTCGGCTATGGCAGGCTGACCGGGCCGCTCGCGTTGATGACCTGGTGGAAGGCGACCGGCGGCTTGTTCTTCACGCACGTGCCGCCCGACTTCGCTCCGATCGCCAGAATGCTCAGCTGGTACTTGCCGCTGCCGCTGATCCCGGCGTAGGCGCCGGTGCCGCTCTGCAGCTTGTACGTGCCGTGCTGGTTGACAGTGAGCAGGCAGGTCTTCGGGTTGAAGGTCTGCGTGCCCGTGCCGTTCGAGTGCTTCACGGTGATCGTGCCGTTGGAGAAGGTGAAGGTGCCGATGTTGTTCGGGCCCTCGTGATCGACTGCCGGGGCGGTGAAGACGCCGCTGGCGATGACGGATGAGGCGTTCGAGGTGGCCGAGGTAGACATGGCCTGGAAGTGCTCGGTCCCACTGACCCCCGTGTGGGTGCTGGCCGCGGCCAGCCCGGCACCGCCGATCACTGCGGCAGCGGCTGCCGCGGTGATTGCTGAGGCGAGGATTTTGCGCATTACTGGGTCCCCTTCAGGTGCGATCGCTGCCGGGGGTGGAGTGCCACGGGTGCGGCGGCCCGGTCAGCGTCTGTCAACGGGGACCAGCTTGCGGGGAACCGGTGTGGTGGCACATCCGCAGTGATGCGTATTCGGGCCTGCGGTAAATGACTACGAGGCCGTCCACCGCGCCCTCCCGGCTCTGGTGCGCCGGCCTCTTGGTATCGACACAGACACCCTGGACCCGGACACTTTGCTATGTGGCTGGGTCGTTGCCGATCGTGGGGCGGTACGCCGAGCGGGCAGCCGTGTCGGCCGCCTACGCGCGGGCGGCCACGGGCGAGCCGCAGGTCGTGCTCATCACCGGGGCCGCCGGGATCGGCAAGACCAGGCTGGCCGAAGAACTGTGCCAGCAGGCAGGCGCGGCCGGGGCGCAGATCCGGGCCGGAGAATCCGCGCCGCTGGCCGGCGCGGCGCTGGCCTACGGGCCCTTCGTCGCCGCGCTGGGGGAGCAGGCCGCGTGGCTGCTCGACGACGACGGCCCGGGCGGCATGCTCGCCGCACGGCACCGCCTGTTCCTGCGCGTGCTGCGGCTGCTCGGCGAACTGGCGGCCCACGCGCCGTTAGTGCTGAGGCTGGAGGATCTGCACTGGGCCGACGAATCCTCCCGCGAGCTGCTGGCCTTCCTTGCCGTCCGGCTGCGCGACGTCCCTGTGCTGCTCGTCGCCACGGTGCGCGAGGAGGACCTGGACAGCGGCCCACGCCGCTGGCTCGCCGAGATCGAGCGCTGCCCACAGGTGAGCCGGCTGCGGCTGACCGGGTTGCCCGACCCGGATATGGCCGAGCTGGTCGCCGCCGTCCTCCCGGCTGACGCCAGTGCGGACCAGGTCGCCGCGGTGGTCTCGGCCGCCGATGGCAACCCGCTATACGCGCGGGAGCTGGCCAGCGCCGGTCGCGACGGGCCACCGGCCTCGATCAGCGAGACGCTGCTCGCCCGGGCGGCCGGCCTCTCGCGGCCGGCCCGGGCAATCGCCGACCAGGTGTCTGTCGCCGACGGCGGGATGTCCCACGAACTGCTCGCCGCGACCGTCGCGCTGGACGAAGACCGGCTCCTCGCGGCGGCCAGGGAGGCGGTGGAGGAAGGACTGCTGACTCCGGCCGGCGATGGCTATGCCTTCAGCCATAGCCTGATCAGGCAGGTGCTCTACGAGGATCTGCTGCCGGGCGAGCGGCGCCGCCTGCACCGGTCCCTGGCCGAAGCGCTTGCGGCGCAGCCAGGCGCCAGCCCCGGGAGCCTGGCCCAGCACTGGCACCTGGCCGGCTGCCCGGACCGTGCCGCCGCCGCGGCCCTTGCCGCGGCACGCCAGGCGGTGTCGGCGCACGCCTACCCGGAGGCCGTCCGGCACTATGCGCTGGCCTTGGCACTGGAGTCCTGGCTGGCCGAAGCGGGCCCGGAGTTGTTCGACGAGGCGGCGCAGGCCGCGAGCTGGGCCGGGGACGCGGAGCGGGCGGCCGGGTGGATGACGGCCGCGCTGGCCCGATCTGATGCCGCTGACGTTACCGACCGGGTACGGCGGCTGGAACGGCTGGGGCGTTATCAGTGGGAAGCCGGTGATCCGCACGCCGCCGCCGACGCCAGCCAGGAGGCGGTGACGCTGTTCCCCGAGGGCGCGCCATCCCCGCTGCGCGCCCGCGCGCTCGCCGCGCTGGCGACGCACCGGATGCACCTGGGCGACTTTGACGAGGCGCTGCCGGTCGCCGAGTGGGCCGTCGCCGAGGCGCGGCGGGCGGGTGCGGACGCCGAGCAGGCCCACGGCCTGGCGACGCTGGGCGTGCTCCTGGCCCAGCGGGGCGATCCGGACGCGGGGATCGAGGCGCTGCGCACGTCGTTCAGCCTCGCGCGCGGGGCCGGCAGCATCGAGGACGTCGTCCGCGCCGCCACCAGCCACATGTACCTGTTGTGCACCGTCGGCCGCTTCACCGAGGCGCTCGAGGTGGGGCGGGCCGGGCGGGAGGCCGTCCGGTCGCTGGGCGGGCCACCTTCGCTGACCTCGGGCCTGGACAACAACAGCGCGGCGATCCTCACCGCGACCGGGCGGTGGGCGGAGGCCGGCCGGTTGCTGGCCGAACTTGTCGGCGAGCCCACCGCGAAGGCCACCAGGTACCTGGAGCTCATGCAGCTCGAACTGGCCGTCGGGCAGGGTGACGGTGCCCAGGCGGCGCGATTGGCCACGGCGTTGGTCAAGGCGCCCCCCGAGCCCAGGCTCGATGGCCCACTGCATGCCTGCCTCGCCGAGCAGGCGCTGCACGCGGGTGACCTGGGCGCGGCCACCGACGAGGTCCTGGCCGGCCTGGCCGCGCTGAAGGGCGCGGCATGGGCCGACGCGGAGATCCGCCTGCTCGCCGCCGGTGCCAGGGCCGCCGCGGACCTCGCCGTCCTGCCCGAGGTCGCGCGGCCCAGGGACATCGCGGAACTCTGGGATCAGGTGGCGGCCACGTTCGCGGACCGGGTCCAGGCCATCGTGGCGGACGGGCGAGCCGCGGAGCCGGCCATCGCCGCGTACGCGGCGCTAGCGGCCGCGGAACACGCGCGCCAACTCGGTACCGACGACCGGGCGACCTGGCGGGCCGTGGCTGACGCCTGGCACGAGGCGGGCCAGCCGTACCGGGAGGCGTACGCCCGGCTGCGTGAGGCCGAAGCCGCTGCGCGGGCCGGGCGCCGGGAGCAGGCCGCCCGGGCTCTGGAAGCCGGCCAGGCCCTGGCCCGTGGCCTGCCGTCGGCCCCGTTGCTCGGACTGGCCGGGGAACTGGCGCGGCGGGCCCGGCTGGCCCCGCGGCCCGAGCGGCCGTCGCGTACCACATCCGGCCCGGCGCGGTTCGACCTCACCGGGCGGGAAACTGAGGTGCTCGCCCTGCTTGCCAGGGGCGACAGCAACCGCCAGATCGCCCGCGCCCTGTTCATCAGCGAGCGCACGGTTGCGGTGCATGTGTCCCGGATCCTTGACAAGCTTGGGGTACGCAACCGCACCGAGGCGGCAACCGCCGGTGCCCGGCTGGCGCTGATCCGCCCGCCCGCTGCGGCCGGGGAGGCCCGACCCGAGGAGGAACGCAGTGGAACTGATCGTGCGCATCGGCAGTGACCCGACGTCCTGGGCCGTGCCAAACGCCAGCTCCGAGAGCGTAGCCAAGAATTTGGGCCAGGCTACCGAGCCGGTCGTGCTGACGGTCACCGCCCCGCTTGCTGGCCAGCTTGTGCTGTCCCACCGGGCAGCGGGCAGCGTGGCGCTCATCGACCCGCCCGGCGGCAGGGTCTGGCAGACGCATGACTGGAATCCCGGCCACGGGTCCGCGCCCACCGCGCCCCTGGTGTACCTCGCATCGCCGGCTGGCCCGGGCCAGGCTCCGGTGTACGCCGTGTCGTCCAACATCAACAAGGCGACCGCCGTAGATGACATCGTGGCAGCGATGAAGGACGGCACGATGCTCACCTTCCAGGTCTACGACGCATCCGGTACCGGCGCCCTTGTCATCAACGGTGCCGCGCTGCCGTTTGCCGTCGTCTGTTAGCCTGCCCGGGGCCGGCGCGCCCCCGGCATCACCGAAACCCCTGGCACCAAACGGCACCCTGTGTCGCGGGCGGGATGCCGCGAAGCGTGAACTCGTGTAGACATGACGTCAGCGCGTGATTGAATGCGCGACGGGGTGCCCATGCCCCGGGGTGGGCAGCGGGCGTACGCCAACACAGGCGACGACGGAAGACCGCATGGCGCGGGAGGAATTTGTGGACTTGAAGCTGGAGCATCACACGACGGACGGGATCGAGGTCGTCGATGTCGAGGGCGAGATCGACGTCTATACCGCCCCGCGGTTGCGTGAGCTTCTCATCGACCTGGTGAACGGCGGGCACTACCAGCTCGTGGTGAACATGGAGAAGGTGGAGTTCCTTGACTCCACCGGCTTGGGCGTGCTCGTCGGCGGCCTCAAGCGCGTCCGTGCGCACGACGGCTCGCTGGACCTGGTGTGCACGCAGGAGCGCATCCTGAAGATCTTCAGGATCACCGGGCTGACCAAGGTCTTCGGCATCCATGACAGCGTGGACGAGGCCATCGCCGCCCGGAAGTCGGAGAAGTGACGCCGCACGCTCGCAGACGATGCCCACCGTGGAAATGACGTTCACGCCGCTGCCTGCGCACGTGCGCACGGCGCGGCTGGTAGCCACGGCCGTGGCGCGGCGCAGCGGCGTGCCGGAAGCCTTGCTCGACGAGGTCCGCCTCGCCGTGGGCGAGGCGTGCTCCCGCGCCGTTGAGGTGCATCAGGAGCACTGCCCGGCCGAGCCGGTCAAGGTTGCCCTGACCGGTGCCGGGGAGCGGTTCGAAGTCGTGGTGACCAACACCGCCGTCGGCGACGGCGGCATGGCATGGCCGCCGCAGCCCGCTACCGATGGGCAGGATCCGGCGGCGCTGCCCGCCGAACTTGGCCTCGCGGTCATCGCCGGGCTGGCTGATGACGTCCAGGTGTCCAGGAACGGCGATGGCCTCAGCATCCGGATGAGCTGGCCTTCCGGGCCACGGTCAGGCTGACCGGCCGCACCGGGCCGGGGCCCCTGCCCGTAGCGCGCGCTGTCGCCTGTGCAGACGCGCTGGCGGTGGGCAAGGGCGACCGATTTGTGGTTACCTTGGCTTGACCAAACGCATCGCGCTGCCCTGGCGGAACTGACCCCGCCTCGCCATCCGCTGGCGGGCATGCGTAGACTCCCGGGTCTGTCCTGGTGGCATTTGCCTTTATCCAGTGTGCTCCGCGCCTGGATGCGATGGCCGTTGCCCGGGGGGCGTTACCCGCGCGCGAAGACCCGCGCGCTTGTCGAGGAGGACTGGATGACAGGGCATAACCTCGCCGCAGGCGGCGGGGCGGTCAGTCTGGCCGGCAGCAACCTGACACTGGTTGTGGTCGTCGGAGTGATCGCGCTGCTCGCGCTTGCCGTGGCGGGCTGGCTGGTGCGGGACGTACTCGCGGCCAGCCAGGGCACGGCCAAGATGCAGGAAATCGCCCGTGCAATCCAAGAGGGCTCTGCGGCATATCTGCGACGCCAGTTCCGCACCCTCGGCGTGTTCGTTGTGCTGATTTTCTTCGTGCTGCTGCTGCTGCCCGCCGACTCGGCGGAGGTGCGGTGGGGCCGGTCGCTGTTCTTCGTGGTCGGTGCGGTGTTCTCGGCACTGGTCGGGTTCACCGGTATGTCGCTGACGGTGCGCGGCAACGTGCGGGTGGCGGCCGCGGCGCGGGAGAGCGGCGAGCGGCGCGCCATGCGGATCGCGTTCCGCACCGGTGGCGTGGCCGGCATGTTCACCGTCGGGCTGGGGCTCTTCGGCGCCGCGCTCGTGGTGCTGATCTACAAGCAGAACGCCCCGTCGGTGCTGGAGGGCTTCGGCTTGGGCGCGGCGCTGCTGGCCATGTTCATGCGAGTCGGCGGCGGCATCTTCACCAAGGCCGCCGACGTGGGCGCCGACCTTGTGGGCAAGGTTGAGAAGGGTATCCCCGAGGACGACCCGCGCAACCCTGCCACCATCGCCGACAACGTCGGTGACAACGTGGGTGACTGCGCGGGCATGGCGGCGGACCTGTTCGAGTCCTACGCCGTCATGCTGGTCGCCTCGCTGATCCTGGGCAAGGTGGCGTTCGGGAACTACGGCCTGGTCTTCCCGCTGATTGTCCCGATGCTCGGCGTCATCACCGCGGTGATCGGCATCTTCGTGGTCGCCCCGCGCAAGAACGACCGCAGCGGCATGACCGCGATCAACCGCGGCTTCTTCGTCTCGGCCGTCATATCGCTGATCCTCGTCATCGGCGCGGCGTTCCTGTACCTGCCCGACACGTTCAGCAAACTGACGGGCGTCACCGACCACAGCATCCTGTCCCATGGCGGCAACCCGCGCTGGTTCGCCATCGGCGCCGTTCTCATCGGCCTGGTCCTGGCAAGCACCATCCAGTTGCTGACCGGGTACTTCACCGAGACCAACCGCAAGCCGGTGCGCGAGATAGGCGAAAGCTCCCTGACCGGCCCTGCGACCGTGATCCTCTCCGGCATAGCCACCGGCATGGAGTCCGCGGTCTACGCCTCGCTGCTGATCGGCGGTGCCGTCTACGCCGCCTTCCTGCTCGGCACCGGCAGTGCGACGCTTGCCCTGTTCGCGGTGGCGCTGGCCGGCACCGGCCTGCTCACCACGGTCGGCGTCATCGTGTCCATGGACTCCTTCGGCCCGGTGACCGACAACGCCCAGGGCATCGCGGAGATGTCCGGGGACGTCGAAGGTGACGCGGCGCAGGCGCTCACCCACCTGGACGCGGTCGGCAACACCACCAAGGCCATCACCAAGGGCATCGCGATCGCGACCGCAGTCCTGGCGGCCACGGCCCTGTTCGGCTCGTTCCGCACCACGGTGGAAGCCGCGCTCGGCGGCGCGGCCGGGACCTTCAGCCTGTCAGTGGACAAGCCGAATGTGCTCATCGGCGTCGTCGTCGGCGCGGCGGTGGTCTTCATGTTCTCCAGCCTGCTGATCCGGGCGGTCGGCCGGGCTGCGCAGCGCGTCGTCGTCGAGGTGCGCAACCAGTTCCGCGACCACCCGGGGATCATGGACTACACCGAGAAGCCCGACTACGCGCGGGTGGTGGACATCTGCACCAAGGACTCGCTGCAGGAACTGGCCACGCCCGGGCTGCTGGCCGTGCTGACGCCGATCGCGGTCGGGTTCGCGTTCGGCTACGCGCCGCTCGGCTCCTACCTGGCCGGGGCCATCGCGGCCGGGGTGCTGATGGCGGTATTCCTCGCCAACTCCGGCGGTGCCTGGGACAACGCCAAGAAACTGGTCGAGGACGGGAACTACGGCGGCAAAGGCTCCGAGGCACACGCCGCCACGGTCATCGGCGACACCGTCGGGGACCCGTTCAAGGACACCGCGGGCCCCGCGATCAACCCGCTGATCAAGGTCATGAACCTGGTCTCCCTGCTGGTCGCCACGAGCGTGGTCAAGTACAGCCACAACGTGGGCCTGCGGACCGGCGTGGCGCTCGTCGCGGTGGCCATCGTGGTGGCCGCGGTCGTGATCTCCAAACGGCGCTCGTCCAGCCTGTCCGGCAGCGACCCGGGGAGCGGTGCCGCGGCCGTCGCGGCGGCCGCCCCGGAGGCCGTGTCCGCGCCCCAGCCGGCCGGTGAAGGCACCAATGGCACCGCCCCTGCCAGCCAGCCCCAGCAAACAGCGCCCTAGCGTCCTGCGTGCCCGAACCCCCTCATGATCATGGACGATCCCTTGCGATTTTCGCGGGGTGATCGTCCGTGATCATGGGTGCGTCGGCGCCGGGTGGCGGGCGTACGCTGCTGGTGCTGCGGCACGCCAAGGCGGCGGGCGAGCCAGGGGTCAACGACATCGAGCGCCCGCTGACCGGTGGTGGCCGCCGCGATGCCAGCGCGGCCGGGCGGTGGCTGCTGTCTCGCGGCATTACGCCGGACTGGGTGCTGTGTTCCCCGGCGCGGCGCACCCGCCAGACCTGGGAACAGATACGTGCCGCGCTCGGGGAAGCGGCACCCGGAAGTGACGCGGTGAGCTTCGAGCAACGGCTCTACGACGCGCGTGCGCAGGACCTGCTTGACGTGGTCAACGAGCAGCCGGACGACGCGCACACGCTGCTCACGGTGGGCCACAACCCGGCCTCCGGGCAACTGGTCGCCTGGCTCACCGGGCGCTCCGGCATCGCCTTCCCCGCCTGCGCGCTCGCGGTCGTCCGGTTCGGCGGAAGCTGGGCCGCCGCGGCACCCGGCGGCGGGGAACTGGCCGGCCTGTGGACCCCGCACGCAGCGGAGTTAATGGGGGCCGGGCGTCCCTGATACCCGGCGGCGGTCAGCCGCCGGGCCCTGCCGCCCCGGGGGGGCGACCCCCCGGACCCCCCGCTGGCTCAAGGCCCCGCTCCTCCGTCACGGGGCCTTGGCCTCGTTGGCCTCTACCTCGTCCCTGGATACCCCGAGCAGGTAGAGCACGGTGTCCAGGTACGGCACGCTCACCGACGCGTCGGCGGCGTCCCGGACGGCCTGTTTGGCGTTGAAGGCGATCCCCATGCCCGCGGCGGCGATCATGTCGAGGTCGTTGGCGCCGTCCCCGACCGCGACGGTCTGGCTCAGCGGCACCCCCGCCTGATCCGCGAACCGGCGCAGCGCCGCCGCCTTGCCCGCGCGGTCGATCACCGGCCCGGTCAGCTTGCCGGTCAGCTTCCCCCCGGCGATCTCCAGGGTGTTGGCCGCCGCGAAGTCCAGCCCGAGGTCGGCCGCGAGGCCCTCGGTGAGCTGCGTGAATCCCCCGCTCACGATGCCGCAGCGGAATCCCAGGTGCTGCAGGGTCCTGATCAGGGTGCGGGCACCCGGGGCAAGCTGGACCTCCCCGCGCACCTCGTCGAGCACGCTGGCGTCCAGGCCGGCCAGCAGCGCCACCCGCTCGCGCAGCGAGGTCGCGAAGTCGGCCTCTCCGCGCATCGCCGCAGCGGTGATCTTGGCGACCTGCTCCGCGCAGCCGGCCCGGGCCGCCAGCAGGTCGATCACCTCGGCAGAGATGAGCGTGGAGTCGACGTCCATGACGATGAGCCGCATCGCGCGCCGGTGCAGCCCGCCGCGCTGGACCGCGACGTCGACGCACTGCTCGGCCGCCTCACGCGTGAGCGCCGCCCGCAGGCCGTCCGGGTCGGCCCCGGACACGTCGAGTTCGATGCAGGTCACCGGGCGGTCAGCGAGCCGGTCGATCCGGTCGATGTTCGCCCCGCTCGCGGCGATCCGGCTGGCGATCGCGGCGACCGCGCTCGGCCGCAGCGGGCTGCCCATGACCGTGACGTGCAGCCGCCCGCGGCGCCTGGGCGGCTCACCCCACCCCGTGGTGATCTCCGCTTCCATGTCCAGATCGGCGGCGAGGGCCCGGACGGCCCGGTGGATCCCGGTGAGGTCGGGGTCGCCCTCGCAGGCCAGCAGCACGCCGAGGACCAGGCGGCCGCGGATGACCACCTGCTCGATGTCCGCGACGGCCAGCTCGTGGGCGGCCAGTTCGGAGAACAGCCGGGAGGTGACCCCGGGCCGGTCGCGGCCGGTCAGGGTCACCAGGACGGTGGTTCGGCGAGCAGTCATCGCGCGTAACGCTACCGTCACCTGGCCCCTGTTCCTGACGAGGGGCGGTGCTGCCGCTCCCGGTGGCGCCGGAGGAGTCAAGGCAGGAGCAGATGCACGTCGCCGAACTCGTGCCAGAGATAGGAATGTTCCACCGCCGCGGCGTAGCACCTGCGGAGCAGGCCGACCCCGGCGAAAGCGTTCAGCATCAAAAGATGCGTGGAGCGCGGTTCGTGCAGCCCCGTGAACAGCGCATCTACCACCCTGGGCGGGGTTTGCGGCGTCACCAGGTGGTGCGTCCAGCCGGCGGATGCGGGCAGCGGGCCGTCCGTCCCCGGCTCCCTCGCGGCGGCCGCCGTCTCCAGCGCGCGCACGACCGTGGTGCCGACCGCGATCACCCGGCCACCGGCCCGCCGGGTCGCGTCGACCAGCCTGGCCGTGGCCGGCGGGATGTCGTAGGGCTCGGGATACGGTTCCTCGTCGCCTTCCAGCGAGGACACGCCGGTGTGCAGGGTGAGCGGCGCGATCGCCACGCCCCGCACCACAAGCCGGGCCAGTATCTCCGCGGTGAACGGCCGGCTGGCGCTCGGCATCTCGGCGCTGCCCGGCGTGGCGGCGAACACGGTCTGGTACGCCTCGGCTGGCCAGTCCGAAGCCACATAGGAGTAGTGGATGAACGAGCCGTGCCGGAGCAGGTAGGGCACCACCGCGGTGGACAGCCGCACCCGCCACAGCCGCCCGGTGACCCGCTCGGCCAGTGTCACCACCGCACCGCCGGGCAGCGGCAGCGCCTGGCCCGGCGCGCCCCCGGGGAATGGCTGGGTCGCGTGGCCGCGCACGGCCCGCAGTTCGGCCAGCCAGCTGCCGTCCGGCAGCGAGGTGGAGAAGTGCATGACCAGCCCCGGGCCGCAGCGGACCGCGGCGGGCAGCGTGGCCGAGGTGTTGACCACGAGCAGGTCCCCGGGCAGCAACAGGCCGGGCAGGTCGGTGAACGGGTGGTGGGTGATCTCGCCGGTCCGGCGCCGGCTGACCATCATCCGGACCGCGTCCCTTGGCACGCCGCGCGCCTCCGGCGGCTCGCTCGCCTCCAGGGCGGGCGGCAGCTCGAAGTCGGCCAGCACCGTCATGACAGCACCGTCATGACCGCACCGCGGGCCCGGCCACGGACGCGGCCTCCGCCTGGTCGCCGGCGGGCATGAGATCGGCGGCACGGTAGCGGCCGCTCGGCATCCGCTCGCTGATCAGCCTGCGGAACGCGGGCACCACCGACTCCGGCAGCGGCCGGTCGGAGATGTCTTCGCCGGGGAACGCGTCCTGGTGCATCTGGGTACGCAGGTCCCCCGGGTCGACCCGCCAGACCCGGACGGCGACCTCCTCGGCGGCCAGCACGTTGCAGGCCTGCTCGAGCGCGGCCTTGGCCGCGCCGTAGCCGCCCCACCCCGCGTACGCCTCGACCGCGGCGTCGGAGGTGA
>Ga0070716_100001264_pt1 | contig 11139 bp, 12 predicted proteins | sample LARL112metaG_FD_71395 | JGI IMG/M metagenome (GOLD analysis project Ga0070716, IMG submission 71395) | Corn, switchgrass and miscanthus rhizosphere microbial communities from Kellogg Biological Station, Michigan, USA - LAR L11-2 metaG | ecosystem: Host-associated > Plants > Roots > Rhizosphere... | reverse complement strand
GGCCTGCCGACAGCGGTGGGGCACTGGCTAACGAAGGGCCGGCGCTGAGCGCCGACTAGGAAGGACGGTGGAGACTTCCGCCTTGTACGGCAGGAAACCACGCGCCATGCTTCTCCTCGCGTTCGCCTCCCTTGCCGCGCCCGCTCGGTCACCAAATCCTGATGCGGGCGTAACCGGCTCGGCCGCCACGGTCGGCCGGCGGTTCCTCACGTCCCCTTGGGACCTGGCTCCCGGACGGGGAGGGGAAGGGAGGCAGGGCGCAACTCACTCATGGATCACACCCCTGTTGCCATCGGCACCCGCACCTATTGGGTCTCTGACGAGGAGAAGCTCGTCCTACTCGCGCCCGAGGACCGGGCGCAGCATTTGTATGTCGTGGGCAAGACGGGCCTCGGCAAGAGCACCCTGCTTCGGAACCTCATCCTGCAAGACCTCTACGCCGGTCGGGGCGTCGGGCTCCTCGATCCGCACGGCGACCTGGCGCGCGAGATCCTCGACGCCATCCCGCGCGGACGCACGAACGAAGTGCTCCACTTCGCGCCCGGCGACCTGGCGCGGCCGGTGGGCTTGAACCTCCTGCCGAAGGTCTCGCGCGACGAGGAACATCTCGTCGTCGCCGGGGTCCTCGCCGCCTTCCGCGGGATATGGGGCTCGAGCTGGGGGCCGAGGCTCGAATACATCCTGGGACACGCGCTCGCCGCGCTCCTCGATCACGGCGGGCTCACGATCTTGGCGCTACCGCGCCTGCTATCGGACGACGCCTTCCGGGAGCGCCTGACCGCGAAGATCCGCGATCCGGTGGTGCGCGCTTTCTGGCGGGAGGAGTACGCCCGCTATGACCGGCGCTTCCGCTTGGAAGCCATCGCGCCGATCCAAAACAAGATCGGGCGCTTGCTCGCCAATGCTCCGATGCGAAACGTCTTCGGCCAGGCCCGGAACCGCTTCGACGCCGGTTTCCTCATGGACCGGAGCCGCATCCTGATCGCTGATTTGGGCAAGGGCGTGATCGGCGAAGACCACTCGCGGCTCATGGGCGCCCTGCTTCTCTCGCAGTTCCAGTGGGTGGCAATGCAGAGGGCCGCCTTGCCAGAATCCCTCCGCACCCCCTTCTATCTATATATAGATGAGTTCCAGAGCTTCGCGACGGAGGCGCTGACCGCGATCCTCGCCGAGGCGAGGAAATACGGCCTCTCCCTCATCTTGGCCCATCAGTACCTCGATCAGCTGACCGACGAGATCCGGCAAAGCGTCTTCGGCAATGTCGGGAACCTCATCGCCTTCCGGGTCGGCGAGCGGGACGCGCGCCTCTTGGCCGAGGAGCTCGGCGGCGACGTGAAGACGGGCAATCTCGTCTCCTTGGGCAAGCACGAGATCTATGCCCGGCTCCTGGACTACGGCCAAATCCGAGAACCCTTCCGGGGGCGGACGCTTCCACCGATCCGCGGCACCGTGACCGGCCGGCGCGAGGCGGTCATCCGCCACTCTCGCGAGCGCTACGGCCGGCCGCGGGAAGAGGTGGAACGGAAGATCGAGCAGTGGATGGGCGGCGGGAGCCGGCGTCTTTCCGAGCCGGAGCCGGGCGGGTAGCGTGAGGCGATGACTTCTCCACTTCGCCGGCCGCGCTTCGAGCGCGCCAAGGTCGCGGGCATCAAGCTCATGCCGCGCGACCTTCTGATCCTGCGCGCCGTAGAGCGCCACCGGCTCCTGCGCTCCACGCATCTCGTGGCTCTTGCGGGCGGCAGCTCGCAGGCGACACTCAGGCGCTTGCAGCTCCTTTTCCACCATGGCTACCTCGACCGGCCGGCCGCGCAGCTCGACTGGTACGCCGCTGGTTCCGAGCCTATGGTCTATGCCCTCGGGAACCGCGGCGCTGCCGTTCTTGCCGCCGAGGGCGAGCGAGGCGGCGCTCTTCGGTGGGAAACGAAGAACCGTAACGTCTCCCGCCAGTTCCTCCGCCACATCCTCGCCGTCGCCGAGGTCATGGTCGCCTTCGAGGTGGCCTGCCGTGACACCGAGGGGGTGGCGCTCATCCAGCCCGAGGAGATACTCGCCGGAGCGCCGGAGGCGACGCGGCGCCTTCGCCTGCCCTTCCGCTGGCAGGTGGAGATGAACGAGGGTGGGACACTCCACCGCCTCGGCGTGGAACCGGATCGCGTATTCGGCCTCAGCTTCACCGGAGCGCCGGAGCACCGGCGGCGCGTCTACTTCTTCCTTGAAGCGGATCGCGGCACCATGCCGGTTGTTCGCCAGGGCCTCGGGCAGACTTCCTTCCGGCGCAAGCTCCTAGGCTACCGGGAGACCTGGCGGCAGGGACTTCATCGGAGGCACCTTGGCATCCCGAACTTCCGGGTCCTCACCGTAACGACGAACGAGGAGCGGATACGGCACCTGGTTGCGGCCTGCCGGTCGCTCGAAGGCGGGCGGCTCTTCCTCTTCGCAGATCGGGAAAGCTTTGGTCGCGGCGACATCCTCTGGCAGGAGTGGGTGAATAGCCGGAATGAGGTCGGCGGCCTTATCTCTCGCCCTCCGATCCCTAGAGAATCGGTCATGGTAAGATGAAGGTAGGTAGCTCTCCGCCGAGAGGAGCAAAGAACCTGTAGAGGGAACACCCGATGACACTCTCCTTAGCCTGCCTAACATCATCTGGTATCGTCCTTAGTGCCGATAGCAGACAGACCTATCGGAACAACGCCAACATGACCCGAATTGGCACCGATAGCGCCTTTAAGCTCTTCCAATTGAGTAGCAAGGTTGGCATTGTGATTGCCGGAAGAGCGTTCTTCCCTGATGGCAAAGGCGTCTTGAAGAACACCGGCTGGTACATTGAGGAGTTCAAGCGTAGCAGCTTGCCGGCAAACGGATCGGTCAAAGAGATTGCAAGCGCCTTGAACGATTACCTTGTCTCAGCCTTCTTGGACCCCGAAGTTGTGAGACTTCACGAGGGCCTCACATCAAACATACTCGCCGCGGGAGGTAAGGATGTCGTCTTCAAGGCGCGCGAGAAACTCTCGGTGCCGTACTCATACACGGATAAAGACGGGAAAGCGATCGAGAATCAATGGTCTATAGATACGATCAGTTTCATTGTCGCCGGCTATGACTCTGATGGAATAGGAAGAGCATACCTGACCATCGTTCCCGAAGGGCCGGCTATCGAGCGGACCACCGAGTCCGGCGCTCCGCTTTGGATCGGTCAAACAGATATCGTCGCCAGGATTCTCAAGGGATATGGCTGGGAGATCAATGCCCTAGAGTTTGTGAAAGATGCGCGCTCACAGGGAAAGAAGGTGGATGATGAGCTGAATAAAATGGAGTACCTATTCAATTGGGGTACAATGACTCTGCAAGACGCCGTAGACTTCTGCGTTCTTATGACCAGGATGACAGAAGGTATTCAGCGCTTCTCGGACGGCACTGTGATGAATCCAGGAGGAATACCGGGCGTCGGAGGTCACGTAAATGTGGCTACTATTACCTCCGACGAAGGGTTCCAATGGATTAACAAACGTAATCTTGTGATTGGCGCTTCTGAGCAAAATGCTTGACCAAGGAGAGCGTCGTATATCAGGTTCTTCACATAGGGGAGAGTTGTCGAACTATGACCGACTCAGATCAGATAGCCATAACGATACCTTCTTTCAAGAGGAGGGTCGGCGCTTTCCTTCCTCTCACAGATGCCGTTCGCGATCTACTGCACTTTGTCCTGACAACGAGACCCCTTGCGTTCCTGGCGCGGGCCTCCCGCTCCCTCGACCCGCAGTCGCCATCCTACAGAGACGACAATGGAGCCGTCCTCCTTCTCTCAATTGGCGCGGCAAAGGAAGCGGGAGACAAGTTTGCCGAAGCCGAGCGTCGGGGATGGTTCGCGCCACTTCTCGCACAAGTCCCCAAGGACAAGTTCCCTGAGATTCATTCACTCCATGCGAGTCTCTGTGCCTACTGTGCCAACAAGCCCTCGAACTCGCTCCTGAGTCGCATCACACCAATTCGCGATTTCGTCTCCTTTCATGTGAATCGCGGACGATTGACAACAGCATGCACGCAACTTACGGACACTGTGCAAGAGTTCCATCCCATCAGTCCCACTGACGGGATAGTAGATCCATTCCTCGGAATACTCTCAGCCCAAATTGTGGAGACAGCGACCGGAAAGACCAGCGACGAACTACAGTTTCTTGTCGAGGAGGTGCCTAATCTCGTTGCGGCACTCGCGAACTTCGGCGAGCAGATCTACAACCTGCTTTTGGTGGAGCGGCTTTCGCTAGAGAAGAACGACTCACCTGCGGGATAAGGGCAATGATGACATGGCTGCTGGAATAACTCTCATATTCGACAAGTCGGCGCTCCAATGTCTCAATCTTGACGAGGCGGTGTGGCTGGATACCTTTTTCACTATCAATATCACACCGCTCTTTTTCATCGAGACGCTGGCCGATCTTGAAAAGCAGGTACGCGCGGGACGCACGGCAGAACAGGTCGTAGGTAATCTTGCAGAGAAGACACCCGATCTGAACTCTCACGCAAATATCCCTCATGGACTTCTCATTCAGGGCGAACTCATGGGGGGGACGGTAGAGATGGAGGGGAGACCGCTTGTCTCAGGCGGTCAAGTCATGCAGCTTGAAGGACAGACTGGCATCATGTTTCAACTACCTCCTGAACAGGAGGCACTTAGCCGATGGCAACGACATGAGTTTCTCGCACTTGAGCGCCTCATGGCGAAGGCGTGGCGACACGCCCTCTCCGGGATAGACTTCAACGGAATCTACTACACCTACCAGGATTGGTTTCGGGCTCGACCGAAGCCACGGACACTTGATGAGGCGAAGGCACTAGCAGCGGAGATTCTCGACAGGTACGGGCCAGACAAAGAAAATGCATTTCGCTTTGGGCTCGACCTACTTGGAGTGCATCCCGAAGCACAAGTTTCCGTACTGAGCCGATGGCAGACTCTCGACTGCCCTCCGCTTCGTCTCTTTGCCCCCTATTGCAGGCATGTTGCCGAGGTCGATCTCTTCTTCTACCTCGCAATCGCGGCCGGTCTGATCGGTCGCGACCGGCCGAGTCATAAGGTAGACCTGGCGTACCTTTACTATCTGCCCTTTTGCAAAGTGTTCACCTCCAAGGACAATTTGCACCGAAGGATAACGCCACTCTTCCTCCGACCGGATCAGGATTTTGTATGGGCTGAGGATTTCAAGGCGGATCTTCGTTGCCTGGACGAGCACTACTCCGCGTTGCCAGAGGAAATCAAGGCCAAGGGACTTTTTGCCTTTGCCTCCCATCCTCCCGTAGATGCCTCCTATCTTGTGAGCCGTTTGTGGGACAAGCATCTCCCAGGTTGGCGTAATCACGACTCAGGTACATCGGCGCCTATTGATGAAGAGACTGAGAAGTACGTTCTGGAAAGGTTACGCCATTTCACGGAGGACGCACGACCGATAAGTCCGCCTGCATCCTTTGACTCGGATGAAGTGGAGAACATGGTATTGGAACGAAAGATCTCTCTCTGGAAGGGAAAGTGGCGCCGCCTACCACCCGGAATTGAGGAGTCGGAAGACAGCAAGTAATGCCCTGAACCTAGCTCCTTATATACGGATGAACTACGCTTAAACTTCTTGGCCTCGGTCGGTGCCTAGTCATGCGCCGAGGAGCTTGGTAAGCTGAGAGAGAAGGCTATCCACTATTTGCGATCGGTTTTTGTCCGTCCTATCGTCAAGGCGGCTCCCGTAGGCGGTTCGAGGTCTGTCTCGTTGTGGTCCACCGTCAAGGCGCCATTCCGAGCCGTCTTCGGAAAGCGTTGATTATCAGCGAGCACTGTCAAGTCCCCTTGCTAGATATAGCTGGGTCCAGTTCCTGATCCCGACAAGCGAAATTGACAAATAAGCCCGGCATGCTATTCATAAAGCATGGTCGCAAATCAATAACCAAATGCTATGAACGCATTCGAAAAGCCAGGAAAGCAGGAGCCAACGCCAGAGGAGCTGATGACCCCAAAGCAGCGGGAGATGTCGCAAGATCGCGAGGAGCAGCTGGAAAAATATGGAACCGACCTGGTATCCGAATATTTCGGACACAGTCCTGAGCTGAGGAACGAAGTCAGGCAGCGTTGGCCGGACGCGGTAGACGCGCACAGACTCACCGGAGCGATAAAGAGCGAATCAGGAAAACTGGAAAAGGTTCAGCTTGTGGCGGTGAGATACCGGAGTTCCAAGGACAATCCGTCGGGGTGGGAGTATATGGGTACCATAGACGGCCAGCCAGCTTCGGCAGAAAGAGCTAAGGAACTCTTCCAGCAAGACAAGACTACCCTCGGAGCAGGAAGCCACAAGTGGAGCAGAGACAGGGATACACTAGAAGCGAATGCAGAAAGAGACCAGGAGTTTCCGAAGAACGTGACGAATGAGGGCGGCCTCTGAAGCGCGCGAAAAAATATATCAGTCAAGCTCGCGTTGATAGCAGTCCGCGATCAGCGTTTAGCTTTCTTGTCCTCGTTCCGTGCCTAGTCTTGCGGTAAGGAGCTTGGTAAGCTGAGAGAGAAGTCTATCCAATATTTGAGATTGGTTTTTCTCCGCCTTGCCGTCAAGGCGCCTCTCGTAGGCGGTTCGAGGTCTGTCTCGTTGCGGTCCACCGTCAAGGCGCCATTTCTAGCCGCCTATTGTCGGCTTTGTTAAGGTTGCAATACTGAAGGAAATGGGTTATGGTTTTTCAAAGGTCGCGACATTCTTCTTATACAATATCGATTATGCCTGGACATATGGAGGCAATGGAACGCGCCAGCAAAGGAGATCCTACCCCAGAGCGACACCTTGACGCTCTTGAGCGTGTAAGCCGAGGAGGAACGCCTGCGCAACAGGAGAAGAAAAAGAGTCCAGAGGCACTAAGAAAAGAGGCTCAACAAGTGCTGGATATGCAAGCAATGCAGGTTAAACTCACGCGCGACGATAAGCTCGAAGCTATAGTAGCAGCCTTAAATGCAGGATATGCAGAGTACCAAAGGGTTGCACGCGCGAACGGCTTGGAATAGTTGGGGTAATGGATGAAAGGGCTCAATTTTTCTTTCCATTCACCACCGAGGACACCCATTGGGCGTCCTCGTTTGGTTTTCTCTGCGCTTCCCTGGCGGTTTCGTTTCACCCCGCCCGTAAAAACGCCATTTATTACCTCCTTGAGATCCCGGTAATCGAGGCGGCCCGACGCTTACTGTTTTTGCTCTCGGTCGGTGCCTGGCTTGGTTACGAGGATATTGATAATCTCAGATAGAAGTACATCCAAGATTCGAGACTGGTCTTTCTCCGCCTTGTAGTCAAGGCGCCTCTCGCAGGCGGTTCGAGGTCTGTCTCGTTGCGGTCCACTGTCAAGGCGCCGTTTCTGACCGCCTTTCTTTCATTACTGGTCGGGATTCTGACGATAGTTCCATGACTCGTCCAGCACTGATTACTGCGGGCGCGTAAGCGCAACCTGCAACAAAGTTATCAGAGCGAGCCTAGAGCAACCCTTTTAAGAAAGCCCTCTCTTGTTCCGCGGCTTGTTCCTCGGTTCTTTTCTGCTCTCCGGTTTGTTTTTCCTCTTCCTCCCTCCTTCTCCTTACGTTCTTCGGTAAGAACCATTCTTCGCGATCCCTAGTATGATTGGCGGCTTCTGATTCTTTTTTTTCGTCCGCGCTGATAAGAAGGTAGGCAGTACACTTTCTATACAATTCCCGCGCGGCTGCGTGCGAAACTTCTTGCCCATCTACTTCTCCGCGAAAATTTTCGTCGTACCACCACTTACTGGCTTCGCCATATTCTGGTTTGCCGTCCCATCCCGCGCGCAAATTTAGTACCCTTGTCTTGCCATCATAGTCCTTTACTTCGCCAGTAATCTGCTCTACGACCGTCACGTTGTACAAATTCTCTCTATCATAAACAAAGTCTCTGAACAGATCGGAAGCGCTCGTAGCTTGCTCTTTCGATATACCTTTTTTAGGGTACAAGTGTCCCGTAAACCGTATCCCCTCCTTTTCTAGGGCTTCCGTACGCTCTCTGAATTTACTGGATATCTCTTGCTGTGCAGGGTTCTTCTCCATCATTCTTGCGGCCTGCGCCTCTGCATTTGCAGGGGTAGCTTCAAACTCTCCCTCTTTGTACGGTCCAATATGCTTAATTCTCTCAGGCATGGTGTTGGGTTTTTGGTTTGACTCTCTAATATCTATCCCTAAATGTGTTACCCGTCAACCGGGGCATAAATAGGTTAAACAAGTCTAATGAGGATTGCCAGGAGTGGTTCCCAGGTTAGCTTCACCTCTGGTGCCAATCGATTGCCAAGGCGCCTCTCGCAGGCGGTTCGAGGTCTGTCTCGTTGCGGTCCACCGAAAAGATTTCTTGGCCGGTTCGCCACGAGCTGCACCTCGGGGAGCACCGTGAAATCAACATCTTTGCCTGCCGCAAGCCAGTTCGAGGTGAACTGTGCGAGCAATTCGCGCTTTTCCTCGATCGTACCCGATTCGTATAGGGAATGCGCGGAACCTAGCCGTTCGAGGAAATCGGCAAGTCTTTGCGGACCTGTCATCCCGGAGTCATCGAGGTTCGCAAGCTGCTCCTCAAGAGTCCGCTTCTCGGAAAGGAGTGCCGCTTGGCGCTCCTCGAAAAGCTCGCGGTCAAGGAGCCCGTCGATCAGCGCATCCGTAAGGCGGGCGCGCCTCGCGGTAAGCTGGCTCAGTTTCAAGTCAAGCGCCTTGCGGCGCTCTGCCGCCTCATCCTTCCAATTCGCTTTCATGCCCTCGATCTTCTCGCGGATATAGGCGCCCTCTTCGGCGCCTAACTCGCAGGAGAAGAAGAGCGGCCTGACCTTCCCATCTGCCGTCTCCTCCTTGACGTTCGTTATGGGACAACTCGGGGAGTGGCAGCGGTAATAGATGAAGCCCTTTTGCGTCTCGCCGATCAGGGAGTAGCCGCAGCTCTTGCAGCGCACGGTGCGGCGCAGGAGGAAGTCGTGCCTCGCCGGTCGCGCGGAGAGCTTGCCGTCGAGGACCGCCTGCACCCGATCGAAGAGCGACTTCTTCAGAAGGTGATCGTGGGCGCCCTCGTAGGTCTCCTTGCGGCGCTGGACCCGGATGAGCCCGACGTAGAAGGGATTGCGCAGCATGGTCGCAAGTCCGTTCAAGGAGACCTCGCCGCCCCGCCGGTTTTTGAGTCCCGACCGCTGCACCTCCGCTAGGAGGGTGTTCAGGTTGTAGCTGCCGGTGGCATACAGCTCGAAGGCCCGGCGCACAAGCGGCCCCTTCACCGGATCGATGGCCTTGGGCTTGCCGGCCCCGCAGTCCAAATACCCAACCGGCGCGGGCATAGGCAGAATGCCTTGCTTCAGCCGCCCATTGATGCCCTTCAAGGCTTCCTCGCGGAGATTCCTGATGTAGTCGGCGGCGACGACTGCCTGAAGGTCGGCGGAGAGCCGGCCGCCGCGATTCGTGAGATCGAGTCCTTCGTTTGCGAAGTACAACTCAATCACCTTCTTGTCCACCAGCTCCGTGAGGTCCACCCAATCCCGGCCGTTCCTCACACCCCGGTCGATCTTGTGGATCACGACGCCGGAGGCGGCGCGCTTCTTGAGGAGCCTGAGCATCTCACTCCATATTGGCCGCCCGGTCTTCGCCGCCGTCTCGCGCTCCTCAAACCATCGAGCGATCGTTATCCCGCGCTGTGCCGCGAAGCGCTCGATTGAGGCGCGCTGCTCTTGGAGCGAGACACCCTCGCCCTGCCGGGTCGTGGAGACCCGGATGTAGCCGTAAAACGATTGATTCATGTGTGTTTGGTTTGCCTTGGGGAATCGACCTTTCCCGTCATGGTAGGACGGGGAAGCGGACTCGTCAAAGCAAGGAAGCGGTCATAGGCCGCCGGGTCATTCGTGATCCGCTCATACATGCGCAGAATGATTGCGGCGTAGCCCGCATACCAAGCGTCGAGCGCTGCGTACTCGGCATCGCTGAGATCCGGGAAGAGCTTCTTTAGCCGCGCAGGCGCGGGGGTGTTTTCCATGCGAAGGAGCGTAGTGCCTGCCCGCTGCGGACAAAAGACGCCTGCGGGAGCGTGCTTCGCCGCCCTTCACATCATTTGAAGACTTAGCCAAGGCGGCAAGTTTTGCCGTCTTTTGCGCGGCCATGAGCGCGGATAGCCTGAGTCGCACTCATGACCAAGCCCTGCCCGAGATCACGGCCTGCAATTCGTCTTCCCGACATCCGCGCCGGCCCGCTTCGGGTTTTGAAGGTTGCTTTGCATCACTAACCCAACTTCAAAACCCTATGTCACAGAATCCTACCCGCCCGACCCGCATCCTCGCCATTGATCCCACGACCAAAGGCTTCGGCTACACCGTTTTCGACCTACCAAAGCACCTCGTCGCCTGGGGCATGGCCCATGTGAAAGGCGACAAGCGCACCGGCGCCATCTTCCGCTTCGTGGCGCTCCTCGACCAGTTCCGGCCGGATGCCGTCGTGCTCGAAAACACGACGGCCAAAGGCTCGCGTCGCTACCCGCGAGTGCGCGAACTCTTGGAGACGCTCGGGAAGATCGCCCGCGAGCGCGGCCTTGAGGTGCAGACCGTTTCCCGCCTCGCGGTCATCGCGCACTTCTCGAATGACGAGCCGGCCACCAAGCACTCGATCGCAAAGACGCTTGCGGTGGACTACCCGCAACTCGCAGAGAAGGTGCCGAGGAAGCGCAAGATCTACCAGAGCGAAGATGAACGCATCGCGGTCTTCGATGCGCTGTCCCTCGCGGTGACCTTCGCCGGCAAGTGACGCGATAGACGTTCCTCGCACGCAAGGCGGCTCTCTCAGCCGCCTTTTGCGTTTCATCTCCCGCCCCTACCCTCAAGGCAGACCTTTGTCCTCACGAAAGGAGGATGCGATGTCACAGAGCTTCGTCTCGTTTGCGGAGGTGAAGCGCGCGGTTACGATCGTGGCGCTCCTCGATCACTACGACTTCTCTTCCAAGCTCATCCCGAAGGGCCAGAACCTCGTGGGCGCCTGCCCCTTCTGCGAGGGGAAGTCGAAGCGCCAGTTCCAGGTGAACCCCGAGAAGAACGCCTGGTACTGCTTCGGCTGCAAGCAGGGCGGGAACGTCCTCGACTTCGTAGCGAAGAAGGAGCGGGTCGGCGTGC
>Ga0070716_100001262_pt1 | contig 11142 bp, 18 predicted proteins | sample LARL112metaG_FD_71395 | JGI IMG/M metagenome (GOLD analysis project Ga0070716, IMG submission 71395) | Corn, switchgrass and miscanthus rhizosphere microbial communities from Kellogg Biological Station, Michigan, USA - LAR L11-2 metaG | ecosystem: Host-associated > Plants > Roots > Rhizosphere... | reverse complement strand
GCACGGCCTAGGTGTGGTGCAAATACGAAAAAATGGCATAGTTTTTGCCTGTGAGCTTTTGGATACACCTACACATGCGTACAGTGTGTGCGTGAACGTTGGTTCACAATGTAAATTACTTTAACCATCGTTGACGATGTAAACAACGTTGCTTATAGGCACTCTCTAGATGCGTAGTTGTGATAGGCACTCTGATAGGCACTCTGCACATGATGCCTTATCGCAACTGGCACTCTCCGATCACGATCGTGATCATTGTTAACCATCGTTGACGATCACGATCACGCGCCTCTCTCCTTAATCAATCCGTGACGCACAGCAGTGGATCACACTCGATCCAGTGCGAGCGCATGCGACACTGTACGCACATGGCCGCGCGCTCGACTGTGCACATATGTTCACATCAACGCACGTTCACTCACACGCGAAGCGCCCCGCGCGCCTCACCCCGAGGTAGGGCAGGCGCAACGCGCGTTGTGTTCCTATCACCTACACGTGCACACACGAAACGGGTCGCCCTGCCTCGCCAGCCTCGCCCTGCCCGACCACGAGGCGAGCCCTGCCCTACCTGCCCTATCCGAGGCAGGGCACAACATTGCTCAATGGTTGCGTGGGTTTAAGTACTACTGCCCTGCCCTGCCCTGCTGGTTTCCCTGGCGCCGGGCCCGGAGCCTCTCCGCTGTAATTTTACAGCAACAATCATCTCGCCTATGAGATCTACACCCGTAGGCAAGGCAGGCAGGGATCCGGGGGAAATAAGTAAACCAATTCGGGTAGTTGCGACCTGCCCTACCTGCTGCCCTACCTCGAACGCGATCTGCACCGTTTCGATCGCAATCGCCTTGTTTCGTAGCGGATTCGATGCTGCCCTACCTCGCATCGACGCATCGCCCAAGGTTCGGCAGGGGGTAGGGCATCGGGTGGCGCTGTCCCCGCTCCCGATATCCGACCCCTTAAAGCTCCCCTCCGGATCCCTCCCCGCTCGTCCCCGCTGCCTCCCAGCGCCTTCCTGGCGCGCCTCGGCTGCCGGTTCCTCGCAACGCCCGCCACGGTGTCGCACGAGCTCCCTGGCGCCCTCCCCGCTGCCCATCCCCGGGCTCGCGTCGGTTCCAGGCTCCTCGCGCCCGTCGTAGCTCGCTCGAGGCGGGTGGCGGGCGTCTGCGGCGCCTCGGCTCGCGTTGGGTGGCGTCGAGGATGCTGGGCGCGCGCGCGGCGCCTTGGGGCTGCGCAGGGCCGCCTCAGGGCGCTCGCGCTTCGAGTTCCCGCTCGTTCCCGCTCCCGCTCGAGAATCGACCGCGCATTGTTTGAATCACCTTGCAAGGTGGCACCGCGTAGGGTAGTAGTTACCCATGACGAACGCGACGACGAAGTCTTTCATCGGCAAGTGCAAGCCCTGCAAGCGCGCCGTTCAGGCGTCCGCCGTCGCCACCGAGACGCGCGCCGCCGCACGCACCAGCACGGGCAAGGTCATCTCGCCGAAGCGCATCTCTTGGCAGATCGTCGGCGGGGCGCACGACGGGCACCGTACTGGGCTCGCCGCCGCGTGGAACGGCAAGTGGCAGATTGATGTTACTTGCCCCGGGTGCCGCGCGGCAGTGAGCCTCACCGCGGTCATGGGCGCCATGTCCGAGGAGCACGTGTGCGGCGCGCGCTGTCTCGCATCGACGGGCCCCAACTGCGAGTGCTCTTGCGGCGGCGAGAACCACGGGAAGTCGCACGCCGCTTGATTCGGTGGCCACCCAAAAGAAACACCTTGCAGGGTGTCACCGCGTGAGGTAGGTTCCTGCTCATGAAGACGACGACGAGCAAGTTCCTGTGCGAGATGAACCGGGCCGAGCAGATCGCCGCGCGCGAGGGCGACCTCGCTGAACAGCGCAGCTGGCTCACCCAGGCGGCCCACGGCGCCGGATACGACGTGCCCATGGTGCGCCGATGGATCCGTGAGACCGAGGCCGCGCTAGCGCAGCTTCGCGGATGACACGGTGGCCACCCGCATCGCCCTCCCAGCTCAGGCTCGGAGGGCATTGCCCGTTGAAGGAGCTAGACGACGATGCGACACGGAACCTATAACGCGCTGAAGATTGTCCCGTGCGAGTGCGGCTCGACTGAGCCTTATTGGCACGGACCGGAACATGGGATCCGGGTCTACTGCTGCGACGCCTGTTGGCATCGCACGGACAAGACGAAGAGCAATCCCAATGGCACGTGCCCGAATTGTGGCAGTGGCCAGGACAAGCACGAGGACAATGGCCTTTCGTCTCGATCGGTCGAGTACACGATTCTATGCACCGCGTGCACTCACCAGTGGAGCCCGAACGAGTCATGATCCTCGACCTCACCCGCCCCATCGCCTCACTGTGCGAGCTCGCAGGCGTCACGCTGGGCAAGCTGGCCCGCGCACGTGGCTTTGCGACACAGTCGCTCAAGGACGGGCCGGGCGTGGGACTCGCGACGATTGCAGCGCACGCTGCTGCGTTGGGCATGAGCATCCGCGTCGTGGTTGAGTCCGCGGCGCCTGTGTGCGCCACGTCGATAGCGGCGTCTTGCGACGTGGTGGCCACCTGAAACGACAGCGCCCGCCGCGACGGGGTCGGGCGGGCGCGGAGGGGAAGCTGGCGACGATCTAAGTCTTCGCCGTGTCGGGGCGCTCGCGTTGCAGACGCTGAATCTCGCGCCCTACGTACCAGAGCGCCTTCTCTAGATCCTCGATTGGATCCTTCGATTTGAGGCCGGCGCGCCAGATGTATTTGATCGCGTTTCCGAGGTTGAAGCCGAAGTGTTCCGCTACGTCGATACACTCGACGCCCGAAGGATGTCCGTTGTAGTGCGGCGGATGATCGATCGCGCTCACTTCACGCCCCCGTCGAACAGGCTCAGCGTCCTCGGAAACACCTCGCTCAACTGCGCGTGAAGCGCGTCAGCAAACTGCCGTATCTCCCACTGAGCCACTGGATTCTTGGCCGTCGAGCGCAAAGAGAGAAAGCCGAGCCAGTTGCGAAGGTTGGTCGATGCGCGCATTCGGCTGTAACGTCCCACGGGCAGGTGAATGCGCGCGAGTTCCTTGGGGACGCCTACCGCGAGTGCATCTTCGTATAGCGATTGCTGGCCCTCGTACACGATGCGAAGCTGCGCTCGGAAACGCTCGGCCCCGGCAACGTCGAGAACGCCAGCGCCGGCCACCGTACCGGCCTGCTTGTTCGTCCCACCACTCCCAATCATGAGCCGCTCGACCGTCGGGATGTAGTTGACGTCCGGGAGCGGCGTGTACCGCGCACTCATCTCGTTGTAGCTCTGCGTCCGGTGACGGTGCCACTCGCGGAACACGAAGATCGGCGCCTGTACTTCGATGGTCGCGCCGGCCATCTCGAACGGCGTCGCGTGCTTGTTCTCCCATAGGAAGCGGAGAAGCTTCTCGTCTCCGGGCACGTGACATGCGTCATCGCAGACGAAGCACTCGCCGCCTTGACCGTTGCACGTCTGGCATAGTCTAGGACCCCACCCTTGAAAGCCTTTGCCAGTGCTCATTCTGGCGGCTTCGATGATGCGCTCGTCGCTACCCCATGTCTCAACTGTCGCAATGTGGCCAAAATCAAGAACTTTCGTCACGTCGTCTCCTTCCTGTAAACGTACTGCCGCACCCCGCCCTCGGTCTGCCGCACCCTCTTGTAGCCCGCGCCTCGGAGCACGGTGCCGACTCGCATCTCGTCGGACTTCGACCACTTGCTCTTGTCGATGCCGAGCGTCCCGCCGAGGATCGTACCGACACTCACATCGCCAACGGCGCGCGCGTCGGTGGCCAACCAGTCACGGATCGGATCGTCCCACGGGTCAAGCGAGAGTCGGTGTCCCTGCTCCTCGCGACAAGCGCCGTGCTCGGGCAGCGTCTCGGGCCACCATCGCTCGTCCGCGGCGTATGCCTGGACAGCCTCTGCCCACAGCGCTTCTCGGTCACGTTCGAGCGCCGCCAGGTCGATCATGCCGCAGTGAACGGGCCACCACCGACGCCCGCCAGTTTCGTCTTGCAGGTACTTCTTGCCGGGGTTGATCGTCGCGAGGAAGATGCAGCGTCGCGGGGCAACGATGTCCCGCCGAAGATACGGCGGCCGGTACTTGTCGGCCTTCGACGAAACGAACGCCTTGATGACGCTCGCTTCGTGCTTCGTGTAGGCGTCGAACTCTGCGAGCTCGTAGCCCCAAACGCCTTGGATCGAGCCGAAGCGATCCTTGTTCGCGAGGTCGATCGGCGTGTCCGAATACCACGGGTGATAGAGGATGCGCGCGGCGGTCGACTTCTTTGCGCCTTGGGGCCCTTCGAGCACGAGCGCGTTATCTACCTTGCACCCAGGTTGCATGATGCGGGCGACGCTCGCGATCAGGAACCACCGTCCGACCCATCGCGTATACGGCGAGTCAGGCACGCCAAGATATCGCGTGAGCCAAGAGACGCACCCGTCGGGGTGAAATTCGCTCGGATTCGAGCCGATGCGTAGGCGAGCATCCCACTCGAGTCGTTCGAGGAAGTCGCGCGGCGGATCAATCGGGTTCGCCTCGCTTGCGACGATAAGCGCCGAGTCGACGGCGTCGCGCCCGAGCTTGATCTCCAGTCCGCCCTCGCGGCGGAGCCACGCCTGAAGGCGGATCGAATCGCCGTCGGTCCACGGTCCGATCTTGCCGATCTTGCTCGCCGGTCTCGACTCAGCTTCTGACCACGGAGGCTCGCGTAGCGTGACCACGGTTTGCTGGAATTCGTCGTACGCGATGACCTCGTTCCAGTCCGGGTGGTAGCGGAGCGCGACGATCGCATTCGCCGGGACATCCTCGACCACCATGTCTTTTTTGGTGATCTTGATGATGAGCTGATCGGTCCACTTCGACGGGCGCAGCTGGAGCACTTCGGCCGCGCTCACGCTGCAACACCGATGTTCCACGACGCCGGCACCGCATATCCGCCCTCGACAAGGGCCGGGATCAGCGTGGCGGAGTCCCATCGACGGTGGCCGCCGAGTGTGCGAGACGCCTTGGGGATCCTGCCGATCTGCTCCCAGCGTCGGATCGTCCTCGTACAGACGCCGAACGCCACTGCAATATCCGGAATAGACAGGACCATATAGGACATATATGACACTTCGGACTATGTGTCAACGACATTGCGGAGATGCGCCGGGGTCACCCGCTCGATGTCCGCCGCGGGTAGCCTCTCCCGAAGCGCGAGCAGCGCCTGCTTGGCCATGCCATCGGGCGCGCGGGAGAGCAGCGCCGCTAGCGCCACTTCCGCCGGGTGTGGCGATCCGGCCCAGCGCGCAGCGAGGTCGAGCCGCCCTTCGCGAGCGAATCGCACGAACATCGCGAGCTCGCGCCGCATGCTCGCGTGAGCATCCTTGCGGTGCGCCGGACCGCAAAGCGTCCCGCCGGGGGACTCTCCGCACCCGAAGCACATGCCGCCCGCGCAGTGCACGTAAGGCACGCCGGGGATGCTCGCGCAGCGCCGGCACGTGCCACGGTCGAAGGCGCGCTCTTCTAGGCACACGTCGCACAAGCCCAGCGGGTTGCGACCTGGTGCGGGCGCGCGCGGGCAACGCGGCTCACCGTTGCCGCACTCGGCGCGGGTCCGCGCGGTCGACGGGTCGGCCTTGGCGCCGAGGCTATGACCGCGCACGGGCATCCCTCATGTCGAGGTTGCGCTCGTCGGCGCAAGGCCGGCAGCTCGCGCTTGTGCCTTTCTCGCCGCGAGGTCGCCCGCAGAATGCGCACCGGCCGCCGTCGATGCGCTTGCGGCGAGCCTTCACGCGAGCGGCGTTGCAGCGCACCTGGTCGCGCGCAGTCCGTGGCGGTCGCGTCCCGTTAGCCCTCACGTATTCGCTCGCGCCATGGCGATGGCTTCCTGATACGGCGCCCACGCAAGCGCGAACTCCGCCATGCCGCCCCCGTGCGGCTTGCAGTTTCCCATGATCGACGGCTCTAGCGTGCGGCATCCGTGCGGCCGAGAGTCGAAGCCGAGTTCGCACCCGTCCGACTTCAGGAACGTGCACCCGAGCCTAACCGGCGGCGCAAACCATCCTCCGCCGACGTTGTCCGGGTACTCCGTATCACCTTCGCCGTCTTCAACGGCAGGCGCAACGATGAACACCTTGCCGTGGAGTTCGGGCTGCTCGCGCCACGACTCGCCTTCCCACCAGTTGAGCGAGTACCTTCCTGACGCGAAAGCTTCCTTCAGTCGACCGGTGACCGTCGTCATATCCGGAGCGCCCCAGTCTTCCGGCATGGTCATACCAGGAATCGTCTTGCAACAGTGCCCGCCGCACGGGGTACATATCGCCGAATCCTGAAACACTGGCAGCGTCTTGCTCATCTGGTCTGCTCCTATCCTGTTCACATGTTACCAAGTAGCGCGAGCTCGCTCCGCACCACGTCGGCGCTGGCCCAAGCCTCGCGCCCGCGCCCGTAGCGCACGCAGGCGTAGCCGCCCGTGACGGCGTCCCCGAGCGCCGTCGACAGGTAGCCGCCAACGAGGTCGGTCACGAGCTCCCGGGCCGCCTCGCGAAGCCTGGCGCGCTCGCCCTTCGCATCGGCGCGGGCCCGAGCATCGGCTACCACAAGGTTGAGAGCCCCGAGCGCACCCCGTCTCCTCGGCGCCGTCCTCGCAAGCTCTAGCAGCCCGCAAAGCTGCGGAGGCTCGATCGACACCACGGCCAGTGGCCACACCTTCGCAGCCTTGCACGTGCGCTCAGCGAAGCGCCAATCGATGCCGACGGTACGCTTACCAGTCCACGTTCTCGCCTTCGGCACGAGCGGGACGGCACCGATCATTGCGAACTTCACCCAGTGCGCATCGACCCGCGGCGCCTTGACCTCTCGAACGTCGAGGATCGACAAGAGCACGTCGCATATCCTCCTGTGCCGCAGATGCCCGCACAGCCCGTCGGGCGCATCGACGACATCCGCATGTCGCAGCGCCCCGGTAAGCAGCGCCCCGAGGACGGCGCGCTCTGCGTCCAGTGGGGTCACGACGCACCGCCAGCGCGGAGCCATTCGCAGAAGCTCTTGCCGCAGTCGGCCGCGAGGTATCGACGATACCGATCCTGTCCTCGCGAGCGCTTGGGCTCCGCCGGGCTGTGCTCCGCAACGTAAGCCCGTCCGGCATAGGTCACCACGAAGACATAATCACCGCCGCTTATCTCGCTCGGCGTCCACTCCAGCATGAGCCCAAGCGCCACGGCCTCGCGACACGCTGCGAAGCTATGGTGGCCCTCGCTGGCGCAGTAGTGGTTGCGGTAGTCCTCGCGGACATTCGGGTTCTTGCCGTACTGGTTGCGGCCGAGCGAGTGTTGCAGGACGTGAAGCATTCGTTTCGGATCCTGGACGTCGGCGCTCATATCGTGAAGGCCATCTCGGGGCGTGATACACGGAGTGCCAGGTGACCGAGAGGCGTCTTCGTGTATGAGTAGCAGGTCGCCCCATCGACCTTCACCACGTTGAGCGTGTAGCAGCCGCGCTTGACCAATCGGTCGCACGTGGCCACGGCCTTCGCGAAGTCGGCGCCGTGGATGCGCGTGTTGAATGGCTGGCGCAGCATGTCGTACTCATCTGGCGATAGCGCCTTCACGTCGACCTCCGCAGCGCATCGAGCGCCCCAAGCAACAGCGCCCGCGCATGCTCACGGGCCGGCGTAGGCACCAGCGTGTGACCTTTGCCGGTGTCGACCTCCACCGATGCGGCGAGCCTCGAACGAAGCTTGGGCAGCGGCAGCTCTGCGGCGACACGGGCGAGCAAGTCTAGGTCTGCATCGTCGAGGGAGAAGATGACTTCCACGTTGGCGGCTCGGGTGTTCATGTCGACTCCGTTCGGCGCAAGCGTAGCGCTGCGCGGTATTGACGAAGCTCTTTCATCTGGGCTACCTCCTTTTCGTGCACATCCACGATCGCTCTAAAGGCCGACTCGTGCGCGTCGAATATGCTCGCCGCGAGCAGGACGAAGATGTTGCCGCGCGCCCGCGCCCCGCTCGCGATGAATTGGATCCGCCGACCGCGAGCGATGCCGATCTCCGTGGCCGATCCTTCGCTCTTGGCGTCGGGCACGATGATCCAAACGAGGTCCGCCGACTCGACGCCTTTTTCGTCTGCTAGCGCCCACGCTCGTCGCTCGTCGTCCGTGTGCTCTCGGTCGTAGCCTTCGCACCGGGTCCAGTCGTGCGTTATCGTCACCCCGTGCGCGATCATGCGGTCGATGTACGGGCGAACCACGGTAAGGCGCTCGTCCGAGCCGCCAGCAATGTAGAGTCTCATGCTCGGTCCCTGTGTGACGTAAGGTGCCATTGCTGGCAATTGGTGCACCGGTAAGGATGCAGGTGAACGCCCGCGCGGCGCTTTGCGTGCCGCTCGCGAATGGCGCGGATCTGTCGACGGGCGGCGCTCTCGGAGGCGAAAGGCACGTTGGTGCAGATCATGGCGAACCCGCCAAAGCGATGGCCACGTGCATCTTCGCGATCTTCATATTGCACTCGGCCAACATGGCGACCGTCGCAAGTAACGCGGTGGCCACCTCTTGGGCGCTTGCAGCGGCGTCGTTACCCTCGGCGCCAGCGAGCAACGCGAAGGCCAGCTCGATGGCGTGGCACTGCTCGGCGCCGCCAGTCTTCGACATGAGGCCCTCACGGACGCGGCGAAGGATGCCCTCTGTTGCGGCGTGGTCGGCTCGTTCCTTGGAGAAGGCGAGGCGTAGTGCGGCGTTGTCTCGCTCGAGTTCGTCGTTAGTCATGGTCCACATCCTCCTGCCGTTCGTTGAACTCTTTGAGCTTCCTGGCGTCGTCGTCCTCGGTCCGCTTGCGCTTCGTCTTTGCCACCTCGCGGCGTGCGGCGTCGTCTGCTTTCTTGCGAGCCGCTGCGGCAAGTCGCTCGGATTCCGCCGGAGCGATCTGCTCCAGCGGGAACAGCGAGCCGGTGAGATCAGGTTTCTTCCTCGACACTGGCCACCTCCTTCGCTTTCGCCTTCCTCTCACCAGGGCGCCGCGAACCCTTCGGAAGCTTCGGCGGAAGCTGGACGGCAGGCGTCGCGTTCGTCATGAGCGAGAGCAGCGACATCTGACTTCCCTTTGCGCCAGGCTCGGCGCTCGCGAGCTCCACGCATCCGCTCTTCCAGTAGGACTCTTTCAGCTCGGACCCAACGAACTTGCGGTGACGCTTCAGAGCGCCTACGCCCTCCGAGCCGATGCCAGCGAATGGCGACCAAACCACATCGCCCGCGTTGGACCAGAGCACCACGCAGCGCTCGATAAGGTCCAATTGAAGCGGACACATATGCTTCTCGTCGCGATCCTCGCGGGACTTCTTGACGTTTAGGACATCGGTTTGGTCGATATCCATCCACACCGGTGAAGCCCATTCCTGCCACGTCTCGAGCGGCATCTCGTCGCCCGCGGCCGGCTCTGCTACATCGCCGCGCTTCGGCGTAGGGTTCCAGTGCCTGACCGGGTTAGCGTCGGCGATGGCCTGCTCAGTTTCGTTCCGCGGCCACTTGCGGAACACGAGCACGCACTCTGCGACGCCTTGACGTGAAAAGCTGCCATCGGCCCGCAGCGTCTTGTAAAGCAGCCCATGAGCGTTCGTGCGAGCTCGCTCCGTTACCGGGCACTTCCACACCGTCACGCGAGAGTGGAACTTGAATCCTTCCTCCTCGTAAACTCGAATGATCTCGCCGGGGAAGTCACGAAGCCCAGACCGTCCCGCGCTCGACTGGTAGTCGACGAGTTCTTTGCAGTGCACGGCAACGAGTCGGCCGGGCATCATGACGCGAAGCTGCTCACGAATGAGGAACCGGTATTGCGCAAAGAACTGCGCATCGTCGAGACAGTTGCCCATGTCGTTGGCGCTGTCCGAGTACGTGTACAGGTGCGAGAACGGCGGCGAGTGCAGATTGAACCCGACGCTATTGTCAGGCAGTTGCCTCGCGAATTCGACCGCATCCGCCTGGTAGAACGCCCACCCGTTGCCATGTGCCTCGTTCACTACTTTCACGCTACCGATCACGATGCCCGCCTTTCGCTGATCCACCCAGGGAGCGTCCCGAGGTGCTGAGGATTATACCGCTTCGAGCTTTCGTCGCAGCGCTCGAGTGCACGCTTCATGGCCGAGTACATCTCGACTTTCATGTCGTCGTGCGCCTTCGCCTTTTTCATCATGGTATGCCAGACGTCCACTTCAGTGGACCCCATGACTACGTGAACCTGAACCGGCCGCCGTTGTCCGAACCGGTGACAGCGACGCACGGTCTGGTAGTACTGCTCGAAAGAGAACGTCGGCCCGATGTATGCCACGCGAGCGCAGTGTTGCCAGTTGAGCCCGAATCCTCCGATCTTGGCCTTGGTAATGAGGACTCGAATCGACCCGTCCGAGAAGCCAAGAAGCGAAGCCTCTTTCGACTCGAGCGAGTCGCTGCCGCGCACGCTTACAGCATCGGGCAGGAGCTTGCGGAGTGCTTCGTCCTCGTAGTCGGTCTCGCACCAGATGATCCACGGCTCGCCGGGTTCCGACATCACGAGCTCCGCTACCTTAGCGGCGCGGGCCGCGAGAGTGATCCTCTTTTCCTTGTGGATCGCCGTCGCAGAAAGGTTCTGCTTTCGATAGAGTTCGCCGTCGCCTCTGCCAATCGTGATATCCACGTCAACTACGTGGACGTGTTGCGTCAGCTCGGGCAGCACGTAGCCGTCATCGCTGAAACCGATATCCGACGGCGTCCCGACGCAGCGTGCCCAGCTTGAAACCCAGTCCCAGTACGCTTCGACGGCGTGGCCCTTCAACCTGTACTTTCCGGCGTGCGACGTGTCCGGGAGGAACCACCTGGCAAGCATCTCGTGCGACGTGAGGATGCCGAGGAATTCGGCGTGATTACCGAGTTCGAGCTGGTCGTTCGGGGCCGGCGTTGCAGTGCACGCGAGCCGGTACGACGTCCTTGCGAATGTCGTGAGCAGCGCCTTTTTGGTGGCCCCCGAGTACGATTTGAGTATCGAACTCTCGTCCAGTACGACGCCCACGAAGTCCGCCGGGTCGAACGCCGTAAGCCGCTCGTAGTTCGTGATCGTGATCCCGCGCTTTGCGGCGTCCTCGCCCGTCTTGGCGTAGACGACATCAATGCCGAACTTTCGCCCCT
>Ga0070716_100001259_pt1 | contig 11150 bp, 14 predicted proteins | sample LARL112metaG_FD_71395 | JGI IMG/M metagenome (GOLD analysis project Ga0070716, IMG submission 71395) | Corn, switchgrass and miscanthus rhizosphere microbial communities from Kellogg Biological Station, Michigan, USA - LAR L11-2 metaG | ecosystem: Host-associated > Plants > Roots > Rhizosphere... | reverse complement strand
TTTCCTCGCGGATGATGTCGTTGCACAGCTCGATGCACTCGTCGCAGATGAACACCGACGGCCCGGCGATCAGCTTCCTCACCTCGTGCTGGCTCTTGCCGCAGAAGGAGCAGTAGAGAAGTTTTTCGCCGCCGGTTTTTTCGGTCATGGCTCCGCCTTCAAGCCGCCGCTGCCGCCGCCTCGGCGCGCGAGGTCAGCACCTTGTCGACGATGCCGAATTTCACCGCTTCGTCCGCCGAGAGGAAGTTGTCGCGATCAGTGTCGCGCGAGATGCGCTCCACGCTCTGGCCCGTGTGCTTCGCCATGATCTCGTTCAGGCGCGATCGCAGGTAGAGGATCTCCTTGGCGTGGATCTCGACGTCGGACGCCTGGCCCTGGAAGCCGCCCATCGGCTGGTGGATCATCACCCGGGAATTCGGCAGGCAGAAGCGCTTGTCCTTGTCCCCGGCCGCGAGCAGCAGCGCGCCCATGCTGGCCGCCTGCCCGACGCACAGCGTGGAGACGTCGGGCTTGACGAACTGCATCGTGTCGTAGATGGCGAGCCCCGCCGACACCGACCCACCCGGAGAATTGATGTAGAAGAAGATGTCCTTGTCGGGATTTTCCGACTCGAGGAAGAGGAGCTGCGCGACGATCAGATTGGCGGAGATCTCGTTGACCGGACCGACGAGGAAGACGACGCGCTCCTTGAGCAGGCGCGAATAGATGTCGTAGGCGCGCTCGCCCCGCCCGCTCTGCTCGATGACCATGGGAATCAGGCCCAGGCCTTGCGGATCCCGACTCATGCGGCTGCTCCCATCAGTTCTTCGAAGCTGATCGCCTTGTCCTCCACCTTTGCATGCTCGAGGACCCAGCTGACGACGTTCGACTCGACTGCCAGACCCTCGAATTCGTTCAAACGCTGCGGCTCCGAGTAGACCCATCTTACCACTTCGAAGGGCTGTTCATAGGTCTGGGCGTGATCGGTCACCAGTGCCCGAACCTGCTCGGGCTTCGCGCCGAGCTCGTGCGACTTCACCAGCTCGCCGAGGATGAGCCCCAGCGCCACGCGCCGCCGCGCCTGCCCCTCGAGCGCCTCGGGTTTCACGGGCAGCCTCTCCAGCTTGACGCCGCGCGCCTCGAGGTCCGCGCGCGTCAGCTGCACTATGCGCTGCATCTCGATCTCGACGAGCGACTTCGGCAGCTCGAGCGTCGTCGAGTCGATGAGCGCCTGCATGACCTTCTGCTTGACCTCTCCGTCCACGCGTTTCTTGACTTCGCGCTCGACGTTCGCTCTGACCTCCTCGCGCATTTTTGCGATGTCGCCGTCCGCCACGCCGAGCGATTTCGCGAACTCGGCATCGATCTCAGGGAGCTTGGGCATCTCGACTTTCTGCACGCTCACCTCGAAGTTTGCGGTCTTCCCCGCGATTTCCTTGCCCGGGTAACCGGCGGGGAAAGCCACCGGAAAACTCTTGAGCTCCCCGGCGCTGACGCCCGCGAGACCGGACTCGAACTCGGGCAGCATGCGGCCTTCGCCGAGCACCACGGCCACCCCGATACCTCGGCCTCCGGGAAATTCGTTGCCGTCGATGCGACCGGTGAAATCCACGGTGACGCGATCGCCCGTCTGCGAAGCGCGCGTGACCGGTTCCCAGCTCGCGCGCTGTTTGCGCAGGATCGAAAGCGTGCGCTCGACGTCCGCATCGTCCACCGCGTGGGTGGGCCGCTCGATCGTCGCTGCCGCCAGATCACCGAGCTTCACCTCCGGGTAGATCTCGAAAGTGGCGCTGAAGGTCAGTTGTTTCCCGTCGCCGCCCTCCTTGCGTTCGATGCGCGGGTAGCCGGCGACCTTCAATTTCTGCTCCTGGACGACTTCCGAAAACGCTTTTTGCACGGCGTCGCCGATCACTTCCGAGCGCACTTGCGGCCCGTAGTGCTGCGCGACGATCTTGAGCGGGACCTTGCCCGGCCGAAAACCGTCCATGCGCACGGTGCGCGAGAGCTTGCGCAGCCGCTGCTCGACTTCGCGATCGATCTGCTCGGCCGGAACCGCCATGTTGAGCCTTCGCTCCAGCCTGCTTAACGCTTCGATGCTCGTTTGCATTCCCGAAACCCTGTTCCCTGGTGCGAAGGAAGGGACTCGAACCCCCAAGCCTTGCGGCGCTGGAACCTAAATCCAGTGCGTCTACCAATTCCGCCACCTTCGCGGGCTGACGACAAACCGGCCCCGCAACGCACGTGCCATTCTACAGTAAAGCCCCCTATACTGTCAGCCCAAGAAGGCTGAAACCCTTTGAAAAATAGGGCAATGTCGGTCGGCCATTACGAAAACTTTCCGGTCGCTTCGGTGCTGCTTCCGGCGGCGCTGCGCCGCCCGGTGACGCTCATTTACCGGTTCGCGCGCACGGCGGACGATTTCGCCGATGAAGGCGATCTCGCGCCGCAGGAGCGTCTCGCGCTCCTTGCGGGCTACCGCGCGGAGCTCGGCCGGCTCGAGGCCGGCCGTTCCCCGGAGTCGCCCCTTTTCCGGGAGCTGGGCGAAGTGGTCGCGGCTCACCGCCTTCCGCTTGCGCCGTTCCACGACCTCCTCGATGCGTTCTCGCAGGACGTCTCCAAGCAACGCTACACGAGCTTCGCCGAGCTGATGGATTATTGCCGCCGGTCGGCCGACCCCGTCGGGCGCCTGATGCTGGGGCTCTACGGCGAAAGCGACGCCCGCAACATCGTCTGCTCGGACGCGATCTGCTCCGCCCTGCAGCTCACCAACTTCTGGCAGGATGTGGAAATCGACTTCCGCAAGAACCGCATTTACCTTCCGCAAGACGACATGGCGAGGTTCGGCGTCAGCGAAGACCAGATCGCCGCAGGCGACGCTTCCGGCGGCTGGTGGGACCTGATGCGTTTCCAGATCGAACGCGCAAGATCGATGATGCACGCCGGCGCCCCGCTCGCGACGCGCCTGCCCGGCCGCGTGGGACTGGAAATCCGCGCCGTGGTCCAGGGAGGGCTGAGGGTGCTCGAGAAGCTCGAGCGGCAACGCGGAAACGTGTTCCGTCGCCGGCCGGTGCTGCGCGCCTGGGACTGGCCGCTGATGCTCGCGCGGGCGCTGGCGATGCGATGACTCCCGACGAGTATTGCCAGGAAAAAGCTGCGCGCAGCGGCTCGAGCTTCTATTACTCGTTCCTGTTTCTGCCGCCCGAGCGTCGGCGCGCGATCACCGCGCTCTACGCTTTCTGCCGGGAGGTCGACGACGCGGTGGACGAGCCGAGCGATCCGTCGGTCGCGCGCGCGACGCTCACGTGGTGGCGCGGCGAGGTGGCGCGGCTTTTCGCCCGCGATCCGCAGCATCCGGTGACGCGCGCGCTCGCCCCCGTGATCGGGCCTTTCGGGATCGCGAGGGCGAGGCTGGAGGAGATCATGGATGGCATGGAGATGGATTTGAACCAGAGGCGCTATCTGAATTTGTCGGCGCTGCGGCTCTATTGTCATCGCGTGGCGGGCGTTGTCGGCGCGCTGGCGGCGGGCATTTTCGGCTACCGCAACGTGAAGACGCTGGAGTACGCCGAAAAGCTCGGGCTCGCGTTCCAGCTCACCAACATCATCCGCGACGTGGGGGAGGATGCGCGCAAGAACCGCATCTATCTTCCGCTGGACGAGCTGAAGGAACACGGGGTGACGGCGGCGGACATTCTCAACGCGAATCACACCGAGAGCTTCGTGCGCCTGATGCGCTTCCAGACCGAGCGCGCCCGGCGCTTCTATGACGAAGCGCTCGCGCTCCTGCCGGCCGAGGACCGCCACGCGCAGCGCCCCGGGCTGATGATGGCCGCGATCTATCGCGCGCTGCTCGACGAGATCGCCGGCGACGATTTCCGGGTGCTCGAGCAGCGCACGGCGCTGACCCCGATCCGCAAGCTCTGGATCGCGTGGCGGACCTGGGTCACGGCTTGATCATTTCCCCTCTCCCCTTGGGGAGAGGGCTAGGGTGAGGGAGCGGGATTGAATCGCGTAGCTATTATCGGCGCCGGCTGGGCCGGGCTCGCTGCCGCGGTCACTCTCGCGGAGCAAGGCGTCCGCGTAACGGTTTTCGAGGCCTCGCGCAACCTGGGCGGCCGCGCGCGCCGCGTGAGCATAGACGGAGTCGACCTCGACAACGGCCAGCACGTCCTCGTCGGAGCGTATCGCGAGACGCTGCGCCTGATGCGCAAGGTCGGCGCCGACCCGGGCGAGCTTCTCCTGCGGCTGCCGTTCGAGCTGCGCTACGCCGACGGGTTTCACCTGCGCGCGCCGCGGCTCCCCTACCCGCTCAATCTGCTCGCTGCACTCTTGCGCGCGAAGGGCCTGGATCTCGCCCGGGGCTTCGCCGCGCTGCGCTTCCTGGCCTCGCTTCGGGCGCGCGAGTTTCGTATCGAACCCGATTGCACGGTCGCGCGGCTGCTCGACGAGCACTCTCAAGCCGGCGTGCTGCGCACCCGCGTCTGGGAGCCCTTGTGCGTTTCGGCGCTCAATACACCGGTCGAGCGCGCCTCCGCGCAGATCTTCGTCAACGTGCTGCGCGACGGCCTCACCGGCGCGCGCGCAGCGAGCGATCTGTTGATCGCCCGCACCGATCTGAGCCGTCTCGTTCCGGAGCCCGCCGCCGAGTACGTGAAAGCGCGCGGAGCCGCCATCGAACTCGGCACTCCGGTGCGCCGCATCGCGCGCGCCCCGGGCGGATTCCGTCTCAACGATGCCGGGACGTTCTCCTGCGTGGTGATCGCCTGCGGACCGCACCAGGCGGGCCAGCTGCTGGTGCAGTTGTCCGCGCTCGACGAAGCGCTTTCCGCAATCAACGCCTTCGCGTACGAGCCGATCGTCACCTGCTACCTGCAGTATCCCGGATCCGTCTCGCTGCCCGCGCCTATGCTCGGGTTCAGCGGCGGAATCGCGCAATGGGTATTCGACCGCGGCCGGCTCGGCGGGCCGAAGGGCCTGCTCGCCGCCGTGATCAGCGCATCGGGCGCGCACGAGCAGCTGACGAAGGACGAGCTGACGGCACGGATCGGGATCGAATTGAAAGCGGCGCTCGGCGAGCTGCCCTCTCCGGTGTGGTCTCAGGTCATCACGGAAAAACGCGCGACGTTTTCATGCACGCCGGCCCTCGTCAGGCCCGAAGCATTCACCGCAATTCGCGGCCTGGTGCTCGCGGGAGATTACGTGGCGAGCGAATATCCGGGGACGCTGGAAGCCGCCGTACGCAGCGGGATCACCGCCGCGGCGGCGGTGGGGAGAATTTAACGGTCGCCGCCCCGCACCCGTTGGACCGCTTGCGAAAGCTCATCCAGGCTCTCCAAAAACAACCCCTCCTCTGAAAAATCCTGGAACACGCGAACCGCGCCCTCGGAAGCAAGTCGCGCGGCGCGGACGCCCGAACCGACGCCGATGAACGGAATGCCCAGAGCGCGACATGCCCGAGCATCCCAAACTCCATCTCCGACATAAACGGTACCGGCAAACGGCCCTCCATACCGCTCGCTTGCTCTCTGCTCCGAGAGCTTCATAATCGACTCTCTTTCGAGCGCGTCGTCTGCCGATGCCGCCGGAAAGTCGTCAAAGCACATCCCGGCGCTTGCCATCTTGAGACGCGCAGAATCACGCCAACTTCCGGTAGCCAGAGAAACTCGGTGCGAACGCCCGCGAACGAGCCGAGACAGCAACCGGCCGGCGCCCGAGACCGGTGCAAACGGAGACCGCGACGAAGCGCCGGCGAGCAATTCGATGAAGCGCCGACGAAATCGCGAGACGTCCAGCGCAGTCGGCGGCCGACCCATGCGCGACGCGTAAATCTCATTGAAGATGCCGGCATCGGTCACGTGCGGATAATGCGACCAATCGGCGTCGATGTCTGTGAATCCGAACACCTCTAGGAATGAGCGGACAAAGCACTCCCCATCGACCTTCATGGTCTCCGTGAGAGTGCCGTCGATGTCGAACATAACCAGTTGCATGCAAGTTCGTCCGCTCGAACACCTTTAGCTGCCGGATGTCCTTGCGCCCGGACGCTCCATTGCGACTTCAGATTTGCTGAAGCCAAGCTTCTCATAGAACGCGGCAACACCCGCCGGGAGCGCCCGCAGAACCCAAGTGATTCGCCGGTCGTCGCCCATGGCCGCTTTGATCAGGGCGCGGCCTACGCCCTTTCGCCGGTGCCCCTCGGCCACGACGAGCATCGAGATGTAACCGTTCGCCATGCCGTCGCAAAGAGCGCGCAAGAAGCCCAGTACTTCGCCGCCCTCGACGGCCACAAGCACCAGCTGCGACCGTGTGAGGAGTTTTCGGAAGTCCTCTGCGTCGGAAACTCCGCGCTCCCACCCGTTGGCGACAAGCAGGCGCCGGGCCGCTTCGACCTCCGACGGTTTGATGGCGCGGATCTCCACCTGACACCTAGCGTGCGCAGATGCATCTAGAGTTAGAGCGTTGACTCATACAATTGACTGGGAGGCACCGTCTCCAACAGGAATATCGCCAAGGCTAAAGGGATCGACGTTTTCCAGGCACGCCACGTTGAAGGCATACTCGTTCGGGGCACTTCTGCGCTGGTGATGAGTGTAGATACCGCATACGCTGCAAAAATAGTGTTTTGCCGTTCGGGTGTTCCATTGATACAGGGTGAGTTTGTCTGCACCCTTGATCACCTTCAATCTCGTCAGCGGCACACTTGCCATCACTGCGCCCTTCCGGCGACACAGCGAGCAGTTGCATCGACGCAGCTTCTCGAGACCGTTCTGAAGCTCGACTTCAAAAATCACAGCGCCACAGTGACAATTTCCGCGCTTGGTCTCCATCGATCGGTGTTTCGCAAGAGCTCTACTGAGCGTCAATCTGGCGATCCTAAAACCACAGCGAGCGCTGACATCAGTGTTATTGGTTCACCGGCCGACGAGAACCGGGGAGCTGCCCTGCACAATTACGCAGTTCTTGGATTCCTTGCATGCCTCCGAATATCTCTTGATCGATTCCAACTGAACGAATTGCGCCGCATCGAGCTTCATTTGCTGGCGGTAGGCGTTGTCGGCATTTGCGCGGCTTTGCTCGGCCTGAAGCCTCGAATCTTCAGCGAGCTTGCGCTGTACCTCCGTCTTTCGGCGTTGCTGCTGAGCAGCCGTGTTGTTCATCTCATCGATCACGGGCTTGTCGGGCAATGCTTTACCCATGTTGACGTTGATCAGCGCGACATGCAGCCCGGTTGATTGGATGTGCTTCCTGAACTGACCGGCTATTTCTCCCTCTATGTTCTGCAAGGTGGGCGGGTCAATCATGATCGGTGTCATCTGATATTTCTTTGTGACATCCCTCACGATTGTCCGGTATTGCTCTTTGAGGTTGTGTTCGTACCACTTCTCGTACCCGAAATTCTTGACGTGGTACGCGGGGTCTTTCCATTGCAATACGATGTAGCTGTTGTAGTTGATGAAGTTGTTGTCGGCTGTCGCCAGATGGTCCAGCGGTTCGTCGTATTTGAGCGGCGTCATCACTACGGATACGCCTCTGGTGGAAAACCAGTACCAGGACAGCCCGGGTTTCTGCGTTTCATCCCGCACTCCTCCGTGCCCGAAGAACCAGGGGTTGTCGATGATGACGGTTTCATTTCCGGGTTCGGTCGTTATTGAATGGCAGCCTGCCATCGCTACGGCCACTGCAAGAATCACGATGAGTCTCATGGAATTCTCCCTGTTAATGGCGTCATTCTGATTCCGACTCACGGGATGCTTACTGCGTAACTGGAGCGTTTCACAGGACGTGGTAGATAAAACGCATCGGTTGGCCGGGGAGTTCGGCACTAAGTTACCCAACCCGCGCATACAGTACCGAGTCGATGAGCTGCCCGTCTTTGAGCACACTTCGCCGTAATACACCTTCCCGGACAAACCCGCACTTCTCAAGCACTCGCATCGAGGCGGGGTTCCACTCAAACACCGGCGCTTCCAAGCGTACCACGTCAAACTTATCGAAAACGTGCTCTGAGGTGACGCGTACCGCAGCGGTCATGATGCCGCGACCCCAGTAGGGCTCGCCCAGCCAGTAGCCAAAGTGGCCCGACTTGGCACGGACTCCATCGCCAAGTTCGAATCCGATGCCGCCGACGGCCTGGCCCTCGACTTCGATGGCCCAGTGGGTCGGCTGAGCCGTCTTTCCCACTAGGGCGAACCAGAAATCCGCATCAGCATCGGTGTACGGATGCGGGAATCTGTCCGTGAGATTGCGCCAGACGTTTCGATTGTTTGCGGCGCGCACAAGTGAGGTTTTGTCTCGAATGCTCCAATCTCGGACGATGCACAACCCGCAATCGAGTCGAACCGGGCCGGTCATACTGACCGTCACCTAAGGTAACGACCCAGAAACTCGACGACATCATTTTCCCACAAGCCCGCGCCCTGCGACGAGAACAGGACGTGCCCCGGAGCCACTCCACTTCTCTGCGACGGCGTGAAGGGCTCGTAGATCACGAGTCTGTGCGGAACATCGCGCTTCTTGAACACTTCCGCGAGCGTCGTGACGGAGCGGTGGTGCGGTCGTTTCTCGCCACAATGAACAAGGTCGGTGTCGTCGATTTCTCGGCGGCCGCGATCAAGGCGCCTCGCATGTAGCTGTTCCCGTCCCATGTCAGGGCCCCGCCCGCCTGATCCACTGCGGCGAGAAACGCGGTGCTGCGGGCCGCAGCCAGCATGGTGACGACGCCGCCGAACGACCAACCCATTACGGCCAGGCGCTTCGCGTCGACATAAGGCAGGCCGCGCAAGTAGTCGATTCCGGCGAACACGTCGTCGGTTTCGGCCTGCAGCCGGGATATCAATCTCGATTGATCGCTGCCGACATCCTTCCACCAGATCTCGCCGTCGGATTTTCCGTAACCGCGGCGCTCCGGGACCAATACGGCGTAGCCGGCCCGAGTCAGCATCCTGCCGACGTGCGGGAATGGCGCCGGCGTGCGCTCGCGGCCGTCCCGCGTGCCATGGTTGTAGATCACCGCGGGAAAAGGGCCGTCTCCGTCCGGTTTGTACAGATGGGCCTGGATACGGAGATTTCCGCTGGAATAGAAGACCTCCTCGTACTTCGGCGAATCCGGCTGGCTTCGCGCCGCCGCCGGGCCGACGCACCCGAGGATAGCGATCAGAAGTCTGAGTGTCACCCGACTCATCCTGGAACCGTCTCCTGTACCTACTCTCTTCGGTTCGCAAAGCGTAATAGCTGTTCGTCGGAAAAGCGGAAGTACGCCTTTCCGGTCACATGAGTCGCACCCAGCTCGCGATAGAACGACAGGGCCTTAGGGTTGGTGCCATCAACCGTCCAGTCGAAGCGGCTGCAGTTCTTGGCTACGGCGTACCTCGCCGTCCAACGCATCAACGCCCGCCCCACTCCTCCGCCACGCTTGTCGGATACTACGTACAGTTCCTTCATGAAGAGCTGCCCCCGTTCCTTGGGTGCCGGGTAGAGCAACGAAATTGTAGCGAGGCCGATCACGCGCGATGCCTCGCTGGCGGTGACTAGGCGCACGCCGGAGTCCGGTCCGAGAATGTTGCCAATCAGATTGGCTTTGACTACATCCCGCGAGGACGCGTTGTCCCGGTTGTAGTGCACGCTCATCTCGTGCAGGAGATCAACCACAGACTCCAATTGTTCTTGGCGAAAGAACGCGATCTCCATGTGCAGTTGTTAGACGACACCTCAAAGTCTCGACAGCAGCCTTTCGTACTGGCTGTGCGGTCCCATCCAAAACCAAATGACGAATCCTTCCTTCAGCACGCCCAAGGCTCGCCAGTCCAGGTCGATTCGCACAGAGTAGATGGGCAGCGTATCGTGAACTTTCTTGGATGAGCCGGGTTTTCCGACCAAAGGCGGTAAGCGTTGTGAGCCTTCGATTGAATTGCGGCGGGCGCCGCGGCGAGGAGTGCACGGAACTCCTCGGTCGTTTGAGACTGCACTGCCGTTAAAGCGGCTTGGTTCGACCGGCGGCGTGATCAGCCAAGGCTTTTTCAGCGAGCTTAGCGAGCAAATCCTGCGATTTCGCGAAAGACTCGGCCCAGCGCTGTTCGGACGCCAGTTCCTCAAGGACGATGGCAGCCACGGCGTCCTGTTCTGACGCCGGGAGTTTGGCCACTTGGCTCAACGCCTTTTCGAGAAGTTGGGTCATGACGGAGTCCTTCACCAATGTGTCTAATCTTACGCTTGGTAGGCTGGTACGGTCTAACGGGAATGGAACCGCACCCGGCCGCATCTACTTGGAACCTGTGCCGCGAGGTCCCTCCCTACAACCCGATCGCGCGGAGATCGATCCGCCCCTTCCTCACCGGCGGACACCAAAGGTAGACACCCGTCACCGGGTGCGTAAACGTAAACAGCGCATCGGCCGTTCCGTCCTCGGCCCCGACCATGCGCTTCAACTGCGCCTCGAAGGCGTCGAGCGATTTGCCGAAGGCGACGAACACGAGCCCCGCGCGCGTCGCATCCGCCCAGGGCATCGAGCGTCGCAGTACGAAGGCTTCGGGCGAGAAGCTCTCCTGCGTGGTGCGCTTCACGTGCGCCGAAGGCGGCGCGTTGCCGAGCTCCTTGTTGTCGCTCCTGCGCCGGCCGATGGTGTCGTCCTGATCTTTGCGCGGCATCGCGGCGAATTTGTCCAGGTCGTGCACCCACTGCTGCACGGCGGCGAAGCTCGCGCCATCGAATCCCGCTCGCTTGTCGCGAACGATCGCGGCCTCGGCGGCTTTCTTCCCTTTCGGATTCTCCGTGCCGTCCTCGTAGCCGGTCAGGTCGAGCCCGCGGCTGTGCTTGAATGCGTCGACGACGCTGCTCGTCTCGAAGGCGGGCGCGAGGGTCTTCTCGATCGCGCGCGCGCGGAGCACGATGTCGCCACGGTCTTCCCCGCGCAGCCAGCACCACAGGGCGGCCGGGGTCGAGGGCACGTCGACGCCTTCGCCCTTGTGGTGCGGAAACGGGCGCAGCCCCTCGATCCTCTTTTGCAGCGCGAAGAGCAGGACTGCGCCCAAGCCCACGACGCAGGCCTCGCCGTCCGCGATCGCCGCCAGGGCCCGCAGCACGGCTTGCGGGCGCACGCCCTGCTTCAGGCCGAAGGTGAGATAGCGGGCGTGCCGCGGAATAGGAGCCAGGATTCCGGGTTGGGCGTTCGTCAA
>Ga0070716_100001258_pt1 | contig 11152 bp, 8 predicted proteins | sample LARL112metaG_FD_71395 | JGI IMG/M metagenome (GOLD analysis project Ga0070716, IMG submission 71395) | Corn, switchgrass and miscanthus rhizosphere microbial communities from Kellogg Biological Station, Michigan, USA - LAR L11-2 metaG | ecosystem: Host-associated > Plants > Roots > Rhizosphere ... | reverse complement strand
GCGAACGCCTGGGAGCCATCCGGGTAGGTGGCAATGGGCTTGTTCGAAACCTTGCTGCCTACGGCAAGCACCTTGTTCCATTCACCGTGAACCGTAGCGTTGCCGTGAATTGCCACCACCCGATTGTCATGGTCGCCGGTATACGGGTCTAGGTAGTCTTTTTGGAACCCTGCCGTGCCGTCGAGTGCGAACACCTTGTTCCCAGTCCTGTTTTGACCAACCGCCGTAGCCGTGGCAGGCCGGAACACGCTGATCGCCAACGCCCGGTTGTTGTTGGACGCATTGGCCTGCGCACCGGTGGCCGAGTTGTCGCCGATTCCTACCGGGTCACCGGGGCCGCCGTCGTAGGAGATACCCGGCGCTGCACTGGCCGTGCCCGCTCCGATCATCCCCGCCACACCAACTCCAGCGGCCAGCACCGAGCCGACCACAATCCTGCGAATGTCCACTGTCACTCCCGTCTCGTACCGATTTGCCCGCCCTCCGCGAACTCGGTCTGCAAGGTCCTTGGCTAAGGACAACGCAGCAAACTTATCGCATTGATGATCGCGATTTGCCAAATCACCCAATCGGCCAGTTGCCATACTCGCACCAAGGTGCGCAGACCCAGCGATCCACCTTGACGATCATGTTCACATGCGGGTAGCTCCAGCGCGGGAATCAATCATCCTTGCAACCGACCAGCCGCGGTAGTGCCGAGCGCTCGCGGTCGAGTTACTGGCATCGATGCCGGGTTTCGCGCCGATCGCGTACTCACCCGAGTGCGCGGCCAAGCTGGCGCGGTATGTCGCGGATCTGCTCACCGGCCGCTGGGAGCCGAAGGCGTCTCAGTGCTGACCGGGTGGGACTCACCAACGCGGAGCGCAGGCCGTTGACATCACGGCTCACTCGTAAAGGTCGGCCGCCTGGGCACGGCCACGGGCTTCGACGAATGCGCGGCGTCTTCCTCCCGCAGGTGTGCAAACTTCCGGTGGATCCTGTCCAGGGTCAGTGCGCTGTCGAGGGCGGCGTTGAGCCGCCGGTGCCTGTCAATGTCGGCAGGGTCACGGCTTGCCGGACAAAACCCCAGCTCTTGAGCAAGCTCGGCGCGCAGGCGCTTGTCCTGCTCAGTGCTAGCCACAACACTCCTCGGCTGTTGGCCCCGTGGTGAGGCGGTCGTGCCCAGCACTGGATGGTAACGGCCGCTTCGTCATCCGAGCCACCCGATGAGCGTGGGGTTGGCGCGCCGTCCAGTCGGAGCTTGACGACGGCATCTCGTGAAGCCTCTTCGGGGTAGTTGCGCAGGCAGGTGACCGCCTTCTAACAACCCGAGCATGACCTCGGGGCGTGCTCTGCTCCCGGCGGCGCGGACCGTCGGGCTAGGTTCGCGCTGGTGTGGCAAGGCGGATCGTGCTGACGATGTTTCAGTCCCAGGCCCGTTCAGGACTGGATGACAAGGCTAAGGGCGCGTATGTCGACGACGCATCCGGACAGCCGCGTGCCGAGCGCCTCGATGATGGGCTTGGCGGGCTGGCTAGAGGTGCTGTAGCAGATAGTGATGTGCGGCCTGCAGTGCGCGCACCACTCTGCCGCCAATGGTGGCAACTTCGAGCCGAACCCGACGACGAGTGCCAAGCTTGGCTCACCGTCACCCCACGAAGGTGAGAACGCCATGGCAGACGCACGCAGCGAGACAACGATCGACGACGAGCGGGTGCGGGTCACGACCTGGTCGTTCGAGAAAGCAGGCGACAGCACCGGTGCGCACGTGCACGAATACGACTACGTGATCGTGCCCGTCACCGGGGGGACGCTGACGGCCGTGTCGACGACTGACGGCTCGGCGCGCACGATCACCCAGGTCGCGGGGTCGCCCTACACCGGTCAGGCCGGTCTCGCCCACACGGTGACGGCCGACGCAGACGGGATCGTTTTCGTCGAGGTCGAACTCAAGAACTGACTTATATCCGCTTTTCGTCGGCGTCAACTGTGCGCCGCAGATTTCGGATGTCTTCCAGGCGCTGTGTCTGCGTGCGCTGGCCGTCGAGGCGTGCATGAGTCTCAACCCCTGATCGCGGCGGTCGCTGTGGTGCGTTGCGGCGGCCTGCCCCCTCGGCGGGCATCAGTTTCGTGAAGGACTTCGCCGGTGCCCACCGACGGTGCGCCCGACCTCATCGGGGCGATGGAGTGGCAGTGGTGGGATCCAGGGAGTGGGTCGGAAAACCGACATTGGGGCGATGAAGCCGGAGCCGGATGTGGATTGCCCCATCCGCGAGATGCCAGAAGTGACATCTGGCCCCGCGTCCCAGGGAGCCAATGACCCCGTCAGCTTCTTGCGGCAAGAAGGTTGCGCCGGGGAAACCTCGTTGACGGCAACGAGTACGGTGCCGAAACCGAGACGCCGGAAGTGAGCTTTGACGCCGAAACCCCGAAGCCGGAACCTCATCGGGGCGACGAGGATGCGTGGTGCCACTCGATTGGGCACAGTCTGAAGTCCGCGGCAGGTAGCGGCTGTAGTCCGAAACGTAGGGCGCGTAGGTGATGTTGTAGGACGCCGCGACGCTGAACTGGACCAGGAAGGCGACGAAGCTGAATCCTCCGGTGGCTGTAGCCGTTCCGGTGACACCGCCGAACAGGACGCCCCAGGTCAGAACGATCCACAGCGGCAGCGACACCCAGAACAGAATGCGGAATGTCTTGTGCAGCAGGTCATGTCCGAAGACCGCGACCAGCGCCGCGATGACAGTGATCACCACGGCGACGACGACCGGGTTCCAGCCGAAGATGGACTGCAGACCGGACTTGATGATCACCACGTCGACGACGTTGAAGCCGACGAAGGTGAAGAGCGTGCCGATGAGTGGCACCAGCACGCCGCGGTAGCCGAACTGTGCGCGCGATTGGATCATCTGGGGCAGGCCGAGCACCGGACCCTGGGTGGCATGAAAGGCCATGAACAGCGTGCCGAACGCGATACCGGCAAGGCCGGCCACGATCGTCCACCAAAGGGACAAGCCCAGACTGGGGCCGACGAAGCCGAGCGCCAGGGTGAACGGCTGGAAGTTGCCGACGAACCAGAACGGCCCCTGATGGCTGACCTTGCCGTGGCGTTCGTCGTCGGGGACGTAGTCGATGGACCGGGTCTCGACGAGCGCCGAGGTTCGGCCGCCGACGTCGGTGGATTGGGCTGCGGTAGTCACGGGACCTCCGATGGGGCTGTAGCGGTGATGCGTATCACCCTGCGGGATGAGCCAGGCGGAGGCCATGGCAAAACTGTTCAAAACCAACATTCTGGTTGGACGAAATGTACAGTACTGAGGTGATACCGCAATGATCACGGTCGCCGACGTCGTCGCCGATCAGACCCTCAATCTGCAGGTGGTGACCGGTGGTGACCACCTGGATCGTGAGGTGACGTCGGCCCACGTCTCCGAATTGACCTCGCCCGGGGACTGGCTGCGCGGCGGTGAATTGCTCATGACTGTGGGTCTGCTGCTGCCGATGAACCCCGCCGACTGTCAGACGTATCTGGCCGAATGCGCGCGGGCCGGGGTCTCGGCCATCGCGCTGGGACTAGGTCACGGGTTGCCCTATCAGGACTGCCCCGAACCGCTGCGAATCGCTGCGCAGCGATGTGAGGTGCCGTTGTTGACGGTCCCCGACGAGACGCCGTTCATCGCCATCACGAAGTGGGTGTTCGACGTCATCGCCCGGCAGGAACACCACGAGCTGCAGGCCGCGATGGAGATCAACAAGAAACTCACCGCGGTGGCCACCCGCTCGGCACCGCTGCCTGCGCTGTTGTCGGCGTGGTCGGCGACCAGCGACACACCGTGCGTCGTGTGCGACGGCGCAGGCCAATTGATCGCGGCGACCCCGGGCACACCGGCGTCGGTGGTCGAACGCGCGGTGGAGGCCGTCGGCATGGCGCGCACCGCGGGGACTGAGTGGTCGATGCGCGGTGATTTCGAGGTGCACACCGTCGGGGCGCGCGTTCCGTCGGCCTACATCGCGCTCGGTGCCGCGATGGACACCAGAACACGGGCTTCCTCCACTGTGCTGGTTGCGCTCGCCGCACTCGATATCGAACGGCGCAATCTGGCCGGCCGTGCCGAACGCCAGCGCCGCTCACAGGTTTTCGCACAGATGCTGCGGCCAGGGATCAGGGCCGAGCGCGCCAGGCAGCTCGCCGCAGGCATCGGCCTGGCCGGCAAGCAATACCAGGTGGCCGTTGTCGACGCGGGAGATGCGGATCGCGCCGAGTCGCTGATGCTGCGGTTGGAGGTGAGCCTGCCGGACGCACTGGTGCTGATGCGGGGCGACGTCGTCGAGGTCGCCCACCCTGATCTTGCGGTGCTCACCGAAAACCTGACGACCCACGCACCTGGGCTGCGGACCGGGGTGGGCGCGTCCGTCGGATTCGATGGTTTCGCGCTTTCGGCCATGCAGGCACGGTCATTGCTGCCGGTCAGCGCACGGCTGGGCCGCATCGTCACGGCGCGCGAAGGCGAAACGGTATCCCTGCTGTTGTCGATGGGCAGTGCCGACGCAGTGCGAGGATTCTCCGACGCTGTGCTGGCACCACTGGATCAACTTGACCCCAAGGAGCGGTTGGAACTGCTGCGCACGCTCGATCAGTGGCTGAGCGTGAACGGGGCCTGGGATCCCGCGGCGGCCCGGCTGGCCTTGCATCGCAACACCGTCCGCAACCGGATCGAACGGATCGCACGGCTGACGGGCAGGCGAATGGACGACGGCGACGACCGGATGGGCCTGTGGCTGGCGCTCAAGGCGCGCGCAGCGCTGCCGTAGTTCCCCCGATCGGGAGACGCGATTCAACCGGTCGCAGGGCCGGTTGGCCGACATACATCTCCTTTTCGCTGAGGCACGGTTGTCTCATCGCCGGAAACAACCGGTCGGAGAACTGAAAAGCCCACTCACACAAGCCGGTTTCGAATTTCCCAGTTGGCGGCAGCTCCCCAGATTCGACGTCGATCTGCGGGTAAACGACTCAACTCCAGCGGGTCCCGAACGGAACGTCCTTCGCCTTCGCAACAGCCTCGAGTTGCGGACGTTGTGGAAAGTCCGCGGCAACGAGCGACTTCCCCACGGCCTCAAGGACATCCGCCCGCGTCTTGTCCGCCCCTTTGAGCGCCCTGAGGAAGTAGTAGGTGAACGCGCCGTTGTAGTGGTCACCGAACGGCGCGTCAGAGGCCACCTGCTTGGCCAGGCACGCGGCGAACAACACCGGCCGGGTCGCCGCCGGGATCTGCTTGACCTCGTCCTGGAAGCCCTTCGGATCCGACTTCGACTCGAGCGCCCTGATACCCAGCGGTGTCGGCGGCGGAAGGAAGCGTGGCCGCCGCCCCGGAAGAAGGTCCAAGGATCTCAGCCCGGTGCCGCTGTGGCAGGTGTCGAGCACCACCTCGACAAGCACATTCTTGCCCACCGATGCGAACAGCGTCTTGAGCTCGTCATCGATGATGACGGTGTTGCGGTCCCAGTCGCGCCCGCTCTGGTCTATGTCGTAGCAGGCGAAGGCCTCGTCGACATGATCAACCTTCTCGTCGCCGTTCTTGTCGGGCACCTGCGTGCCGTGGCTGGAGAAGGAGAACACGATGTGGTCGACGGCGTCGTCTTTGACGAGCTTGGTCAGCGCCGCCATCACCTTGGCCTTGGTGGCTTCGGCCTCCAGCAGGACCGTGACGTCATTGGGGCCGAAGTCTGGGCGTTTGAGCAGCATTGCGGCCATGTCCTCGGCGTCGTTCACGCAGCCGTTGAGCCAGCTTGCCTGCGGAAGATTGGCGAACTTGTTGATGCCGACACACAGTGCCTTCGCGGTCATGAGACTCTCTCCTCGATTTGTTGTGTCGTTAAGCCCGAACAAATTTCGCGTCGGGACGGGCGTAGATGATGAAGCCAAGCCATGTCGCGGGGTCGTCGTCGGTGCGCGCGGCAGTACGGGCCCGGACCGCCGCTTCGCCGATCGAGTCGCCTTCGAGCAGCCGGTTGTAGAGCGTTTCGACGAAGATCCGAGAGGGCCGGCCCTGGACCGACCACAGACATGACACGAACGCCTGGGCACCCGCTTCCAGAAACGCCCGCGCAAAGCCGCCGAGCGACGACAGTTCTTCTCCGCTGATTCCTATCTGGCATGCGTTGAGCACCACCAGTGGACCAGCACCGTCTTCGCCCGCAAGTTCAGCGGTTTCCTCAACGGTGGTGGCCGACAGGTACTCTCGCGCATACAACCTGCCTACGTTCCGTCCTCGCAGCAGGATCTTGGCGCCGCCGACATTCCGTGGGTTCGCGACGCCGTGGCCGCTGAAGTGGAGGATGTCGACCTCCCGATTGCGAAGAATCTCACGCACCTTCGTCGCCGATGCCGGGACCGCGGCAGCACCGAGCTTCAGTTTGAGGTATTCCGCCTCGACTTGGTTCTCAGCCAGGACGAGCGCAGGATCCACGTAATCGGGACACACCGAATACACCCTTCCCGGCCGCCACTGCAGCTCCGGCTTGGCCGGGAAAGGCAAGAATTGCCAACGCAGTAGGCCGTATTGGCCGAGGAACCGAGGAGGCTGCTGCCGCGGCTTCCCCGGAGGCTTCAGATGGACCAACTCCCAGGGAAAGTACGGCTCATCGGCCAGGAGCAGAATGCTCTTCAGCCGATCCCTGTACTCCCACAGCTTCTGTTGGAGATCCACCGGGAACAGCTCCTCGAACAGGTGCGCCCCCTGATCCTGCAGAAACCTCATGAACTCTTTGGGCCTGCCAACGCATTGCATCCAATTGTCTTCGATGCCTTTGAACAGGTTCGCCACGTAGGTCGCCCGCTTGCGGAGCGGCTCCGACGTGTATCGCAGCATTTCGCTTCCGTCTGGCAGCCGTAGGTCGTACTGGAACTGGACGTACCCGCGACGCTCCAGCTCGGAAATCTCCAGCCACACTGCGTCTTTGAGGTCGACCGACGTCGAAGAGGCGGCTTCGACTTGCTGCCGCACCAGTGTCTGCCGGTGAATGGCGTCGTCGAGCTGACGGGCCTCGGCCTCGAGTGTCATCGTCGCGACGATCACGGTCGGCGACCGGCGGACAATGATACGGACCACGACCGGCCCTGGGCTGCACGGCTTCACGACGAAGCCGACCTCGGACAGCCCGTCATCGAGCGGTAGCATGAACTTGGCGGTGTCCTTCCCGTCAATCACCACGTTGCGTTTCGGGACGATCTGGACGGTGAGCACCTCGTTTTCGTCGACTTCGACGCTCGCCCCGTCCGACACCGTTCCCGCGCTGTCCTCGATCTTGTTGCATGACAGCAGAACACGGACAACCGCAGGCTCGCTGACGACCGGCTTCTCGGGCATCTCGGCCAGCACATGCGCCTGCACCGGCACCGGTGGGCCGGGAGGCGGTGGCGGAGCCGCGCCTGCTCCGCCACCGTTGACCCGAATCCGCACGTTCGGGTCAAACCCACGGCTGGTCCCGCCGTCTGCCGATCTGCGGCGACCGATCATGGGGCCGTCGAATCCCGGGCCCCTGTCGATGGGAATGCTGGGCGGCACGATGGCCGCGGCCGCGAACAGCCACGCCCGCATGGCCTCCGCCACCTCGGCCTGCCAGAAGTAATTGGTGTGATAGACCGACGAATTGGTGCCGAAGTCGAGCGCCCGTCTGACATACGCGCCGGGAGCGTCGACGGCTGCCATCGACTTCTTGTCGACGACAAGATCATTCGCGCCGTCGAGCAGGTTGTCGGCGATGCCCTCGATGAGCTTGAACTTCGTTTGCTCTGCGGACGCGCGAAAGTCTGAACTGATGACAAACCACGGCTGCCCGGGCTCGGGTTGATCGGGCTGATGACGGTTGAGGTCGACGATGAAGTCACCATCAGGCTCCATCGCAGCGAGGCCCGGCACACCGCCGTCGTCAGCCGCATAGGCCGCGAGGTATTTCACCAGCGCGCCAACGCCTTTGATGGCGCTGCCGGCGATCGCCCTTGTCAGGAAGATGTCGTCGACCGGCGACGACGCCAGCAACAGACTCGTGTAGACATCCACCAGTCTCGACCAGCGATCCGGTTCGGCCAAGTTGGTGCCGCCGTTGGGGACGCCGACGAATACGATGCGATTGACCGAGCCGCGCCACCTCGAGGCGGGCAGCAGACGCTCGACAAGGCTCCGGGTCACAAGGCCGCCCCTGCTGTGACAGATCACGTCGACGACCGCTCCGTCGGCCCGGGATACCGACAGCCGCGCCAGGAGGTCCCTCGCGTTGGCGAGTGGGTCCATGCTCAACGTGCGGTGGTCGAAGCCGACGACCGCGTCGTAATCCGCGATGGCCCGCTCGAGGAAGCCTTTGCCAGGCCCCCTTGCCAGAGAACCGAATGCGCCGACCGTCGAGTCGAACGCACCGTGTACGAACAACAGGATCCGCGGCGCGCCGCCCTCGGGGAGTTGGATGCCGGACAGTGACTTCACCTGGGCCCACGACTGCGGGTCAGTGGAGGTGATGTGCACCAGACCCTCGTGGACCTCTTCTTCGAGCACCTTGATGGCTGCGCCGGCGATGACGGGGGCGCCGAATCTCAGGACGAAGGCACGAACTCCGTCGACGAGCCCACGGCTTGCGGGTGCGCCCCCAGGTGGCCGCAGCCCGAGTTCGAAGGTGGCCGTTGCGGTGTCGTCGCCGAGTGCGCGCGGCCGGCGCTGCGGCGCGTGCCATGACCAATAGCCGTCCCGGTCCGTCAGGACCACGGCGGCATCGTCGCCGCGCAGCGTCACCTCGAGATCGAGCTTGGCGCTGTCGTCCGCGGCGACTGGTCCGCGCGCCTGCTTCGGCCTGATGGTCAGCGGCTCGACCAGCTCGAAGCCGCTGTCGTGGAGCACGTCCTCGATGACGCCTTGGTCGATGGTTGTCGGTGTCTGTGATCGAGTGGGGGTTCGCGGGTTTCGCGGACGTCCAGTGTGGACGGAAAGCTGACCCGTAAGTCTCCCCCACCCAACGTGCGAACCGGCATCGCGCCCCCAGAGCTCGGCCGACGTCCGGAGCGAACGGCGGCTCACGGATCATCATCCGCTTGCCACGGTTGCGACACACGAGTAGTTGACTACTCGATTGAGTCGTCGCCCGGACGAGCCTCAGGCAGCGGGCAGCAATGTGCTCGGGCGGGGCGAGATGGTCAGCGCGGGCCGCGGATAACGAAACCGGACACACGCTTCTTCCACGATCTCGTCGATCGTTTCGGCAACCCGACGCAAGCTGCGCGGGTCGTCGTCCATGTCTGTCAGATCGACGTCGCCGACGCTCAACCTCGACATGACTTCAGCCCGCCTCCGGCTGATGAGGGTCATCTCCGCGATCATCCCGAACAGAATCTCCGCCAGGCCAGCGATGTCGGCGCCGTCCGTCACGTAGTGCAGTCCATCGAGGCGGACCCGACGATCAGCGATCATCGCCTCGTCCACGTGGCCATCCGTGACGTCGAGTAGCACGCATTGTGGCCTCGTGCCACTCGTACACAGGATCGCCATCTGCGCGGCGGAGTCAACGATGACGCGGGATACGCCGTAGCCGAGCGCAAGCGGGCCCGACACCTCATCCAATTCGTGCATGACGATGTGGGACGGGTGAATTCCGGCAATAGCGGTCCAGTCGAGGTCGTCGACGCAAGCGACGTCGACGGTCACACCCTGTCGTCGCATCCATCCGGCGATCGCGTCGACACGCATGGCCTCAGCCGGGTAGCCGACGGCGGCTGCGCGAAACGCGGTGCGGTACATGGCACAACGGCGCAGAGCGATCGCTTCGTCGAGGCGAACATCGGTTGCGAGGCGCGCCCCGATATCAACGGAATGGTCCGCGACGCCCTCAATCCAGTGCACGGTCATGCCGCGTCGCGCTCCACAATCGCCAAGCCCGGCGAGAGCACAACCAGCGGACGGGGATACCGCAGCGTTGCGCACGCATCGTCGAGCGATTCGTCGATCTGGCTTGCCAGTTCCGGCAATTCGGTTGTCCAGTCGCCGGACGGGACGGCGCGGCCACCACCGAGACCCAGGCGTGTCAGCACAACGCCGTGATGCCGGCGGATCTGCGTCATCTCGGTGATCATGTGGCCGATCGCGGCAGGATAGCTGACGAAGTCGTGATCATCCGAGCCGACATCGCAGTGCAAGCCAACAAGATTCAACCGCCTGTCACCCAGCACCGCACCCACCGCGTGATCGAGTTCGTGTGAGTCGAAACCGAATCCGCGCGTCTTCGCCCCCGCGACGCTCAGTACTGGCGCGTTGACGTCGGTGACGCACACCACCACGGCCTGCGTGCGGTGCTCGACGATCGAGCCCAGCAGCACGATCTGGGACATCGAACCGACCACCACGCGGCCTGGCGCGAGATTGGAGATGGCGCGCAGCTCCGAATCGGTGATGCTGTCGGCGTACACAGTCATCCGCGCCGGATGGATACCTGCCCCGATCGCGGCCGCCAGCTCCTCGCCCGTTCGCACATCGATCGCCAGGTGCTGATCTCGCACCCACTTCGCGACTGTGAGATTCCTGAGAGCATGAGCGGGAAGGGCGATCTCGGTCATCGGGAACGACTTGCGATAGATCTCGCAGCGACGCAGGGCCGCTCGATCAGGCGAATCCGGCTCGTGCGCAATGGACTGCCGCGCTGCAGAGCCGTTCATCTTGGTTCCAGAGAGCACGGAAAGAAAGACGCCGGAGAGAGTCACCGAAACCTTTTCCTCGTCGAGCCCCCTGGCCTATTGCCAGAGAGCACCTATTCGACGATCGCGCCTGCGGGGCCATGTTGACCAGTGCCTTTGCGACATCTTGACGCCCCAACAACAAACCTTGACGCCGCATTGATGCCAAACCGGCGCGCGTCGGTCAGACGCGCTTGGCGTTGCGCTCTTTCATCGATGTTGACACCAATCGAATCAACGGGCAGACCACCAACAGATGGACAACGAGCACGTAGGTCATGGTCATGCCTGCCAGATGGAGCGCGCACGGCGACATTCATGCGCCCATAGCGCTCTCTTGACGGTCCCGCCGGAGAGCCTTGACGGAACCTTTATGTCACAGCAGCGCGTCAGCCACCGGGCCGAGCGCCAACGCAGGCAGGTACTCCAACCCCACGATCAGCAGCGTCGCCCCGATGATCA
>Ga0070716_100001257_pt1 | contig 11153 bp, 1 predicted proteins | sample LARL112metaG_FD_71395 | JGI IMG/M metagenome (GOLD analysis project Ga0070716, IMG submission 71395) | Corn, switchgrass and miscanthus rhizosphere microbial communities from Kellogg Biological Station, Michigan, USA - LAR L11-2 metaG | ecosystem: Host-associated > Plants > Roots > Rhizosphere ... | reverse complement strand
TGGTTGCCGCTCTATCACGACATGGGGCTGATGGGTGGAGTGATCCAACCGATTTACAGTGGATATCCGACCATTTTTCTTTCTCCTGCCAGTTTTATGAACCGTCCTTTGCAATGGCTGGAAACCATCAGCAATTTCCGGGCCACCGTGAGTGGAGGCCCGAATTTCGCCTATGACTTGTGCGCGCGCCTGAAACCGGAGACCGAGCACACTTTGGACCTGAGTTCATGGAGAGTGGCATTCAACGGTTCAGAGCCCATCCGCAGTGAAACCCTTCAATCGTTTGCAGAGACGTTTATACCCTACGGGTTCCGGGCTGAAGCGTTTCGTCCATGCTATGGACTCGCGGAAGCGACACTGCTGGTTTCCTGCGTGTCTCCTGGCCAGGTGAGCAGCCTGGCCGTCAATGGAGAACTGCTTCAGGAAGGGCGAGTTCAAACGACGCGTGCGGAAACATCGAGGACAAAAAACCTGGTTGCCATAGGAACGTCTGCGGAACACAAGCTGGCGGTTGTTGATCCGGAACGAGGGCTGTTGTGTGGTGAAGATCATGTGGGAGAGATCTGGGTTTCAGGGCCTGCTGTTGCCCGGGGATATTGGAACCGGAAGGCGGAAACAGATTCGTCGTTCCGGGCTAAATTGCCCTCCGAAGCGAGCGATAACTATCTGCGGACTGGAGATCTTGGTTTTATCCACGGGGGACAGCTGTTTATCGCCGGCAGGTTGAAAGACCTGATCATCATCCGGGGCCGGAATTATTATCCTCAGGACATCGAAGCCGGCGTCGAGTCCTGCCACTCCATGTTGCGGCGCGGCTGTACCGCCGCTTTTTCCGTTGAAGCGGACAATCAGGAACAACTTGTTATTGTTCAGGAACTGACCCGTCGAGGAATGAAAGGGGATTTTTCTGAGATTATCCGTGCAATCCGACAACAGATCATGGAAGAGCATGGTCTCAGCGTCTATGCCATTCTCCTCATTCGCACGGCGACTCTTCCCAAGACCTCCAGTGGAAAAGTCAGAAGACGCGCGTGCCGTGATGCTTTCCTGGCGGACACTCTGAATGTGGTCGCGATGGAAAGGACTGGCCCAATCGCCGTGGCCCCCGGCCGTGAATCCGAAGCAACGGAAGCGGGTGTATGCAGAACCGTCGGGGAGAAGCTGCTGGAACAGGCGGGTATTTCCATGGCCGGACTCGATCCGGAACTTCCTATCAGTTCCCTGGGAATGGATTCCCTGAAGATGCTTCAGTTCAAGATGTTGGTGGAAGATCTGGCCGGCAACACGGTGACAATGTCTCAGATGATGGGCCAGATGACGGTAGGCGATTTCAGAAAATGGGTGGCCCAGGCCGGGAAAAACGACACAGCCCCTGGCGCACCCCAGGAGCGTTCTCACCCTTCGCGCTATCCGCTCTCAGTGGGACAGAAAGCCTTGTGGTTTCTTCAGGAGCTTGAGCCAGACAATACCGCTCTCACCATTGCGCGCTTGCTGAGAATAGAGGGGCCTCTTGATAGAAATCGTTTGCGCGCCGCATTCGATGCCATCGGCGCTCGCCATCCTGGTCTCCGGATACGCGTGATGTCCATCAATGGTACTCCGCACCAGCTTGAGGATGGGCAGGGGCTTCTCATGGAAGAACATGATGCCCGTGGATGGAGTGAGCCTGAGCTTGCCCGCCATATAGCAGGCAAAGCAAAAGAGCCTTTTGTTCTTGCTGACGGTCCAGTCTCACGGATCCATCTATATCTATTGTCTCCCACGGACGCCCGCCTGCTGCTTTGCGTTCACCATATCGCTCTTGATCTCTGGTCTTTGGCTTTGATCGTCCAGGAACTGGTCCTGCTTTATGAAAGGAAGGCCACAGATGATCCATGCGGTTTGCCTGCGCCGTCAGCCCATTACAGTCAGTTTGTGGAGTGGCAGGAGTCGCTGCTCGCCGGAGAAAAAGGGAAAAACTTGTGGGAGTTTTGGAGCAAAAAACTTTCGTCCCTTCCTCCACCGCTGGTGCTTGGAGCGGCCCAGGCAAATGGAAGGCCCGGTGAATCGCGCATACACCGTTTTGTTATCAGCAACAAAACAGTTGATCAGCTCAGGACAATCGCGCGCGGGAACCAGATGACCTTGAATGCTCTGCTTCTGGCGGCTTTTGAAGCGCTTCTTTATCGCTATAGCCGGCAAAATGAATTTCTTTTGGGGCTTTTGACGGTGGGGCGGGATTCATCTCAATGGAAAGATGTGTTGGGCTATTTCGTGAATCCTGTGGTTCTGCGTCCTTCCATCACAGGCAACGCCGCGTTTGCGCGGCACATGACTGAGTGCCGCGCCGAATTACTGGATGCAATCGACCACTCGGGTTTTCCGTTTGCCACCCTCGTGGCGCGCCTTCATTCGGCCAGGAATGCGGGTCCCCTCATACAGATTATGTGCATGTTGCAGCCCGCTCATGCCGCCGACGGGATAAATATTGGCCCTCTCGCGCTTGGCTCTGCGGGAAGCTGTTTCCGGATGGAGAGCCTGGATGTCACGTCCCTGGAGAGCAATTTCGGGGGGACTCAGTTCGATCTGGTGTTTGCGGCAGCGGAAGCAGGAACGGCTGTGCATGCGGCTTTTGAGTTCCAGACAGCCCGCTTCGAGCAGGACTTCATCGCCGGATTGGCGGAGGATTACTGCACGCTTCTGGACGGAATCGCAGTTGATTCGCATACTTGCATTGACAATCTGCCGTTGTTGAGCGAACGCCGGGCCCACCAGGCGCTCTATGCCTGGAACATGACTGAAAAGTCCGAAGTCCCCGAGACGTGCATTCATCATGAGATAGAGCGGCATGCGGCGCATACTCCTGCCCATGTCGCTTTGATCTTTGAACGCTCGCAGCTTACTTATAGCGAGTTGAACGTCCGGGCTAATCAACTCGCCCATTATCTTAAGACAATCGGAGTGGATGGGGAAGCGCGCGTAGGCGTGTTTCTTCAGCGATCGATAGAGATGATAGTTGCCCTGTTGGGGGTCCTCAAGGCTGGAGGAGCCTATGTCCCTCTCGATCCAGCTTACCCGGCGGAGCGTATCAAATCGATCTTGAGTTCTACCCCGGTTCAGGCGGTGTTGACTACTGAAGCTCTCCGGGATTTTCTGCCGTCAAATATGCCTGTCAACATGGTCATGCTCGATCACGAAGCCGGCGCCATTTCCGCCCAGCCTGTCGACAATCCCGCCGCACCTGTTTCAGGCGACAACCTTGTGTACGTCATGCATACCTCGGGTTCCACCGGTTCGCCCAAAGGGGTCATGGTTTCGCATCGCAACGTCCTCAATTTCTTTTGCGGCATGGATGATAAAATCGGATGCGGGCCTGGTGATACGCTCCTGGCGGTGACCAGCATAGCTTTCGATATTTCCGTCCTGGAATTGCTTTGGACTTTATCGCGAGGCTGCCGTGTTGTGCTGGTGCGGGAACCATCGGTGCAGTCCCTGCCTCGAAAGCGGTTGAAGAGCCCCGTGCAAGGATTGCGGTTCAGCCTTTTCTATTTTGCTACCGCCGCTTCCCGGCCAGATGAACACTCTTACGGGCTGCTTCTGGAAGGGGCAAAGCTTGCTGACCAGTATGGCTTCGAAGCCGTCTGGACTCCGGAGCGCCACTTCCATCCCTTCGGCGGGCTGTATCCAAATCCTTCAGTGACCAGCGCGGCGTTGGCCACCATCACTCACCGGGTGCGTCTCCGCGCGGGCAGCGTCGTGTTGCCTCTCCAGAGCCCCATACGGATCGCTGAAGAGTGGGCGCTGGTTGACAATCTTTCCAACGGACGGGTGGACATTGCTTTTGCATCGGGCTGGCATGCCGATGACTTCGTGTTCTTTCCCCAAAATTATCATCGAAGGCGGGAAGTGATGTTGGCGGGCATGAATATTGTTCGCCAGTTGTGGCGCGGTGAAACCATTCGCGCCGCCAGCGGATCGGGCGCTGAGATCGAAATCGCCACTTATCCGCGGCCGGTCCAGCGTGAGCTGCCGGTGTGGCTGACTTCCGGAGGCAGTCCGGAGACTTTTGCCCTGGCCGCAACACAAAACATCAACGTGCTCACTCATCTTTTGGGGCAGGATATCCGAGGAGTCGCCGAACGAATAAAAATTTACCGCGATACCCTTTCCCATGCAGGAAAAGATCCTTCGGCAAGGAACGTGACCCTGATGCTCCACACCTACCTGGATGAGAGCGAGGACAAGGTCCGCTCGAAAGCCCTGGAGCCTTTCAAGCAATATCTCGATTCGTCGATAGGGCTTCTTTCCGCCCTGGTCCGCAGTCTTGGGCTTGATCTGGACATAACCAAGATGACCGGAAAGGACAAAGATGACCTGCTTTTATTCGCTGCGGAGAGATATTTGAATACCAGCGGGTTATTCGGGGATGAGAAATCCTGTCTTGAGATGCTGGATGCCATGGCATCCATTGGGGTGAATGAAATTGCGTGCCTGGTGGACTTTGGCATTGATGCCGATTCGGCGATGGCCTCGATAAGGCGCCTGGATGATCTGCAACGGCGCCTGCGCCAGGAATGTGATGCGGTTGCGGATGACTCTCTGGCAGGCCAGATTTCCCGGCATCAGGTCACCATGTTGCAGTGCACGCCATCGTTTCTGCGCATGACGCTGGGAAATGCGGCCATGAAGGAAGCGCTTGGAACCTTACGGGTGCTCATGCTCGGAGGCGAGCAGGTGCCGGTCTCGGTTGTCAAAGAAGCCGCACAGTGCGGTGTTCCCGCCATTTTCAATATGTATGGCCCTACCGAGACAACGATCTGGTCCGCGGTATCAAGACTCGATCCTTCTGAAGACCAAGTCTTCATTGGAGGTCCGATCGCCAACACCCGGATCTATCTGCTCGATCCTGCCCTTAATCCTGTTCCTCCTGGCGTAAGCGCGGAAATTTTTCTGGGAGGCGCTGGGCTCGCCCGTGGATATTCCGGGGTCCCTGACCTGACCGCTGAGCGGTTCCTGCCCGATCCTTTCAGCAAGGTCCCGGGAGCAAGACTGTACAGGACTGGAGATATAGGCCGGCTAAGGAATGACGGCAGAATAGAAGTTCTCGGCCGCACGGACCAGCAGGTGAAGATTCGAGGCCATCGTATTGAGCTGGGAGACATTGAATCTGTTCTGAATGGCAGTCCCGGCGTGGAACTTGGCGTAGCGGCAAAATTTTCCACCGGCCCGGAGGAGGAGCAGTTGGTTGCTTTTCTTGTGCCCTCGTCTGCCGCCGGAGTGGATATTCGGGCTGTCCGGGAATTCCTGAGGGGCCGTCTGCCGGAGCACATGGTGCCGAATGCGTTTCATGTAGTCCAGGAACTTCCTCTCACTGCGAACGGAAAGGTGGATCGGAAGGCCCTGAATCTGCCCATGCCGGAATTGGCTGCTATTTCCGCGAATATCGTGGCGCCTCGCACGCAGCTTGAGACCAGGATTTTAAGCACATGGAAAGAGGTGCTGCGCCGGGAGAACATTTCCATCGACGACAAGTTCTTTGATGTGGGAGGACATTCACTCTCCATGGTGCAGGTCCATCACAAGGTACAGCAGTTCGTGGCGCGCGAGTTCCCTCTGATCGCGCTTCTCCATCATCCCACCGTGCGCTCTCTAGCCTCATATCTTGACGGCGAGGTCCGGCAGGTTGATCCGGAAGCAAGTGATCGGCTGGTCAGGCAGAAGAGCGCATATCGTGCTGAACGTGAACGAATCGCCGCAGCTCGCCATCGCAACTAATTTCCGCAATCGCAACTGATTCCAATGACCCAATCCGCAGAAACACAACGGTTCGACGTTGCTATCGTCGGCATGGCCGGACGGTTTCCCGGCGCCAGATCTCTGGCCGAGTACTGGGATAATCTCCGCCGGGCAGCTGAAACCATCAGGATATTTTCCGAAGAAGAGCTGCTTGCGCGCGGAGTTGACCAGGAAAGAATCCGCAATCCGTACTTTGTTCCTGCCGGAGCTCCGCTGGAGGGAGCGGACCAGTTCGCTGCGTCCTTCTTCGGGTTCTCGCCCGGTGAGGCTGAATGGATGGACCCACAGCATCGGCTGTTCCTGGAGTGTTCGTGGGAAGCGCTCGAAAATGCAGGCTATGCTCCCCGGTCGCTCGGCATACCGGTGGGGATCTTTGCCGGGACGAGCCTCAGCACGTATATGCTGTTCAATCTGTTGGGAAATCCCGCGGTTGATCATGAAGAAAATTCTTTCCAGCTCATGATCGGCAGTGACAAAGATTTTCTGAGCACCCGGATCTCTTACAAACTGAACTTCAAAGGCCCCAGCTTTACCATTCAGTGCGGATGCTCAACTTCCCTGGTTGCGGTGCATCTGGCAGTCCAGAATTTATTGACCTATCAATGTGATTTGGCTTTGGCTGGCGGAGTATCGGTAGGCGTCCCCCAGCGTACTGGATATCTGTATCAACCGGATGGCATTGTCTCTCCGGATGGCCATTGCCGCGCCTTCGATGCCGAGGGAGCCGGCACGCTTTTTGGGGAAGGAATCGGCATTGTGGTGCTTAAGCGCATGGAGGACGCGCTGCGCGACCGCGATACTATTCATGCTGTCATTCTGGGTTCAGCCATTAATAATGATGGCTCGGAGAAGGTCGGCTACACGGCGCCCGGAATCGAGGGCCAGGCGGAGGTCATTGCCCGGGCCCAGGCGCTCGCCGGAGTAACGGCAGATACGATCGGATATGTTGAGGCGCACGGTACCGCCACTGCGCTTGGCGACCCGGTTGAAATCGCGGCGCTCACGAAGGCTTTCCGTCAATCAACTCAGCGCAAGAGTTTCTGCGGCATTGGCTCTGTCAAGACGAACATGGGCCATCTGGATGCAGCCGCCGGGATCGCGGGACTCATAAAAGCCGCATTAATGTTAAAGCACAAAGCATTCGTGCCAAGCCTGCATTATCGAACACCAAATCCAGCCCTGGATCTGGAGAACGGTCCGTTTTTTGTTGCTTCCGCCTTCGAAGAATGGAAGTCAGAACGCGTGCGCCGCGCGGGAGTGAGCTCTTTTGGAATTGGCGGCACGAATGCCCATGTGATTCTGGAAGAACCGCCGGTGCAGCCAGCCGTTCATGATGGCAAACCCGTGCATATTCTGAGCATATCTGCCCAGACGGAGACAGCGCTCGATGCCGCGGCTCTGGATCTCGCCGCCGCCCTGGAAGGTCTTTTTGACGAGGCATTGCCGGACGTTGCCTATACTCTTCATCTTGGCCGGGAAGCATTCAGGCACCGCCGGTCTGTTGTGTGTTCCGGATGTTCCGATGCGGCGTCGGCGTTGCGGTTGCAATCCAATGCTTCTGTTTTCACCGGACGCGTCGCAGGCAATCGGGAAAAAGCAGCGTTCCTGTTCCCCGGCGGTGGCACCCAGTATCCCGGCATGGGCAAACAGCTTTACCAGGAAGAGGCTGAATTCCGCAAGCAAGTGGACCTCTGCGCCGGAATTCTTCAGGAGCAACTGCAAATCGATCTCAGAAGCCTGCTCTATTCCATGGAGAAATCCGAGGCAGCCGCGCGCCTGGCCTCTCCTGGAACAGGATTGCCGGCGATCTTTGTCACGGAGTTCGCGCTGGCGCAGCTGTTGATCTCGTGGGGAATTCAGCCTGCCTGCATGCTGGGGCATAGCCTGGGAGAATATACGGCGGCCTGTCTGTCCGGTGTTTTTTCGCTCGAAGATGCGCTTTCCCTCGTCGCTTTTCGTGGGCGTTTATTTGAAACGCTGCCCGGCGGTTCCATGCTCAGCGTCTATCTGTCTGAAGAAGATGCGCGCCCGTGGATTTCTCCACAACTTTCCGTTGCTGCGATCAATGGTCCCGGGCAATGCGTGATTTCAGGCCCTTCAGCGGCCATAGACCGCATGACCGTGCATCTTGCTTCGCGCGATATCGAATTCCAGCGGCTGCATATAGATGCCGCCGCCCATTCCGCCATGGTTGAGCCGGTCATGCAGGATTTTTACCGGTTCATATCCAAAATAAAGCTGCGTGTTCCGCAGGTCCCGTTTATCTCCAATCTCACTGGCGCGTGGATCACCGGAAGGCAGGCATCAGACCCGAACTATTGGGTTGACCACCTCCGGCAAACGGTAAGGTTCGCCGACGGCCTGAAAGTATTGCTTCAGAACGGCGAGTTCGAACTGGTTGAAGTTGGGCCGGCGCGCAATCTCAGCACTTTGGCAAAGGGTTCGTTCAGGGAGCACAGAAACAGTATTCATGCAGCCATGCGGCATCCTCATGACGATGTATCTGACCTGCAGGTTTTGTATTCCACAGTGGCAAAATTGTGGAACGCCGGATTGCCGGTGGATTGGAATTCATTTTATTCAGGACAACAGCGCCGCCGCGTTCCCCTGCCTTCCTACCCATTTGAACGGCAGCGTTACTGGATTGAGCCTCCATCTCAGTCCTCTTCCACTCGGCGGGACAATGCCGCGGCCCAGGAAAGCGGCGACAAAATCTACGTTCCCATATGGGAGACGGAGACAATCTCCCCAGAACGCCTGCCGGATCTATATCATCCAGGAAACCGGTTTTTAATTTTTATGGATGGCTCGGGCGTTGGTCAGGAGCTTCGGGAACATTTCCGGGCGCGCGGGACCCAGGTATTTGCCGTTCACCCGGGACGTGAATTCCGGCAGGAGGCCGAATACGAATTTTCAATTTCTCCGGCATCGGATTTGGATTGTTACAGGGTCATACAGGCGATTTCAGGACCAGGTATTCAATCCCTTTTCGTTATTTATCTCTGGAGCCTGACCGCGCAAGATGAACAGCGGCAAGAAGACGTGGATGGGTTCGCAGAACGGCGGCAGGCATTTTATTGTCCATTGGCTTTGTTGAAGTCGCTTGGATCCGGCTTTGATTCAATGTCCGTGCATTTTCTGGCTGCCACAAACAGCCTTGCCCAGGTCAGTGGAGACGATCAGGTAAGGCCGCACAAGAGCTTGTTGACGGCGCTCTGCAGAGTGGTGTCGCAGGAATTTGAAAACGTCTTAGCCCGCATTGTTGATTTCTCCAGCCGTCCCAAATGGAATAAAGAGCGGATTGCGAGTCAGGTTCTTGCGGAAATCGCATCTACCTGCCCTGAAGCGCTTGTCGCGTATCGGGGAACGCAGCGCTGGAAACCCGCTTTCAGACCATTTCAGGCGCAAACCAGCGATGGAAGAACAGGCTTGCGCGATGGCGGTGTTTACCTCATCACTGGAGGATTCGGGGACCTCGGCCCGCTCATAGCTTCTTCCTTTGCCGGACGGGTGAAATGCAGGCTGGTCATCGCCGGGCGCACCGGCTTTCCTGAAAAATCAGAATGGCGCCGCTGGTCCGAAGCGCCTACGGGAGACAAAACGAAATATGTGATTTCACGGCTCAAAGAAATTGAAGCCAGCGGTTCTGAGGTGATCATCGCAAAGGCAGATGTCACGGATGAAGATCAGATGCGCTCCCTTATCGATGATCTTTACGCCCGTTTTGGTTCTCTTGACGGCATTGTCCACTTGGCCGGCATCACTGGAATAAAGGCGTTGCGCCTGGTTCCCGATCTCGAGCAGGAGGAGTGCGAGCGTCAATTCGCCCCCAAGGTGAAGGGCTGCTCTGTCCTGGCCAAAATCCTTCAGGGCCGGCGCTTTGATTTCTGTGTTGCATTTTCTTCCACAGCTACGGTCCTGGCGGGAGCCGGCCTGTCCGCGTATGCCGCGGCAAATTCTTTTGTAGATGCTTTTGCCCGACAGCAACATCTTGAAACGGGACAGCGGTGGATTGCCATCAACTGGGATGCCTGGCTCACGGATGGGGCCCCTGCGGTGATTGGAAGCGGCAAGACGGCTCTCGACGAGTTCGCCCTGCCTGGCGATGAGGCGCTGGCGCTCTTGCATCGCATATTGCAACAGGGGGATGCCGGACAGTACGTTGTCTCTGCCGGCAGCTTGCCCGAGAGACTCGCGCGGCAAGCTTGGCCTGCCGATCGTCAGCGCTCTCCGGCGCCAGTCCCGGCTGGGATTCATGATCGCCCTGTTCTGGGTCAGGACTATGTCGCTCCGACGACGGATCTTCAGCGCGGCATCGCTTCGGTGTGGGAAGAAGTGTTAGGTGTTGCACACATCGGCCTGAATGACAATCTTTTTGAACTCGGTGGCAATTCTCTTCTCGGTTTGCGGATTGTCTCCAGGCTACAGAGAAAACTGAACATCTCTGTTCCTGTCACGGCCCTATTTGAAGGCCCTACAGTACTGGCACTCTCCCAGTTGATTGCTGCCGAGCATATCCCTAAGGATTACCAGAGCAGCCGTACGCGCGGAGAGAAACGACGGCAAAAGCGTGTTCTCAACATGGTGCGGAACTGAAGAATCCAAGGATGCCTCATGTCTCATGATTCTGGGAAAATAGCGATCGTCGGCATGTCCGGTGCTTGCTCACAAGCGGAAAGTCTCCATCTATTCTGGGAAAAAATTTCCCGTGGAGAGGAATTGATACGTTTCATTGGCGGGGAGCAAAGCCGGTTTTCTCCCAACAGCGGCCCAGTGCACGTTCCCGCCGTCTCCTGTATGGAAAGTGTGGACCTTTTCGATGCGGCATTCTTCGGCATGACGCCTGCTGAAGCTGAGATCACTGATCCGCAGCACCGCATCCTTCTCGAACACTCTGCGCGCGCATTGGAAGATTCGGGATATGATCCGGGCAAGGCTGCCGGCGCTGTTGGCGTGTTTGCCGGCGCCACCACGAATAGTTACCTTGTCCGGAATATAGCGTCCCGTCCGGATCTGATGTACTCCATTGATCCTGTACAACTAAATATTGCCAATGGGGTCGATTTCCTTACTACCCGCATTTCATACAAGCTGAATCTGCGCGGTCCAAGCCATGCGGTCCAGAGCGCATGCTCGACTTCTCTGGTTGCCGTCCATTGCGCGTGCCGAAGCTTGCTTGATTTTGAATGTGACATGGCCCTCGCCGGCGGCGTGTCAGTCAATGTGACATTATTCAATGGATATAACTATCAGGAAGGTGGAATTCTCTCTCCGGATGGACATTGCCGCGTCTTCGATGCGGATGCGCGTGGCACGGTGTTTGGAAGCGGAGCAGGCGTGGTGGCGCTGAAGCGGCTGGAAGATGCCTTGAATGATGG
>Ga0070716_100001255_pt1 | contig 11155 bp, 8 predicted proteins | sample LARL112metaG_FD_71395 | JGI IMG/M metagenome (GOLD analysis project Ga0070716, IMG submission 71395) | Corn, switchgrass and miscanthus rhizosphere microbial communities from Kellogg Biological Station, Michigan, USA - LAR L11-2 metaG | ecosystem: Host-associated > Plants > Roots > Rhizosphere ... | reverse complement strand
CTTTGCGACTAGCGCCACCGCTTCAGAAACATAGCCGAGTTCTGAGGCGCGGTCGGTGCGCAGGTTTGCGATGTCCTGTGGGCTGCGGACGGGCTTTTCGATGACGGGGCCCTCTCCGGCGGAGAAGTGGAATGGAAGGCCCATGACTTCCAGGGGAAGGAGAAGATCAGCGAAGATGATGGCGGCGTCGATGCCGAGAATTTCCGCGGCCGTGATAGTGACTTCGGCGGCGAGGGCGGGCTTCTTGCAAATCTCTAAAAGCGAGTGCTGCTTACGGACCGCGCGATACTCGGGCATATAGCGTCCAGCTTGGCGCATGAACCAGACAGGCGTGCGGTCGACGGGCAGGGACTTGCAGGTGCGGACGAAGTTGGAATTGGGGGCAGACATGAATTCATGAATGTAGCACTTTTTCAGTGCCGGTGCCGTCGCGGCGCGCAGACAACCTTCACCACGGAGGACACGGAGTCCACGGAGGAAAACGCTTGGCTTGTAGAATCACAACATGAATTACAGCGCTGTGGGCATGATCGGGGTGATGGGGTTGGCGGTCTGCCTTTTGGCGTCTGCCCCGCAGAAAACCGGAGTACCGTCTGCGCCGACCTTCTATAAAGAAGTGCTCCCGATCTTGCAGGATCATTGCCAGAGTTGCCATCGAGTGGGCGAAGTTGCGCCCATGCCGCTCGCGACCTACGAGCAGACGCGTCCTTGGGCGGGGCCGATGGCGCATGCAGTCGAGATGAAGATGATGCCGCCGTGGTTCGCGGATCCGCGGTACGGTCATTTTGCCAACGATGCGTCACTGTCTGATCAGCAGATTGCGACGATTTTGGCGTGGTCTGCAGCAGGAGCTCCGGCGGGCGATGTGCGCGACGCGCCTGCGCCGAAGAAATGGGCTGAGGGGTGGAACATTCGCCAGCCTGATCTGGTGGTGAAGATGCCGATGGCAGTGCCGATCGCGGCGCGTGGGGAGATTGATTACACCTACGAAATTGTACCGACGCATTTCACGGAAGACCGGTGGGTGCAGATGTCGGAGTTCCGGCCGGGGAGTCCGGCCCACGTGCATCATGCAGTGGTATACATTCGGCCGCCGGATTCACAATGGCTGCGGCATGCGCCGGTGGGTGAGCCGTTCACGGCGTCGACGTTGAACGATCCGCTGGAACGACGCGAAGCGCATGAGACGACAAGTGATCTGCTGCTGGTGTATGCGCCCGGCAGTTCGCCCGACCAGTGGCCGGATGCGATGGCGAAATTCGTACCCGCGGGATCGGATCTGGTGTTCCAGATGCATTACACGACCAACGGAACAGCCGATCAGGATCAGACCACTATTGGTCTGGTGTTTGCGAAGACAGCGCCGAAGCAGCGTGTTATCACACTGCAGTTGAACAATCATGCGCTCATCATTCCGCCGGGGGCGGATGACTTTCGCGTACAGGTGCAAGGCACGTTACCCAACGATGCGACGCTGCTGAGCCTGTTTCCGCATATGCATCTGCGCGGGAAGCGCTTCGAGTATGACATTGTGCACGATGACGGCAGCGTGGAAGTGCTGTTGCGCGTGAACTATCACTTTCACTGGCAACTGAGTTACAAACTGGCGGAGCCTCGGCCGCTGAAGGCAGGGACGCGATTGCGCGCCATCGCCTGGTACGACAACTCCAAAAACAATTCGCACAATCCTGATCCGACGAAGACTGTGACGTGGGGCGATCAGACATCGGACGAGATGATGGTCGGTTTCTTTGATGTTGCCGTTGCCGCGGGGATGGATAAGTGGAAATTCTTTGTCCGGCCGGGGAAAGATTCAGCAGATACGCAGAAGTAGACAATTTTGCATGCACAACCGCGCTTTATTCCGCGTTTTTTATGGGCAATCCATAGCACCGCGCTGCATTCAATGCGGCGTCGAATAATGCTTGTCACTGTTTTGCGTTCACCCGCTGCGATATAAAGATTTGCACTCACCAATTCGCATTCTTCCTACCTGCGAGGTTTCATGGAAGGCGCTCCAGTCGCTGCCGTGTTGGTATTCGACTTTCTACTGCTGATAGTTGTGTTGTTCGGTGCGAGGTCGAAAGGCAGCCGGGCGCAATCGGCTCTGATGGCAGCGCTGTTTTTCTGCTCCGGTTTCCCAGCTTTGATTTACCAGATTGTCTGGCAGCGCGTGCTGTTTTCTATCTACGGGGTGAACGTTCAATCCGTCGCTGTGGTCGTGAGCGCCTTCATGCTGGGTCTGGGAATTGGCAGCCTGGTCGGCGGCCGCGTTTCTGAAAAATTTCCGGATCGCGGAATCTCCATCTTCGGCATCTGCGAACTGGCGGTCGCTGGTTTCGGCCTGATTTCACTGCGGTTATTCCACTGGGCCTCAGTGTTTACGGCAGGAACGAGCCTGGGGTACATCATCCTCTTCAGTTTTCTGTTGCTTATCCTGCCTACCATGTTAATGGGCGCAACGCTCCCGCTTCTGGTTGAGCAGTTGGTGCGTAGTTCACGCAGTGTGGGCTACTCGGTGGCGACTCTCTACTTTGTGAACACGCTGGGTTCAGCCGTCGCCTGCTATGTGTGCGCGCAGGTGCTACTGCGAAACTTTGGGGAATCGGGTTCCGTCACACTGGCGGCGTGTTTGAACACTGCGGTGGGCGCAACCGCGTTTCTCTACGGGCGCAGCCAGCGACTGAATCCGGGTAGCGCTGAAGTTGACGACACTTCTGGCGCTGGTGCGGAGAAATCACTGAGTCTAGGGACTGCTGCCGTGATTGCCGGGGCGTCGGGCTTCCTGGCGCTTGGATTCGAGATTGCGTGGTTTCGCATTTTCGCGATTGCAACCTTCGACCGTGCTCCGGCGTTCGCGCTTCTGCTCTCCACCTACCTTGCCGGCATTGCCGCAGGGTCCTTTCTGAGCGAGATGTTATGCCGCAGAAAACAGTTCAATCCTGTGACGGTGGCCGGTTCTGCAATGCTGATAGCGGCTGCAATTTCCGTTTACTTGCCTCCACTGATGGCGAATCTGTCGTGGCATAACATTCCTGTGCTGATGAGCGCGCCGGCTTTTTTCCTTGCGGCTTGCTTCTTGGGATCGGTATTGCCCCTGCTGTGTCAGTCCTCTGTGTCAGCGGGCAATTCGGCAGGAAGAAGTGTGAGTCTCATCTACCTCTCCAACATTATTGGCTCGACGCTGGGCAGTCTGGTGGTCGGATTCGTCCTGATGAACTATTTCGGCACGCAGGCAATCTCAATGCAACTGGCAGCGGCAACCGCGTTGACTGGTTTGATTGTGATCTTGTTCCGTGGGGGACATTTTCAGGCTCCGCCGAAAGCAGTATGGGCTCTATCGATTGTGTCTGCGATCGCGATTGCCATCGCAGGTCCGACGTACGGGAACCTGTACGGAAAAATGATTTTTGGACCGAGGGCAGCAGAGGTCGGTTACATGAAGCACGTGGTCGAAAACCGCAATGGCATTATTGCGGTGACGGCGGATGATGCGGTGTTCGGGGGCGGCGTATATGACGGGCATTTCAACATCGATCCGGCAAACGACAAGAACTTTGTCATCCGCGCGTATGTTTTGAGCTTGTTTCATCCCCACCCGAAGCGTGCTTTCATGCTGGGCCTGGCATCGGGATCCTGGGCGCAAGTGGTTGCCAACAATCCTGAAGTGGAAAGCCTGGACATCGTCGAGATAAATCCGGGATATCTGTCTTTGATCGCAAAATATCCCGAAGTAAGTTCCCTGCTGCATAATCCGAAGGTTCACATCTACATCGACGATGGCCGCCGGTGGCTGGTGGCGCATCCTGAGATGAAGTACGACGTCATGGTTGCGAATACTTCGTATCATTGGCGGGATCACAGCTCGCAAGTACTTTCCACAGAGTTTCTGCAGATCGTGAAGCAACATCTATTGCCCGGAGGGATTTACTACTACAACGCGACTGAGTCCCCGGATGTGTTCGTTACGGGGCTTCACGAGTACAGCTATGGCCTGCGGGTCATAACTTTTCTAATGGTCAGCGACTCGCCAATTGTTTTCGACAAGGGGCACTGGTTTTCCGTGCTGAACCAGTATGAAATCGATGGGAAGAAGATGTTCGATGTTAACAATCCCCGTGGAAAGCTCGTGCTCGCCGGCTACAACGCCTTCGCGGATAGCGTGAAAGAACGTCCACGCGTGTTAGGGATGGAAGCGGGTGATATGTTGGCCCAACGACTTGGTGCGCGGCGGATTATCACCGACGACAATATGGGCGCCGAATGGACGCCGGCGCCGAAACCAGCGTGGCGGTGAATCCCGCAGTTCGGCTAGACATGGAGTAGTTGGATTGTAGTGCGCTGGATGACGGTCCCGAAGCGTTGTTAGACTCTTAAGATTCCAACTGAGGCAGCCCCTTGATGAAGGCAAAACGTGCGTGGGTAGGAATGATTATCGTGGCATTGGGATTCGCAATCGTTGGAGCGACGGCGCACACCTCCGAGACGGCGCATGGCAATGTCCCAGGTCAGGCAGCTTCCAATGCGGGACCGAAAAGGGCCGAGGAGCAATTCAAGAATATTCAGGTGCTCAAAGGCATTCCGGCGGACCAACTCATTCCGAGCATGCAGTTCATTCAAGCGTCGTTAGGTGTCGATTGTGAGTTCTGCCATGTGCACAACGCATTTGAAAAAGACGATAAGAAGCCGAAGCAGGCTGCGCGGAAGATGATGGAGATGATGTTTGCCATTAACAAGGACAGCTTCGAGGGAAATCGCGCGGTGACGTGCAACTCGTGCCACCGCGGCAGTCCAAAGCCGCAGGCGATTCCGGCAGTGATGGCTGACGAGACCAAAGAGCCGGCCATGGTAATCAAGCCTGTCGAAGTAAAGACAGATGGTGGACCGAGCGCAGATTCGCTGATCGAAAAATATGTGCAAGCAGTCGGCGGGGCGACGGCGATTGAAAAGGTTTCGAGCCGCGTAATGAAGGGCACGATCGATTTTGGCGGGAAATCTCTTCCCATTGATATTTATTCGAAGGATCCGGACAAGCGCATTTCGTTCACGCACTTGCCGGAGGGGGACAGCGTCACGGCATTTGATGGCCACGACGGATGGCTGGGCACGCCGGGGCGTCCGGCGCACGAGATGCATGGGAGCGAACTGGATGCTGCCTCGATCGACGCGGATCTGCATTTTGCCACTCACTTGAAAGCGATGTTCAGCGCAATGCAGGTTGAGGGCCCTGAGCGAATTGGGGATCGCGACGCCTACGTCGTGGTGGGAAAACGCGAAGGGAAGACACCGATTCGATTGTATTTTGACGAGCAATCCGGATTGCTGCTGCGGCTCGTACGTTACGGCGACAGCGCGCTGGGTTGGCTGCCGACGCAGATCGATTACGCGGACTATCGGGACGCGACCGGCGTGAAGATTCCTTACCGCTGGACCCTGGCGCGGCCAAGCGGACGCTTCACCATTCAAGTGAGCGAAGTGAAGCAGAACATTCCTGTGGATGACGCCCGATTCGCCAAACCTGCGGCAGAAGGACCGAAAGGGCCCGGGATATAAACGGCATCAACCAGCAATCAGGGCCGCGGGCTTGGATTTCTCTCTTCGTGACCAAGAGCCGCTTTGGTTGCCATTGCATCGGCTTCTATTTTGATATCAACTTCCGCTCCCTCTTCAAGCTTAACCGTTCGACCATGCTCGTCGGTCAGACTGTTGGGAACTCGAATCTCACGATAGAGGTGATCGGCCCCTTCGACAGCAATCTGAGCTTTTTCTGGTTCGCCTGAACTGGGATGCGGCTGAATAACCTTTTCGACGACTCCTGGTAGCGTGGTGCTTGCCTTGGATGGTTCTGAAGACACGGTGATTTCCCTCCACTTGCCCCTAAATATGCTTTCTTCGTAACTCGGCAGGCGAGATAAACAACAAGTGCAGATTATTTTCCTCCGGGGTTCTACGTATGGGCTATCGGGGAAACACTGTAGGCGAGGGAACGGGTTGGGATCCTTGGCAGTGCTCACCGCGAGCTTAGATTAGTGGTTTTTCTGACTAGGCACCTTCCCGCCAATTCCAACTCGAGGTTCATTTCAAGTTCTCAGGCTTTGCAATAACAAAACCTGATCGACACGATAAATAGTTTCGATTTCCGTGAAGGCGCAGAGGACGGTAGAGTGAGGCGGTCTCATAATTGTCCACGTGTGACAGATTTCATTCTTTGAACGGGGGCAGGCGCGCGGTGTCTCTTGGGAACAGGTTGATGATTGGACTGGCGATGGCATTGCTGGCCTTTACGTTAGCGCCGGCCCTGCGCGCCCAGAGCGCCGGAGTGCCGCCGAGTCCGTCGACGGATGTCAGTTCGCGATTGGCCAAGCTGGAGGTACAGACGGCAGAGGCCAAGGGCTCCGCCGACAATGCCTGGATGTTAACCTGCTCGGCGCTCGTGCTGATGATGACCGGACCGGGGTTGGCGCTGTTTTATGGCGGACTTGTCCGCAAGAAAAACGTGCTGGCCACGATGATGCAAAGCTTCGCTTTAATGGCGATTGTCACCGTGCTGTGGGGGCTATTCAGTTACAGCTTATCGTTTGGCCCGGGCAACAGTTTCGTGGGTGGACTGCAGAATGTCTTCCTGAAGGGCGTGGGAGCGGCGCCGGACGCGGACTACGCTCCCACCATCCCGGCCCAGACCTTCATGGTTTACCAGTTGATGTTTGCCATCATCACTCCGGCTCTCATTGCGGGTGCATTCGCCGAACGCATGAAGTTCAGCGCCATGGCGGCGTTCACGGTTTTGTGGTCGATTCTTGTGTACGACCCAATGGCTCACATGGTGTGGGGCAAAGGCGGGCTGCTGAACGCGGCGCTCGGCGGGCGATTCCCCACGCTTGACTTTGCCGGAGGCACGGTCGTCCACATTACGTCGGGCGTCTCGGCACTGGTGTGTGCCTTGTACCTGGGAAAGCGAGTTGGATATCCGAAGGAACAGATGCCGCCGCACAGCGTCGTACTGAGCTTTATCGGCGCCTGCCTGCTGTGGGTGGGATGGTTCGGTTTCAACGCCGGGAGCGCACTGGGAGCGGGAAGCCTGGCCACCAGCGCCTTTGTGGCAACACACTTTGCCGCGGCCACCGCAGCGCTTGGATGGGCGGGCGCTGAATGGATTCGAAATGGCAAACCCAGCGTATTGGGAGGAATTTCGGGAGCGGTGGCTGGACTTGTGGCGATTACCCCGGCTGCCGGATTTGTGAAACCGATGGCCGCCATGGTCATCGGACTGGTCGCCGGAGTTTTCTGTTACATGATGGTCGCGAAAGTGAAGGCCAGGTTTGGCTATGACGATTCGCTGGATGCCTTCGGAGTGCACGGAGCGGGTGGCACCTTGGGCGCGCTGCTGACGGGAGTATTCGCGGTGAGCGCGGTGAATCCGATTTTCAAAGATACGCAAGGGAACATTCTCGCCTCGGGCCTGCTGGAAGGAAATGCGCACCAACTGTTGAATCAACTCGCCGGGGTATGTATTGCCTGGGTTCTAGGAGTGGTGGGAACGCTGGTGATTTTGAAACTGGTCGATGTAACCATCGGTTTGCGAGTTTCAGAAGAGGAAGAAGTTCAGGGACTGGATCTCTCCCAACATGGTGAAGAGGGATATTATTGGGAGGCGTCCGCATAGAGAACGGGCCGGGAGTGGCTATCTATTCTGACGGGCGCCAGCGTGAAGAACGCAGACAGGACCTGACGAAATTATGACGAAGATCGAGGCGGTCATTCAAAACTCCAAGCTGGAAGCGGTGAAAAGCGCATTGCAGGAAATTGGCGTTGAAGGCATGACGGTGCTGGAAGTGCGCGGTCATGGTCGTCAGAAAGGGCATACGGAGGTATACCGCGGACGTGAGTACAGCGTGGATCTGATTCCCAAGACGAAGATTGAGATGGTGCTGGCTGACGCGATGGTGGAGAAGGCAGTGCAAGCGATTCTGGGAGCGGCGCGTACGGGCAAGATCGGCGACGGGAAGATCTTTCTGACGCGAGTGGATGAGGCCATCCGCATTCGCAATGACGAGCGGGGCGAGGGAGCTCTATAGGCGTGTTTGCAACGGGCTTCCGCCACAGCACGGCAAGGAGTTGTTACCGGGACGCAAGCGGAGAGCATCTGATAGCGGCAACTGTAGTGGCCTTCCCCCGGTGGTAAGAGTCGCGGGGGCAAATACTTGCATGATGGCGGCGTCCTCATTGATCAGCGAATTGCGGGGTTCTCTTACTGAAGAATCTGCGCGCATTCAACGGGAGTTCGAAGTCTCCGGGGACGGGCGCGCGGCCGTAGCGCAGCGGACACGGCTGGTGGAAGACGTTCTCGCGAGACTGTGGCGGGATGTTGTTTCGCCGGACCCGGCCAAACCGGTCAACTTTGCACTGGTAGCGACGGGAGGTTTCGGACGGGGATGGCTCTTTCCTTACTCCGATATCGATCTTCTTTTTCTCTTTGGCGACCGCAATGCCGAGCAAGCGTTCAAAGATCCCGTTCGCCGCTTTTCACAGGAACTGTGGGACCTGCGCCTGAAGCTGAGTCCGGCCTCGCGGATGTTGAGCGAGTGCGATCGGTTTGATCCCAACAATACTGAGTTCACGATTTCCCTTCTCGACTGCCGCTATCTCGCCGGCGATCACGACCTGTTTCGGCGCCTGCATGACAAGGTAATCCCAAAACTGGTGATGCGCGAGTCGAAGCCGCTACTGGCGGGTTTGGCGGAGGTTACACGCGAGCGCCACGCCAAATACGGGATGACACTCTACCACCTGGAGCCCAATCTGAAGGAGGCTCCCGGTGGGTTGCGCGACTGCAACGTAGCGTCTTGGCTGGCGCTGATCTCGGCCATGGACAAGTTGCACGACTGGCCGGATGCGAGTTCGCTTCGGGCTCCCGTGCGCAAGCAGTTGGAGGCGGCTCTCGATTTTCTGATGTCGGCGCGCTGCTTTCTCCACTTCCGGTACGGGCGCGATGACAACACGTTAAGTTGGGAGGCGCAGGATGAGGCGGCTGCGCGCAAAGTGGGAGCGTCGCTCGGAGCCTCGGATTCGGGGACGCTGTCGGCGGCCGACTGGATGCGCATCTACTTCGGCCATGCCCGCGCCGTCCAGCGTACCGTGACGCAATTGCTCGAGGAAATTCCTGAAGCGTGGTCGGCGCTCTACCGGCAGGTGCAGAGTTGGCGGTCACGGCTGACGACCGCGGATTTTTCCGTGGTGGATGGGCTCATTTTTCTGCAGCAACCTTCGTCCCTTCAGGACCCTGAGGTGCTGCTGCGTCTGTTTCATTTCATGGCTCACCACGGGTTGAAGTTGAGTGCGACCACGGAGTACAGGATCGAGCAGGCTCTTCCGGCTTTGGCGTCGACGCCCCCACGGGGCGCAGAGCTGTGGCTGTACCTGCAAGAGACGCTACTGCAACCGCATGCCGCCGATGCCCTGCGCGCCATGCATTCGCTCCGGTTGCTAACGCTGCTCCTGCCGGAATTGAAGCTCATCGATTCGCTGGTGGTGCGCGATTTCTATCATCGCTTTACGGTGGACGAGCACTCGTTTCTGGCGATCGAGAGCTTGCACCGCCTGAAGCAGTCGCAGTCTGAGTGGGACAAGCGCTATGCGGAACTGCTCAGCGAATTGGAGGATCCGGAGTTGTTGTATCTGGCATTGTTGCTGCACGACACGGGCAAGGGTGTGCCGGGCGGCAATCATGTGGTGGCGAGTCTGGACATTGCAAATCGAGCCATGGACCGGCTCGATATGGACCCGAGAGAACGGGCGGAGGTTCTTTTCCTGATCGGCAGCCACCTGGAATTGTCGGCGGCTTTGCGGCGGGACATTTTCAATCCGGAGACGGTTTCGACATTTGCCGAGAAGATGGGAACGCCCGAGCGTCTGAAGATGCTGACCTTATTGACGTATGCCGACATCAAGGCGGTGAACCCGGAAGCATTGACTCCGTGGAAGGCGGAGAACGTCTGGCAGCTCTACATGAGCGCCGAGAACTACCTGAACCGCAGCGCCGACCAGCGCGTGCACGCCGATGTGAATGACGAAAAGCTGGCGCGGTTGCGATCGCTGGCGCCGGTGACGAGTGGCAAGTTCAAGGAGTTTCTCGAAGGATTTCCCCAGCGGTATTTGCTGGTCCATTCTGCCGAGGAAGTGATGCGGCACATGGGGATGGCCGACGAACTCGGTACTGATCCGGTGCAGGTTGACCTGAAGCGCGGACGGCACTGGTATGAGCTGACGCTGGTGACCCGGGACCGGCCTTCTCTGTTTGCCAAACTCGCGGGCGTGCTCGCCGCGTGGGGTATGAATATTGTGAAGGCCAACGCATTCTCAAACGAGGCAGGAACCGTGGTCGACACGCTTTACTTCACCGATCGCTTCCGCACGCTGGAACTGAATCTATCCGAGTGGGAGCGGTTCAAGCGCAGTGTGGCCGACGTCTTGATCGGACAGGCCGATCTCGAACGAATGCTGCGAGACCGGCAGCGCTCGGAGAAGGGCGCGATTGCGAAGGTCAAAGTAGAGACGAAGATCGAGTTCGATGATTCCAGTTCGTCCACCAGCACGTTGCTGCAGGTGATTACGCAGGATCGCCCTCGATTACTGCACCGGATTGCGTCGTGTTTGTCGGACCAGGCGTGCAACATCGAGATTGCGCTCATCGATACCGAGGGGCAGATGGCGATTGATACGTTCTATCTGACGTCGGCGGGGTCGAAGCTCAAGCAAGAGCATTGCCGGAAGATAGAGAAGGCGCTGGGCGAGGAACTGAAAAACGAATGATTTCCTAATCAGCGATGTGCCGACAAAGCTGTGCTCACAGTCGGTTTGATGCGTCGGCGACTGCCGGCTCGATGGATGACCTGGCAAAGATCGCACTATCGATACTGGGTGGAAAACAGCCGGGGTGCGTCGCCGCGACGCGCCGTCGCGATGAGTTCCGTTCCAAACTGTCCACCCTGGTTTACTCCGAAAAGCCGGTGGCGGATGCGGTTTTGCTGGAGAAGTGGCCAGCGCAGCAAGGCCCCCACTCGTTGCTTGGTGGTCGCAAGGCCGACGCCGGGATCGTGGAAAGTGATGTCATCGAATCCGCAAATATCCAATAGCGATTTCAGGTTTGACCCGCAGA
>Ga0070716_100001249_pt1 | contig 11202 bp, 10 predicted proteins | sample LARL112metaG_FD_71395 | JGI IMG/M metagenome (GOLD analysis project Ga0070716, IMG submission 71395) | Corn, switchgrass and miscanthus rhizosphere microbial communities from Kellogg Biological Station, Michigan, USA - LAR L11-2 metaG | ecosystem: Host-associated > Plants > Roots > Rhizosphere... | reverse complement strand
CAATACGAGACCGCGATTGCTTCCATCCCGCCCGACATGCGGCTCTGGTGGCGGTATCACACGGTTCATCCGGGAGACACTCTGGCTTCGTTGGCCCGGAATTATCACACTACCGCCAAGTCGATTTCAGAAGCCAATCATCTGGAAGGCACTGAACTCGATCCGGATGCCAAATTGGTCATTCCGGTCGCACCTGGCAAACATCCGGTCAACGACAATGCGACCTACGCGCGCCGCATCACCCGCTACAAAGTTCATCCCGGAGATACAGTTGAGACGGTTGCTGACAACTTCGGCGTCTCGCCGCAAATGTTGCGACGGTGGAACGGAATTCATGGCGATAGCCTTCGCGGACGCAAAGTCCTGGCTTTGCATCTGCCGATTTCTCCGACCGCTCACGACGCCGAAGTAGCCTCCAGCCGGACGAAGGCGAAACATCCGAAGGCGACCGAGACCGCCACCACAAAGCCCCCAGCCACCAAGTCCGCGCAAATCGACCGAGATGCTCCACAGGTCGCAGTCGTTCATCACAAAGTGAAGAGCGGCGAAACGCTGTACTCGATTGCCACTGCCTACAGGACGACAGTAGACGCCCTCAAACGCAGCAACCGCAACGTCGCGGTTCTCCATCCTGGCATGATCCTGATTGTGCAGTCGCCTCGCTAATACCAAGAGATTCTTTAGACGAGGGTGCCCCAGCGGATAGCTCCCACGCTCAAGGCCGATGCAGGAGTACAATTCTGTTCGAACTTTCGGGCCCTGTAATTTCAACTTCCGAAGGAGAACTCATGCGACTCACCAAAATGTTTATTGTGCTTCTTGTGCTCGCGTTGTCTGTAACGTTGGCTTTACCCGCATTTGCACAGGATGGAGCGGCTACGTACAAAGCGAAATGCGCTGGCTGCCATGGCGCCGAAGGCCAAGGCAAGGTCGGTCCAGCGCTGAAGGGGACCAGCCTCTCCGCCGATCAGATCACCGACTTGCTCACCAAGGGAAACGATGCCAAGAAAGCGCCGCATAAGAAAGCGCTCTCGACTCTCTCCGCCGATGACGCCAAAGCGGTAGCGGAGTATGTGAAAAGCCTGAAGTAGTTAGCTCAGTGTAGCGCCGCCGTCCCGGCGGCTGCAGCGGGGGCGTCCCGCCCGCGTGGAGACGAACTGCTCTCGCGACAACCGGCAGCGCCGCCCGCAACGGCACTGAAGGGACGCCGACGCTACAAAAGTCTACAAGCTTTTCATTCCGCGTTAACGTCCCTGTCACCCGCCGTTCATTTTCCTCTGCTACTACTCGCAGTAGTACCTTTCAATTCCTCCAGGAGAATCTCCCATGAATATTCCCCATAGACTCTGTGCCGGCGTGTCGGCCGCCATACTTCTGCTCGCAGCCTTTTCCGCGTTCGCAGAGGAACCGCGTAAGGACCGCAATCCCGGAGCCATGCAGCATGTCCTGCTCATCAGCATCGACGGCATGCATGCCGTCGATTTCGCCAACTGCTCGCGAGGCATTAGCACCATCAACGGCGGCGCTCCCTATTGTCCAGCGCTGGCGTCGTTGGCGAGGCACGGCATCAATTACCTGCAGGCCTATACTCCGCGTCCTTCCGATTCCTTTCCCGGCCTCACGGCACTCGTGACCGGAGCGAACCCACGCACTTCGGGCATGTTTTACGACGTCAGCTATGACCGCAAGCTTTCCCCGCCGTTTGCAACCACGCCCTATGGCATTGTGGGCGGACCCACGCTCTGCCCCAGCGTGGCCGGCACGCAAGTCGGGCTCGACGAAGAAATTGATACCGACCTCACGCAGATCAACGGCGGAGGCGGCATTGACACCGACTATCTGCCGCGCGATGCGAGCAAGAACTGCAGCCCGGTCTATCCCCACAGCTGGATTCGCACCAACACAATCTTCGAAGTGGTTCGGCAGAATGGCGGGTACACGGCCTGGACCGACAAGCATCCCTCGTACGAGTGGACCAACGGACCCAGCGGTACTGGCGTCAGCGACTTCTTTGGCCCGGAAATTAACTCCGTGGCTGTGCCTCTGAATATGGTGGGCTACAACGTTCCCAGCTGTCACACGCTGCCCGACCCGACGGCAACGGATGACTGGACTGTGAGCTTCCAGAACATTCAGTGCTACGACAAGCTGCACGTGCAAGCGGTCCTCAACCAGATCGATGGCAAGAACCACGACGGCTCGCGCACGACGCAGGTTCCCACGCTCTTCGGCGCGAACTTCCAGGCGGTCAGTGTGGGACAAAAGCTGGTGGAGAAATCCATTTCGACCACAGGCGGCTATCTCGATGCCGCGGGAACGCCCAGCCCTTCTCTGCTGAGTGAAATTCAATTCGTCGACGCGTCGATTGGCCAATTTATCGGCGAACTGAAAAAGCAAAATCTGTATGACTCCACCCTAATCATCATCACGGCCAAGCACGGCCAGTCGCCGATTGACCCTTCGGCGTTATTGCGAATTCCCGGGGACAACTCAACGCTGGAACCGCCTTCGCAAGTGCTTTCGCCAGCCGGCATTGGCCCCGGCATGCCGGTCGCGCAAGCGATCGAGGATGATGTCTCGCTCATGTGGCTGACCGATCAAACTCAAACCGCGGCAGACATCGCAACCTTGTCTGCCAACCGCGCACTGTTTGGCGGAGGAGAAATCTTCGGCGGCAACGCGCTCCAGTTATCGTTCTCGGATCCGGCGCTCGACTCGCGCACTCCGGATCTGATCGTCGCACCCAATGTCGGCGTGGTCTACACCGGCGGTACGAAGAAAGTTTCTGAACACGGTGGCTTCGCCATTGACGATCGCAATGTCCTGCTGATCGTCTCGAACTCTAGTTTCTCGCCCAAACTCTTCACCGGTGCGGTCGAGACTCGCCAGGTGGCTCCTACAATTCTGCAAGCTCTCGGGTACGATCCCAGCGCCCTGCTGGCCGTACAGAAAGAAGGGACGGAAGTTCTGCCCGGCCTCCCCTTCACCGGGGGCAACAAGTAGGGGCTACTGTCTCACTCGTGCAGCCGCACATCGGGGCGGGAGTGCTCATCGGCTCCCGCCTTTTCTCCTCTGGGGCTCGGAACCTTGCGTCTCCATGTCGTGATGGAGAGCCGGGATTGCGAAAACTCCCGCCAAATCCCCTAACTATCTTCTTTTGTTGATATTACCGACTGAAGTTTCCGCACGGCCTGATAGACGCAGAGGCTGAAGTTGGCCGAGCGGGGCATGGAGCGTCCTCAGAATCAACGGCTCTGCGAGGGAGCGGTTCACAGTCGCGGACCGGAGGCACCGGGATTTTCTTATGTGTCGGCAGTCCTTGCGGGCAGCACCGAATGTCGTGCTACAATTGCGCGCCGTTCCAGCAGAAGGTTCCGGTGGTCTTTTAATTCTTCGTGCCCGCAGCCAGGGCGCCATACCCGCACCCGGCAGCCAATGAATCCAGGAGGAGCAATGACGTTCGACGATCCCACACTTTACGCACGCGATGAAGAAGAGGAATTCGGCGACAGCGGTGCTTACAGCGAGTCGCTGGAAGAAGATTTCGAAGAGGAAGAGGAGGAGGAAGAAGAATCGGGCATGCCGGCTCCGGAAGCGAATGAGCCGGAACCCATGTCGATTCCCGCGCCTCCACCGCCTAAGCCGCGGCCTGCGCCCTCCGCTCCCAGCGGTGGCGGCAGCAAACCGAAAGCAAAAAAGAAAGCGGCCAAAAAGAAACCGGCTGCGAAGAAGAAACCGGCGAAGAAGGCTCCCAGGAAGCCAGCGAAGAAAAAAGCCGCCAAGAAAGCTGCCAAGAAGAAACCGGCGAAAAAGGCTGCGAAAAAAGGCAAACGCCGCCGTTAAGTCGGCAGTTGGCCGCGAGCGCCTCCAGCGTACCAAGGTTTAGAACCGCGTCCCCACTGGGCGCGGTTTTTTTCTTTGCATTGAGGCTTTCCTCGCCGCGTCCGCATGACAAGCCGCGGCTGAAACCCGTTGTATAATGCCCGCGCCCCCTGGGAAAGGCTGTCATGCTTCCGGCACGCTTCTCGCAGATTTTTCTCTCTTCCGCCCTCTTCGTTCTCCCCATCTTCGCGCAGAACGTGTCGATTCCGAAGCCTCCGGATACCCCGGTCCACTCCGTCACCGACGAGTACTACGGCATTCAAGTCACCGACGACTATCAATGGCTTGAGAACTGGGAAGACCCGGCAGTGAAGCAGTGGAGCGCAGCCGAAAATGCGCGGACTCGCGAGTATCTCGATCACTTGCCGGCTCGCCCTGCCATCGAGGAACGCCTGCGGCAACTCGCCAACACGCGAACACTGACTTATTCCAACCTTCAGTTCCGCGCTGGAATGTTGTTTGCCAAGAAGCACCAGCCCAATTTGCAGCAACCAGTCCTGGTGGTAATGCATTCGCCCGATGAACCCGCCAGCGCGCGTGTCATCTTCGAGCCAAACACGGCCAGCAGCAAAGGGTCAGTGGCGATCGATTTCTTCGTACCCTCGTTCGGAGGCAAGTATGTTGCCGCCGCGATCTCAAAGAACGGATCGGAAGACGCCGAGGCTCGCGTCTTTGAAGTCGCGACTGGCAAGCCTCTGCGCGATGTGGTCCCGCGCGTGAACTTCGCCACCGCCGGCGGCAGCATCACATGGAAGTTCGACAACTCCGGCTTCTATTACACGCGTTATCCGCAGGGCAATGAGCGTGCGCCGGAAGACGCCAACTTCTACCAGCAGATTTACTTTCACAAGCTGGGCACACCTTCGCGGCAAGATGTCTACATCCTCGGCAGAAACTTTCCCCGCATCGCCGAGATCCAGTTGCATGCCAGCGACGACGGCCGCTGGTTGCTGGCCTCGGTGGGCAACGGGGACGGCGGCCAGTTCGCGCACTACCTCATGGATGCGCAGAAGCACTGGACACAACTCACACATTTTGAAGATGGCATCGTCGCCGTTAAGTTCGGTGTGGCGGATGCCGCGCTCTACCTGCTCTCGCGCAAGGATGCGCCTCGTGGCCAGATTCTGCGCCTGCCTCTTTCGCACCTCAATCTCGATGAGGCCCAGGTAGTGGTTCCGCAAACGCCGGGAGGCCCCGAGGAAGCGGATCGCGCATCCATTGAAAACTTTGTACCCACGTCGAAGCGGCTCTATGTCATCGACATCGTGGGCGGACCATCGCGCCTGCGAGTGTTTGACAAGCAGGGGAAAGCGTTGCCTGCTCCCGTACTGCCGCCAGTTTCGGCCATTGGTCAGGTTGTATCGGTCGGCGGTGGGGAAGTGCTTTTCTACGTTTCTACATTTCTTGAGCCTCCGACGTTATACCGCTTCGATGCCTCGACCGGAACTACAACCAGATCATCGACGCAGTCTTCTGCTGTGAGATTTGAAGACGCCGAGGTCGTGCGTGACTTCGCGATTTCGAAAGATGGCACTCGCGTTCCCCTCAACATTATTCGGCGTAAGGGAACCACTCTCGACGGAACGCATCCCGCGCTTCTCACTGGGTACGGCGGTTACAGCATCAACACCAAGCCCACCTTCACGGGATCGTTCGCGCGCCTCTGGCTCGATCAGGGAGGAATTTTCGTCGAAACCAACCTGCGCGGAGGCGCTGAGTACGGCGAGGAATGGCACCAGTCGGGGAAGCTGACGCGCAAGCAAAATGTGTTCGACGATTTTCTGGCGTGCGCCCAATATCTGATCGACCAGAACTACACGACGCCGTCGCGACTCGCCGTCCTCGGAGGCAGCAACGGAGGCCTGCTGATGGGCGCCGCCTTCACTCAGCGTCCCGAACTGTTTCGCGCCGTGGTGTCTTATGTTGGCATCTACGACATGCTGCGCGTGGAGCGCGATCCCAATGGTGCATTCAACGTCACCGAGTTTGGCACCGTGAAAGATCCCGAGCAGTTCAAAGCGCTCTACGCCTATTCGCCCTATCATCACGTAAAAGATGGCACCGCCTATCCCGCGATCCTGATGCCCACGGGCGAGAATGATCACCGGGTCAATCCGATGCAATCGCGCAAAATGATTGCGCGCCTGCAGGCCGCCGACAGTTCTGGTCGTCCCATTCTGCTGCGCACGTCATCCAGCGCGGGTCACGGAATCGGCACCTCCCTCGATGAGCGGATCGAACAGGACGCCGACGTCTTCAGCTTCCTGTTCGATCAATTGGGTGTCCAGTACACGCCGCCGGCACCCTAGCGCGCCATCCTGCTCATCGCGGTCGCGAATGCGCCAGCGCAAAGGGATGCTCGAAGCTGAGATAGAACATGATCCCTTTGTCTCCCGCGGACGAACCAATCCCCACGGGAGCGGCGATGCCGGGAACAATTTGCAGGTCGCCCTTCAGGTTGTACGCCCAGCGAACTCCGGGACTCACATAAAGATCTTGCGATCGCAGAGTCTTGTCGGGACCCACGACGCTTTCCCCGGAGGTCCACAAAGTTTCGAGCAGAAAATTCACGCGCGGCTTGACCAACCACACGACGGACTGCCCGAGGTTCACACCGATCGTCCTCGCCACATCGCGGCTGCTGTCGACTGCCCGCGGCACCCAGGTTGCGCCGGCATTCCAGTGTGTGACCAGGCGCGCCGAGTGCTGAATGCTCACGGGAAGATTCGTCTGCAAGCCGAGCCCGCCCGAGCCTCGACCGAAAGTAGGATTTCCGGTGGGAAAGAGAACGCTCAGTCGGGGCGCCACCGCCAGCTTGGTCTCACCGCTGCCAGTCAGTTGATAGCGGTAGTTGAAGGCCGTATCCCCCCAGCCCGCGCCGGATCCTGCGAAATTCCCGGCATGCGCGCCCGACAGGGTCAGGCTCAATTGGTGCTTGAGGCTTCGCACCGGCCATTCATCGGTCTGGGTGTAGACCCAGTCATGGCTGCTGCTGAGCCTTTCAAATGTGCTGATGTGCTGAATGATTCCGTCTTCCTGGTTGTAGGCTTCTTCAATCAGGAAGCTGTTGTCTTGAATGGGAGCTGGCCGTGCCGTTGCATTGACACCGTCAACGTCTTGCGCGAAGCAGAAACCTGCCGCCAGGATGAAAGCGAGAAAGAGAATGAAAAGAGAGCGCATGGCATCTTCCTAAATGAAAATGAATTTCAATTTCATTTACGAAGATACGTTTCACCCCCTGGGCAGAATGTGACTTGAATCACAAGACGGCGTGACCACAGCGGCGCTCCCCCGTATGCTGCTAGGAACGTATAGGAGCAGGCCCGGTTCTTATTTTTTGGCGGCCACTGCACCCAGACACTTGCCGTAGAGCTCCAGCAGATGCGCCGCATAGTCTTCTGGTTTTGCAGCTGAGCCCGTGCCCTGAAAACCCACGCCCGTCGAGGCCGTCCGGCCGTAGCCGGTGGTCATCGCGATGAACTTCATGAGATCGAGTGCGATGTCTTCATTGCGGCGCGCGGCGCCCGAACCTGTAGCGGGAGCTTCTTCCATGATGCCTTCTCCTCTTCCGGAAAAAATGGGTATCTCGTCTTCGAAATCTTCGTCGTCGAGCCGATGCATGACGCCAAATAACTCCACCCGGCGATGATAGCAGGGTCGATAACGCGTTGGAATCTTCGAAACCTTTAACCACTAAGGACACTAAGGTTCACGAAGGAAACCATTGTTAACGTTTCCCTTCGTGAACCTTCGTGTCCTTGGTGGTTCCCGCTTGGGCTCTTTGGGCTTAAGCCAATCCCAATTTCTCTGAGAGCAACCGGATTCGTTTTCCAGTCATTGCGCCATGGATTCCGAGAATCGGGCCGAGCACGAAGTACCACCATCCGGCCCATGCCGGATTCCTGAAGGTGAGCGCGAACGACACCGTACCGACGACCACCATCGCGATGTTTTCTTGAATCGCGAAACGGGTCTGCAGCGCTTCCACCGGATTCAATTCCAGTTCGTTGCGCAGCCGGTACGCATGGGTATACATGAGGGCAAAGATTGAAAACACACTGGTGAATCCGACCGCGTAGACCCGCATCAGTCCAGCGGCTTCATGCTCTCCGACGCCGCGGGCAACGTCGGCACCCGTTAATTGCGAAAAGATCAGCATGAAAACAAACTTCAATGGATACACATAAAACAAAACGAGGAAGAGGAGGACAATATTCAGAACGACCGTGTAAGGATCCTCCAACCCATAACGCCGGGAAAATCTGTAATGCCCCCGCCAGATCATGATCAGTTGCGCGAAACAGGCCCCAAACGGCAGAAAGCCGCGCAGTGCTGCCATCATTTCCTGGTAACTATGCGGCACCTCGAGCGAGACCACCAGCAAAGTCAATGCGAAGCCAAACACGACGTCGCAAAACGCTTCCAGGCGGGTGATCTCTCCGCCACGCCAGCGAAAATACATTTCCGGCAACAAGCCCGGGCGATGTTCGGAAGGAAACCCGTGACGCGCCTTAGCCGCCGGGCCGTTATTGTGGTCCGCCGTAGGGTCGGACAACTGCGAAGCTTGGTGCGACAAGGAGCGGTTGCGGCTATGACTCATGGGCTAGGATTCTGGCCTTTTGTGAGCCCGATTGGCAATGACTAAATGGGGCGCGTCTGGCGCAACCGGACCATCAGCCAGCCGGATGCAAAGAACAGCAGAGGAGAAGAATAGAAACCCGGCGCCGGACGGGGAAGCGTTACGCCCGCCACGGTGTGACCCAAGATCGTTCCCGCCGTGTGCCCGACCGCATTCAGCAAATGAATGAAGGCGTAGATCCAAGCGATCGGACGCAGCCAGCGCACACCCTTCGCGGCCAACGGGGTCAGGGCAAAGCAAATCACGACGGCCAGCGACAAGTCCACCAGCCATTCGCGAAACTCGAAGGTCGGCAGGGGGAACCATCCCCAGCGCGCACGCAGAGCGATTACCGTGGGATTGTAGATGGCCAGAAATCCCGTGACGGCTTCGTCGAAAACATGCAGCGCGAAAGCAACCGTCAATGCAAACCAGGGACGGCCAAAGGAAGTCTTGCGAGACGGTTCCGTTTCCATGGGGTATGCCCCCTTGCGGCCCATTCTCAATCTCTGCGACTCAAACTGCAAATGCCGGAGATCGGATTTCAGACTTCGGACTTCTTCACTTCACTCATCAATCCCATCAAATTCCCCTCAGAATCGCGGAAGAATACCATCCACAAATCGTGATCGGGCATTCTTGCGATCAGGTGCGGCTCATCTTCGAAGTGCACGCCCTTCTCTTTCATCCTGGCGTGGGCGGCCTGAATGTCAGGCACGGCAAAGTACAGAATGGAGCTGGGGTGATCGAACTCCGGTTTCTCGGGCCGCGTCAACATGAGGCGCACTCCGCCGCAGTCGAAGAACGCCAAGCCCGGCCCGGCTTTAAATAGCAACTTCAGTTCCAAGGCATCCTGATAGAAAGTGGCGGCGCGCTCGACGTCGCTGGCGTTGATGGCAATCTGTCCGATGCGCGAAATTCCTGATCCCACGGCTGTCGTATCCAATTCTTGACCTCCATCAGCCTATTAGTTAGCATAGCTAACTATATTGAGCTCTCCCAAGTCAAGCGGAAAGATGCCTCCGAAGGGGCCGGTGACCGATGCCAGCCCTGGCGCGATCGCGGACCACCTGCATTCAGCGGCGATCCACTTGCTGCGACGCGTGCGCAAGCAGGATGTCGCCACCGGCGAAGGGCCGGCGCGGCTCTCGGCGCTCTCGGTGCTGGTGTTCGGCGGTGCGAAAACACTCGGCGAACTGGCGGCGGCCGAACAAGTCAAGCCGCCCACGATGAGCCGCATCGTCGCCGGACTGGCCCGCAGCCGCCTGATTGAAATTACTGCTGATCCCGAGGATGCCCGCCGCATGCGCATTCGCGCCACTGCCAAAGGAACCCGCCTGTTGCAGAAAGGTCGCGAGTTGCGCATCGCGTACCTCGCCTCCCGTCTCGAGGCTCTCAATCCGCAAGATTTGGCCCAGCTGGGAGAAGGTGTGGAAATTCTCAGAAAGGTGCTCGATCATTGGCGTTGATTTCTACTTGAAGTAATCGATGCCCGAGTACTATCGTTACGTGAAATTACCCGCGCCGTACCTGATACTAGTGGGTCTTAGGGTCTGAGTCGAAGTGTGCTGCCGGAAGTCGGCGGCTCGCCGAGTCATTTGCATTCCGGTGAAATTCCTTCCCTGCGACGCCATCTGTAAGCATTTCTACGAACATGATTGCAACGCCACGTACGCGAATCGTCATGATCGCCGCCGGCCTGTTGTGGCTGGCGCATGGCGGTGTCGTCGTCGTATTCGGAACCAAGCCTCCCGGGGCTTTCCTGTCAGACCTGATGCAGTTCACGCTCGGGGTTGTTCTGATTTACGCGATCGTGGAGGCCAGCCTTCGCTCAGAAGGACTGGCTCGCTCGTTCTGGCGTTTGACGGCCACAGCGTATTCTTTCTGGCTTATCGCCCAAGGGCTGAGTGTTTATAACGATCTGGCTGCGTCGCCCTTCGTCTCCTGGATCAATAATCTGCTGTTCTGCTTCTGGTTCGTGCCGTTGGCGATGGCCATGTTCCTCGACCCGGAGCACGAAGCTGGGCAGCTCGACGCCCTGGTCGCTCTCGATTTCGTGCAGGCGGTGCTGGTATGCGTCGCGGCGTATTTGTATTTCTTCTATCTGCCCAAGTCGGAATCGCCGAATGAATTGGCACACTCCGTGTGGACTCCGTACTTCGCGGGCTATGCGTTTGTCGCCGGAGCCTTTGTGGTGCGCTCAGCCGTCACGCGTTCGCGAGACTCGCGCGCCTTGTTTGGACGCATGGGAATCTTGATGGCTTTCTCCGGCCTCACTGACGCTTTGTACTTTTACGGACCGGGACGCGGAATGGGCACGGGCGCATGGTTCGATCTTCTTTGGAGCGGACTGCTGGTCGCTCCCATTCTGATCGCAGCCACGTGGAAGCAGGCGGAATCTCCGGAACTCTCATTCGATCCACCCCGGCGCGAGAAACGGATTTACACCGAAATTTTCTTTTTGCTGTACCCGTTGCTGGTCTTGTGCATGTCGTTGCGCATCGCGCGCGAGCGCCTGGGCTTGGCGGCTGCAGTCGTGTTGCTCTCGTTCGTGTGTTCGAGCGCCCGCCTGCTGGTCACGCAAAACCGGCTGTTGTTAGCCAAAGACGCACTGCGCCGTGAGGCGTCTCGCGACGGCTTGACCAGTCTGTGGAACCGTAAAGCGATCCTCGCCATTCTCGAACGGGACTTGCTGCGCGCCG
>Ga0070716_100001246_pt1 | contig 11214 bp, 18 predicted proteins | sample LARL112metaG_FD_71395 | JGI IMG/M metagenome (GOLD analysis project Ga0070716, IMG submission 71395) | Corn, switchgrass and miscanthus rhizosphere microbial communities from Kellogg Biological Station, Michigan, USA - LAR L11-2 metaG | ecosystem: Host-associated > Plants > Roots > Rhizosphere... | reverse complement strand
GCGCCTGCCGCATCGGCAGCACGACGAGGCGATCCAGGACGGCCTCATCTATCGCAACTGCCCACGCTGTCACTCGACGCTCGCATTGGAGATTGTCGAGATTTCGGTGGCCGCGTGAACAGGAAGGGGATCATGGACATCAGCAATCTGAAATTCGTCGATGGACAGGGCAACGGAAAGGAGACCGCGTGCATCATGTCGGCGCGCTCGTTGCTCGACGGTCGTCCATTCAGCGACGATCATCCATCGGATGTCCTGCGCCGTCTGGGTATCCGAATCAACGACGGCAATTGGTGGGCGAGCGACGAGGAGCGCACCAGCGTACTGCTGCCGCTCGCCATCGACGAGCGCTTGTGCGCGACCAAGTGCGACGCGAGTCACGAGGCCGAGTTGCAGCGTGCGAAGCTGTGTGCGCACTGGGCGTTGTCGTACGCCGCTCCGTTCGCACTCGACTGCGCGGCGTCTGCGTTGCGCGCACGCTGGCCTGAGGGCGCCGCACTATTGAGTGGGCACGCGGATAAACTGCGTCGCGATCCCACGCGCGATAACGCGCTGTCGGCAAAAAAGGATGCGCTCGCCTACGCCGCCAACGCCGCCGCCGCCTCCGCCGCCAACGCCGCCGCCTACGCCGCCGCCTACGCCGCCAACGCCGCCAACGACGCCGCCGACGCCGCCGACGCCGCCGACGCCGCCGACGACGCCGACGACGCCAAGAAGCGAGAACTCAGAGACTCGCTGATCGCCCTCTTCGGGCAGCTGCTCGACGTCGATACTCGCACGGCGAGTGCCGCGTGAGCTGGCGCCGGTTTCAGTTGCGCCTCGGCAAACCGCCGCGCGTCGTGATCAAGCGGGCGGAGTACGACGCGTGGACCAAGCGGCGGCAGCGACGGCAAGCGCTGATGGGCGCGGGGATGATTTTGCTGCTCGCGGCGGTGAGCGCGGCGCTGACGTGGGAGTTTACGGATTGGCTGCTGAGAGGAGGACGGTGATGGAGACGACGAACGGCACGAACGGACATCAGAAGACGACGGCAATCGAAATTGCCAAGCCGACGATGGCGAAGGCGTATGAGCCGCAGAATTACGCCGAGGCGATGGCCATGGCGAAGACGCTCGCCGGCTCATCGCTGCTTGGAGCGCTGAAGACGCCGGAGGCTGTTTTTCTTGTGATGGCCACGGGCGCGGAGTTGGGAATCCCTCCGACGGCTGCGCTGCGCTCCGTGCACATCGTCCAGGGCAAGCCGGTGCTGTCCGCCGATCTGATCGTGGCAGTCTGCCTGCGCTCCCCGCTGTGCGAGTACTTCACCTGCAAGGAATCGACGGCCGTGGGCGCGACGTATGAGACGAAGCGCCGCGGAAGCGGTCCGGTGTCGAACACGTTCACGCTCGACGACGCCAAAGCCGCCGGGCTCGCCGGCAAAGACAATTGGAAGAATTACGGCAAGGCGATGTTGCGCCACCGCGCCGCCGCCGAGCTGGCGAGGATGGTCTATCCCGACTTGGTGCTCGGGATCTACGCCGAGGAGGAATTCGCCGCGACGCCCCAGGAGCCGGAAGCGACGTCTCAGACCGAGGCGCCGAGGCAAGAGATCCTCGACGGCGAGGTCGTCGCACCGCCGTATGACGACGCGCTCAACACGATCACGGCAGCATTCGCCGAGGCGAAGACGATGGACGAGCTCGTGTCCATCCGTGCCGACGTCGCCAAGCTCGGCCTTGACAAGCGCGGCGACGATTACAAGGCGCTGCGCCAGCTGGACAAGGAGGCCATCGAGCGCATCAAGGCAGGTCATGGCTGATGCTACCGACGGCGTCGCAACTGGATCGCGTGCTCAATTGCCCGGCGAGCCATGTGCTGCCGCAGGTCCGACAGCAATCAGAGGCGGCTGATTTTGGCACCGGCGTGCATCGCTTCCTCCAGCAAGCGCACGAGCTCGGCCGCGACGAAGCATTGGCGGAAATCCCCGGCGACGCGCCGCACCGGGCATTGTGCGAGCAGCTCCCGCTCGATGAGCTCCCCGCCGGCGGCCGTCGTGAGGTGTCGTTCGCCTGGAATATCTCGACGGGGGTGGCCCGCATCATCGGATCCGAACGTGACTACTCCAGCGCGTCCGCCGACGAGTACTGCGGAACGGCCGATGCGATTGGAAGCGCCGGCGGCGTTGGTGTCGTCATCGATTGGAAGTCGGGGCGCTACGTCGGCACGCCCGCCAAGAGCGGGCAGTTGCGATTTCTCTCACTGTGCCTGGCGCACGTGCTCGACCTCGACGAAGTGCGCGCCTCATTCGTGTACCTGCGCGACGACGGCACGTTCTATCGCGACGAGGTCATGTTCGACGGCTTCGACCTCGCCGCGTTCGCGATGCAGCTGCGTGCGCTACCGGCGCGCATCGCCGAGCAGCAGGCAAAAATCGACGCCGACCGGCAGCCCGATGTGAGCAATGGCCCGTGGTGTCGATTCTGCCCGGCCGCGCCGGCGTGCCCGGCCAAGACGGCTCTGGCGCGTTCGTTCGGCGGCGTGCTGGTGACGGTGCGAGATCGCATATCGGCGCTGTCGCCTGATGAGGCCGGCAGGGTCTACGCGCGTGCGTTGGAATATCAGACGCTCGTCGAGCAGGTCATCGCCGGGCTGAAGGACGTCGCGCGCGTGACGCCGCTGGAGTTGCCGGACGGGCGCGTGTTGCGAGAGACGACCGTCAAGATTCCGACGAAGGTCGATGCCGCCGTCGCCGAGATGGTGCTCTCCGAGATCTATGGCCACGATGTGGCGTCGGCTGCCGTCACCGTCGAGAAGTCGACGTCGCTGGCGGCGATCGAGACGGCGCTCCGCAGGCGAGCGGCACCGGGAGAACTCGCAGGATTGAAGCGTGAAACCGTCGAGGCGATTCGCGCCCGCGGCGGACTGAGAGAGGGCTCGACGGTTCAAGTACGAGCCTGCAAACGAGGAGAATGAAACATGGAAGCTGGAGAATTCGGAGCGAAGGCAGTGCAGTGGGATTTCGCGTGGACGTCAAATGGCAATGAGCAGATCGCCGTCGAGTGCGAATTCACCGACGGACCGAACATGGGTCAATCGCTGACTTGGTATGGAAACTTCTCCAACGAGGTTGCTGGCGAGCACTCGCGCACCGAGTGGACGAAGATCGACCTGAAGAAAATGGGATGGGACGGCAAGGACATCCTTGCGCTCGACGGCATGGGCACGAAGCCGTTCCGCGTCCTCATTGAGCCGAATACGTTCAACGGCAAGACCAAGATGCAGATCAAGCGCATTTTCTCAGGCGGCGGTCTGGCCGTGAAGAACCGCATGACCGACGAGGAGAAGCGCATTTTCGCGGCGAAGCTCAACGGCGGAAATCAGAAGACGTCGAGCAGCCCCGACGACGATATCCCGTTCTAGCCCCGATTTGAGGGCGACGCCGGCGAGACGGCTCATTACCCGCCGCCGACGTAGACCGCCGCGTTGCTCCGAGCGGTGCCCAATTCGGAGCGTCTTTTCACTTGGGAGGGATCATGCTCGCATTTCACGGCGACGTAGCGACGAAGGACAAATACCTGACGCGCGTGCGCATGCATCGCGCGGCCGACAATCTGATTCAGGGCACGGGCTGGGAGGGCGGCAAGGGCTGCGCCGTCGGATGCACGCTCGAAGCCTACGAGCACCATCGCTACGAGACCGAGCTCGGCATCCCGCAGGTGCTGGCGCGCCTCGAAGATCGTATCTTCGAATGCCTGCCGAATGCCGAGGCACAGAAGTGGCCTTCCCGATTCTTGGCGGCCATTCCCGTCGGTGCCGATCTGTCCAAGGTCTGGCCGCAATTCGCAGTGTGGATGCTCCGCCAGTGCATGGGCTTCACCTCCAACGAGGAGGTGCAAGGCATCCTCGATCATGTCGCTCACCTCTATGAGAGTGACGTGCCGTATTCGGACGCACAGTGGCACAACGCCCGTGCCGAGGCTTGGAGTATCCGCACCGCCTACGCCACCGCCGCCAACGCCGCCAACGCCACCGCCGTCGCCGCCGACGCCGCCGCCGCCTACGCCGCCGCCTACGCCGCCGCCTACGCCGCCGCCAACGCCTACGCCGCCTACGCCGACGCCTACGCCGACGCCGCCGCCTACGCCGCCGACGACGCCAGCGCCGCCGCCAGCGCCGCCCGTAAGCAGTTTTGGAGGGCCGCATCGAAGCAGCTCTTGTTGCTGCTGTCGCAGGCGCCGGTTGCCATTCACGGGGCCGCGTGATGTCTCGCCGGGCAAAGCAATGGACGGTCGTCTACGTCGAACGCATCCAAGGCGACGACGATCCCGACCCGACGGACCGGCTGACTCATGCCGTCGTGCGCGATCGAAGCGCACTCGACGCGAAGCTCATTGCGCTGTGCGCGCAGAAGCAAGCGTGGCTTGTCATCTCCGGCGAGCCGTTGGAGGTCGTTGTCGACACGTCGCCACGGATCACACTCGGCAGCCTGAAGCCGAAGACGCGCACCGCGACCAAGCCGAAGAAGAAGCAATCGGAGCCGGCATCATGAGCGGCGACATGCCCGGCTCGATCGACTACGTGCTACGCCGGCTCGGCCTGACCGAGCGGCGCTGCGCGCTCGACGTGCTGTGCGAGGGCCTGGCGCTCGTCGGCATGCAGGCGACGATGGAGCGCATTTGGTACGAGATTGCGATCGATGCCAGTAACGAGCGCGATGCGGCACGCCGGGCGGCGCAGGAACAGGCGGAGGAGATTGCGCGGCTGAAGTCCGATGCCGAGGCGAGGAAGGCTCGCGTCGATTGGCTCAAGGCGACCATGGAGACGCGCGATCAGACCCTTGATAACACACAGGCCGCCCTCGGTCGCGCGGTTGCGGCGCTGCGAAACTGCATTGATGTGATGCGCATGCAGATGAAACGAGAGACAGAAGAATTCCACATTCCTGTCGAATCAGCCGCAGCTGCTTGGGAGGATGCATTGCGTGCTGGCGATGCCATCCTCGCCGATCCGACGTGCGCCGCCGCGGGCGAGGCGTGGCGCGAGATGGAGGCGGTGTATCAGGCCGCGAAGGCAATGCGCACGGTTGATTACCGGGACGCAATCGCACAATACGCAGATCTATGTGTCGCGCTGGCCGCTGTCGACGCGCGGCGGGGTCCGTAATGGGCCACGGCGTCACATGGTGTACCGGCTGCGGCGAGTCGTGGTCGTGAGGACGAGTAACCAAGAGGTTGTGATTTGACGTGGAAGATCCTACAGGGCGACTGCCTCGAACTGCTCGCCACGCTCCCCGACGCGAGCGTGCAGACGTGCGTGACCTCGCCGCCCTATTGGGGATTGCGCGACTATGGCGCCGACGGTCAACTCGGGCTCGAGCCGACGCCGGCCGCGTACGTCGAGGCCATGGTCTCCGTGTTCCGCGAAGTGCGCCGTGTCCTGCGCGACGACGGCACGTTGTGGCTCAACCTCGGTGATAGCTACTCGAACATCGGCAAGTCGGGCGGGTACACGAGCGGCAAACATGCGGCGGGGCTACAGGGAACGCCGTGCAATCTCCTGCATCAGACCTCGTCGCGCGTCAGTGGGGGTCGCATCGAGGGGCTCAAGCCTAAAGACATGGTTGGCATCCCGTGGCGCGTCGCCTTCGCGTTGCAGGCCGATGGATGGTACCTGCGCAGCGACATCATTTGGGCCAAGCCCAATCCGATGCCGTCGAGCGTCATGGACCGGCCGACGGGGGCGCACGAGTACCTGTTCTTGCTCGCCAAGGGAGAGCGCTACTACTACAACGCGGATGCCATCGCCGAGCCGGCGGTGAGCACTCCGAAGAGGGCGACCGATATGCGGCGCGGCTCGAGCGCGATGCGTGGCCATGCGGCGCTGCGCCCACGCGGGAAGAACGAGGAACAGGACGATCGCAGGCGTGCCGGCTTCAACAGCCGATGGGACAAGGCCGAGGCAGCGGGTGCCGTCAAGGCGACGCGGAACCGTCGCACCGTCTGGACGGTGGCGCCGCGGCCGTTCAAGGGCGCGCACTTCGCGACGATGCCCCCCGATCTCGTGGAGCCGTGCGTCCTGGCCGGTGCGCCGGTCGGTGGCGTCGTGCTCGATCCGTTCAGCGGTGCCGGCACCACGGGAGTGGTCGCGGCTCGGCTTGGGCGTGAGTACATCGGGATCGAACTCAACCCCGAATACGTCGAGATGTCGCGTCGACGCATCGAAAGAGACGCGCCGCTTTTCAATCTGGCGAGCGGCGAATGACGGTAATGACGATTATCGACGGAGATACGGCGATGCCGGGGAACTTCGACGAGAGCTGTAGCGACGTGCATGGTGAACATGCGCACGAGGAGCACGAAATGACCGACGCCGAACGCATCGCGCAGCTTGAGCGCGAACTTGCCGAGGCGCGGCGCGATCTACACGAGGAGCGGCAACGCGCGAACGACTACTCGAAGGTAATCGAACAAGAACGTGCCGCCCATGAGCGCACGAAGGCCGAGGCGGCGGCGCTGCGCGAGGCGCTGTGCAGGGTACGCGATAGGATGGCAAGCGATTGGCGTCAGTCCAATCCAGACCAAATCTTCCGTGGTCACTGCTGGTGGTGTGCCACGGCCAATGCAATAGGCGAAGCGGAACATCGCGAGGATTGCCCACTGGCGATGCTTGATGCTGCCTTTTCTGTCCATACTAGCCGGCGAGCACTCAACGCCACCGCCGGCCGCGATCTCGCCGAGCGCACGAAGTCCGACGCGGCGGCGATTCGCGAGGCGCTCGATGCAGCAGTCTGCTCTGTTCGCAAGGTGGTCGGCTGCGGAGATAATTCGTGCCTGTTCGTCAAGCCGAAAGGGATGGCGACCAACGGTGGATGTCGGTGTCTCGATGGGCATAGGCCGTTCGCTACGCAGGCCGTCGCGCAATTGTACAAGGCATCCATCGCAGTGCTCGATGGATCCGCCGGCCGCGATCTCGCTGAGCGTGTGAAGCGGTTGGAGGAGGTAGTCAGGGACGTTCGTCATTATCAGAAATTGCGCGGCAAGGGATATGACATCACCGACGCATGGGCAGCGCTACAGTGCTCGCTCGCCGCCCTCGACGCGAAAGGCACTTCCGATGAAGGCCAGTGACCGCATCGCGACGATGGTCCATGCATTCGACAGCGCCAGCCACAAGCGTGAGGTGCGCGCCGTCGTCGAGCGCGTGAAGCGGTTGGAGTCGGTGGTCGCAGCTGCGCGCGTCGCCGTGGTGGGTCTCGACGAAATAACAACGTGCTGTGAATGCCGTTGGTGTGACCTACTTCGGGCGCTCGCCGCGCTCGACGCGAAGGACAGCGAGTGACGCCGCGCAACTGCCACGATTGCAAGTCGCCGTGCAACGCGAGTCGGTGCGACGGATGCGCGAAGGCTCATCGTGAGCGGCAGCGCGCACGCGGTGAGCGCGGATTGATTTGCTCCAACTGCCGAGCGGTGATGACGCACGCTGCTCACTGGTGCCGGCACTGCTCACGCATGCATCGACTTGGGTATCACACGGCGAGGAAGCTCTATGCCCGCGGCTGAGCCCTGCATCATGTGCTCGTGCCCATCGACGTCGGCGCTCGATCCTGCCGACCACCGGCGCCGCGGTGAGCGCGTGCCGCTGTGCGAGGACTGTTACGCGAGCCCACGGCGGCTGCTGCACGCAATGGCGTTCGCACGGGCGGTGTGGCGATGACAGTTCCCCGGTGCTCCTCGTGCTTGCGTCGCGAGTCGCGGTACATCTGTGCGATATGCAATGCGCGTCTTTGTGCCCTGTGCGCGTGGACCACAGTCGGCAAGCTCATCATCGCTGAGGTGTGCCGCGGGTGCAGGGACCGAGCATGAGCGGTGACGAGTTGGCCGCGCTCGTGCGGCAGGCGGTTGCCGAGGGGCTGAAGGATGCGCTACGGTCCGCGCAGCATGACCAGCGGTCCGGCGAAGAAAGGAGCGGAGAATGCCGCGACCAACGGACCCGCGAGCGCGCGTCCTCGGGCCCTACGAGATCAAGAGCCTCGGGCGATGGCGACTCGTCGTCATCCATACGCCGCAAGCAGCTCGCAGAGAAGATCGATCGTCAACGTTCACTTATCCAACAGAAGAAGAAGCGCTCGAAGCAAAACAACAGCACGTAGAGGACATCTGCAACGCCACCGTCGGCAGGGCCATCGATGAGTACTCGCAGCATCTGCAGGAAAAGCAGACCATCGGCTACGCCGAGACCATTCGGCGACTGCGCCTGTTCTTCCCGGACCACGACATGATGCTCAGCCGCGTCACCGCCGAGCGAGGGAAGAAGTGGTACGACACTTTTCGCGAGCGCAAGCGTCACGACGGCGAGCTGGTCTCGGTCGCCTACCACCGGGCGGTGCTCATCAACGCGCGGTCGATGCTCACCTGGTGCGTCGACGAAAAGCATTGGCTGCGTGACAACCCGCTCGCGGCGGTCAAGGGCATCGGCAAGCGCAAGAGCGGCAAGCGCAAGCCGACGGGGAACGAGTTGCAGCAGTGGTATGCGTACGTCTGGGCGCGCGTGCAGCGCGGCGACGGCGCTGCGCTCGCCGTCATGATGCAGTTGGCGATGGCGTTGCGCTCGAGCGACCTGACACGGCGGCTGGTGCGTGACGTCGATCTGGGCTGCACGCAGCTGATCGTCGAGGACGGTAAGACGGAGGCGTCGAACGAGCCGCGCGTCATCCCCGAGAAGCTGCGACCGTACGTGCAGCGGCTCATTGACGACCGTGGTTCGTTGGAGCCGCTGTTCAAGTCGGACCGGACGGAGGGCGGGCATCACGATGGCCATTGGCTCTGGCAGGCGCAGGAGCGGTTTTGTCGACTGGCGAAGGTGCCGCACTTCTGCCCGCACGCGCTCAAGGGTGTGTCCGGCACGGTATTGGCGAAGCGCGGGGCGGCGGGGGACTTGGTGATGGACCATCTATCGCATGAGGACGGCGCGACGACGTTCCGTCATTACGTCGATCGTCGCGTCGTCGAGAGCGCGCAGGCGGAGCAGGCGTTCAAGGTGATTGCGGGAGGGAAACGGTGAAGCCGCGCCGCCCCACCAGGTGCGCTATCACCGGGCGAGGCGGCGCTGTTTCGTGGTTCGTTTCGTTGTACGAGCGGCGGCAGGTGATGCGTAAGTCCTTGTGGCTCCTCTCAGAATCGAACTGAGAACCTTACGCGTATTATGCTTGCTTGCCGTCGAGAGCATGTGAATTTCGTGGTTAATAGACGACGGATCCGCTGGTCATGCTTTGGTTTTCGTCGTACCACGATTGGAAGGTGAGGGGATTGATGACGATCGACGAAGCACGCAGGGTCGCGCGGGCTGTCGCGCATGCTGACGGCGGCTGTGGACATTGCATTGGCGACCTACTGGAACGGCTGGAGAGCGCATTCCCCGGCTTCTCTTGGACCTACGATTCAGGCGCCGCGGAGCCGGTGAGACCACCCGACGATGCCGACTGGGAGACCGAGCAGCGTTGGTACGACGAACGGACCGAGTGTTACGTGCGCGTGGAGGTGGGCGCTGTCGAGGCGACGCGATGAGCCGCGGGGGCACACGCCCCGGCGCCGGACGCAAGCCGGGCGGCGCCAACCCCAACGCAGGCCGCAAGCCGGCGCCGCTCGGGCAGCGCCCAGCTACGCCCGTCGGCTACCGTCCGAATGAGATGGAGCGCGCCGCGATTGAGCAGCGATGCGCGGAAAAAGGGGTTACGATTTCGCAGTGGATTCGTGTGCTTGTGCGAAAGGAGCTAGGCTTTGATTAAAAAGTGTTGACAGATTCTCCGCCGTGGTTATACTTCTAATCATGGAGGCGACGATGGACAAGTTCAGCTTCAGCGGCTACCGGAACCTCGAGACCGGCGAAGAAGCCCCCGCGCATCTGATTGGCACGACCGAGGATGGCCGCGCGCTGTATCAGGCGATCGAAGGCTGGGAGCCGAAAGAGCCCTACGAGTCAGACGAGGACGGAAACTGGATTCCGACCGAATCGAACTAGAAGGGTACGACGATGACCAAAACGAAGACCGTGCATTGCCAATGTGGGGAGTGGAGCGGTGAGCGCTGTGCCTGGACAGGACCCATCGAGGAGACCGTCGTCGTCGAATTCATTCCGGAGCACCTGCGCGCCTCCCACGAGGCCGCTCGGAATTACGGCGTCTACCCCGCGAATGGCGCAATTCGCATCCGCGTGCATACGGAGTGCGCCGAGATGATGGCTGGGGAGGATTGCCCCATTTTTGTCGGCGACGAAGAGATGAGAGACGAATCGTGACCGTCAAAGCATGCGGCGCCATCTGCCCCGACGAACCGCAATGGGCGTGCTCGCGCGCGCAAGGCCACGGTGGGCGCCACGAGTCCGACGATGGCGGCGACTGGTACGATGACGAGCCGGCGCCGACGGTTCAGTGCCCGCCCATCTTCCGACACAGCCTGAACCACTCGGGGATGTAACACCGCCCGTCCGCCGCCGTGCGCTCGCCAACGCCTTCACAATTGCTGTCACCGTCGTAGATGACGTCGCCGGCTGCGTCGCGGCACGGCGGAACGCAGTTGCCGGCGATCTCGCAGATCGTCGAGCCGCTGCACACGACGTTGCCGTTGCCGCACACCGGCCCGTCGCAGATGCCGTCGACGGTGCACACGAGGCCCGGCGCGCATTCGGGGTCGAGGTAGTGGTCAGGATCGCACGGGTCGCCCTGCCGCCCCGGCGCCATGTCCGCGCCAGCATCGACGGCGTCGTCGAGCACGTGGCGCGCATCGCCGCCAACGACCGGCGAGCAGCCGGCGAGAAACAGCACGCAAAACAGTAGTCGCATCGTCATCTCCTCAGACCTGCGGGGCCATCCACGGCACACCAGCAATCCCGCCCCAGTCGCTGAACATGCGCAGCGCTTGTGCCTGGATGCTGATGCGAGCACGCGGCCACGGCGGCGTCGCGTGCGAGCCCGGCCACACCAGCCACGTCACGCCCCAGCTGCAGCCGCCCGACCGTGGCGAGCTCGGCAGGCCCAGCGCCGCCGCGAGCGCGATCGAGCCCTCGCCGTAGTGTCCATGCGGACTGACGTCCGCCACGATGGCACCTGCGACCACGCCCTTGTAGATGACCACCGCCATGTCGCCCATGCGCACACCGCGGAGCCCGCACAGGTCCGGCGGCACCGACGCGTACGGCACCGTCTCGCTGTCGACGTAGCGCCGCGGGTCGCGCTCGCCG
>Ga0070716_100001243_pt1 | contig 11234 bp, 8 predicted proteins | sample LARL112metaG_FD_71395 | JGI IMG/M metagenome (GOLD analysis project Ga0070716, IMG submission 71395) | Corn, switchgrass and miscanthus rhizosphere microbial communities from Kellogg Biological Station, Michigan, USA - LAR L11-2 metaG | ecosystem: Host-associated > Plants > Roots > Rhizosphere ... | reverse complement strand
CACTTTGAAGCTGACGTTCAGCTTGATTTCCACTTTCTCGTGCTGCCGGCAAATCTCCCACGGGTCACCGTCGCGCAACCAATTGTCCGGATTCTCTTGTTGCCATCCGTTCATAAATGACTGGCGAAACATTCCGTACTCATAGCGCAAACCGTAGCCCGTCGCCGCAAGCTGCATTGTCGCCATCGAATCAAGGAAGCACGCCGCGAGCCTGCCCAGGCCGCCATTCCCAAGGCCAGCATCCGGTTCCTGCTCGATCAGCTCAAGCCAGTCGATTCCTTTTTCTTTGACGGCATGCTGGACGACCGGGTCGAGCAGCAGGTTCGATACGTTGTTAGCCAATGAGCGCCCAAGCAGAAACTCCATGGACAGGTAATAAATCCGTTTTGCGTTTTGGCGCTCATAGGCAGCCTTGGTTTGCACCCAGCGCTCCGCCAAGACGTCGCGCACCGAATGAGCAAATGCCTCGAAGCGTTCGCGTGCACTCGCAACTTTCGGGTCGATCGCGCGATCAAACACGAGGTGCCTTTCATAAAGGGCCTCGTCGCTACCGGTAAATCGAATCAGGTTAGTGCCGTATTGCTGGAGAACCCTGGAAAGATTCTCTGGTTTCGCCGCCATGGGGACGATATTCCCGGGTTTGGGTTGCGCTACTGTTTTTGTACTCATCCGAGGACCTCGTAATCTTGTTTACCCGATTTTCTATTGTTTAGGACATCGAAAGGCTTACGCCACCGTTCACGCTCCCACATGACGATCGTCATCCCAGAGCCGAACAGCAGGTCGGGACAGATTGTGTTCATAGCTCAGCGCACTCAGACTAGCGGGGCTTAGCAGAAAGAATCTGCCGCCCGCAGGCCCCACACCCAGCCAGCACGCAGTAAGCACGCGAATAAGGTGACCGCTGGAAAAGAGCAACACATCACCTGTGACGCTGCGTATGCGTTGGACCATACGGAATGCTCTCTCGCCGATTTGTTGGGGCGATTCACCTCCCGGACAGCCGTCGCGAAACAAATCCCAGTTTGGATGTCCTTGCAATATCTGCGCCGACGTCAACCCTTCGTATTGTCCATAGTCCCACTCCAACAAGTCTGGGTCAATTTCAGCTGCTCCAAATCCAGCCAACTCACAGGTTCGAGCAGCACGTTGCAGCGGGCTGGTAAAAACTTTGGCGAAGGTCAACCCCTTCAGCCGTTCGCCGAGTCGCGCGGCGTTTCGCTCACCGTCCGGAGTGAGTGGGAGATCGGTGAGGCCCGTGTGCTGGCCGGAACGAGTCCAAGCAGTATTGCCATGCCGGGCTAAATAGACTACGGGAAGCTTTTCACTCATGCGGCGCTTCTCATCTAGCCGTCGCCAGCCTCTGGCTGACGATCGGCACTTCTTGCGATCGGCCTAAAATATCGTTATAGGTGATGGTGTTCTTTCCGACGTGCACAAGGAGCTGTCGGCCGGCCACGTATTTCACCGTGCCCGAGCCCATTGTATCGGTGTGCAAGACTACGTAAATGGGGTCGGCAACTTTAACGAAAACGTCGTAACTGGCTGCTGCCGTGGACGAGCTCTCGCCAGCAGATTGATGCTGCTGAACATCCAGGATTGTAGCTACCTCATATTTCACTGACGGCTCGCAAAGAGCGGGGGACGCGACGCCACAAATGATGATCAAGAGCAACGATTTCGGCATGAAAGTTTCCTCTCGAAGGCTTTGCGTCTCATTCATCCACTACCGTCGCATCTGCCGTGCCAAAGTCGCAAGGTTTGCAGATCCCTTGACCAGATTGGTTTTACGTGCACTTAAGGTTCACGGACTTACGGGTTGCCGGGAAACTATTCTGGGGATAACCGAGGATGCTCCGTCACATGCCAAATGCTTGTCAGAGGTAGCTACGGAGGACTTGCGATTTCGACGGGAATCGCGGCCTTTTCTAGGGAAATCATGGTTTGGAAGTTGGTCGTTGGTTTGCAAGTACGGCTGCGGGTCGCATAGTAGTCGCGACGGTCGACCAAAGAGACCGGAGATCAACCATGCCGATTTTTGATGTGCTTCCAGGCGAATCGAACTCCAGCATCATTTCGTCGATGATCAACCTGGTTTGCCCTCGGTGCGGCGGTAGCTTGATGGAATTTGAATGCAACGGCAGGTGTCAAAGAAACTGGCTCCCTGAATGGGAGTGGGCGAACCTCGCGACTGCGATTCTTGCTCCCGGTACTCGTATGACCAAACGGTCAGCTGATCGTAAACCATTAGCGATCGCGGTTAGAATGACGTGCCACGGCCGGCGGCTGCTGTTTTCTGATTTCTCGACGAAAGCGATATGAATGCGGTTTTGGACCTGACGGAACTGGATCACCGCTTCGGAATTTCCGACGTCGCGCGGGTATCCGAAGGCCATGGTGGCCTTGCGCGAGTTGAGATTAACACTCCACTTGCGCATGGCGAGATATACCTGCACGGGGCGCATGTGACTTCCTGGCGCCCTGCCGGCAGCGAAGAAGTGCTCTTTCTTGGCACCAAATCGCGATGGGAGGAGGGTCAGGCGATTCGGGGCGGGATTCCGATCTGTTTTCCCTGGTTTCGCGGAAAGGCAGACGATCCTCACGCTCCGGCGCATGGATTTGTGCGCACCAGATCATGGCAGCTCTATTCAATCGTCGAGAATAAGGCCGGAGTCGCTGTGACTATGTTTATCGAGAGCGATGAGCAAACCCGGCGCTGGTGGCCGGGAGAGTTTCGTCTTGTGCACCGGGTCACGTTTGGTTCCGAACTCAAGCTGGAGCTTACTTGTATTAACACAGGCAGAACACAGTTTCACTTCGAGGAAGCCCTGCACACGTACAGTCGAGTGGCGGACGTCAAGGATGTGTGCTTGCAGGGTCTTGATGGGATCCGGTTTCTTGACAATACCGACGCGAACAAGGAGAAGGTGCAGGTCGGTAACCTGACTGTCGCCTCGCAAACCGACGATGCGTTCATGAATACCGAGAATACTGTCGATTTGCTCGATCCGAAAATGGATCGTCGACTTCGGCTGCAGAAGGCGAAGTCGACCACTACAGTCGTCTGGAACCCATGGCAAGAAGGCGCTCGCCGATTGCAAGACCTGGGTGAGCGCGAGTGGATGCAGTTTCTCTGCCTAGAAGCGAGCAACATCATGGGCGCCGCGGTCACTCTGGCGCCGGGGCAGGAACACACAATGACAGCGGTTCTAAGGGTGGCAGGGTTTAGCCAATAAGTGCAACACGGCGTCAATTGATCGAGACTCTAACAGGCTCAAAACCATGCAGATGCCACTCTCTGATTCTTTGGATTCTTGGGCAAGACGCACATCGATTTCTCAGCGACGAAAATCAAATGCAAAGACTCCGCCTCATCTGGAACGCGCCACCCGAGACCCGCGGGATTCACTGTAGTCGAGGAGTAACAAGATCTTCGACGCTGAAGTCGTCAAATAAGAGACGACTCACAACGCGCTTATTGGAAGTACAACTGCCGGAGGAAAGAGATTACCTTCGCAAAAGGCCAACGGCAAACGCCGCAATACTAGTGTGCTGGATGATCATCATGATCGGTCTTTTATTTATGGTCGAGGTGCATATCCGGAAATTGTCGATTCACACCTTCGAATCGTCCAATCCTTTGCCGTCGGAAATGGAATATCAGATCCTTTGAGATGCCCGAGGTCGGTACCGCCGGAAAGCACCGCTGTGGCCGCTGTTGTAGCTGACATGAACGCCACAATGGGCCGCGCGATTGAGAAGCTGCTCACGCCAGCGCCGGTGGCCGATGGCATACGGAAAAATTAGGTTATTGATGATTACAAACAGGAGAATCATATGACTTTGCTGGAATCACTAAAACAGTACACGACAGTCGTTGCTGACACTGGCGATATTGAAGCTATTCACCGCCATCGTCCGCAGGACGCCACCACCAATCCATCTCTTCTCTACCATGCAGCCCAGATACCAGCGTACCGGCACCTGGTGGCAGAGGCCGCCGAGAAGGCGTCCGGCCTGGGCGGCAGCCACCAGCAAATGGCGGAAGAGTTCATCGACCAGATGTTCGTTCTTTTCGGAAGCGAAATTCTCAAGGTAGTTCCGGGGCGGGTTTCAACCGAGGTTGCGGCGAGCCTGAGCTTCGATACTCCGGGCACCATTACCAAGGCGCGCAAGCTCATCTCGCTTTATCAGAAGAAAGGTGTGTCCCGCGAGCGGATTTTGATCAAGATTGCGAGTACTTGGGAAGGGATTCAGGCGGCCAACGAACTGGAAAAGGAAGGAATTCATTGCAATCTGACGCTGCTTTTCAGCTTCGCTCAGGCAATTGCTTGCGCAGAAGCCGGAGTCACTCTGATCTCGCCCTTCGTCGGCCGCATTTACGACTGGTATAAGAAAGATGGGGGCGGCAAGGAGATCCCACCTGACCAGGATCCCGGCGTTGCCTCGGTCACGCGCATTTACAACTACTACAAGAAATACGGTTACAGGACCCAGGTCATGGGAGCGAGCTTCCGCAACGTGAATCAGATCATTCGCCTCGCGGGATCTGACCTGCTGACCATCAGCCCCGAGCTCCTCGATCAATTGGAGCAGACTCAGGGCACCGTGGAGCGCAAGCTCGACCCCGCCACAGCCAACGCGAGCATGGGCGAGCAACTGCGTCTCAGCGAGAAAGCGTTCCGCTGGATGCACAATGAGGATGCCATGGCGACAGAGAAATTGGCCGAAGGCATCCGCAAATTCAACACCGACGCACGGAAACTGGAAGAGTACGCGCTTTCCCAAGTTGTGAAAAAGGCAGTTGCGTAAAAAGCCGGGTGAATAGTCTGGTGCCCCAGGTTTCACGAGCGATTTTGTTTTGCGAGCTAACCTGAGGGCAAACAATGGTCGACGCGATACGTGTCGGGAACTGTCATTCAAGCGATTGATTAACAGTTAACCGACTGGCAGCCCTAAGCCACTGCTGGTTCGCTCTTCTTCTCAACCGCGGGCTTGACGGCGCGTTCTCCTGCAGCAACGGCGTGATTGAAATTGAAGTCGGTGGGAGCCACGCCCGTGATGAGCCGCGATCCGCGGTTGAAAGTTACATCCTGGATCGCCCACTGAATGAAAACCAAGATGCGACTCTGGAACTCAACGATGTATGCGAGGTGAATAAAGGCCCATACCATCCACGCCGGCAGTCCCCAAAGATGTACGCCGAAAACGTTGGCCACCGCGGCCGCCCGCCCGATGACTGCAAGGTTTCCTTTATCGAAGTAGCTGAAAGGCGCCGGCTTCGGTTTACCTTTTACCTTCCTCCCGATCGCTCTCGCCGCGTAGGCCCCTCCCTGCATGGCTACCTGGGCGACCCCTTGCAGCGGCTTGCCATGTTTGTCGATCGATAGAGCCATATCTCCGACGACGAAGATATCGGGAAAATTGGCAACGGTCAGGTCCGGTCCGACTTTGATCCTCCCCCCACGATCCGCTTCAGCGCCGGTGCGCTGCGCCAGCATTTTGGCGAGTGGAGATACGGTTACACCGCCAGCCCAGATGACTGTCTTTGTGGACAGCGTTTGGGTTGAACCATTAGCCTGATAGCTTATGCCGTCGCGAGTGACCTCATGCACCATCGCTCCCATCCTGGTTTGCACTCCGAGTTTCGCAAGTGCCAGGACGGCTTTCTGCGCCAGGTCTTCAGGAAATGGCATCAGGACACGTGGCGATGCGTCCAACAAGATAATCTGTGCGTCCTCTGGATTTATGGAGCGAAAGTCGTGTTTGAGTGTCTGCCGCGCAATCTCGGCAATGGCTCCGCCCAATTCAACGCCTGTGGGACCTGCTCCCACAATGGTGAACGTAAGCCACGCGCGCCGCTCAGCGGGGTCAGGTATGCGTTCTGCGACCTCAAATGCGTAGAGAATCTTATGCCGAAGGGTAAGGGCTTCTTCCACGCTTTTCAGGCCCGGGGCCCATTTCTGCCACTCGTCGTGCCCGTAGTAGGAGGTTTGGGAACCGGCGGCCACGATCAAGAAGTCATACTCGAGACTCGCACCATCGGCAAGCAACACGCGCTTTGCGACCGGGTCAATGTCCTCCACGTCACCCAACCACACACGCGTATTTTTCTGGCGGCCCAAAATCCCGCGTATCGGCGCGGCGATTTCGCCAGCTGAGAGCGAACCGGTGGCAACTTGATACAAGAGCGGTTGAAACAGGTGGTAGTTACGGCGGTCAATGACGGTTACATCGACTGGTGCGGACTTCAGAGCCTGCGCCGCCGATAGACCTCCGAAACCGCCGCCTATAATGATAACCTTCGATCGTTCATTGGGAATCTCACTCATAATGCTTTTGCACTCCATTTCGTCTGCACTTCCGATCGGCTATTCCTGGTTCGAAAGTAGAACCACAACCGATCTCGGAGCCACGGAATAACTCAGGCTTTGCAGAGGTTCGCCGCGGTCTGAGAAATCGTAAGGGCTCGCCAAAGCAGTATCCACAATTCGCATCCACTCTTGCACCGTTCCTTCCTGGATCTGGAACTCCAGCTTTTCCCAGTACGCGTTAATCATCACGTAAATGTCATCATCGTCTTGAGAGGCTCCGTGCAAGCAGAACGCCAAACTATGCGAGTTGTTTGAAAGATCAGCCGTCTCGCCAACTCCGTACCAAGTGACATCCTCCCGCCAAAACCGGCTGCGGCTAAAGGAAGGATGACGTTTACGAAACGCAATCATGCTCTTGAAGAAACGGAAGACGTCTCGATTCGTCTGCAACTGGCTCCAGTCCAGCCATCCCGTCTCGTTGTCCTGGTTATAAGGATTGTTATTTCCGAATTGCGTGTTCAGGAATTCATCGCCGGCCTGAAACATGGGGATTCCGTTCGACAGCATGAGCAAGCAGAAGAGATTTTTTACCTGCTTGCGCCGCAGCGCCAGCACTTCATCAGGCGTACCTTTATCGCCCTCGTAACCACAGTTCCAGCTGTAGTTGGCGTCCGTGCCATCCTGATTGCTGTTGCCATTGGCCCAGTTGTGTTTTGTGTTGTAAGAGACGAGATCGTAGAGCGTAAAGCCGTCATGAGAAGTGACATAATTCACGCTCTGGTAGGCGTGATAGGCATCGAGGCGATCATCGGGAAAGAGATCGTCACTACCATAGAGACGGCGCATCAGGTCGGGCACCATTCCCAGATCACCTTTGATGAAACGGCGAATTTCGTCCCGAAACCGTCCATTCCACTGCAGCCAGGTTATGCCGGGGAATCCGCGGCCGAGCTGATAAGCGCCTGTGTCCCATGGCTCCGCGATCAGCCGTAACTTGCCCAACTCCGGATCAGCCGCAATTTCAGCGAAGATCGGAGCATGTCCCCAGTTGAGAGATCCATTCTCATTGCGGCTGAAGACGGAGGCGAGATCGAATCGGAAGCCATCGATGTGCATCTCCTGTTTCCAATAGCGCAGGCTGTCCATCACCATGTTGCGAACATGCCCCCTGCCGAAGTTCAACGTGTTGCCAGTGCCCGAATAATTTGCATAGGGGCTGGTTGGGTCCGACGACGTCATGTAATAGCTGGCGCTGTCAAAGCCCTTATAGCTGTAGATTGGACCGCGGTGATCTCCTTCGCAGGTGTGGTTGTAGACCACATCCAGGACGACTCCGATGCCCGCCTGATGAAACGCTTTCACCATGCTTTTGAATTCGAATTGGAGGCAGTCGGAGCCGCTACTCGCGTATTGAGCATGTGGCGCAAAGAAGTTCAGCGGCATGTAGCCCCAATAGTCGCCCTCTTGTGGATCACGCTGAAAAATTGGCATGAGCTCGACCACCGTGATCCCCAGCTCTTTTAGATATGGGATTTTTTCGACAAGTCCGGCGTATGTTCCGGCACGAGATGGTTCCACTCCCGAGTTGGGATTTTTCGTGAAGCCTTTTACATGAAGTTCGTAGATGATAGCGTCCGACTCGTGATACGGATGGCGGCTTCCCTCCCAGTTGAAGGTCGATTGTCGAGCCGACAGCACGCCAAGCGGGGATTTGCCGGCATTTGGCCCTTCTCTCATTGCCGCATGGCGGTCAAACTCCGGAGGAAAAAATACGCATTTGGCATATGGGTCAAGCAGAACCTTTTGTGAATCAAAGCTATGAATGTAGGAGACCGCCTGGCCCGAGACTGAGTATCCGTAATAACGAGCGTCACCAGTTTCGCTGAGTGGGATGCGGCAGTGCCAAATTCGGCCTGACTTGTTGCGAAGAAAATCGAAACGGTACGCCAATAGCGGATTGACCAGGTCCCCTGGAGCGTAGAGCAAAAGTGTGACGCTTTCGGCATGTTCAGCATGGACAGCGAAGTTGAACGCTTGTTCCTCTTCAATCCATGTCGCGCCCAATGGTAGTGGACTGCCTTCGGCCTGCTCCCAAGTCAGGCGTCTCACTGGTTTCACGGTTGGCATTGTAGGGGTCGATTGTACTTGGACCGAAGCGTTCACCTGGCCTCTTTCGTTGTCTTTTGTGTAGCGCGGGCGTTCTTACCCACGACTATCCGTACAGGAATGTCCGCCCTACAAGCTATCAACTTGCCCTCAAACCCGAATCTGACACTTTTACAAACGTGCAGTGCCGAGGCAGAAACATCCGTCAGGAGTGTTCTGCAGTTTGCATTCCAACTGAGAGCCGGTAGCTATCGACCTTAGTTCTGCGAGTTTACTCTCGGAGGCAGGAGTGGCTGCGCACTGTTGACCGTGCGAGATGACAGGCATTCGTCACATGCCAACCTTCATCAATTGATTAACTAATCACCACAAGTCCTAGTCCTGCGAATTCAAAGAGTTGCCTGTGCCCATAAACGGTCATGAAGGTGCTCAAATTCATGCGCGACCGGCGCCGAGGAGCGCCTGAACACAATGGCAACGTCTCCAATACCGGCAACCGCACCGACGCCTTCGCCGCCAGCCACCCCCAAGGTGGTTGAGCACCCACCTTCACGTCTCAAATCGGCCTGGCAAAAGTATGGAACACCGCTGATCGTCCTCCTTCTGGCGATCGCCATCATTGCGACGATTACTCGCAACTGGAATGGCTGGGAAGGCGGCCGCGTTGAGCAAGTCACGAACGATGCCTACGTTCGCGGCGATCTCACACCGCTGAGCACAAAAGTTCCGGGCCTGGTGCGTGAGGTGAAAGTCAACGACTACCAACAGGCCCGCAAGGGCGACCTCCTGGTTCAACTCGATGATGATGATTACAAGGCCCAGCTGGCGCAGGCTGCTGCCGGAGTCGAAGCCGCGAAAGCCGCCCTCGAAAACAATCGGCGCCAGAGACAACTTCAGAATTCAAAGATTGAGCGTGCGCTTGCGGGCATTGACCAGGCCAATGCTGAGATTGCAGCTGCTCAGGCAGGCAAAGACGCTGTGCAGGCAGACGTGACACGCACGCGCGCGGACCGAAACCGGCAGGAAGCGTTGTTAAAGACGAATTCAACGACACAGCAGAAGGTCGAGGCTGCGGTGGCCGATGAACAGCGTTTCACCGGGCAGTACGCCAGCCGCGAAGCCAATTTGACGCAGGCACACACCTTGCTGCGAAGCAATGAATTGGCGGCAGAAGCTGAGCGCCGAGGAAAAGCAGTACTCGAGTCGCAAGAAAGTCAGCTTATTGCCGACCTTCACGCCAAGGAAGCCGCATTGGAAGTTGCGCGGGTGAATCTGGGGTACACGCGAATCGTTGCGCCCGCCGCCGGCAGAGTGGGCGAGCGTCAGGTGCGTCCTGGACAGCTCGTGAGCCCCGGAACGCAGGTCTTGACATTTGTGGAAAACACGCGGTGGGTAGCAGCAAACTTTCGCGAAACACAGTTGACCAACATTAAAGTCGGCGATCCCGCAGAGATTCGTATTGATGTCTATCCGGGCAAGGTAATAAAGGGCCGAGTGCTCGAAATCGCACCTGCTAGCGGGTCACAATTCGCCTTGTTGCCGCCCGATAACGCCACGGGGAACTTCACCAAAGTGGTGCAACGAGTACCCGTCAAAATTGCGCTTGATGACTCACCACTGATATCCCAGTTGCGACCCGGCCTATCAGCGGTCGTAACGGTACGAACCAGGAAGTAGCCGAAACAATGAGTGCAACGTCCATCACCGTTTCTACGGCTCGGCCTCCCGCTTCTGCGTCCTCAGGCCTTGCGGCACTCCCGGTTGATCTGTCCCATAGTCCAGTGCTGGGAATCGTGGGCGTAATACTCGGGGCAGGAATCGTGACTCTCACGGGGCGATTACTGGGCCTGGGTCTTGCCGATCTCAAGGGGAATGTCGGCATCGGATTTGATGAGGGCGCCTGGATTTCCAGCGCTTTTAACGTTACGTTGATGTTCATCGGGCCGTTCTCAGTTTACCTAGGAGGATCGCTCGGCCCGCGTAAGGTTTTACTGTATAGCGCGGCCGTGTTTACCGCAATTTCGGCGTTTCTCCCCCTCGTCCACAGCTACAGTTTGTTGATTGGTTTGCTGGCGGTGGCAGGATTGACCTCGGGCACTTTCTATCCTCTGACGCTGACGTTTGCTTTGCGCAATATTCCGCTCCGTTACCTCGCCCTTGTCATCGCGCTCTATGCCACCTGCATTGAAGCGGCAGTGAATTTCGCACCGTCAATTTATGGGTTCTGCCGAAACGATCTTTCCTGGCAGTGGATGTTCTGGATTCCGGCTCTGCTTACTCCCGTGATGATGGCGTGCATTTACTTCGGGATACCCGCACCACCAAAGCCACAAAGCAAAAAGCAGCCGCCGAGTTTCGTGGGATTCTTTTATCTCAGCGTCGGTTTCGCGTTGCTCTTTGCCGCGCTAGACCAGGGACAACGGCTTGACTGGTGGCGATCGAGCACGTTCACGGCGTTGTTCGCCAGCGGGATTTTCCTACTGCTCTCTTCTTTGGTGCGTCACTTCCGCAGCCCCAACTTTCTTGTGGATCTTCCGTACTTGCGGCAGTGGAACACCATCCTGCTGGCGGTAGCGCTTTTCGTGTTTCGCTTCGCGCTGCTTGCAACCATCATCATTATTCCTCAGTCATTGGCCGTCCGCGGTCTTGACCCGCAACAATACGGTCCGGCGGTTCTATGGACCGCGATTCTCGAACTCTCCCTAGCGTTCGTCGGCGCGCTTCTCTTGTATCGGGGGATTGACAATCGCTTGCTGATGGCTGTCGGCTTCACCGCTGTGGCTTTTGCATGCCTCATGAATGCGAACCTCACCA
>Ga0070716_100001241_pt1 | contig 11239 bp, 13 predicted proteins | sample LARL112metaG_FD_71395 | JGI IMG/M metagenome (GOLD analysis project Ga0070716, IMG submission 71395) | Corn, switchgrass and miscanthus rhizosphere microbial communities from Kellogg Biological Station, Michigan, USA - LAR L11-2 metaG | ecosystem: Host-associated > Plants > Roots > Rhizosphere... | reverse complement strand
GACGCGGCCGGCAACCTCAGCACCTACTCGAACGTCGCTACGGCGGCGACGACGATCGGCCCGCCCACCAAGCTGGCCTTCATTCAGGGCCCCACCAACACCGCCGCCGGTGCCACCATCACCCCGGCCGTAACGGTGGCGGTCGAGGACGCCAATGGCAACGTCGAGACCTCTGACAATGCCACTGTGGCCGGGCTGGTGCCTGCCGGCGGCAACTGGTGAAGGCGTCCTGGCCCGCGATCCTGGACGGGGAGACCTGGGAGGCCATGAAGGCGAAGCTGGAAGACCCGGGCCGCACGACCACCACCGGCAACGAGCCGAAGCACTTGCTGTCCGGGCTCGCCCACTGCTGGTGCGGCGGGGAGATCAGGACCAACGGGCTGGGCCGGGGCCGGGCGGGGGCCGCCTACGTCTGCACCCAGCATGCCCATCTGCGCCGCAACGCCGCCGGGGCGGACGAGTGGGTGGCGCTGCACATCACCGAATACCTGGACCGGGCGGACAACCGGGACCTGCTGCGCCCACCGGCCCGCCCCGGTGTGGACGCGCCCGCGCTGCGGGCGCAGGCTGCCCGCCTCGATGCGATCGGCAACCGGCAGGCACGGATGCACGCCATGGGGGAGATCAGCGACAGCGAGATGCGGGCAGGGAGCCGGGCGCGCAAGTCCCGCCTCGACGAGATCGCCGCCCAGCTCGCCGCCACAACCACCCCCGACCCGCTGGCCGAGTTCCGGGACCAGCCAGACGCCGCCGCGGTGTGGGCCACGCTGCCGCTGCCGCGTAAGCGGGCCGTGGCGCGGTTGCTGGTCACCGTGATCCTGCTGCCCGCCACCCGCCGCGGGGCCGGGTTCGACCCCGACTCAGTGCGCGTCGAGCCGGTGACCCAGTGACCGGTCCCGCCGGGTTCGCGGTGACCGAACTGCGCTGCCCGCTGCGCCATCACATGGTCACGGTGTACCGGGACTACCGCGACGGGACGCTGTTCGCCGCCCGTGGTGCGGTCGATGGCGACGGGCTGCGCGATGTGCCGTGCCTTGCCTGCGGTCGCTCGTACGCGGTCGATCCGGGTGCCCTGCGGCGCGCCGCATGGGAACGACAGCGCAGCCTCGTACTGCGGGATTAGAGTAGGTTCCGCGATTCACACGTCGGGTTAAGCGGCCAAGGGGTTCGGCGGTCCCGGTGCGGCCAGGGTTGCATCCTGGCGCAGGAAGCGTACCGGCATGCCCGCGAACACTGCCCATGATGGGCGTCTTACCTCCGACCGTGCCCGGGAACTTGTGGAGCGCCGCTGGGCGCGCGACCCGCAGGGCCTTGACGAGTACATCACCCGGCTGGAGAGGCGCCAGGCCGCGCTGACCGAGGTGCAGCGCGGCCGTCTCGCCCGCCTCGCACTCGCCCGCGGTGAGCACGATGGCTGAGCCCGCACCCGCCCAGCCACCCGAGGCCAGCGCCAGAGCCAAGGCCCGGGAGATAGTCGCCACCTGGCCGCCGCTGAGCGCCCAGACGAGAGCCGAACTCGCCGTCATCCTGTCGGGCGGTGACCATGCCGCCACCTGACAAGGAACGCCGCCCCCCCGGGCAGGAGAAGGCGGCGGACCACGATGCACACGGCGGCGGCACCAAGGACAGCGTAACCGAGGATCTCAACATCGCCCGGGGCATCGCCGCCGCTGGCATCCCCGTGGCCGTCGCCTACCCCGACCCTGAAGGGCAGACGGCATCCGGCAGGGCAACCGGGTACGCGTTGCGCGGCGACTGGCAGCACACCACCGCGAACCCCGCCTACGTCGATGCCTGGAGACCTGGGCTTGCGCTGATTGCTGTCATGGGCTGCGGCCTCGACCTGGTGGACGGTGACCCGCGGAACGGCGGTGACCTCGCCGCGCTGAACGGGATCATGCCCGAAGTCCTGGCCGTGGCCGCCACACCATCCGGCGGCGAGCACAATTTTGTGCGATCGATGGGTGTCCGGTCCCGCGACGGCGTGCTCCCCGGTATCGACGTCAAGGCAGGCGACGGCGACGGCCAGGGCCGCGGTTTCGCCTTCATCGCCCCCACCGTCCGCGTGAGCAAAACCACCGGGGAGCGTGTGGCCTACCGGTGGGTCAAGCCTCCCGACCTGAGCCGCCTGAAAGCTGACAGCGCGGGCGGGCAGCGCCTGGCCGCGCTCGTCCGCCAGGCCCACGGATCACGCGGGCAGACGGCTGCGCCGTTCTCCCAGCCCGGCAGCCATTCCGAAGGCTGGACCGACCCGGACATCGCCCAGCTCATCCGCGAGGGCATCCCCGCCGGCGTAGCCCAGCAGCCGGTCCTCCGCGACGTCGTAGCCCGGCTCGCCGGGCAGGGCTACGACCGTGTCGCCTGCTGGGGCATCTGGCAGGCCATCGCCGACCGGACTGCCCTCACCAAGCCGGAATGGCCGTGGGCCGAACCCGACTTCAGCGACATGTACGACTCCGCTGTCCGCAAATACGGCACCAGACCACGTCAGGCCGCACAGGCCAGCCCAGCGGACGGGAACCGGGTCCCCGACCTCGAGGACATCGACGGCGCGCAGCTGCTCAACGACGTGCACACGTTCCTGTGCGATTACGTGGCGTTCCCCTCCACCCATGCCGCGGCCGCGGTCACACTGTGGGCCGCCCACACCCACCTCGCCGCCGCATTCGAGTCCACGCCCCGGCTGGCGCTGCTCTCACCGGAGAAACAGTGCGGGAAAACCCGGGTGCAGGAACTGCTGGAGCTGCTGTGCGCGGGCGCCGAAATGCTCTCCGGCGCCTCGCCCGCCTACCTGTACCGGAGGATCGGCGACAGCGCGGTCACGATCCTGCTCGACGAGGCCGATGCCATCTGGAAACGCGGCAAAGCCGACGAGAGCGCCGAGGCATTGCGGTCGATCGTCAACGCCGGGCACCGCAAGGGCGCCACCGTCGGCCGGGTGGAGATGAACGGCTCGGCCGCGAAACTCCTCCGCTTCCCGGTGTACGCCCCGGCCGCCATCGCCGGGATCGGCGACCTCCCCGACACGATCCTCGACAGAGCCGTCATCGTCCGCATGCGGCGCCGCGCACCGGATGAGCGGGTACGGGACTACCGGGAACGCATCACCCGTCCCGCCGGTAAGGCGCTGCGGGAACTGCTCGCCAGATGGGCGGAGCACGTCGCCGGGCACGTCGGGGACCCGTGGCCGGACATGCCACCCGGCGTGGCCGACCGGGCCGCCGACGTGTGGGAGCCGCTGCTCATGGTCGCCGACCTCGCCGGGGGTGACTGGCCCAAGCGGGCCGCCGAGGCGTGCACGGCGTTTGTCACTGGCGCACGGGATGACACCGGCAGCACCGGCACCCGGCTGCTGGCCGACCTGAGAGACGTGTTCGGCAGCGCGCCCCAGCTGTTCACGCAGACGATTCTCGACAGGCTCCACGCGATCGCCGAGGCGCCGTGGGCCGACTACTCCTACGGCAAGCCGTTCAGCGCCCGGGACCTCGCCGACATGCTCAAAGAGCACCAGGTGAAGTCGCACCAGCTGCGGATCGGTGAGGACAGCCGCAAGGGATACCGTCGGGCCGGCCTGGAAGACCCGTGGCTCCGCTACCTGCCGTCCCGAGACAGCGAAACAAGCGAAACAAGCGAAACACCCCTGGCCAGCAACGTTTCGGCTGTTTCGGCTGTTTCGCCACCCCGGCAGGACTGCGCCGGGTGCGGGGAACCGCTCGACCCGCGCTACAGGGGTTGAAAGGTCAGGGTCCATTATCTATGGCGGTTCGGGTTCGAGGGTGAGCCCAGTCTGAGCGAGGAAGCTCTCGATGAGGGCGGGCCGGTACTGGATGCTCTTGAGCCGGTTCTTGACGATCGCGGCGAGCTGGCTTACGTCCCTGACAGCGAGGTTGCCCAAGCTGTTCTTCATGTGGGCCCAGGCGCCCTCCACCGCGTTGAGCTCGGGTGCGTAGGCAGGCAGGCGCTCGACGGTGAGCCAGTCCTTGCGCGTGTCGATCCACTCGCACATGGCGGCGCTGATGTGGGTGTTGAGGTTGTCCCAGATCAAGATGACCGGGGCGGCAAGCTGGATGTGCGCGGCGGTGACCAGTGCGGCGTAGTCGGCTTCGGACATCGAGCGGCGCTCGCCCTTGCGGCTGCGGTGGACGCGCAGCCGGTAGAACAGGCGGCTGCGCGCGCCGGGCCGGTAGCAGGCCAGCCCAGCCACCGACACCCGCCCCGAGCCCTTTCCGCAGACCGTGACCACGGGGGTGCAGCCGCGGCGGGCCCAGGTGCGGGCCTTGGGCGGGCGCAGAGTCTGGCCTGCTTCATCCTCGAAGCAGATCCACGCCCCGGTCGCCGCCGCTAGCCTCGAACCTTCGCCCAGGTCTGCGCCCGCCAGGCCGCGATCGCCGCCTCATCCCGCTCAGCGGCCCGGTGCACCGGCATCTGCGGGCTGAACCCGATTCGGTGCAGCAAGTACGACACCCCGCGCAGCGTGTACCGGACGTGGAACAGCCGCCCGATCAAAGTAGCGACCCGGGCCAGGGTCCACCGCTGGTCCTGGTCCCACCCATGCGCCGCCGGGCCGCGCTCCAGTTCCGCGCGCAACCGGGCCAACTGCACCTCGCTTAGCCTGCACTCCGCACCGCCGGAGCCTTGCGAGGCCAGCGCGGCATCGCCGCCAGCGCGCCACCGCCGCCGCCACTGGTACGCCGACTTGCTGCTGACCCGCAGCTCGCGGGACACCTGCACAGGGCTGACACCCTGCTCGAACATCGCCGCGGCCCGCAGCCGGACCGCCTCACGCCGGGCCCGCCCCGCAGCGGACAGGCCACCACCGTCGGGGTATCTCATGGCGTTCCGGCATAGTCCTTCCGCGAGCCGCGATCACGCAGGCGCGCCGCGCAGGAAGTATCAGACCCTAACCTTTCAATCCCTGTAGCAGCCTCCGGCGACACCACACACCCGATGTGCGACCTCGCAGAGGAAACGACAGTGAAGCTTTCCGGCCGCCCCCGCCCATTTCCGAGGCCCAAACCGGAACCCCCGCCGCTCCAGTGCCGGATCTGCCTGCGGGTGACTGATGATCTGCACAAGGGAGTCTGCCGGGACCGGGACGCATGCGAGGCCCGCCAGCCAGCCCTGCCGAAGCAGTGACCGGCCCGCACTCGGGCGCACAGACGTCCGGCCGGAACCGCCGGGCGACAGTGGGGTTCCCATACGCGCAGGTTTTAAGGGGACCGATCTGGTCAACTTCTTGGGTTGTGGATGTGTCCCGGACGATCAGCTGCGCCTCGTACTGGGACGCTTTGTTGCTGGGGGGGATTCTTGAGGAGCATGGTGCCCAGGTTCGCCGACTGGATGAGGCTGCGCCGCTGACCATGGTGGCCACTGGGACGCTTGACGAGATCAGGGCCGCGGCGGCGCAGTTCGTCCGCGAGTTCTCGGACTGCGGCCCGGTCGTTATCGAGGGCGAGGATCACCCTTACGGTGGGGACAACCGGCAATCTGCGGCACCGCGCGGCCACATCGGGGAAGAGACACCCGTAGCCGGCCCAGCCCCGTCTCAGGCCATCCCCCGCCGGTGCAGCGCCTCCACCGCCAGAGGTGGCCAATGCAAGCTCCCCGCCATGCCCGGCGATCACGTATGCGCCATCCACGCCGAAGCTAGTCTGCCCCGGACTGCGGCCGCCGCGCCGGGGCAAAGTCGCGGGCCAGCCGAACTCGCCGACGGCGCACGGCCGGAGGCGGCCAGCGGCGGCCCAGCTGCCGGGGCCCTGGACGCAGACGAGTGGGCTGACCCGGACCAGCTCCAAGACTTCGAGGTCGTGATCGTCCCGGCGGAAGCCCGGTATCACCGCAGCGGCTGCACGCTGATCCGGTTGTTCGGTAGCGACGACCTCGAAACCTTGACCCGGCACGAAGCGGAAGCCAAGGGCTACGTGCCGTGCCGGGCCTGCAAGCCGGATCACCCGCTCTTGGCCTAAACGTGACGTGTACCCGGCGGCCACGAGGAGGCCATCAACCTCGCCGCGCGGCTGGCGTCGATAGCAGCCAAGCACGGAGGGCCAGCCATCCGGCCGGTCACCATCGCCAGCCTTGACCACCCCGGCCCTCCGACCATTCTGCACAATAAGTAGTCAAATAGTAACGATGAGTCGCCATAGCTTCAGACCATGATCATCTTTACCCCGCAGCCAGGAAAACTATCTCCGCGATGCGAACGATGTTTTTTGCCCGCGTGGGACGATTGGGTGCATGGGTACGGTCCGGGCGTCGGCGGGGCTGGGGAAGGCTGGCCGGGCGCTGTGGCGTGAGGTCAACCGCGAGTTCGGGCTGGCGCCTCACGAGAGCGCGATCCTGATTCAGGTGTGCCGGGTGATCGACCGCCTCGACGCGATCGAGCTCGAGCTGTCCGGCGCCTCGCTGACTGTCGAGGGCAGCACCGGCCAGCCGCGGGCTCATCCCCTCCTTGCCGAGTGGCGCCATCAGGCGCGTGTCCTGGAGTCGCTGAGCCGGGCGCTGTCGATCCCGTTGCCGGGTGAGGATGTGGGGCGCAGGCGGTCGCCGACCGCGCGGGAGGCGGCGGTGCAGCGCTGGAGCCGTGATGGCGTGGCGTAAGGCTGGCGCGGACCCGTTCCCGGCGCCGCTGCGGCAGTTCCGCGAGGAGGACTGGCCGCCGGTACCCGGTGAGCACCTCGGGCATTACTGGTGCTGCGCCCCCGCGCCGGATCCTGCCCCGGAGCCGGGTGAGGCATGCGGGGACCGCAGCGCACACGAGGCGGTCACCAGCAACCCGGGCGCGTTCGGCACCACGCCGCTGGCGGTCCCGCAGATCTCGCCGCGGCTGGCGGCGTACCTGGCGGCCTACCCTGACGGGCCGCAGGTGTGACGTGGCACACCTGGCCGCCGTGATGAGGGCGCTGGCCGCCGCAGTGCGCTAGTCGTATGCGTGTTCTAATCGTGTCGTGGGGGTGCAGCGTCCGAACTGGTGGTGTTACCCGGAGCGGTGCGCGAACGGGCACGAGTGGGCGCCCGGCCTGATCACGGTGAGCTGGATGCTGCGCGACTGCCCGCCGGCGGCTGCTGCGCCGGAGCACGGCCGGGGACGTGGTGGTGTATTGCGAGGCGGCGCGGGGCTGCCGGTCGGTGTGGTACCGGCCGCGGCACGAGCCTGGGATGGCGGATTAGAAGCAGGATCCTCCAGACGCAAGGTTTAGAGGCGCCGGTCTATGTTTACATCTGGTGTCATGGATGCGCCCCGGACGATCCATTGCGACTCGGTCTGGGACGCCTTGGTTCTAAGGCACATGCTTGAGGAGCAGGGTGTCCAGGTTCGCCGGCCGGATGAGGGCGCGGTCCTGAGCATGGTGGCCTCTGGAGCACTTGCCGCGATCAAGGCTGCAGTGGCGCAACTCAGCCACGAGTTCCCGGGTTCCGGCCCGGTCGTTATCGAGGGCGGGGATGGCGCTGAGCCGGCCGTGGCCGAGGGCGGGGATGGCGCTGAGCCGGCCGTGGCCGAGGGCGGGGATGGCGCTGAGCCGGCCGTGGCCGAGGGCGGGGATGGCGCTGAGGACGCGGATACCGCGCAATTTGCTGCAATGGAGCCGCTTCCGGCCATCCCCGCATCTAGCGCGAGCGGGATCCCAGAAGAGGTCAGGGCACAGCCAGACATCGACGTGCAGCCCGAGCCAGCTACGGCCGCTCCAGCCGACCACACGTTGATCCCTGCTCGGCCTCCAGCAGAGCAGCGGCCGGGCCAGCAAACCCGCCAGGACGAGGAGGCGGCCAGCCCCGAGAAAGCAGCGGCCAGCCCGGAGAAAGCACCGGCTTCTCGGGGTAACGCGCAGGCCAGCCCGGAGAAGGCGCAGGCCCGTCTGGCAAAGGTACTGACCCGCCCACCGAAACCGGATCCGCCAGAGGCACCGGCCCGCCCGCCGAAGGCAGCCACGCCCGCCAGGATGCACAAGTGGCTCCGGCTGAACTGGTGGATCGCGGTGCTGGTGCTGGTGTGGCTCGGTCTCGCGGCGTACGGCCTCCTTGCGGTCTCCCGCCATGCGGCCATGGCGCCCACGACGAAGGGTCACCGGACCGGGGCTAACACTGAGGTTGCGATCCGCGACCGGGCCGCGGCCTGGGTCGCCGGTCAAGTTAGCCGCGCTGCCACGGTGTCCTGTGATCGGGTGATGTGCCAAGCGGTCGAGGCGCACGGCATTCCTGCTGCTTCCGTGCTTGAGCTGAGGCCTGGTCAGGTCAATCCGTTCCGCTCAAGCGTCATCGTTGTGACGGCGGCAGTGCGCAGCATGGTAGGGAGCCGGCTCATCACCGCCGACGCCCCGGCGGCCATCGCCAGCTTCGGCACGGGGAGCAGGCAGATTTCCGTCCGTGAGATCTACCCGCAGGGAGCCGCCGCCTATGCCGCCGCACTGCGCAAAGACATCGCGGACCGGAAAGCGAATGAGAGCTCGCTGCTGGAGAATCCACGGGTAACAGCGCCGTCGGCCGCCGCCCGCCGGCAGCTCCAGGACGGCCAGGTCGATTCCCGGCTGCTCCTGACCCTGGCGCAGCTAGCATCGCAGTGGCCGCTGTCCATCAGGGCGTTCGACGACCGCGCCCCAGGTGCCAGCCCCGGCGTCCCCCTGCGTTCCGCGGACCTGGCGGTGACCGGCGACGCGGCCGGCCAGGCTCGGCAGATGTCCGCATTCGTGCACCAGCTGCAGGGCTTCTTCGCCAGCGCGCGTATCCGGGCGGTGCGCCTGGCCAACGGCCAGGACGTGGTGCAGATCGAGTTCGCGGCGCCAAGCCCGCTCGGGGTGCTCAACCCAAGGACCCCGTGACGCTGACCGGCCCACAGTCCTTTCCCCTCGTTCAGACGGCATACCTCAAGATCAAGATCGCGGTCGTCTGATCTTCCCGTAGAAGGTGCCCCGGCCCGTTAGCGGGATGCGTCAGACCCGGGCCGGGACACCTCTTATAACCGCTGGCCGGTGCAGTCGTGATACATGGCAATGCCGGTCTCGGTGCGGCTCGCTGCTCTGTCTCCGCGCGGCTGGGCGCGCGGGTTCACACCGGCGGGTCAGGGGTCGTCCCGGCCGCGCAATATGGCGGCTACGTCCTCGGCCGTGATCCCGTGCAGGCGCAGGTGTATCTTCGGTGCCCGTTCGATCGCGGGCCGCGGCTGTGGGAGCGGCTGAGCGGCCCGCGCCAGCTTCGAAGGAAGCGGGGGCATGGCGCGAGCCGCGGCCAGCCGTGTCCGGTGCCACCGCCATGTGAGCAGGCCCACCAGGCCAGCGGCACCTACCCCGACGATAACTGCCGTCATGATGATGAGCGCGTGGAGCAGTTCGGCGGGCGCGGATAGGACTGCCGGGGCGGCCTTGACCGCCAGGGCTGCGCCGATGAGCACGAGCACTGCGGTGCCGAGGCCGCTGCCGTGGGTGTGGGCGCCGTCAGGGTGTCCCATCCCTGTCCTCCTGCTGGTACCGGGCGGCGGCCTGGCGGCCGTCGCGGATCCTGCGGGCGAGCCGGTGGACGGTGCGGGAGCCGGTGCGCTGGATGCGCCGCTGGCCCTTGCACCGGGGGCAGACCGGGCGGCGCCGCGGCCCGCGCTTGATGTGGCCGGTGCCCTTGCACTTGGGGCAGGGCCCGAACGGGGCCAGGTACAGGAACCCACCCGGGCGGCGAGGATGGCGAGGACGGCCAGGACGAGATGGGCGCTCATGGCCGCTCACCCATCTCCACAGCTGGCTGCGCCGGCGGCGTAGCCCTTGCCGTATCCGGCGGAGTACCCCGGCCGCCTCACCCGCGGCGTACCCGGCCGCGTGCCCCGGCTCCCTAGCCGTCGCGGTAGCCCTCGCGGTAGACGCGGCAGGCGAACCGCTGGCAGTCCTCCTCGATGGCTGGCCGGGCAGCGGGCTGCTGCTGCTGGCCGATGATGGCGGCCACGTCCTCAGCGCTCACCCCGTGCAGGTGCAGGTGAAACCTCTTGCACCCGTTCGATCGCGGCTGCGGGAGCGGGCGGGCGGCCCGCGCCACTTCCGTGGAGCGGGCCACTGCCCCGTGGACGGCTGCCGGTCGGTGTGGTACCGGCCGCGGCACGAGCCTGGGGGTGTAGCAAATCGGGGCTGCCGGTCGGTGACAGTTCCAGGTGGGGGACCATGGCCGCGCGGGGACGGCGCGGCTGGGGGAGCCTGCGGCGCCGCGATCCACCGCCCCCGGTGGCGGCCCGCGGGCTCCCCGCCCGGCCAAAATGACATGGGCGAAGCAGCAGCCAGCCGGTCGGTGTGGTACCGGCCGCGGCACGGGCCGGGGTGAGTGCGACGATCCGGTGCGCCTTGGCCTTGATGGATGCCGTCGTGTGGGCGCTCGGCGGGTCGGTGATCGTGAGGGGCGGGCCGGGGGCCGATACGGCGCGCACGGGAACTGGTCCGATCCGCGGGGGGCAGGGGACGCGCGGCCGATTTGGCCCGGTTCACATCCGGTTACGTCAGCACGCTGCGCAGCCTCGCCAAGGCCCGTGCGGTGTGGCGCTTGACGGCGCCCAGGGTGATTCCCATCACTGAGGCGATCTGCGGCCCCGACAGGTCCGCGTAATAGCGCAGCACGATCGCCTCGCGCTGCCGCGGGGCAAGCCCCCGTAGCGCGGCGATCACCGCCGAGCGCTCTATCCGCTCAAACGCCACCTCTTCTGCACTTGGCACATTCGGCATCGGTGGCGGCGCACGCCGCTCGGCGACGGCCCGGTGCCGCATCACCGAACGAGACCGGTTAACCACACACTGCCGCAGATACCAGGCTGCTTTGCCGCGGTCCCGGAGCCTGCGCCAGTTGGCGTGCATCGCGACGAAGGAGTCCTGAACCACGTCCTCGGCCGTCCCCCTGTCGCGCACATGCAGCGCCGCCTGCCGCACCAACGGCCGGTAATACGCGATGTAGAGCGCTACCGTCGCGTCGGCGGCATCCTGGTCAGCTGCCGCCGTACTCGCCGCGCGAGTCTTGGTCACCGGACCCGGGCGCCCCGCTGCCTCGCCGGATTCTGTCGCTGTCATCGCGGGATCAGCGTGTCCAGACAGCGGCGCGTCCTCATGCACCAGCGACCGCATCGTTCCCCCACCCCATGCCGATCCGTTGGAGGTCACAAGCCGATGTGTCCCGGAAGCTTCTCCCGGCGGCTCTGGGTTCAGGCGCGCTGGGGACGGGCGGTGGCCGGTGTGGGCGGGTGCGCATCCCGGGCTTGGAGCGCCGCCATGGGTGCGGTGGC
>Ga0070716_100001237_pt1 | contig 11259 bp, 10 predicted proteins | sample LARL112metaG_FD_71395 | JGI IMG/M metagenome (GOLD analysis project Ga0070716, IMG submission 71395) | Corn, switchgrass and miscanthus rhizosphere microbial communities from Kellogg Biological Station, Michigan, USA - LAR L11-2 metaG | ecosystem: Host-associated > Plants > Roots > Rhizosphere... | reverse complement strand
AAGATAGAGTAGCAGCCGTGACTCATGGATTCGTAGGTGCAGATCTAGAATACCTGTGTAAAGAGGCTGCCATGAAATGCTTACGAAGATTGCTGCCAGAGCTCAATTTAGAAGATGAGAAGCTCGCACCAGAGGTCTTAAACAAGCTAATAGTCACTATGAGTGATTTTGAAAATGCGGTAAAGGAAGTAATGCCATCGGCTATGAGAGAAGTTTATTTGGAATCTCCAGATATTCCTTGGACATCTATAGGCGGTCTAGAAGAAGTTAAGCGTGAATTACAAGAAGCAGTTGAATGGCCGTTGAGATATCCTGATCTGTACACTAAACTGGGACATTCTATGCCAAAAGGATTGTTAATGCATGGTCCTTCTGGTACTGGTAAGACATTGCTAGCAAAAGCTGTTGCAACAGAGTCTGAAGCTAATTTTATTAGCGTACGGGGGCCTGAATTACTTAGCAAGTGGGTAGGCGAATCCGAAAGAGGAATTAGAGAGATATTCAGAAGGGCAAGGCAAGCGGCTCCATGTGTAGTATTCTTTGATGAAATTGATTCTATTGCACCAACTAGAGGTATGGGAGGAGATAGTATGGTCACAGAGCGAGTAGTATCTCAATTGTTAACAGAGTTAGATGGAATTCAGGCATTGTCTGGAGTAGTAGTTTTAGCAGCAACAAATAGAGCTGATATGATTGACCCGGCATTACTTAGACCAGGGAGATTTGATAAGATCGTATTTGTTCCAATGCCTGATAAAGCAGCTAGACATCGAATATTAGATATTCATTCGAAAGACAAACCAATTGGCCCGGATGTAGATCTAGTCAAAGTTGCTGAACTTACTGAAAACTTTAGTGGGGCTGATGCTAGTTCAGTAGCGAATACTGCAGTGTCACTTGTCCTGCACGAATATTTGGCAAAGTATCCCACACCGGAAGAAGCAGCCAAACATGCATCGGAAGCGCATGTAATGATGCGACACTTCGAGGAAGCTGTAAAGAAGATAAAGACTCAAAGAGAAGGCAAGCCTGGAGAAAAAGTTACTGTACCTTACTATAGGTAAAATTTCCAAATCTTTTATCTAAGAAAGTTATGTAAATTAAGTATCTATGATAGACGCTCTTATATTTTATCATTTGAGCCATACTTGAATTGAATCGATGATGAGGATGATTAAAATTTGTACTAAAATTATTCCAATTTAATTGGCTGAGTAATAAACAAAACAGTTCTTCTATATGGTATCGATAATCTAAAAATCTGCCTGTTATCTATAACTATTTCTAAACTGATGGGCCGCTGGTCATCCTTGGAGCAATGTTTTTATGTTATATCCTTTACAACTAAAATAACAAATACAAATTGGTGGAAAATTCTCAAATCCAACTGGTGGAAAATTTAAACGCAACGACACCAGCGTTAAATCGTTTTGTAAAACCTGATGACATCAACAGATTGGTGAGGCAATATGGTACACCACTATATCTAGTCGACGAAGATACATTACATGCAAAGGTAAGGGAGTTACATGAAGCATTTATGAAATTCAATGGTCCAACAAAAATCGCATATTCAATCAAGGCGAACTTTAGTCCGGCAATATTGCGTGCGTTCATAAAGGATGGAATAACCTTCGATCTGACATCCATCGGTGAGCTTCATTTCATGAATCACTGCAAAGCAGATCCTGCGAATATCATTTATACAAGTGTAACAGAAGAATACGAAGAATACGTAGAGGTCCTGCGATTTGGAGTACGAAGAGTTGTCGTTAGCTCATTTAATGGCATGACAAATTTAGCTAAAGCGGCTTGTAAATTGCGAGTAAAGCCTCTGACGATGATTAGAATTAATCCCGAAGTAGGCGTAAAAGCTGAAATTCGTGCATCATATAAGAACGGCAAATTTGGAGTCCCATTTAACAGTGGAACGATTGATAGTGCAGGGCAATTGGTAAAGTACATTATGGGAAATGAATTCCTTAAATTTGAAGGCTTTCATTTTCATTTGGGCTCGCAAATACTAGACTTCACGTGTTATGTCCATGCATTCGATAAGATTGATGCTTTCATGACAAAAATGAAAAAAGAATTTTCAAACTTCCACGTTAATACCTTTGATATAGGAGGCGGAACACCAGTATACTATAGCGAACCAGTCCCTAAACCTGCCCAAATGGCAGCGAATTACATATCTAGGCTAAATGATTTGGTCAAAACACATGGCGAATTTGAACTAATGATCGAAAGTGGTAGATTTCTCGTTGCAGAGTCCTCAATTCTAGTATCAAAAATAGTAAATACAAAAGAATACAATGATCATAAAATTGTCATAGTTGATGCTGGATATCACCTATTACTTGACGCTGCACTATTAAAACAAGAATATCCTCAAGAAGTATTGGCTTTATCTAAAAACGAATATAGAATTCCAGCAACAAATCCACCTAAGAATACACATTTAGCAGGTAGATTATGTGATACATATGATGTATTTCCGTTATCAAAAGCATCTAATCTTACTGAGGCAAATATTGGAGGATATGTATCATTTTATAACGTTGGAGCCTATTCAATCGTATTCAATATGCCTTTCCACTGTCAGACTAAACCACCCATCGTCATGAAAACTTATAATGGAGATTTTAAATTAGTTAGAAAAGGAAGTTCCTATGAGCAGCTATTCGTTGAGGAAGGCGGAGATCTATCATGAGTCAGTCCTCCTGATCAATCATCCGTATTAGTGATAGAGTTGTAATGCCATCGCCAGCAACATCTGTAAGAGGATCTAAAGAAAAGATTAGGGCCCATCTCTTTATATTGGGCAAAGTTCAGGGTGTTTATTTCAGACATAATACTCGGATTATTGCCAATAGGTTTGGGGTAAAGGGATGGGTACGTAATCTCGAGGACGGTCAGGTGGAAGCTGTGCTAGAAGGAGATGAAATAAACGTTAATGCAGTGCTTGAATGGTGTCACAGAGGGCCACCTAAAGCATTAGTTAATAATGTAAAGATAGAATACGAAAGATACTGTGGTGAATTTCGAGATTTCAGTATTAGTTAGGTGTTTGAATACGTAATTAATTACTTTCTATATGCAATCTCATACTGCCTCACTAATAATTATATCGCCAATTTGCCGGTACGTTTGTAAACGGTATGGTGGAACAATACTGCCCGTCTCTCATGAACTGATGAATCATCAAATAGAGAATTTTTATAAGTATAGATGATCGATATTATGTGAGCAAAATGTTTACGCTATTTGTAAAAAGATTTGATACTATCATTACCATTTATTCGGCGATCATTTGGTTATTCAGAAAGGAATGGTCGAGTCAGAGTTAGTTATCTAAAGCTTCGGCAGCATTGCTTGAAAGTAGCATTTTTTTCAGCATCATTTTATTAATCGCATCGATCATTGCCTCCACTGATGCAATCACAATGTCTTCTCCAGACTTTCTTGCGGAGATAATGTTTCTATTTTTATCCTCGATTTTGACACAAACCTCAGCCATAGCGTCTGAGCCTCCTGTGATAGATTCTAACCTGTATTCATGTATTTTGATACTGTCGATCTGGCCGGCGATTTTCTGAATTGCTTTTAATGCTGCGTCAACCGGTCCTACACCAGTCTCTGATGCAATCACATCATTACCATTACTATTCAATCGAACGACTGCGGTTGGGATAATATTCATCCCAGTAACCGTATGGAAGTCATAAAGTTTAAGTTTCTCTTCAAATTTATAATTTTGCATAACTTCACTTGTTATAGATAATAGTTCAGTAGTTGTTATAGATTTACCCATATCTGCTGTATTTTTTTGCCTTTCTACAATCTGATGAAGCTGCTCCTTGGTTGGTCTTATACCAAACTCTTCAAGCATATAACTAATACCATGTGCGCCAGCGTGTTTTCCGGCCTGCAACCATCTCTTTCTTCCGACCATCTCTGGATTAATTGGTTCATAGGTAAGCGGGTTGTTTATTATACCATGTGTGTGAATGCCAGATTCATGACCAAAAGCATTTTCTCCAATAATTGCTTTATTGGGTTGTACAATTATTCCCATAATATTAGAAACAAATCTTGAGGTATCATAAAGTAACTCAGTTTTTATATTATGCTCACGACGATACAAACATTGAAGCGCTACAACCACTTCTTCTAAGGACGCATTCCCTGCTCTTTCCCCAATTCCATTTATTGTTACCTGTGCGCAAGAAGCTCCGGCATTAATTCCAGCTAGCGTGTTTGCAACGGCCAAACCCATGTCGTTATGACAATGCATACTTATAGGAACATTTGTTGCAAGCTTTATACTCCTTACAACTTCAGCTATATATTCCGGCGTAGCATATCCTACTGTATCAGGAATGTCCAATCTGTCTGCTCCTGCTTCGACAACAGCTTCAAAAATAGCGTTCATGAACTCTCTATCAGATCTTGTCGCATCTTCGGCAGAAAATTCAACATGCAATCCATGCTTCTTTGCATAATCCACTGCCCATACCGAGTTTTCACGAACCTGCTGTCTACTCATGTTCAATTTGTATTGCATGTGTATGTCCGAGGTAGCCAAAAACAAGTGTACATACTTTAGGTCGCAAGACAATGCTGCATCGATATCTGACTTGACTGCCCGAGCCAGTCCACATACTTCAGCGTTCAATCCTTGTTTAACAATAGTTCGTATCGCTCGCATTTCTCCTGAAGATACTATCGGAAACCCGGCCTCAATAGTATCTACACCCAATTCATCCAACTTGATAGCAATCTGCAATTTTTGTTCAGAATTAACAGAAACGCCCGGTGTCTGCTCACCATCCCTTAATGTCGTATCAAAAATTCTTATCTGTTCAGCAATATCTAGAATGATATTTGTAGATGTTTAAAAATGTATGGTTGTTAGCGACGCATTAAGGTGAGTGAATGACCTTAAGCACATAATAATTCAAAAAGACGGTAGTTCTGGACTATCTAATTCTCGAAGGTTAATTTATTCTAATGACTTGGAATACATCAAGTCTGAAACATTAGAATTTAGTATACTTCTTTAGTCGAACTATTAACGAATCAAGTTATAGTTCCCGGCATTGACTAGTTAAGGCATATATTTTTTTGCTAAAACGGATGTCATAAAGAATAATCGAGACAACAGATTCATAATATCGGGTATATATCTTGAAGAAAAAAGGAAATATCTGCAATTAATAGCCTAGATTATCTAGAACATTTCTAACAAAAAGCTACTATTGAAATAGAAGTACCGGATCCAATATTCTTTACCTATGACGATTACATCTTTTGCATGTGCTTCCAATATTACTTAATACATGACGGCAATTCAGTCATAGGATTCGGAATAGGATCTATTCTCAATTAGCCCAAAATCATTTTTGCCGACTCGTATATATTTGGGAGGATTAACAAAAATCGTAGATATTATATATGTTTGGGCCGGTGGTCTAGCCTGGTTAAGATACCGCCTTGACATGGCGGGGGTCGTTGGTTCGAATCCGACCCGGCCCATTTTGATAACGAAACTTAAATCCGGTTCATACTATTAGTGTAATGACGAATATAGATTGACACAGATACATGTCGCAGAAACAACTATAATAATACCGACAACAACAACGACATCAACATTAACAAATATACACTATGAAGATCCGCTATCCGTCTTTCTTTACGCTTTGAAAGCCCCAGAAACAAGACGACAGTATCCTAGACGACTAAAGGTATTCCTAGACTTATGAAACTCCAAGGCTCGGTAGAACAGCAGAGTATACAATGTCTGATACTTGTCAAGCAAAACCCGCAATGGCTACAATTCTCGCTCATGCAGTTTAAATCCTTTCAAAAGGAACGAGCAAGAAATGGCGAAATATCGTATTCTACCATTAACAATTACTACAAGGCAACAAAACTATTCATAGAAATGAATATCGATACACCTATTATCAATGGAAAAAGATATCAAGGGGTATTCCGACAGGCAAAAAAGCTGCTAATGATAGGGCTCCTACAGCAGAGGAACTTTTGAAACTTTCTCAATATCGTGATAGACGAATGAAGTCAATAATCTTCATCATGGCCTCTTCGGGTATAAGGCTAGGTGCATGGGACTACTTACGGTGGAAACACTTACACATTATATGGACCTCCTGCCTCAACTAGCGGTGGTCTGGCTGCTTCGATGAGAACTTCAAACGAGATAGACGTCTTGTGGGTTGGACCAGACAACTCAGTGGTCGGAACCAACATAAATTACCAACGAGGACAGTGGCCTCAGGGTAATCAGACGATTCGATGCATTACCTGACGTGACTCCTTTTCCGGGCTATGCTGCCTCGACTGGCCTCCCATCAGACGGTGGGATATAGTACATATATCTATCCCACACTTGGCGGGTAATTCTGCCGACATTATCATAGAACTTCAAGTACATTCTGTCTCATTTACATGGCAAGTCACAGCCCTATTCTGCCTCTTGACAGTTCTTGTGTTAGTAACAGCAGTCCTGTCAGGAGCATAACGGGTACTAACTGAGATAACACCTGTGATTGGATTGGATTACCACTTGGGCTGCTAACCTGATCATTATGATCATTATGATCATTATGGTCGTCATTACTATGACCAAACCCGCCGGAGCTACTACCTGGTCGAATACCTGTTAGATTTTAACAACTAATGTCATATGACATAATTCCGTTTCCACAAACATTGACCTGTGCAGGTATTTGTCGTATGAATTTAGAATGATGATGATGTCCACTTGCAAATGCGATCTCTGATGACATAAACGTACAACTTGCTAACAATGATGCTAATACTGAAATAACAACGATTGTAAGTTTTTTGTTGTCCATAATTTCAATAAATGAGCTGTTACTTTATCAACGCTAGGTGAGAATTTCTAATGCTATTAATCTGATAACATCTATGTAAGAACTTGTCAATTAGTTTGTTCCCACTGCTATAGTGACACGCCTATGTACGACGTTACAATTTATGTAGATGTCCACCATGAGGCGCTCGCCTAACTACAACTTCAACTAAGATTTGGATGGATAGAAAAATTACTGCAAACTCCCTTAGATGATTACAGGAAATTTGTCTTATGACGTATCCTAATAACTCACCTTCGATAAGCTATCTTTTGTACGATTTCAAAAGATGGATCATAAATGAAAAGTTGAAGCAGAGGCTAATAGATAGTAGAACGGCGCGCGCTCAGAACATAGAATTGAAATAGGTAAGTCCGAACGTTAATCTTACTGTATTAAAAATATCATTTTATTACGGAATCAGTTCATCGATAATTGCCTGAGCTTTTGGATTTGAATGTGTTGGTTTAGAGCAGAATCTGGTCTTTAATATATCTACAGCTAAGATTTTAGCTTCATTCTTGATAAAAGGTGGATCATACGAACCATATTTATAAACCCAAATTAAATACATGGCTGCCCATGCATGACCACTTCCATCGTCCAATCTTTGATCCATATTCCCAACACCACTGCATATAGTATGACCTGGATCATCAGTCATGTTATGACGATTCTCATGAACCAACAGATACTGAGAATTTATGTATGACCAAAGCGCATGGCTTGCGAAGGGTTTTTTACATGCATTAGGATCGGTCGCCGTTGCACTTGATCTGGCGTCCCATACAGCAAAGTTTCTATTGAGGCTTAATGTACCTCCTCCACCAGAGTTGAAGTCACAATCAAGTCTTAAGTTTATTTTCTTTGAATATTCTACAAGATGAGCATAAATGGTTTTCATTACTGAATGGCAAGGGTTCATCAAAAACTTGATGTTTGAGAACTCTCAATTTAACTATAAAAATTAATTTGGAAGGATCTGTAGAGGTTTGGTCAAACTTTGGGAGCTCATACATCTTCCATGACTCGCCTGAAACACTTTCGTCTAACAAATTCATTGCAAAGTCACCCATTATTGATGATATTTCATGTTGTGAAAGATGAGACTGGTAAAGTGCCCAAAGGTCATGGAAAATAGTGATTTGAATAGCGATTTTTGTACCATACCCGGAGACTGTTATTATGTGGTTTCCGACAGAAAGATTAGTTAGTTCAAGCAATGATCCACTACCAAGCTTACCATCTATGTTAGAGACCCATACTAAGTTGGATTTGGTTATTTTTCGATTGCTAGTAAGTACTGCTTTTAATATTATACTTTCACCTTTTATGAATAGCATCATATGTAAGGTTTACTATAATAATTTGCACTTTTGAATGAACGCTTGAACATTCCCTTGTAGAGACAATATTAGACAAACTCTAGTAACCTTGGACATGAAATAATTTTATTGATAGATGCCCATAATACTTTGTTAGCAGCGCGTATGATTTTTACTTACATTAATGATGTATGGACATTTCGGACACAAGATTATTCCTAACACTGCTTTCCTTGTAAATTGACTTCGCTTAGAGCATTTCAAAGTCTTTCCACGATTTGATTTCATTGTCTAAGATATCAACTTTGCCATTTTCTTCTTCTTGTTCATTTTGGGACGCTTTCATTATCAACTAAAGTCGTTTACATTCTTTTTAACAACATAGCCACAATGATAGAGACCGAGGGGATTGTATACTCGCTGGAATATACTATGTGATGATTCGTGAAAGTGATCACTATTTGTTTATGATTAGCACTTATCTTGTCTAATAGAGGACGGCCAGATCCCTTTTACATGTAGGCGCGCCGCTGCTGGGCCATCTGATTGCACCTGGGATACCCAAAATAAGATGGCTGACCGAAAATGATTATCTTACCCTTTTGGGTAGACGTTAGACATCTTTGCCTGTTCGTTCAATACAAGTCTTACATAACTACAAGTCATTGTGTAATGAGAAAATTCAAACCCATTGAATCATAACTTTTGTGGAGTGGTAATCAGTTTTCCAAACAACTGTGATTCCATCATTTTTATGTGACCCATTACCATATCTTCGAAAGGATAAACCGTATCTATTATTGCCTTTATTTTTCCTTTACTTGTCCACTTAACTACCTTTTCTAATCCTGCACGTGTTCCTTGAGTAGCTCCGATAAGATTAAGTCCTCTAAAGAAGAGGTATCTCAAATCTAATTTTGAATCATATCCTGTTGTTGCCCCAGTAGATACTAAAGTACCGCCAATATTTAAGAGACTAACTTCTTCTGCAAATACAGATTTTCCTATATGTTCAAAAATAATGTCCACACCTTGATTGTTTGTTAAATTTCTAACTTTCTTGTACCAATTTGGCTCTCTATGGTTTACGACATGATCAGCACCTAATTTGAGACATTTATCCATTTTATCTTGTGTACCAGCAGTTGCGATAACATCACAATTGAATAGCTTTGCAATTTGAATACCTGCTATTCCCATACCACTTCCGCCTCCCATAATCAAGACAGTTTGTCCTGGCTGAATATTAGCTCTAGTGACTAACATGTGCCAAGAAGTCATGCCTACCATAGAAATGGCGGCTGCGTCTTGAAAAGAGAGATTATCTGGAATTTTAATGACATTGACCTCTGGTAAATATGTATATTGGGCAAATCCACCCCATAATGGGCCAGTTTGAAAACCCCATACTTGTCTTTGACGACAGTCATATTCTTTGCCTGAAGTACATGCACTACATATTCTACATGTTAGATTGGGATATCCTACTATTCTATCTCCTTTTTTTATATCTAAAACATTTTCTCCAATGTCTACTACAGTTCCCGATACATCACTTCCAGAAATGTGGGGGAGTGGAATCTTGATTGGTTCTCCCCAAATTCCCCAAAGATCATTGTAATTATATGAGGCTGCTTCGACTTTTATAAGAACTTGATTATACTTGATTTTTGGCACGTCTATATCTTCTATATTTACAACTTTTCTTGGATCCTTATCATGTTCACGATAGATAGCTGCCTTCATACATCTACAAGAAAACAATATGGAATTTAAAGAAATAGGTTTAGAGAAATATTATTATAGTGGGCGCGCGCCCATCACATTGGCTGATTACTACTTATTTAAAGGCCGAATATTTCAAGATACGATCCTATTTCTTTAAATGAAGCCATATGATAATCATTCATATGTTCAAGTACGCGATAAATATGATACCCATCACCAAGCAGATTACATTTATTACATTTAATTCTATAATATGGATCAATTCCTAAGGTTCTATAAGCCCGCAAAATATCTTCATCATCAGCTACATATTCATATATAGATAAGGGCGTCGAAGATTCATCTCCAATTCCAGACTTTGACATTAGCAAGCCGTTAACGCATATCTTGACAGATTTTGTTTTTGATTTCGTTAGATGATTCTCATCGTCTAGGTCAGTAATTTCGGAAATTTTCATAAATTGTCCAAAACATTGTTCTTCCGTGGCATTCTTCAGTATTTGTGAAAGTTTTACCTTCCGTTTCAGTTTCTGCTCTTGAACCTGAACTTGCATCGTCTTTCATAAGTTATATTAGTTTATAAAAAGATTGATTCTGAAGTTTCTCGTATTCAGATATTGAGCATTATACCTATAGATCATAAAAATTACTTGTATTTGTCTATCATGAGGTGCACGGCTAATAATGTGTATTACAATGTGGTGGTACTAGAGATGTATACGAATGTGGTACCATTTGGTAGTTAGTTAGATCCTGATTAAGAGAATATGACCAGAGCTCCTGTTATAGAGACCCGCTTTGAATTAAACTATACCGATATCATCTAAGTCACCCAAGATACCCAGGATGGTTTCATATTCTAGTTATACCCCATATTCTTCTGTAAGTGTATCTATAGTATTGTCTTGAATTCTTCCTTAGGATAGAAATAACCTTGGTATCCCGGATGTTAGATGATATCGGCCCCAATTCTATAGGTAACTGACAATTGCATGATATACAATGCCTTTCCTGAATTCGAATACTCGCTATACAAACTGGAAACCTTGCGGGGATGTTTGGAGGCGCGCATAAAAGATAATGAGTAAGAATTACGTTCAATTTCTTATCATTTTGAGGTTAGATAGAAAGATTAATTATCATGGCACGACCGGCCTTGACGAATTGATATGAGTATTAGTTAGAGCAATGATTCCAACAACTGCCGGCAACAAGGCGGTCAAAGATCCTAATTTCTTGAAGACTATCGAAGACTATACCAAGAAGTACAACTGTGAGGCTGCATACTTTACTGAAGTAAATGG
>Ga0070716_100001234_pt1 | contig 11267 bp, 15 predicted proteins | sample LARL112metaG_FD_71395 | JGI IMG/M metagenome (GOLD analysis project Ga0070716, IMG submission 71395) | Corn, switchgrass and miscanthus rhizosphere microbial communities from Kellogg Biological Station, Michigan, USA - LAR L11-2 metaG | ecosystem: Host-associated > Plants > Roots > Rhizosphere... | reverse complement strand
GGAATTCCCGAAATGAAGCTTGAGACCGGTGCGCAAGTACGGGTCTTTCGCACAACGGTCGATCTCTTTCAGAGCGTACGGCTTCAGTGGGTCAACGCTACAAAACCCGAGCAGCCGATGGGGATACTTCGCCACTTGCGCACTCGTCCAGTCGTTCTCTGCCCTAACGTGCGCGTATTCGTCCTCTACTTTTGGTTTGTTTGGGTTAGAGAAGCTGTACGCGACCGAGAGCACGACAGCTCGGGCGATTCCCGCAGCGTCTAGTTGCGCGATGAGGTCGTTCGCGTCGATGCCCTTTGGACCCGGACTCGACCTGCCCCCAGCTTCCGGGCTGTACAAGTGTTGGTGATAGTCGACGATGCCGGCAGAGGAATCGGCTTGATTCGCAGGGCACGTAAGACCCGCAGTCAGTATAAGACAGAGAAGAACGCTGGTCCGTTTCACTTATCCACCCGTCAGAATCTGAACACCTCAATTCTTATCGTCGCCTCGGCAGAATACCGCAGAAGCCCCCTGGAAGTCCCGATAAGTCGCCTTACCGGAGAAGTCAATCCACTTGTACGGTTTCCGCTGTTTATCGGGCAAGTGGATTATTTCCGAGGAGGGGACAAATGGTGGGGCCGGAGAAACGTACGCTAGCGGAATTGTTTCTCATCGAAGCTCTGAACCAGTCGGATTTTGGTTACTTGCCGCGCCTGAGCGCTCTAGACGCCGCGCGAGTCGGCTCGCCACCGTTAGATCCATGGGGCCCGGCAGGTTCGCGCACGCCATGTCTTTGGACCACGCGATACCGTCGAAACACACAACCCAAACCGTATTCACGCTAGCCTCCTGTAGAATCTTACTCGCGACCGTTTCGGCTTTGAACAAAACGCCTGGGTCAATGCGGACATAGTTGCGAATCCGAACCGTGAATTGTTTTTCCTCATGCGGGGGGACGTTAGGGCGGCCTGTGGAGCGCCGTGCGAACTCGTCGCAACAAACAAACTCAAAATTAACCCTGCTGGTTGCCTCTTCATCGTCCTCACCTCCGCGCATTTGCGCTGTGAGGGCGAATGTGGGCTAGTGGGCTAAGTGCCTCAATGCAAGGAGATTCATAATCGCGTCATTTTTTGCTCATAAGCGATCTAGCTTGTTTGCAATGACTTACCCACCGTGGTGGAAGACGAAAACGTGGAATCCCAGTTTGCGACATTCAGGGTTGAGGCGCTTGATTTACTGATTTCGGAAGGCCATCAAGTGATAGAATCTCGAAACTGCGAGGTGTGCCGCGCCCGGACTCAAGCTGCCCGGCGGTGTCGTTCGCTTCGAAGGCTTCCAACTAGACCTTCGCTCCGGCGAGCTGCGCCAGAACGGGGGCAAGATAGCCCGCCTACCCGAGCAGCCATTTCAAATCCTGGTCATGCTGCTAGAGCATCCCCGCGAGGTGGTGAGGCAGGACGAAATCCGCCAATGCCTCTGGCCAAACGACACTATCGTGGAGTTTGAGCACAGCATCAGCGCCGCCATGAACCGGCTGCGGCAGGCGTTGGGCGACTCCGCAGACCACCCCCGCTACATCGAAACTCTGCCCCGCAGGGGCTATCGCTGGATGGTGGCGGTGGAATGGGTGGAGGCCGACCCCGCGCACACACCAGTAAAAGTTCCGGTGAATGCGCCGTCCGAACCGGAATGGCTCGAGGAAAACCTAGTCGGCAAGAGGATTTCGCATTATCTCATTCTCGAAAAGCTCGGCGGCGGTGGCATGGGGGTCGTCTACAAGGCGGAAGATACAAGGCTCAGCCGCACCGTGGCGCTCAAATTTCTGACGCCCGACCTGGCAGACGACGCGCGGGCGCGCGAGCGCTTCCAGCGCGAAGCCCGCGCTGTCTCTGAGCTGAATCATCCAGGCATCTGCACGATTTACGACATCGGCGAGGAGCACGGAAGAGTGTTCTTCGCAATGGAGGATCTGAATGGCGTGACCCTGAAGCACGCGATTGCGGGGTACGCCATGGAGTCAGATCGATTAATGAACATCGCAATTGAGGTCGCCGATGCTCTGGATGCAGCGCACTCCCAGGGCATCGTCCACCGCGATATCAAACCGGCCAATATTTTCGTGACCAAGCTTGGGCACGCGAAGATTCTCGACTTCGGTCTGGCGAAACACCTCCACGCACCGCTGTCACTCGGGGAGGAGAACGGTGCGGAGACAGTTTCAATTGCGACGAGCCCAGGCTTGCTGGTCGGAACAGTGAACTATATGGCTCCGGAGCAACTGGAAGGGCAGCTGGTGGACGGTCGCACAGATATCTACGCTCTTGGCCTTGTCCTTTATGAAATGGCTACAGGTACCAACCCTTTCTTGGGCCGGACGCCCCCCTCGACGATAGCTAATATCCTGACGCTTGAGGCACCGTCTCTGCGGCAATACACTCCGACGGCTCCTGCCGAACTGGATCGTATCCTGCTGAAGTGCCTGCACAAACGCCCCGAAGAGCGATACCAGTCGGCACGGGAATTGTTAGTGGACCTCCGGAATCTTCGCCGTGTTCCTGCCGAGTCGCCCGGCACTTCGCAAGCCCCGGAGACCGAGTCGAGTCTTCTTCGTCGTTTTTTTTCGCTTGCCGGGGAAAGCCCGTACCGGCGGTGGGAGACTATGCACTTGGGCTTTATCGTCTGGTTTGTGATGCTCGGCTATCTTGGATCGAGGTTTTGGGCTGTTACTGCGTATAAATGGGGATGGATCCTATTTTTTCTCGAATTGGCGTGCATCGGTCCCCTAGTGATTCTGCCTGCTTTTCTTGTGTACACGGGGAACTTCGATCGAAGTAGCCTCCCGCGAGAGATAGGAAGGACGGCGCCCTGGATCCGCTGGTCTACTGTCACACTCATTGCGGTTCCGGGGACCATGGCAGTCACCATTGTCGTTGCTCATCCCGGACTGGCATCCTTGCTGGGGTTCGGTGTTCTCGGGAATATCGAGTATCTAGTGTTCAAACCGGCCCTAGACCGCGCTTTTCTAAATCTCAATAAAGGATGAAGGTCAGCCTGTCAGCCTGAGCCCTTCGATAAACCTTTTTTTCGACCTGGAAGGCTAATTTATGCTAACAAACGCGATCTTTCTCGGCGAGCAACCGGCTACTCGGAACTTTATCGTCGGACCGCGGTACTAAGTCCCGATAAGTTCTTTTTCGCGATTCTTTTCCGATTTCGGCGTTTATCAGGAGTCAACCCACCTAGCGAACGGCTGAACGGCTTCCGATGCGCAGGACCGGAACTAGGCCAAGCGCCAAGAACAAATCAACCGGTTGTTAACCAGTAGTCTCCGCCGTACCATCTATCCAAATGATACCGACGCTACCTTCCGGGCGATTTCTTGGCAGGCCGATGCTGCGGTTCGAATCGCCCCATTTTGCCGCGCGCGTGCTGGACTACGCCCCGGGACTCCGGCTGCGCCGGCATGCGCACGAACACGCTCACTTCTGTTTCGTCCTGCACGGAAACTACGAGGAGGATCTGTGCGGTCGCAGCCGGAAGCGTCAGCGCGAGGATCTGATGTTCTATCCGCCCGATACTCCTCATGGCGAAGATCATGCGACGGGTAGTCGTCACCTGGTGGTGGAGGTAGGCCAGCCGATTTGGTCGCGGGCCAATCAGGCAAGCAGCATTGCTAAGGAGCCACTGGAATTGCGCTCTCTCAACGGTCGGGCTATCGCGCGCAGACTCATCAGTGAGTTGCGCCGCAACGACGACTTGATGCCCTTACAAATCGAAGCCTTGGTGCTTGAGCTTCTGGTCGAGACCGCCCGCCCCAGCCGGCGATCGCATGGTCCCGTCCCTCGATGGGTACAGGTAGCGGAGGAGTTCATTCGCAACAATCTTTTCGACACCATGACCCTGGCTAACATCGCAGAAGCCGCGCAGGTTCATCCGGTCTACCTATCCCGTGCCTTTCGCAAACATCAGGGGACGACGGTCGGGGAGTTCATACGACGGCTGCGGGTGGAAGCAGCTCAGCGTCTGTTGGCGAACACCGGATCTTCGTTGGCGGCGATCGCGTCTGAATGCGGCTTCGCGGACCAGAGTCACCTCTTCCGCGTCTTCCGTTCCATCGTTGGTATCAGTCCCGCTGAGTATCGCCGTCGCCGCTAGGTTGAATGCATCCCTGGGTTTAGGACATTCATGAACAGGACGCTCGGCTTTTGCTATCAAAGGGAGCGTAGCGTGAGCACCATGGAGCCCCGTGGACTACGTTCCAGTAGCTTTCGTTCTGCCTTGCGGCAGAAGTGCTTTCGTTTTAAGCAATGAGAACGTCCTCCAGGGAGGTGAGAAAGGGTCCTATGAAACGATTCGTCAGTTCAATCCTGCTGCAGATCGCATGCGTTATTCTGCCGAGTGCCATGGCGCCGGCTCAGACCGTGAACGACCGCGACATAGCAAGCCGCGTGAGTGCGTATCTCAGACCGTTTGCTGTGAGCGGAAACCTCAGCGGTACTGTTCTTATTGCGCGCAGTGGCCGCGTTCTGTTTCGACAAAGTTATGGAATGGCGAACTATGAGCTGCGCGTTCCGAACTCAAACGAGACGCGCTACCACATCGCCTCCGTTGCCAAGCCGTTCACGGCCGCGGCGATTCTGCAACTCCAGGAACAAGGACGCCTCAGCGTGTCCGATCACGTTTCTAAGTATGTGCCAGACTTTTCCAACGGGGATCAGATCACCCTCGACAATTTGCTGACGCATAGCTCAGGCATTTCCGATATCAATGGCCTTGAGGACTACGACACTTTCGCCCGCAGTCCGCATACTATCGATCAACTCGTCGCTAAGTTTGCCGGGTTGCCCCTGGAGTTCGCTCCCGGCTCCAAGCAGCGCTACAGCAATTCCAACTACATCCTGCTGGCTCTCATCTTGGAAAAAGTGAGCTGCGAGAGTTATGAAAATTATTTGCGCAAGCACATCTTTGAACCGGCGGGAATGCATGATTCGGGGGTGGACGGCGACGCTTCGCGGCTGATCCCACTCGCGGCCTCCGGTTACAACCCAGCCGGAATCTCCGGGTTCGACAAGGCGCCCTATATGGACTGGTCCAGCAAGACGGGAGCTGGTTCTTTGTACTCCACGGTCGAGGATCTCTATCGCTTCGATCGCGCGCTCAACACGGATGCGCTGTTGAAGCGCACGACGCAGCAAAAGTATTTCGTGGAAGGCGACGACAATGTCTATGGGTGGTACACGTGGAATAGTCGTCTTGGGCACCGCCTGTTGGCGGCGAAAGGACATGGCCCAGGTTTCACCGCCGAACTCGACCGTTTTCCCGATGACGACGTGACCATCATTGTGCTCAGCAACAGCTATGGGACGGCGTCTCAGCATCCGATTGCGGATGCCCTGGCGGCGATTGTTTTCGGACAACAACTTCCACCAAATACACCTCAGCGCGCCGTCACGATCCCAGAGACGCTCCTGGCATCGTACGCAGGCCAGTACCAATTTGGACCAGACTATTTCGACCCCAATGCGAAATTCACTTTGACCGCAAAAGACGGGTTCCTGCTGATGCACATCGGAGATCGCAACGCGGCACTTGTTCCAGTTTCTGAGACTGCTTTCCTGGAACGCACATTTTTTGGGCGAGTGGTAATGACGAGAGATGTGGAAGGAAGAGTGTCTGGCTTGACCTGCCGCTATGGAGATAAGACCTTCACCGCTCGGCGATGAGCGCGGCGAGCAGGAGAAGGCCTACAATATCAAGCGCCATCTCCCGCGTGGAACGTGGATCATTGTCTGTTGCACCGCCGGACAAATCGTGAAGCACTGCGACTCAGATTTTGCTACAACGAAGGATGCCAAGACCTACGGCGGGACCTCTACTCACAGGAGTAGTTGTCGGGCTGTCGCCGCTTTTAAACGTTCTTGTTTCGCATGCTAAGTCCTGGTTTGTCGCGAAACCGGACAAGTCCTTTTGGCTTTCTAACGAACAAGCCACAGTGCATAGCGAATCGCCTGGAACACTGTCCACTGATGGTGGGCTCGCAGGATGAAGTACCAATTGAAGAGGGTGGCGATTTCATAGTTTTCCTACAGACCGAGGCAGCCGTACCCACAGATAGATAGTGCCCCCAGAGCGCAGTTCGTTTCATTCCGATTGAGGATGGGAATCCGAAACTGGGACTGGCGAATTTGCAAAGAAACCACGTATGCAGAGTTTACGAAGCTGAACTCTTCATTAGCGTTTACTAGACTTAGTGCAGTCGCTCTCGGATATGCGGTCGACTGAATGATGTTAGCATCGACAAGGAGCACCGTTCTTGGAACCTACTTAAGCTGACGTACTGCCTCCGCCATCAGGAGCCTAGCGAAATGATCCTGTTTCTGCTGTTCCAACGCCGTGTCCTCTTCCATGGTTGGCTTCACTGCTTTAGCCCTTGGTTTGCGAAGATCCCTTTCGAAACGTGATGCGATATCAGATTTTAGCTGTTCAAGATAGCCCGATTTCATGGTCTCCTCCCGAGTGCCGCCACTTCTATGGATATGGACAGCGCTTTTATCGTGGCGCGAGGACCCCGGTGGGCTTGGTAAAGGAATCGTAGTCACCTGGAGAGTGAAGATACTACTGTGCCGAAGACCAGTTCTGGAGCAGGGGGCTTTGACCTGCCTCCCGGAAATTCGTCCGACGAGAATGTAGCTCCTAGGGCTTACTGGACATGTGGATCGGACCCAAAAGCACTTGATGTCCGGTTACGCCTTACCGGAGAAGTCAAACCACTTGTACGATTTCGGCGTCAACCAGGACTTAGGCTCGAAATTTGGAAACGATAAGATGGTATTCGCGAGGTTGATTGACGATGAGTTCAGAAGAGAAAGAATTTAGTCCCGGTGACCTATATTGGGGCCTTGTGGAACCGGTTTGGGACGAAATAGAAATTTACGAGGGCCCTGAAGAATTTGCGCGTACTTTTGCGAGAGTTCCCAGACCTGTCGGATTGCTATTCGCGGCACATTTTTGTCAATCAGAAGTGTGCAACGGTGGATTTGACCAGTTCTTCTCAAATTCCACCGGCGTGCTTGCGCCGGAGGCTATCGAAGGATTCAAGACTATCGGCCAGGATATCGTCGCCGGGATAATTCACGAGGCGTGTTCTCTGTTCGGTGAGCCCTTCCCACGGGAACGTTCGCTTCGGCAGAGCAAATTGAAGGCGATTGATTCGGAACTGCTCGACTCACTCGACCAAAAGTTTTATGGAATCATCCATAGCGAGAATGGCGGATTTGAAGCGGCTGCAGATAATTATGCTGCAAAAGTTGCCAAATCAGCCCGGAGCTGACTCAGTCCGCCTGCGCAGAAGCCTCCCATTTCGAGTCCGCCGAAAGGAATCGGGTACTGATACGAACTTTTCCGGTCTCCGCGTTAATCAGGACCCGAGCCCCGAGATGGAGCGGGAAAAGTAGAATACGGGGATTTTGTTCCATGCATGAACCACATCTTTGACTGGATTTATTATAAGTTCAATCCGCGCACAGTTCCTGTCTTCTTTGAGAAGCGCCGAATCCAAGCTTCGATGGAGATGCCCAGGAAATACCACCATATCGTTCCGAGGACGAACCACACAGTGAACGCGAAGGCTATCTGTGCACGGCCGACGACGCTCAAACCAATGCCCAAAGTCAGGAAGGAAGCGAGAACGGAAATCGGCAAATCCACTATCCACACAATCGCCATTAAGTCGAGTCTGCTGTTATCATGTGCGCTCTTTTCAAAGAGCAGCCAATAAGTATAAGCAACCACGAACAAACAGGCGTGTACTGCTGGTGCGGTAATGCGTGCTCTGGGGATGCGCATGCGAAAGCTCCCTTAAAATGGCGATTTGGGCATTGAGGAACGTCTCTGGATTCCAGTGTACTTTAGACACCCATGTTGATTTGAACTTCCAGGTCGTTGTTGCTTGTATATGCAATTCTTTTTGGGGCGCGGTCTGAGAAAACCGATGCTCAATAGCGTTCGGGAGGAGCGAAGCGGTGCCCTAGGACTCCACATGGACGGTTTCCGCGTTTACCAGGACTTGGAAACTAGTGAGTATAGGGGCAAATGGCTAGTCAGGGATTCATAAGAAAACTGCATCTGCGGGGTTCTTTTTGTGGGGCGCAGGCCTTCATTTGGAATTTTTTAATTGATCGATTGCTGTGGCAATCGCGGCGGACAATTGCGACGCATCTTGGTGAGGGAACCTGAACTCTGTGTGCTTGAACGCATTTACACTCAGCCCGGAGGAATCACGTATGAAGTATTGCGCGGCAGTGAGGGCGTGGACACTCGGGACCTTATGCCCATACCAAAACACTTCCGCGCCGAAATACTCGCATCCTCCAGGAGCGACATCTTCCGCGGACAGCTTCACAAAACGCGTGATCTCATCCAGCGCATTCTTGTACACGCCAAGCGTTTCCTCGCCGAGGTAAACCTGATCTTCTGAGTCCCGGTTGCGGAGATCGATCCTGATACCACGCATCCGATCTGGAGGTTGCGCGGCATCTTCGAGGACCAGCGCGGTGACAACCGCGTGAGCCTCAGAAGTATCGAGGCGTCCAACTTCGTTGGACCAGGCGATATGCGTTGCTGGCATTTTTGCGAAAGCCTCCAGCGGAGTGGGCTGGAGTGGGGGCGCCTGGCCAACTTGGGTCTGCCAAACGCTCAAGAGAAGCGAACCGAAGGCAATTGCAGTGCTAACGAACTTCATATAAGCCTCCTTCAGCCCCCAGCCTGTGCAGTCATTGGACTCAATAGTCTCTCCATAGAAGACGCTAGAGCAAGTGACGTTGTTAGCGGGATCGCGTCGAGACCGTCAACCGCGTTCAAGTGGTCGATTAGTCGGCAATCGAAAAAGTTCGGCCCAGTACCCCACATGGACGGTTTCGGCGTTTACCAGGACCCAGCGCGACTTCTGCCATAACTTCCGAGTTGCCGACCATCCACCCAGAACGCGACTGCGGCTTCCCACAACGCCGATTGTGGCCAGCTAGAACATTTGTCCGGTAGGCCTCGATCTCCAGTCGCCGAGGGAACAGCATTCAACCTGCGTATGCGGTTATTGAAGCTGTCCGCGATGTAGAGGTTCCCCGCCGAATCCACAGCCACCCCGCTTGGCGAGTTCAGAGTGGCCCTAGTGGCCGCGCTGCCATCGCCGGAAAAGCCCCCAACCCCGTTGCCCGCCACCGTGGTTACCGTCCCGTCGGAACTGACCCTGCGAATGCGGTGATTTGACGTGTCGGCGATATAGAGCATGCCAGCCGCGTCCACCGCGGTCCCGATCGGTAGATTCAGACTGGCGCTCGTGGCTGCGGCATGGTCTCCGGAAAAGCCAGCGTCCCCATTGCCTGCTACTGTCGTAATAACGCCGCCAGTAGTTACCTTGCGAATTCGATGATTGCTCTGGTCGGTGACGAACAGGTTGTCGGCCCTATCTAGAGTCACCCCCGTTGGGAAATTCAGACTAGCTCGCGTAGCCGGACCGCCATCTCCGGAGAAACCTTCCGTTCCATTCCCTGCTACTGTGGCGATCGTCCCGGAAGTACCGACCTTCCGAACGCGCTGATTGGAGGTATCGGCGATATAGAGGTTGCCGGCCTTGTCCACTGCTACTCCGAATGGAGCGCTCAGACTGGCGCTCGTGGCTGCGGCATGGTCTCCGGAAAAGCCCCCAACCCCATTGCCCGCCACCGTCGTAATGACCCCGGCTGTATTTACCTTGCGGATGCGATTATTGAAAGCGTCGGCGATGTAGAGGTTCCCGGCCATATCCACCGCCACCCCGATTGGGGTGTTCAGAGCGGCGCTGGTAGCTGGGCCGCCATCGCCGGAGAAGCCTTCCGTTCCATTGCCCGCTACCGTGGTGATCACGCCGGACGTATTGACTTTCCGAATGCGGTGATTGGAAGTGTCAGCGATGTAGAGGTTGCCGGCCGTATCCACCGCCACCCCGAATGGCTCGGACAGATTGGCTGTAGCAGCGGCAGCATTGTCGCCGGAAAAGCCAGAAGTCCCATTGCCCGCCACTGTCTGGATAATCGCGTTCGGAGTGTCCGCCGCGCTCGGGAACACAGCACCCACGACCAACACTGAAATAACCTTTAGGGTAAAGGCCGGTAGCGATCTCATTGGTCCTGGCAAATCCTAAATGAAAACCAGGGAAATGAGAACGAGACTTCGACCCCAGTTGTGGCAAAAGGTCATTCCATCCGGCCACATTTATATCGCGCATGGGTTTTGTGCTGTCTAGTACGTGAATCACCATTTCTCACGAGTGTCCACGGTGCTTGAAAGAATGCGCACAATGAGCGGAAGACTTCTCTTTTTGTGCAACCAGCGGTCGCTGATTGGAAGAGCGGTCCCATGTTTGTAACAAGTTGGGAGCGGCTTGGCGTAGGACTGCCGATTGGTGACAAAGCGATGTCCCTTGCTGTTCGGTGGATTGTGCATGGCAGAAACTATGTGGATCTTATCCGGCTCAGAACGGCTTGGCGAAACACCTCGGGACAAGACCGCAAACAAAATTACGGTCTTGACCCGCTATACGTAATCGTCATTGATTCAGCACACTGTTCGCGTCCCCGGGATCCCCTTGGAAATTTAATCGAAAGCGAGGAAAGCTCAGCATGAAGTCTCTTGCGTGTCTTGCGGTACTAATACTAGCCTTTGCCTACGCGGTGCCGGCATCGGCGCACAACTTGACGGTTGCTAAGGCTACGACGAACTGCACACAGGGCTGCTTGTCCGTGAGCGCAGACAGCTTAACGCCAGGCGAAGCGGACAAGATCACCTATACGTTTACGCTGACTTCGACTACAGGGGGTTCGCCGATAACGGTAGGGGGCGAGATCGACTTCACTGTTGACGACACCGGGACCTTCAGCACCACGAAGTGCTTTAACTGGTTGAACTCGGGGAGCTTGTCCGACAATTTTACGGTGACCGGATCAGCCACATTGACCACTGCGGGCGGCGAGACTTCCGGACCTCTTGCGGTCGACCTAGGTAACGGCAACGATACTTTGACTTGCGGCCCAACGCCACCCGGAAAGAACTTCTCTATTGGGCCTTCCAGCATGGAGGGTGACCTGCATATCAGCCCCGGCGACTGGATCTCTGGCGGCTACGACTTCAAGTTCGTCAGCGGCTCGCACCCCGGCACCGCTTACACGGTTGTTGCCACCGTCACAGTACCGGTAGTCTGCCCAGACAACAGTGTGGAAAACATAGTTATCAACCTCGGCGCACCAGGCCAG
>Ga0070716_100001229_pt1 | contig 11286 bp, 11 predicted proteins | sample LARL112metaG_FD_71395 | JGI IMG/M metagenome (GOLD analysis project Ga0070716, IMG submission 71395) | Corn, switchgrass and miscanthus rhizosphere microbial communities from Kellogg Biological Station, Michigan, USA - LAR L11-2 metaG | ecosystem: Host-associated > Plants > Roots > Rhizosphere... | reverse complement strand
GTAGGGGGCCCGGTAGTCCGCCGGCACCGGCAGCACCGAGCGGTAGTACTCCCCGGTCCAGTGCCCGTCGAGCTCGCTGGCCAGCCACGACATCGCGGCGGGCAGCCAGCCGGGCACCGCGATCCCGGCGCGGTTAGCGGTGACCGCCTGGAAGCAGCGCAGCTGCACCGACCTGGCGAAGAACGAGTAGCCGTACTCCTCTTCCCACAGGTTGTACGTCTGGCCCTGATAGGCGCCTGCCAGGAACTCCAGGTTGGCGCCGATCAGGCTGGCCGCCGTAACCTGGACGGAGGCGTCGAGCTGGCCGTACATCGTCACCAGGGCGAGCGTCTGCAGTGCCGGGCCGTCGGTCTGGTCGGTCCACGGGCGCTGCGCGCCGTCGATGTAGAAGGAGGCCCTGTCGAAGTCACCCTGCGACTGCTGGCAGGTCTGAGAGAACCGCACGTAGTCGTTCAGCGGCTGGTTGTCCGGCAGCACCCCGCTGGCGCAGGCGGCCGACAGCTCGCGTGCCACGATCGCGGCGTCGCGGGTCCAGTGGTAGACGTAATCCTGGGTGACGTGCGTGGCGGTGTTCTCCCAGGATGGCGACGCGAGCACGCAGCCGGGGCTCGAAATGATCCCCGCGTTGACCGGATCCTCGAAGACCTGGCCGTCCGAGGCGACGTTCCTGAACATCAGCCAGAACATGTACCGGGCCACCGTCGTCAGGTCCGGCTGGGCGACGTGGACATGGCTGTACTCGAGCACACCGGGAGCCTATCGGGCAATGCGGGCGGTATATGCTGCTGGATGTTTCAGACGGCCGGAAATCAAGACGCTGAGGGAGATCCATGACCGGCGAGTCGTCCAACGGCGAGGAATTGCTCCGGCGGCTGAATACCGCCGTAGCGCACCCCGCTCGCATTTATGACGTCTGGCTGGGCGGCAAGGACAATTACCCGGCCGACCGGGCGGCCGCGGCGGCTGGCCTTGAGGCCTTTCCCTCCACGATCTCGTCGGTCCGCGCCAACCGCGCGTTCCTGGCCCGCACGGTCGAGTACCTGGGCGCCGAGGAGGGCATCAGGCAGTTCCTCGACATCGGGACCGGGCTGCCGTCGGCGAACAACACCCATGAGGTGGCGCAGAAGGTCGCGGAGGAGGCCCGCGTCGTTTACGTGGACAACGACCCGGTCGTCATGCTGCACGCCCAGGCGCTGCTGACCAGCACCGCACCGAGCGTGACGGACTACATCGAGGCCGACCTGCGCGACCCGGGAACGATCCTCGCCGAAGCGGCGCGCACGCTGGACTTCACCCAGCCCATCGCCGTCATGCTCCTCGCGATAGTGCAGTTCATTTCCGACGACGACCATCCTTACGAAATCGTTAATTCCCTGATGGACGCCGTTCCGCCGGGAAGCTTCCTGGTCGTTTCACACGTGGCGAGCGACATCTTCCCCGAGGAACTCGCGGCGTTCGCCCGCGCTTACAACGAGCGGTCCAGCGAGAAAATCACGCCGCGAAACCACGAGGAGGTTGCGCGGTTCTTCACCGGGCTGAACCTGGTGGAACCCGGGATCGTTCAGGTGTCGCAATGGCGTCCGCGGTCCGAGTTGGAGGCCTCCGCCACGGACACGCTGTGGAGCGGCGTCGCGCGCAAGACCTCCTAGGACGTCGTGGTGCGCCCTAGGCGGGCCTCACACGTGATTCTCGAGATTCAGGCGGACACCAGGTCGCAGACGAAAATGAGCGTCTCGCCCGGCCTGATCACGTTCCCGGCGCCCCGGTTCCCGTAGGCCAGGTCCGGCGGGATGATCAGCTGCCGCCGGCCGCCGACCCTCATCCCCTGGATGCCCTGGTCCCAGCCCGTGATGACCTGCCCGGCGCCCAGCCTGAAGCGCAGCGGCTCGCCACGGTTCCAGCTCGCGTCGAACTCCTCGCCGGTCGAGTAGGCGACCCCGACGTAGTTCACCTGAACGGTGTCGCCGGCGCTCGCGACCTTGCCCTCGCCTTCCCAGATGTCGGTGATCTCCAGCATGGTGGGCGGCTCCCCCCCGGGGAAGTCGACCTCCGGCTTGCCTGCGTGCATCTCGCTCTCCCCTTCGTCTGGCTACGCGACTCACCCACCTTATGGCTAGGCTCGACCGCGGAGGTGTCATGGTGCGGGTTGTGGTGACCGGCGGCGCCGGATTCGTCGGGGCGCGGCTGACCCGGGAACTGCTGAAGACGGGCACGCTGAGCGCGGCGGGCGCTGCGCCGCAGCCGGTGTCCACCGTGACGCTCATCGACCGGGTTCCGGTCCCCGACGACCTGGCCGCCGACGACCGGGTGACGGCGATCCGCAGCGAGATCACCGAGGTGACCCCGGAGATGCTCGCCGGGGCCGACGTGATCTTCCACCTGGCCGCCGCGGTCAGCGGCGAGTCCGAGGCCGACTTCGACCTGGGCCTGAGCGCGAACCTGCGCGGCACCGAGGCGGTGCTCGCGGCCTGCCGGACACTCGGCACCGCGCCGGTGGTGGTGTTCACGAGCTCCTACGCGGTGTTCGGCGGCTCCGCGGAGCACCCGATGCCGCCGGTGATCGTGGATCAGACGCCGCCCAACCCGCAGACCAGCTACGGCACGCAGAAGGCGATGCTCGAGCTGCTGCTCGCCGACTACACCCGCAAGGGCTTCCTGCACGGCCGCGCGATGCGGCTGGCGACGGTCTCGGTCCGCGCCGGCCGGCCCAACACGGCCGCGTCCAGCTTCCTGTCCGGCATCATCAGGGAACCGCTGGCGGGAGTCCGCGCCGTCGTCCCTGTCCCGCCGCAGACGGCGGCCGGGCTCGCGTCCCCCGCCAAGGCCGTCGCCGCGCTGATCCGCGCGGCGACCGCCACCGACGAGGAGTGGGGTGACAACACGGCCGTCACCATGCCGTGCCTCACGACGACCGCCGCGGAGATGGCCGCCGCCCTGGAACGGATAGCCGGCCCCGAGGTCAGCGCCCTCATCGACTGGGTGGAAGACCCGGTGGTCGCCAAGATCGTGCTCGGCTGGCCCACGCGCGTGCAGGCGGACCGCGCTGCCCGGCTCGAGCTGACCCCGGACCCGGACGTTGACTCCATTATCAACCGCTACATCGCGGAGCAGTAATTCAGTTATCTGGAACGGACTAGTGGCGACTCGGGTCCCGTCTCGCCGAGATCTCAGGGGCTGCTGGGCCTGGACAGGCCGAGGCTGGGAAGATCGTCGGGTGGTACCTGCGGAAATTCATGACTTCTTCCTGGCCAGCGGCGGGGTCGCCGGCGCGCTGATCGGGTTGCTGTTCGTCGCGATCTCGGTCTCCGCGGAGCGGCTGGCGCGGCAGGACCACGCGGCCCAGCTGCACCGCGTACGCGCGTCCGCGGCGCTGACCGCGTTCCTCAACGCGCTCGTCATCTCGCTGTTCGCACTGATTCCCGGCCACAAGCTCGGGTTGACCTCGGTGATCGTCGGGGTCCTCGGCCTCGGGTTCGTGGTGGCCGCGCTACTGTCCCTGTGGCGCGTGCGCCACGCCCGCTGGGCTACGGCCCGCGACGCGCTGTTCCTGCTTGGTCTGGTGGTTGTGTTCGTCGTCGAAGTGATCACGGGTGTGCAGATCATCGTCCAGCCAGCCGGCTCCGGCAACGTGAACACGATCGCGGTCCTGGTGATCGTCTGCTTCCTGATCGGGATCGCCCGGGCGTGGGAGCTGATCGGCGGCCCGTCGATCGGCCTGACGCGGGAAGTCACCGCCCTGATCGGCGAGCACAACCACGAAGCCGCGCCAGGGGACGGCCAGCCGCCGTCCTGAAGCGCGCCGGCGCCGGTCAGCCCGCGGTCAGTCCTCCCCGGAGAACCGCTCCCACGCCGCCTGCTTCGACACGCCGAGCGCCTCGCCGATGCGAGTCCAGCTGACGCCCCGAGCGCGCAGCATGCCGACGTGGTCATGCAGCGCGGCGTCGACCTGGGACACCACCGCCTGGAGCCGCCCCAGGTTCGCGAGCAGCGCGTCGTCGGGCTGCGCGCGTCAAGGTATCCCTGACGGGGCGGCCGCGCGGGCTACGCGCCGATGTAGCTCATCACGTGCTTGATGCGGGTGTAGTCCTCGAAGCCGTACATCGACAGGTCCTTGCCGTACCCGGAGTGCTTGAAGCCGCCGTGCGGCATCTCGGCGACGATCGGGATGTGGGTGTTGATCCACACCGCGCCGAAGTCGAGGCGCTTGGCCATCCGCATCGCGCGGCCGTGGTCCTTCGTCCAGACGCTCGACGCCAGGCCGTAGCGGACGCCATTGGCCCAGCGGACCGCCTCCTCCTCGTCGCTGAAGCGCTGCACCGTGATGACCGGGCCGAAGATCTCGTCCTGGACCATCTCGTCGTCCTGCCGGAGCCCCGACACGACGGTCGGCTCGAACAGGTACCCCGGGCCGGAAATCGCGTGGCCGCCGGCGTCGACCGAGGCGTGCGCGGGCACCCGGTCGAGGAAGCCCGTTACCCGGGCAAGCTGGTTCGGGTTGTTCAGCGGGCCGTAGTAGGCGTCGTCGACGTCCAGGCCGCCGGTCACCGTGGAGCGCGCCTGCTCCGCGAGCGCCGCGGTCAGGTCGGCCGCGATCCCCGGGCCGGCGAGCACCCTGGTCGCGGCGGTGCAGTCCTGGCCGGCGTTGAAGTAGCCGGCGCCCGCGATGCCCTCGGCCGTGGCGGCGACGTCCGCGTCGTCGAAGACCACGACCGGCGCCTTGCCGCCGAGTTCCAGGTGCACGCGCTTGAGATCGTCGGCGGCGGCGCGCGCCACCTCCGTCCCGGCCCGCACCGAGCCGGTGATCGAGACCATCGCGGGAATCGGGTGCTTGACCAGCTCGCGCCCGGTGTCCCGGTCACCGGTGATCACGTTGAAGACGCCGGGCGGGAAGAACTCCGACGCGATCTCGGCGAGCAGCAGCGTCGAGGCCGGGGTCGTGTCAGACGGCTTGAGCACCACCGTGTTGCCCGCCGCGAGCGCCGGGCCGATCTTCCACACGGCCATCATCATCGGGTAGTTCCAGGGCGTGACCTGAGCGCACACCCCGATGGGCTCGCGCCTGATCATCGAGGTGTGGTCCGTCAGGTACTCCCCCGCGGACAGGCCCTCGAGCATCCGCGCGGCGCCGGCGAAGAACCGCAGCTGGTCGACCGACGGCGGCAGCTCCTCCGACAGCGTCAGGCCGACCGGCTTGCCGGTGTTCTTGGACTCGACCTGGGTGATCTCCTCGGCGCGCTTCTCCACGGCGTCGGCGAAACGGATCATCGCCAGGCTGCGCTCGGCGGGCGTGGCGTCCCGCCACGTCTCGAAGGCGGTGGCGGCGACGTTGAGTGCCTCATCAACGTCGGCGGCGCCCGACACCGGCGCCTGGGTGTACGCCTCTCCGGTGCTGGGGTCCACTACGTCGCTGTACACGCCGTCGCGCGGGTCGGTGTACGTGCCGTTCACGAAGTTCCGCAGCGGTGCCTGTGCCATCCCAGCCTCCTGTGAGTAATCATCTGCGCGACGAGCTTCGCAGAGATAGTTGGCCGAAACAAGCGAATCAGTTGCTATTATAGCTGATATCTACGAAATCAGTTGACATCGACCCATATCGTGACAACATGGATCATATGGCCCACTCTCCACGCGGCGGTCCCGCCGCACCAGTAGTGCTCGACGATATCTCCAAGCGGATCATCGAGCAGTTGCAGGTCGACGGCCGACAGTCTTATGCGGCGATCGGCAAGGCGGTCGGCCTGTCCGAGGCCGCCGTCAGGCAGCGGGTGCAGCGCCTCCAGGAGACCGGGGTCATGCAGATCGTGGCGGTGACCGACCCGCTCACGCTCGGCTTCCGCCGCCAGGCCATGATCGGCCTCAAGTGCGACGGTGACCTGGAGAAGGTCGCCGACGACCTGGCCGCCATGGAGGAAATCGACTACGTGGTGATCACCGCGGGGTCGTTCGACCTGCTCCTGGAGGTGGTCTGTGAGGACGACGACCACCTGCTGGAGATTCTGAGCCAGGTCCGCGGGGTACCGTCCGTTAGGTCAACAGAGACGCTCGTCTATCTGAAGCTTCGCAAACAGACATACACATGGGGAACACGATGACCTTTTCTTCGCCAGAAGAGCTGCAGGCCGCCGCCAAGCAGCACCTGTGGATGCACTTCACGCGGATGTCCGCGTACAACAACGGCGACATCCCGGTTATCGTGCGCGGATCCGGCCCTTACGTGTACGACGACAAGGGCAAGCGCTACCTGGACGGGCTGGCAGGCCTGTTCGTGTCGATGATCGGCCACGGCCGCACCGAGCTCGCCGAGGCGGCGTCCAAGCAGGCGTCGGAACTCGCCTACTTCCCGCTGTGGTCCTACGCGCACCCGTCGGCGGTGCAGCTGGCGACCCGGCTGGCGGAGCTGGCGCCCGGCGACCTGAACCGGGTGTTCTTCACCACCTCGGGGTCCGAGGCCGTGGAGTCGGCCTGGAAGCTGGCCAAGCAGTACTTCAAGCTGCGCGGTGAGCCTGGCCGCTACAAGGTGATCAGCCGCGACATCGCCTACCACGGCACCTCGATGGGGGCGCTGGCGGTCACCGGCCTCGCCGCGATCAAGGGCGACTTCGAGCCGCTGCCTGCGGGCGGCGTCCGGGTGCCGAACACGAACTTCTACCGCGCGCCCGACTTCGTCGCAGCCGACGAGGAAACGTTCGGGATCTGGGCGGCGGACGAGATCGAGCGCGCGATCCTGCGCGAGGGCCCGGATTCGGTGGCCGCCGTGTACCTCGAGCCCGTGCAGAACTCCGGCGGCTGCTTCCCGCCGCCGCCCGGGTACTTCCAGCGGGTCAGGGAGATCTGCGACAGGTACGGCGTGCTGCTCGTCTCCGACGAGGTGATCTGCGCCTTCGGCCGGCTCGGCTACTACTTCGGCTCCGAGCGGTACGGCTACGTGCCGGACATCATCACCTTCGCCAAGGGCGTGACCTCGGGGTACGCCCCGCTCGGCGGGATGATCGTCCGCGACGTGCTGATCGAGCCGTTCCTGACCGGGCACGCCACGTTCCTGCATGGCATCACCTTCGCCGGGCACCCGGTGTCGTCCGCGGTGGCGCTGGCCAACCTGGACGTCTTCGAGCATGACAACATCCTCGGGAACGTCCGCGCGAACGAGGACGGCTTCCGCGCGACGCTGGAGAAGCTGCGCGACCTGCCGATCGTCGGCGACGTCCGCGGTGCCGGCTACTTCTACGGCATCGAGCTGGTCAAGGACAAGGCCACGAGGGAGACGTTCAACGACGACGAGTCCGAGCGGCTGCTTCGCGGCTTCCTGTCGCACGCGCTGTTCGACGCCGGCCTGGTGTGCCGCGCCGACGACCGCGGCGACCCGGTGATCCAGCTCGCGCCGCCGCTGATCTGCACCCAGGAGCACTTCGACGAGATTGAGCAGATCCTCCGCTCGGTCCTCACCGAGGCCTGGACGAAGATCTGACGCCGCAAGGCTCGCGGCTCAGGAACTGAGTCACCGTCCGGCACCGGTGTCTCTTCGTTCGCAAACCTGTCCAAGGTGGCGATCATGTCGGCCTGCTCGATAGTAATGCCGACAATATGGGCAGGCAATCAGCCGGAATTGCGCCCAGAACCTAACCAGTCGATCTATATCGATCGCTTAGATGGCTCCCGCTGCTTGCTGGCGTCAATGGGTCGAGACTCTGGTTGGACCTGGCCCACGCCGCCTTGGTGTTAGGGCGCATCGCTTCGGCAAGGCGAAGACGGTCAATGGAGGCACCAGATCCGCGGTCGTTATGCGCCATTTGAGCGATCTGAGTGTTTCAGGAAATTTGGCCGTCGCCGGGGAGTGTGACGTGCGTTAGATGATCCCGCCGGCGACCCTCCTAGCTCGTATGTGCAGTTCGTGCTAGAGTCAAGCGCGGAAGTGTCAGATCTCCGCGTTTGAGCGGGCTCGACGCCGATACAAGAAGGTCAAAATGGCCACAGTCTCCTACTTCTTTGCTAGCTGGGTCTCCGCTGACAACGATCTTCTTCCTGGGCAAGTGCATAGTTGGGACCTCTCGGGATTTAATTATGGCGATGATATTTCCCTTTCTGTGCATCCGCTGATCGAGGGTGACGGCTCAGAGCAGGATCTCGCTGTAGGGAATGTCAAAATGCAAACTTCATCAGGCGGACGTAGAATGCTTTTCACCGTGACAAATACGGGGCCGAACTCTGTAGATGGTTACGGTATAGGCTTTGGGCTGGTGTCCTCCTAGGAGGTAGACATGGTGAAGATTTACGCTCAGTTCGACTCTGCGAGAAGGATCCAATCACTCACCGCGCTAGCCGCGCCCGCTGAATTTGAACTTACTCTCGCGGCAGAGCCCGGGTCGTCTGTAGCTGAAGTCGAGGGTATTCAACTCGAGGAGGCTGAGGTGCGCGACCCAGAGAAGCTTCGCGAAATCATCGCCCTCCACAAGAGGGTAGAGGCATTTCCCCGCGTCCGTCTTACATAGGCAATTGACGGTAAGACAGAATGGACTTGACGCAGATTACGATGGAGTTCTTCTCTGCCAAGCCCTCGGCGTGAACCCTGGATCAGCCGGCTGAGGGTGGCGATGCCGTGTTACCGGTGTCCCGGGTATAGATCAGGCGGATCGCGGCGCCCGCGGTCTGGGCCGACACCAGGGCCAGGCTGACGGGCGCCGTACCGTCGGGGAACAGGCGGGTGCCCTCGCCAAGCACCAGCGGGAACACGATGAGCCGGTACTCATCGACCTCGTCGTGAGCCGTCAGCGCCCGGACGACGCTGGTACTGCCCATGATCACGATGTCTCGATCCTGCTTGCGCTTTCGCGCCTCCGTGACTAGGTCGCCCCGCAGCACGGCGGAGTTCTGCCACCCGTCGGCGTTTTCCAGCGAGTGCGACACCACGAGCTTGGGCATGGCGTTCATTGTGGCCGAGAACGGGTCGTCCCGGCCTGGCCAGATCTTGGCGAACAGCTCCCAGGTACGGCGGCCGAGCAGCAGGGCGCCAGTGTCGAGGACCTCGCCGAGGCCGAATGGGTCGTTGGCGACCGCTTCCGGGCCGTACCGGAACACCCAGCCGCCTTGCGGGGATCCACCGCTCCCGTCCGGATCGTGCGTGACTCCGTCCAGGGACATGAACTCGACGACGATGACCTTGCCCATCACTGTTCTCCTTCGCTGGTTCTTGCCTAGCAGACGAGCGGGAACCCGCATCGGGGACAGGCGGCCGCAGGTCAATGGGCGGCGGCGTCGGCGCGGGGTCGGCCGGCCGGCCGGCACAGCCATCCAAAGTGGCTGCTGGGGGCGGCGTTTACTTCTGCCGGGCGGACCTTGCACAATGTGGGCGGGTGGATCGGGAAATGGCGGGGCAGGGGGATGCCGATGGTCGCTTACTGGCCGGCGGACCGGTCGTCTACGGTGCTGGATATCTCGGTCGGCGACATGCTGCGGGAGGCGGCCGCGGCGGCACCCGGCGCGGCCGCCCTGGTCGCGGGCACTGCCCGCCAAGGGGATCGCCGGCGCTGGACCTACACAGAGCTGCTCGAGCAGTCAGAACAAGCCGCGCGAGCCCTGCTCGGCCGCTTCGAGCCCGGCGAGCGCGTCGCGGTCTGGGCGAACAACATCCCCGAATGGGTCGTGCTCGAGTTCGCCGCGGCGCTGGCCGGGATCACGATCGTCACCGTCAACCCGGCGCTGCGGGCGCAGGAGCTGACCCATGTCCTCGGCCAGTCGAAGGCGAACGGGGTCTTCCTGATCCCCGAGTACCGCGGCGTCCGCATGGACCTGCTGCTCAACGAGGTCCGCGGCGGGCTGCCCGCGCTGCGGGAGGCCGTGTCGTTCGCCGACTGGGCGGACTTCACGGCGAGCGGCTCGCCCGCGCAGACCCTGCCCGTGGTCAACGCGCTTGACCCGGCGCAGGTCCAGTACACCTCCGGCACGACGGGCGTGCCGAAGGGCGCGGTGCTGCACCACCGCGGGATCGTCAACAACGCCCGGCTGACTATGGAGCGCGGCGGCCTGCCGCCGGGCGCCGTCTTCCTCAGCCCCATGCCGCTGTTCCACGCCGCCGGATGCGTCATGAGCGTGCTCGGCGCGGTCGCCACCCGAGGGACGCTGGTCCTGCCGCCGGCGTTCGACCCTGGCCTGATGCTCGAACTGGTCGAGTCGGAGCGGGTGGAGTGCGTGATCGGCGTCCCGACCATGCACATCGGCGTGCTGGACCACCCGGGGCTGGCCGCGACCGACGTGTCGTCGGTGCGGCTGCTGTTCACCGGCGGGGCGGTGGTCCCGCCCGCGCTGGTCAAGCGCGTGGAAGCGGCGTTCGGCGCGCCGTTGTGCATCGTCTTCGCCCAGACCGAGGCCTCGCCCGTCATCACAGAGACCGCGCCAGGCGACGCCACTGCCGACCGGGAGGAGACCCTCGGGCGGCCCCTGCCGCACACCGAGGTGAAGATCGTCGACGTGACGACCGGCGACACCGTCGCGCCCGGCGTCGTCGGCGAGCTCTGCACCCGCGGGTACCACGTGATGACCGGCTACCTGGACAACCCGGAAGCTACGGCGGCGGCAATCGACGCCGACGGCTGGCTGCACAGCGGCGACCTGGCGTCGATGGACGAGCGCGGCTACTGCCGGATCGGCGGGCGGCTCAAGGAGATGATCATCCGCGGCGGCGAGAACATCTACCCGCGCGAGATCGAGCAGGTGCTCTTCGAGCACGAGGATGTGGCCGACGTGGCCGTGGTCGGGATTCCCGATCCAGTGTGGGGCGAACAGGTGGCGGCGGTCGTGCGCCCGGCGGCCGGGCGCACTCCGGACCCGGACGTGCTGTTCGCCTACTGCCGCGAGCGGCTCGCCCCGCACAAGGCGCCACGGCACTGGCGGATCGTCGACGCCTTCCCGCTGACCCCGTCGGGAAAGATCAAGAAGTACGTCCTGCGCGACGAACTGATCGCCGATCTCGGCGCCGGCGAACTGATCAGCGGGCCGGACATATCGTCCGCGGCGCCGCCGGGCTGATCCGCCGCTAGCCGGCCGGGGTGACGATGCCGTATTCGTGGATGCGGCGGTAGATCGTCGCGCGGGACATGCCGAGCGCGCGGGCCGCGCGGATCTTGTTGCCGGAGTTGTCGAGCAGGCTCTGCACGATCGCGTCCCGCTCGATCGACTCCAGCGGGCTGAGCACCCGGCGGCTCACCGTCCAGCATTCTGGCGGCAGGTCCTGCGGCATGATCTGGCCGGTCCTGCGGTGCTGGACCACCTGCTTGAGCACCTGCCAGAGCTGGG
>Ga0070716_100001228_pt1 | contig 11286 bp, 9 predicted proteins | sample LARL112metaG_FD_71395 | JGI IMG/M metagenome (GOLD analysis project Ga0070716, IMG submission 71395) | Corn, switchgrass and miscanthus rhizosphere microbial communities from Kellogg Biological Station, Michigan, USA - LAR L11-2 metaG | ecosystem: Host-associated > Plants > Roots > Rhizosphere ... | reverse complement strand
CGGTGCTCATCTACACCCGCGGCATCGTCACGTTCGATCTGCCAGGGGCCGCGGTGATCGCCACGGTGCAGATCGCGCTGTCGCTGGTGCTCTACGGGTTGTACCGGATGGTGTTCGCACGGTTGATGAGCGGTCGCGGGAAGGGGGACACCGATGTTGTTGTGGAGCCGGCGAAGTAGAGCGGCCATCCTCATCGGGTTCGCCGTCGTCGTTCTGGTGGTGTTCGTGGCGCCGCTTGCCACGGTCGTGATCGCGGGCCTGGCCGGATCGTGGACCGACGCCCTGCCGACTGATCTCGGGTTCGGCCACTTCGACGACGCGCTCTCCGGTGAGAACCTGGCGAGCTTGTCGGTCAGCCTGCAGACCGCCCTCATATCGGGTGGCCTCGCGCTCGTGCTCGGGACGTGGGCGGCGCTGGCCGCGCGGGAGGCTCCGCGATGGCTGAGCCGAGTCACCGATGCGGTGTTTCATCTGCCCATCGCGGTCCCGTCGGTGGCGATCGGACTCGGGCTGTTGATCGCGTTCAATTCGCGCCCGTTATTGCTCGGCGGAACCCGGTGGATCGTCATCGTGGCGCACGCGGTCCTGGTGCTCGCGTTTGCGTTCAGCGCCGTGTCCGCCGCGCTCGACCGTCTCGACCCGGCGTACCGGCAGGCGGCCGAATCCCTCGGCGCGGGTCCGGCCAGGGTGATGTTTCGGGTCACGCTGCCGCTGTTGTTGCCTGCGCTCGGCGCCGCGGCGGGTCTGGCGGTCGCCTTGTCGATGGGTGAGCTGGGCGCCACGGTGATGGTGTACCCCGCGACATGGAAGACCCTGCCGGTGACGATCTTCGCGCTGACCGACCGCGGACAGGCGTTCCAGGCTGCCGCATGCACGACGATCCTGCTGCTGGTCACCCTGGTGGCGCTGGTACTGCTCGGTCGGATCCGGGGCCGCGCAGCCCTGCGATGAGTGTATTTCCGGCCGAGCTGGACATCCGAAGCGCAAGCGGGGAACGCAAAAGTCCCCCCGACACGCCCATAATTTGGGCACTTTTGTGTCTGCTCGCACGAAAGTCTTACTTCAACAGTGGGTCGCGCGGCAGGCCGAGAATGCGTTCGGCGATGGTGTTTCGGGTGATCTCCGACGTGCCGCCGGCGATGGTCATCGCCCGGTTCCCGAGATAGCTGCGGAGCAGCTTCGGTGCTTGGCCGACCACCGCGGCCGAGCCCGCCAACTCCATGCCCAGCTCCGTGATGCGCTGGCCCGACTCGGCCACCAACAGCTTGGTCACGTTGCCCTCCGGTCCAGGCTCCGCGCCCGCGATGGCCCGGCTCGCCCGGCGCAGGTTCAGCAGCCGCAACGTGTGCGTCTCGGCGATGCACTCGCCTGCCCGCCGCACGTAGTTGGCCGCCGACGGCGACGCGTCGAGCAGCTTGATCAGGTGATCCGGGCTGAACCCGGCCGCACCACCGGAACCGCCCCCGATCGAGATGCGCTCATTGCCCAGCGTCGCGCGGGCCACCAGCCAGCCGCGGTTCACGTCGCCAACCACGTCGGCGTCGGGAACGAACACGTCGTCGAAGAAGACCTCGTTGAAGTGCGAGTCGCCGGTGATGCCACGAAGCGGATTGACCGTCACGCCAGGGGCTTTCATGTCGATGGCCATCATGGTCACACCGGCGTGCTTGGGCGCGTCGGGATCGGTACGCACCGTGGCCAGCCCCCACTGGCAGTACTGCGCCAGGCTGGTCCACACCTTCTGCCCGGTGACCCGCCAGCCGCCGTCGACCTTCTTGCCCGCCGTGCGCACCGCTGCGGCGTCCGAGCCGGCGCCCGGCTCGGAGAACAGCTGACACCACATCACCTCGCCGCGCAGCACGGGTTCGACCCAGCGCTCACGCTGGTCGTCCGTCCCGGCCTGCGCGATCGTGAGCGCCACCCAACCGGTGATGCCCATGTCCGGCCGCTCGATCGGTTTTGAATCCCCGGTCGTCCCCCTGCCCTCCGGGCGGGTGGGCCCCCCGCTTGCGTGGGGAGTGCCCCCAGCGCTCCTGCCCGCCGAACCGAATTCCTCCTCGACTACCAGTTGCTCGAGCACATCGGCGGCGCGGCCCCACGGTTTCGGCCAGTGCGGCACCAGGTAGCCGGAGTCGACGAGGAAATCACGCTGCTTGTCCTCGGGCAGGGACTGCAACTTGGCGACGGCGGCGCGGGCCTGGCTGCGATACGCCTCCGCTTCGGCCGGCAGCGTGAACGACGCCCCGTGCGCCTGACCGCTCCGCTGACCCTCCACGATGTCGAGCAGCGGGTCGCCGCCCTCCTCCATCAGCGCCGCCAGTGTGCGGGCCCGCCGCAGATAGAGGTGGGCGTCGTGCTCCCAGGTGTACGCGATACCACCATGCAGCTGAATGTTGTACTGCGCGTTGAAGACTTGAGTGCGAATGGCGTGCGACGCGGCCACCGCGGCGGGGAACCACGCGCTGTCAAGGTCGTCGGCGCGCGCGGCATCCCAGCTGGCCGCGGTGGTCTCCTCGGCGTTCACCAACATGTTGGCGGCATGGTGTTTGACGGCCTGGAAGGTCCCGATGGTCCGACCGAACTGCGCGCGCACCTTGGCGTATTCGACGGCCATGTCCAGGGCTGCCCAGCTGACGCCGACCGCCTCGGCCGACGCCAGGATCCGGAACACGGTCAGCGCCTTGCGCGCGGCGCCGCGAAGCACACGGTCCCCCTCGACCGTCGCTCCGCGCAGCGCGACCGACCCGACGCTGCGGGTGGTGTCCAGGGAGTCCAGTGCCGTGATCGTCACACCGTCGGCCCGCGCGTCGACGATGACGACGTCCTCGCCCGCGGCGATCACCAGCACATCGGCGTCCGGCGCCCCCAGTACGGCGGGGCTTTCGCCGGTGACGACCAGGTCCGAACCGATCGTGACATTGCCCGACAGGGCGAGCGCACCGACCGTGCTTCCGTCGGCTAGTCCCGGAAGCAGTTGCGCACGAACGGAATCGGGTGCGCAGCGGTCGATCACGACTGCCGCTGCGACGGTGGGCAGGAACGGCCCGGGCGACAGTTCGCGGCCTTGGGCCTCGAGCACCACCGCCAATTCGGCGAGGCCGAATCCGGAACCACCGTGCTCCTCGGCGAGCGCCAACCCGTTCCATCCGAGGTCCTTGCCCGCCGACCAGATCTCCGACGGATGGGCGGCCCCGTTCTCCAGCGTCGCGCGCGCCGTCGCGCGGCTGTTCAGGCGGTTGAGCTGCCCGATCGTGGAATCGGCCAGGTCAGTGTGTTCCTCGGTGATGGCAAGAGCTGACTTACTCACGGTGGAAGTCCTCCGGGCTTGACGGTTGTCAAGTGAAGGTAGCCCATCAACCGAACACAGCGAAGAGCGATGCCGCGACCGCGAAGCTCACCACCGACAGCACGGTCTCCAGCACCGTCCAGGTTTGCAGGGTCTGTTTGACGGTCAAATTGAAGTACTTGGAGATGATCCAAAAGCCGCCATCGTTGACGTGACTGAGGATGATGGATCCCGCCGCGATCGCCATCGCGATGAGTGCGACGGCCATCTGCGAGTAGTCGCGCTCGGTAACCAGCGGTGCGACGATCCCACCGGTGGTGACGATGGCAACCGTCGCCGACCCTTGGGCGATCCGCAGCCCGCAACTGATGACGTAGGCCAGCACGATCACCGGCAATCCCGCGGCGGACATGGTGGCGGCGAGCGCGTCGCCGATTCCCGTGGCCGAGATGACCTTTCCGAAGAACGCGCCCGCGCCGACAACCAGCAGCAGCATGCCGACCGGACGCAGCGACTCTCCGGTGATGACGCTGAGTTCCTGCACACTTGCGCCGCGCCGGACTCCGAGGACGTAGAAAGCGACCAGCACCGCGATGAGCAGGGCGACGGCCGGGGTACCGAGGAAGGTCAGGACGGCCAGCAGGCGAGAACCCTCGTCCAGTAGTTGTGTGCCGAACGTAGCGCCGAGAATCAGGACCAGCGGAATGGCGATGATCGCCGCGATCGTGCCGACCGCAGGTGGGCGGGTCTCCACGGCTCGGTCTGTCTTTGGCGTCTCCTTCACCATCGTTCCCGAACCGCCGCTCGGGGACGAACCCCCATCGTCGTCGGCACCGCGGTCCAGTTCGACGATGAACTCGGGAGGGACCTCCACGATGATGCGTTTGCCGATGTAAGTACCCCACACGATGCCGGCCGCAATGAAACCGGGTATGCCGCAGACGAAACCCATCAGAATCAGCCACCCCAAGCTCACCTCGAGAAGGCCACCGAGAGCCACTGGCCCCGGATGCGGTGGCAAGAACGCGTGTGTCATCGACAGTCCGGCCACCATCGGCATCGCATACATCACCAGCGACTTTCCGCCGCGCTTGGCCGCCACGTAGACCAGCGGCGCCAGCACGAAGATGCCGATGTCGAAGAACACGGGGATTCCGAAGATCAGACCAAGTAGGCCCATCGCGATCGGGGCGCCCCGCTCGCCGAACACACCAAGTAGCTTCTTCGTCAAAACATCTGCGCCGCCGGACCGTTCGAGAATCGCGCCCAGCACGGTGCCAAGGCCGATGATGACGGCGATGTGTCCCAGAATGCTGCCGAAACCGGTCTCCAGCACGGAATCACCGCTCTTGATCGCGGTGCCAACGATGTCCTTGACCGGCAGCCCGGCGGCGAGCGCGAGCCCGAGGCCGGCGAGGAGCAGCGCGACGAACGGCTCGAGCTTCACCCTGATGATTGTGAACAGCAGGATGGCGACCGCGAGCCCGCAGAGCACCAACAGTCCTGGTGTTGTCGTGCGGAGCCATTCGATGGCGGAAGTCATAGGAAAGCCTTTCAGTTCAGGGATTTCACGAAGGATGCTGCGCGAGAAGTGATCTCGGACCAGTCGCCAGAGCGCACCGCCTGCGGCGGAACAACGTCAGTTCCTGCCGAGACGGCAACCGCGCCGCGCGCAAGGAAGTCAGCAGCGTTACCGGCATTCACCCCGCCCGAGGGGATGAGCGCCACGTCGGGAAAGGGCCCGCGCAGGTCCTTGAAGTACGCGGCGCCGAACGCGCTGGCTGGAAAAATCTTCACCGCCGCGGCTCCCAGGTCGAGCGCGACAAGCACCTCGGTGGGCGTTAGGGCTCCCATGATCACCGGGATCCCGTTGTCCGAGGCGACTTTCGCGACGCAGGCTCGAATCCCCGGTGTGACAAGGAATTTAGCGCCGACGGCGACAGCTGAACGAGCCTGATCCGCGGTGAGCACAGTTCCTACGCCCAGAACCGCTTCAGACGTCGTTGCGGCGAGGAGGTGATCGAGCACCCGAGGTGTGGTGAATGTCAGTTCAACGACGCGTATCCCGGACTTCGCGAGGACGTTGGCGAGGGCGACCGGGTCGGGAATCTCGGGAGCGCGAACGACTGCGAGCGCCCGGTCTGCCACGATAGCGGCCATCGCAGAGGGGGTCATACCGTCTGCCTACGGGCCGGATCCATCCGGAGGGCGCGGCCGGCGAGTCGGCCGGTGGGCTGGCCGTCGTCGATGGCGAATTCGCCGTTGACGATGACGTGGCTGATGCCGCGCGCCTGCTGTTTGGGGTCATCGAACGTCGCGGTGTCTGTGACCGTGGCTGGTTCGAATAACACCAGATCGGCGGCGTAGCCATTGCGGATGAAGCCGCGGTCGGTGAGCCGAAGCCGTTGTGCGGCACGGCCGGTCAAATGGTTGATGCATTCCTCGAGGCTCAGCAGGCCAACCTCGCGGACGTAGTGTCCTAGGTATCGCGGAAAGGTGCCCCACGCTCTCGGATGTGGCCGATCGCCGACCAGAATGGCATCGCTGCCACCCATGTGTTTGGGGTGCACCATGATTGCGCGAACGTTCTCCTCGTGGCCGACATGCTGAAGAATCGTGGTAGCCAACTCGTCGCGCTGCAGCAGGTCGAAGAACACGTCCACCGGCGTGAGTCCGCTGTCTGCCGCGATCGTGTCGATCGTCCGACCGACGTACTTGTCAAGAGCGACGTTACCGACTCCGCTGATCCGGATGGTCTCCCATTCCACGGTGACGCCGTGACAGCCATCGGAGCCGTTGACGTTGACGTCCTGGGTGATTCGCGCGCGGGCCTCCGGATCTTGCAGACGCTCGAGCGCCTTGTCCGGGCCGCCGGACATTGCCCAACTCGGCAGCAGAGCCGACAGGGTGGTGGCGCCCGGCAGATACGGATATGTATCCAGCGTGATGTCGCATCCATCGGCCAGACCGGCGTCGACCATGTCCAGGAACTCCGGTGCCCGCCCGCGATTGACGCCGAAGTTCATCGTCGCGTGCGTCAAATGGAGTGCGCAGCCGGTGCTGCGTGAGAGCGCGATCATCTCTGCGTACGCCTCCAGCGCACCGGCGCCGTAGGACCGGGTGTGCGGCGCGTAGAAACCTCCGAACTCGGCGACCACCTCGCAGAGCGCGGCGAGTTCCGCGGTGTCCGCGTACATACCGGGTGTGTAGGTCAGCCCGCTGGACATGCCGACCGCGCCCTCACTGAGGCCCTGCGCGAGCAGTTCCTGCATGCGGCCGATCTCGGTGGGCGTCGCCACGCGTTGGTCGGCGCCCACGGCGAGCAGTCGCAAGGTTCCCTGCGGCACCAGGTAGGCGGCGTTGGGAGTGATGCCCTGGTCGAGGCGGTCGAGGTAGTCGGCGACGCTGCGCCAGGAGAAGTCCAGATCGCTCGGGTTGCCGTTCCATCCGGCGATCTGCCTTCGGACGATGTCGAGCGCGACATCGTCGATAGGTGCGTAAGAAATCCCGTCCTGACCGATCACTTCGGTGGTCACGCCCTGGCTGACCTTCGGAAAGTGTCCCGGATCGGTGAGCAAGCGCAGATCTGAGTGCGCGTGCATGTCGATGAATCCCGGTGCGAGGACATACCCGGATTCGGGCGCGATCGTCTTGTCCGCACCAGACAACGTTCGAGGGCTTGCGATTTCGGTGATCCGGCCCTTGTCGACCAGGACGTCGGCACGGTAGCTGGCCGCGCCGGTGCCGTCGACGACGTCGACGTCTCGGATCAATAGATCGGTCATAGCCACGCGCCTTGCCTAGAAGTAGGTGTGAATCAGATCGACGATGCGCGGATTCGCCGTGCCGGCGTCATCTACAACGGGGATCAGGCGCCATTTGTCGAACGCTGTGCAGGGATGCGAGAGGCCCAATCGCACCACGGTTCCCACCGGGACATCGTCAGGGCCGCCACAGGGCAGGCGCAGGAAGGCGTGCTGATCGTTGAGCGCGGTGACTTCAGCCTTATCGAGCACAGCGGGCTCCGCGCCCGATATCCACTGCGGCACCGGCAATCCCTCGTCGAAGGGCAGGTCCCGTTTGCCCGCGTCCAGCAGCGCGAGTTCGGGCTCGGGCCGCGAGACCGTGCGCGTCCAGCCGTGCATCGCCGATCGCAGTGGGTGCTCCGCGCGCCCCGGGATGAGCGGTGAGATACCGGCGTAGAACCCGTCGTCGTGGATCACGTAAGCGCCGGACCGCAGCTGCACTGAGGTGCGAACCCCGTGCTCGGCCTGCTCGTCGGCGAGGTGCGCCAGCCTCTCGACCACGAGGTCCTGATAGGCGCTGCCGCCGGCGGTGACGATCGCATCAGCAGGGTAGAGCCCGTCGGCCGAAATCTGCTGGTGTAGTTGGCCTAGTCGGTCAAGGTAGGTTCGGACGGCAGATAGACCGGCGGGCTCGCGGTCGTGACTCAGTGCGCCCTCGTAACCGCCGACGCCGGCCAGCGTGAGCCGCGCCGAGCGGTGGATCGCCATTGCAACCGCCCGCGCCGAGTCCATGGTGCGAGCGCCGGTGCGTCCCCCCGGCCCGCCGAGCTCCACGATCAGGTTGACCGGCCGTTCGTTCGGCGTCGATGCAAGGACGCGATCCATCAGCTCCACGGTTTGGACGCTGTCCGCCCAGGCGAAGAACTCGAATGACGGGTCTGCATCCAATTCCGCGGCCAGCCACGCCAGCGCCGCGGGATCAACGATGGCATTTGCGAGCATGATCCGGCCGACGCCGAACGACCGCGCGAGCTGTACCTGCCACGGGGTGGCCAGCGTGATTCCCCACGCTCCGGCGTCGAGCTGGCGAGCCCACACCTGCGGCGCCATCGTCGTCTTGCCGTGCGGCGCGAGCCGAACCCCCGCCGATCGGGCCCAATTGGCCATCACCGACACATTCGACTCGAGCGCGGCTCGGTCGAGTGTGAGCAGTGGCGTCGACATCGCGTCGAGGGTCGGCCGGGTGCGCAGGAAATCGCGGACCGTCTTACCCCACGCCTCGCGCGGGAGGCCCTTGTGCTGCGGGCCGAGCACCCGGTCGCTCAGGGCGCCGACGGCGCCTTTGTCGATCACGGCCGTTCTCCTTGCGTTGCGTATTTTGCAACGAACATTGCGTCAGATGTTCGTTGCAGTTAGTCTGCAACAGACACGATGTGACCGCAAGTACTCGAAGGGGATTAGTGTGATTTCTCCTACATCGGCCCGGCCGAGTGCGGTCACGGTGGGCGAAGGTCTCGCGGTGCTGGTGGGGCGGCCGGGGCCGCTGGAGGATTCCGCGAGCTTCGACAGGACGGCCGGTGGCGCAGAGGCCAACGTTGCGGCGGTGCTGGCTCAGTTCGATGTCGACACCGCGTGGCTCTCGCGAGTCGGAAACGACGGATTCGGCCGCTACTTGGTGCGTCATCTCGCCCGCCGGGGTGTTGACGTGTCCGGTGTCGTCGTCGATCCCGCCCGTCCAACCGCGATCTATGTCAAGGAGCGGGGCGGCGGCTCCGGCGCAGCCACCGACCTGGCTCTCGGCGACAGCCGCATGCTCTACTTCCGCACCGGATCCGCGGCCAGCGCACTGTCACCGACCGACCTCACGGCTCCGGCGGCCCGATGGCTGTTGAACAGGTCAGCGCTCGTGCATACCACCGGAATCACCGCCGCGTTGTCGGAATCCACCACTCGGCTGATCGATGACCTGGTTGCGATGCCGCGACGCGGCCAGTCGGTCAGCTTCGATCTGAACTATCGGCCGGCGCTGTGGGGGGCGCGCTCGTCGGATCCGGCCGAGGTGCTCGGGCGCCACATTCGGGGCAGCGACGTCGTCTTCGTTGGCGCCGACGAAGCGCTCGCGGTGTTCGGAACTGAGGATCCCGCGCGGTTGCGGGCCCTCTTCCCCGAGCCCGAGCACTTCGTTGTCAAGAATGACGCCCACTCGGTCACCGGCTTCCAGCGTCGCGAGCGGGTCGACGTGCCCGCATTGCGCCTTGGCGTGGTGGAGAAGATCGGGGCCGGCGATGCGTTTGCGGGGGGCTTCCTCGCCGGGCTGTTGCACGGCCTCGGACATCTGGAACGGATCCGGCTCGGGCACCTCTGTGCCGCCGCGGCGTTGACCGGCCACGGAGACGTGGCCGAGTTGCCGGGCAGGCAGAGACTCGAAGAACTGGCATCGCTCGATTCGGCGGCGTGGACACGCCTGGACTACGCGGGGAGCAGCTCCGCATGAGCCAATCGCTTTCCCGCGCACTGACCATCCTTGGCGAGCTCGGCGAGGGCTCGAAATCCCTCGAGGAACTGGCCACGCGGCTCGACGTGCACAAGTCGACCGTGCTCCGGCTGCTGCGCACGATGGAGTCCGAACGCGTCGTCCGACGCGACGCCGGCCACCGTTACGGTCTGGGCTCGCGGCTCTTCGAGCTCGCCAACCGGGCGTTGGAGCACCGCGATGTCCGGACCGTGGCACGGCCGCACCTGAGTGCGCTGAACTCCAGCACCGGCCAGACCATCCACCTGGCGACCTACGAGTCGGGTGAGGCGGTCTACATCGACAAGTTCGACGCCATCCAGAGCGTCCGGATGTACTCCCGGGTCGGTCGTCCGGCGCCCCTCCACTGCACGGCAGTTGGGAAGGTTCTGGTGGCGGGTCGCCCGCGATCGGAATGGCGGCAGATTGCCGAGCGGATCGAATACGCCAAGTTCACCAATCGCACGATCGACTCGCCGGAGGTCTACCTTGCAGAGCTCGAATTGGTTGCGGAGCGGGACTTCGCCGAGGATCACCAGGAACACGAGAGCTTCGTGAACTGCATCGGTGTGCCCGTCCGCGATGGCACCGGTGCAGTGGTGGCCGCGGTGTCGATGTCCGTCCCCGACATGCTTCTCGACCATGAACAGGTGCTGGCCGCGCTGCCTCAGGTGCGCGCGGCGGCCGACGCCATTTCTGACGAGCTCGGCTGGTCTCCGGCCGCATAAAACATGAAAGGTTCGATATGACCGACAAGATCGCCGTGACCACCGCAGATGCTCCCGCCCCGGCGCACACCTTCTCCCAGGGCGTGCGAAAGGGATCGTTCGTGCAGGTTTCCGGCCAAGGACCGGTCGACCCGGCGACCAACGAGTACCTGTACCCGGGAGATGTCGCGGCCCAGACCACGCGCACACTGCAGAACGTCAAGGCGATCATCGACGCGAGCGGTGCGAGCTTCGACGACGTGATAATGCTGCGGGTCTACCTCACCAAGCGCGAGGACTTCACTGCGATGAACGACGCTTACGGCGAGTTCGTGTCGGCAAATACGAGCGGTGCCGTGCTTCCCTGCCGCACCACGGTTTTCACCGGCCTGCCGCGCGGCGAAATGCTTATTGAAATCGACGCGATCGCGGTCACCGGGTAATCCCGTCAGCATGTGATCCCACCTCGCATATGATCTTGAAAAGTCATTGGTAGACATCTTCCAAATGTTGTCGGTTGCGAATCGCTCAGCGGGGTACAGTCGCGCAATGACGGCACGACCGGACACCCGGTACACCGGACCGACGATGTGGACACGTGCCCGGTGGTTGCTGAAGGCGGGTCCAAGCGACTACATGCTGGCGATGAGCGTGGCGTCGGCCTCCCTGCCGGTTATCGGGAAACACCTTGAGCCACTTGGCGCCGCGACGGCGATGGGTATCTGGGGTTACCGCCATATGCCGGATTTCCTCGGCGCCACCGCGCGTTCCTGGTTCGAGCCCGGCAACGCCGAGCTGCGACAGCAGGAACGCGATGCCACCAACGCCGTCACGGAAGCCGCACTGCGCGGCATCGTGGCTGCCAAGGATCTGGAGATCGAGTGGCCTGCGCCCCAAAGTGCCCCGCCGCTGTGGAAGTTCCTTCAGCACCGTCGCAGCGTGCACCGAACCTCGGTGCGCTACGGCAACCTTCCATCCCAGCTGCTGGACGTCTGGCGCCGCAAAGACTCCCCCGCAAGCGGGAGGTGCCCCCAG
>Ga0070716_100001221_pt1 | contig 11304 bp, 10 predicted proteins | sample LARL112metaG_FD_71395 | JGI IMG/M metagenome (GOLD analysis project Ga0070716, IMG submission 71395) | Corn, switchgrass and miscanthus rhizosphere microbial communities from Kellogg Biological Station, Michigan, USA - LAR L11-2 metaG | ecosystem: Host-associated > Plants > Roots > Rhizosphere... | reverse complement strand
TCGCCTCATCATGGCGCGCGCGCGCCTCGCTCGAACCAGCCAGCAGCGCCTCGGCGGCCAGACGCCGATCCTCGGGCCAGCGGGTAAGGTCCTCGCCCAGCCGGTCGATCAGGTCCTCAAACTCGGTGACGTCCATCGCCCGCTCTGGTCCAGCAAACCCGTGCCCGTCCTGGCGGCACGGTGGCCTTCATAGATCATCCGCGCGGCGACGGGAATCGATTTCCTGAAAAAGCAACACGCAGGCGGAATTGCGCGCGAGCCGAGTTCCACGGCAGGCAAAATGCCGGTCGACAACGACTAGTCGCAAGCGCGCGCCCGCGGTCCCTATCCGGTAAATCACGGGGGTTGCCCCGTGATGGCGGCCGATCTAGCCCCGAACCACCGAATCAGTTTTCGCGGACCTGGCCTGCTCGGCGTCGACATGGCTCCAGGCGTCGCGCAGTTCGGTGAGGCTTGCGATGATGCGCAGATAGTTCCGCCGCATCTGCGGCCGGCCATAGGCCCGCAGGCAGGCCGTGATCAGCGCGCTGTAGGTCGCAAACATCCGCTCGGCCACCGCCCCGCCGCGCCGCGAATCGAGATGATGGCTGAGCCCGCGCAAGATCGCGGTCGCCCGCATCAGGTGCTCGTGCCCTTCCTCGAAGCGCCGCGCCTCCTGCGCTTCCAGCGATTTCTGCAGCGCGGTGATGGCGCCGCCAATGAGCAGCACCACCGCCCTGAGCGGCGGCACCGCGACGGCGGCGCCGCGATAGGCCAGGGTCGCGCGATAGGCAAGAGCGTTCTGGGTCATCCGTTACTCGACGCGTTGAGGAGGGCTTTCAGGTAGGTCAACGTATTGTTGGCGCTCTCGATGGCCGCCTGGTAGTTGGCATATTGGGTCTGCAGCTGGGACTTGTAGGTCGCTGCCGCGCTGTCGATATCATCGACCTTCTGCTGCAGCGCGGTGTCCTGCGTCGTCAAGCCATCGATCAGCGTCTGCAGCGAGCCGGCGCTCTGCGAATAGGTGTGGGCGATGTTGTAGAGCTGCGCCGCAAGGCCCGTCGTCGAGGTCAACGTGATCGATTGCGACGTCGAGCCGGCATAGGTGAACGCCATGCCGGCATAGGCGGTGCCGGAATTGCCGATGATGGTGTTGCCGCTGACGGTGAACAGCGAGGAGTCGCCGCCCACCGAAGCGCTCGTCAGGTTGCCCGACGAGTCCACCGCCACGTCCAGCGTGAACGATTGCGGCGAGTTTCCGGTATTGACAACGCTGAGCTGGCTCGACGAGGTCGTGGTCTGCGCCGACAGCAGGGTGGTGGCGCCGACCAGATTGGTCGACAGGATGTTGGAGAGCGTGGAGGTGTCGAGCACGAGCTCGTTCTTCTCGTTGAACGACAGTCCGAGATCGGCCATCGACAGCCCGCCGACCGAGGTGTCGAGCGCCGCCTGCAGCGCGTCGGTGATCTCGCGCATGGTGCCGTCGCCGAACAGTACGGCGCTAGAGGCGGCCGTTCCGTCCGAATTGGTCGCCTGCTGCGCGATCACGGCGTCGCGAAAGGCGTTGTAGTTGGTGACGAAGGTCTGCAGCGCCGAGGTGATCTGGCTGGTGTCGGTTCCGATCGAGATGTTCAGCGTGGTGCCGCTCGGCGTCGCCTGCAAGAGATCGAAGGTGACGCCGCTCAGCACGTCGGTGATGTCGTTGGTGTCGCGCGTCATCGCGATGCCGTCGAGCGTGAATTCGGCCGACTGCGCCTGCTGCAGGACGTCGGCGAACGCGCCCGACGAGTCGGTCACGCCGAGCTTGCTCAGAATGTCGTCGCCCGAGGTCGAGGAATAGGTGATGTCGGCGGCGTCCTCGGTGCCGGAGAGCACCATCTCATAGGACCCGCTGGAGACCTGGACGATCGAGGCCTGCACATTGGTGGTCGAGGTCTGCGCGTTGATCGCGTCGACGACGTCCTGCAGCGTCATCGTGCTGGTGATCGTGATCGCGGCGGTACTGCCACCGGCAAGGCCGAGCGAGAATGTGCCGGAATAGCCGAGCGCGGTGCTCTGGCTCGACTGCGAGGAGCCGATGACCTTTTCAGCTGCGGCGAGCTGGCTGATCTGCAGCGTGTGATCGCCGGTCGCCGCGCCGTTGCCAATGATCATCGACAGCGCCGAGGAGGCGCTGACGTCGCCGGTCGAGGTGATCGTCGCCGCGCGGGTGGAGAAGGCGTTGGTCGCGAGCGAGTTGATGATCGAGGTCGACAGCGAGGTCAGCCCCGAGGCCAGCGTCGTAAGGTCGGTCTGCAGCGCCTGGTAGGCGGAAATCTTCGCCTGGTTGTTGGTGATCGTGGTCGATATCGACGTGGCCTGCACGACCTTGGCATTGACCGCCGCGTCGATCAGCGCGCTCCAGTCGATGCTCGATGAGTTGCTGGTGCCGGTGGTGGTCACCGTGCTGCCGGTCGATGAACCCGATGAAGTGGCGCTTGAGATCGTCATGACCGCTCATTGATCGCGAGATGCGACCGGGCCGGCGATGCGCCGGCCCGGTGGTCGAGCGCGATGCGCAACTCGCATCGCGCTCTAGCTTCATGTTTGAGCATGATCTTATCGGAAAACCGCTGCGCACTTTTCCGGATCATGCTCGTCATCAGCCGAGCAGCTTGAGCAGATATTGCGGCATCTGGTTTGCCGCCGCTTCCGCCGATACCGCGGCCTGGGTCTTCACCTCGGCCGACGACAGCGTGGCCTGTTCGGCGGCGACGTCGACGTCCTTGATGGCCGAGTTGGCGGATTCGAGATTCTGGGTCTGGGTCGAGATCGAGTCGGCCGAGAAATTGAACCGCGATTCCTGGGCGCCGATATCGGCGCGCGCCGCCGAGACCTGGTTGATCGCCGAATCGAGCGTCGTCAGCGCCGTGGTCGCGCCGGCCTGTGTCGTAACACTGAGCGCGTTGACGCCGAGCGAGGTCGCCGTCAGACTCGACAGCGTGATGGTGATGGTGTCGCTCGCCTGCGAGCCGACCAGCACGGAGACACCGGAGGCGAACACGCTGGTGCCGTCGAGCAGACTCTGGCTGGAGTAGCGGGTGCCAGAGGCGATGGAATCGATTTCACTCGAGAGCTGCGAGAATTCCGAGTTGATGTAGGCGCGGCTGGAGTCGGTCGTGGTGCCGGAGGCGGATTCGGAAGCCAGCGACTTCATGCGCGCCAGGATGTCGGAGATGTTGGAAGCGCCACCGTCGGCTGTCTGCAGGATCGAAGTCGCCTGCGAGGCGTTGGTGGCGGCCTGCTGCAACGTGGTGACGTCCGAGGAGATGCGGGTCGAGATCGCGAGCCCGGCGGCGTCGTCGGACGCCGAGGTGATGCGCGAGCCGCTCGACAGTTTCGACAGTGCGCTGGATTCCTGCGCGGAGTTGAGATTGAGGTAGCGCACCGCGGAGTTGGCCGCCGTATTCGTATTGATTGCGGGCATGTGTAGCTCCAATGATGATCGGCATGAGCTGCCGCATCGCGTGAGGAATTGACTGACGACGACGCAGATCCAGCCCCGTCTGAGACCTCAAACGGAGCGACGGCGCCCAATCAGGCGGCAAATCTCGGGTGGGCTGGAATTTATGCTTAGCAGTCGGTAAACGCCCGGCAGATGTCACGCTCGTGCCGGCGCAGCAGTTCGCGGAGCTGCTGCCGTCCGCGCTTCAGGAGCGACTCGACGGCGGCGACCGTCGAGTCCATGACCTCGGCGATTTCGCCGTTACTCATGTTCTCGTGGTAGGACAGGATCACGGCGAGCCGCTGCTGCTCAGGCAGCCGCTGCATCGCGCCTTCGAGCAGATCGCGGACCTCGTTGCGCTCGATCATCGCGCTCGCATCCGGCTGCGGATCGGCCATCTCCGGCACGGCGTCGACATCCTCGCTGCGCGGCTTGCGGCGCAGGTCGATGCAGCGGTTGGAGATCACGCGATAGAGCCAGGTCGAGAATTTGGCGCGGCCATGCTGCCAGCGGCCGCGATGCGACCAGACCTTGAGCATGGTGTCCTGCACCACGTCTTCGGCATCGGCCGCGTTGCCGACGATGCGCAGCGCGATGGCATAGGCACGGTCGATGTGGCGCTGGACCAGAAGCTGGAACGCCGCCTCGTCGCCTTCGCCGATCCGATCCAGCAGTTCGCCGTCCTCGTCGAAAACCACATCGGCCGCGACCGGCGCGCCATCCGGCGCGATCGCGACCGATTCAGTCCAGGCGACGCCCGATTCCGCTGGCGTCGCCGCGGCGGTCTCGATCTCAAGCGCGTCACTCATCCCCAAATCTCCAACCCGACATGCCGATGGCGCAGGATCCATTCTCGGCTTCTTGAACTTGAACGGGGCCGCTGAACAAACCAGGCGGATAATTTTTCAGATTTTTCAATACCTTACGAGGAAACTTTTGCCCGTCGCCCGGCAAAAAATGCCGCCCGCAGAGCTGCGGCGGCATGGCTCGGTGTCGATCGGAGCAAACGCTCGGCATCGCAGATAATCATCCCTGAAGAGATTGATGCAGACGAAAAACGCAGTGATCACGCGTAGCTCACGGCGGTCGCGCATCACGCGCGCGACGGCTTTCCGACGATCCTGCACGCCGACCGCGAACGCGCTCTGGACGACGCCGCACCCGGCAATTTTTTCCGAATCATCTTTTTCGACGTTATCCGATTTTTTGATTCTGTCAGTTGCGACGCGCGCGTTTTCGAATCGCGCGGATTAATTTTTTGAAATCGTGCGCCTGAATTCGCGCGTTCGTACGTTCATCGATCAGACTACGTTTTGGGAATTGCAAGAATGGCGATCGCAACGATCGGCGCGTCGCGTCGGGCGCCACGCGCTTCTGCGTGTTCATTCGATGTTTTCGATACATTTCTCATCCGCGCATGCACGACGCCGGATGGCGTATTTGAAAGGACTTACGAGCTTTCACACATTTCAGAATCATGTCCGAATGTTTCCGACAGTTACGTTCAGCATCGCATCCAGGCCGAGGCGCGCGCGCGGCGCGACGCCAAGGAGCGGCGCGGATCGGGCGAAGTGCACATCCGCGAAATCTATTCCCTGTATCCTTTCAAGCTGTTCGGACTTGACCGCTGTTCGCTCGACGAACTCGTCGACGCCGAATATCGCGCCGAGCGCGAGCTGTGCCGCGCAAACTATGACATGCTCCAGAAATATCTGGAGATGAAGCGCGCCGGCCATCGCGTCGGATTCATCTCGGACACCTATTGGAACACAGAGCAGCTCGGCGCGCTGCTGCGCCATTGCAGCCCGGGCCTTGCCTGGGATTTCCTGTACGCCTCCTGCGACAACGGCACGAGCAAGAGCGAAACGCTGTTTGCGACCTACCTTGCCGAGCAGGACATCGACCCGGGCGCCTCGTTCCACATCGGCGACAATGACACCGCCGACGTCAAGGGTGCGCGGCGCCACGGCATCCGTCCGCGCTACTACCCGCAGGCCAGCGCTGTCCTCGCCGCCAGGCTGCAGCGCGAAAGCGCGGTGTTCGAACTGCTCTGTCCGGGCCATCCCTCGCGGCTCGATCATGGCAGCCGCACCCTGCGGCGGATGGCTGCTGCGCAGATGGCGGAGAAGACGCCGGCCTTTCATCTCGGATCCACCGTGCTGGGTCCCGTGATGACGGCCTTTGACGCCTTCGCCGTCGCACGGCATGCGGAGCTGGCGCAGACTGGCCGGTGCGTCGCCACCGGCTTTCTCGGCCGCGACGGCTTTCTCTCGCATCTCATCTGGCGCGATCTCCGCGGCGATGCTGCCGCCTATCTCGAGATCAACCGCCGCGTCACGCTGATCGGTTCGGCCGACACGATGGCGCCGCTCTGCGAGCTGCTCGGCAAGCTGACGAAGATCGACGCGCCGGCCTTTGCCGACATGCTCAAGGTGTTGCCGCCGGCTGTGGCCGAATTCTTCAGGGCTTGTCCGGATGGCATCGCAACCGGGTCCGCACTCGCCGCCGCCCTGCCCGAGCTGATGGATGCGGGAGAGATCGCCGCGCTCGCGGCCGGTCTGCGCCGGCGGCTCGTCGCCTATCTGCGCGCGACGATCCAAGACTTCGACGCCTGCAGCGACCTCGTGATCGTCGACGTCGGCTATGCCGGCAGCGTACAGAAGGCGCTGCGGCGCATTTTTGACCAGGAAGGCATCGGCATCCGTTTGCATGGCGTCTATCTGATGACGCTGGACGATGCGTTCGACGATCTCGCCGACGGCGACACCGCCACCGGCCTAATCTCGGATCTCATCGTCACGCCGCACATCAAGCGCATGCTGATCCGCAACGTCGCGCTGCTGGAGCAGATCTGCTGCTCGCCCGACGGTTCGGTGCGCGACTATGCGGACGGCGGCCCGCTGCGGGAGATCAACCCGCGTCCCCCCAAGCAGATCGCGTTGGCCGCCGAGGTCCAATCCGGCGCGCTGGCGTTCGCGAGCGCGGCCGGCGCACTCGCCGAAGCCTATCGGCTTGCGCCGTTTGCGTCACCCGACGTCGCGGCGCGCTGGGCCGCGGCGGCGCTCGCACGGCTGCTGCTGCTGCCCGACGACGACGAGCTCGCCTTGTTTGGCGGCTTCAGGCACGACGTCAATCTGGGGACGCATGCGCTGGCGCCGATGCTCGACCGCGCTTTCGTGCAGGATCAGGTGATCGCCCGCGGGCTCGCCGCCGCCTGCACGGCGACCGCGCCGCCGATGTGGCTCGCCGGCAGCTTTGCGACCATGTCGCCATCGCATGCCCATCTCCATCTTCTGTTTGGCGCGGGCCGCCTGCCGGCGAGCGTGTTCGGCGAGGCGCCCTGCGGCACGCTGCAGGTCGGCCTGTTCGGCGCCGATGGGCGCGATACGATGGAGACGGTGACCATTTATCGCACCGGGCTCGCGGACCTCAAATTGCGCATTCCGCTGTCGCGGTCGATGGCGATCGCCACCATCGCGCTGCCGCTCGCCCGCGTTGCCCGTCAGGGTCTTTTGCACGGCGTCGTGATGCAGGGCGGCGACAGCGTCAGCGACGCCGCCAAGAGCGTGGAGGTCCGGCATGTCGCCGACGAGGCGCTGGTGTTCGCAGGCCTCGCGCGCGACGGCCGCTGCTATCGCGCCGAGACCGACGATGGCTGCCTCATCATTCCCGTCCCGCCATTCGAGGACGAGATCGCGATCGTCAGCGTCGCGCTGAGCTCCCTCAGCCAGGACCGCATCCTGATGACGGCGTGCTGATTTTGCGCCGGATCGGGCGTCCTCGCGCGTTGAAGGAAGCGGGGACCACATGACATCACACGACATCGAATCGACTGACGTCGCCGCCGGCGCGCTCGACCGCCTGCTGCGCGACAACGCCATCAAGCTCGCGCAGCCGCAGCGACGGCGCCTGCAATGGCTGGTGGAGCGCTTTGGCGCGCCGCGCCTGCACCACGCCAGCTCGCGGCAGCATGGCGGTGTCGTCATCGTGCTGGAGCCGCCGACCGGCACCGGCGCCGAACTTTTTGCGCGCGGGCTCGATGGCAACACGGTCGTCGTCATTCCCTTCGGTGAAAATCCGGCGTTCGACTTTCTCAAGTCGAAGCTCGCCGATTTCGGCACCGTCGGAGCGTGCGGCGCCGAGGGACCGCATGAATTGTGGTGGGGCGGCGCCAGTTGGACCGTGCTGAAGCGCGCCGCGAACGAACATGCCCCGCGGCCTCGCATCGTCTCCTGCTATCCGCGGACGACGGGCGAGGGCCATGGCCGCCGGCTGATGCAGGCCGCTGCGAGCTTGGGTCTCGACGTCGACGTCGAGCCGATCGACACCGTGAGTGGCGATGAAGCCACGACCTGCTTCGAAATGGTCGAGTTCCTGCAGCGCGCCTTCGCCCGGCACAGCGAACCGCTGCTGTTCGTCACGGATGGCGCGATCCTGAACGGCGCGCCCGTCCTGCCGGCGAATCTGGCTTGCGATGTCGCGCTCCACAAATGGAATCGCTGGGAGTTTTCTGCGCGCACGCTCTATCTCGGCCGCAGCGCTGCGACCGAGGCGCTGCTGCGCAACTGGCAGCACCTGGCCGCCTCGTTCCCGCAGGTTTTTGACGGCTATCTGCTCGACCAGGCATGGAGCCTGACCGCCTCGCAGACCGCGCTCGATACGGTGTGGTTGCCGCGATCCCATCATTGCCCGGCCGGCGATACGGCCGCACGGCAGGCCAGCATCGTCCATCCGCTGCGCACCGGCACCGATCTCGGTCCCGATCCGCATTTCGCGGGCATGCTGCGCGCGCCACGGCGCGCCGGCCGCACCGGCGCCGGAGAGCCGCTGCTGGTGATGACAGCGCGGGCCGGCTCGGAGCAGGGCATCATGGTGATCCTGCGCGACACCGAAGGCAGCGATGCCCGCGCGGTGGCGGCGAGTGTCGAGGCGGTGGCCGGCGCGTTTGCCAGCGACAGCGGCGGCTTTGCGCAGCTCGAAGTCGCACTGTGCCCCTGGCAGGACGACGTGGCGGCCGCCACCGGCGCGGCGCGGCTCGCAAAACACCGGATCGTCGAGATCGCGCCGGGCCAGATGGCGTCACGCGATCTGTTCCGCACGCTGGCGCGCAACGCTGCGTCCGACCGGGTCATCGCGATCGCGGCGCACCACGATTGATCCCTCTGCGAAAGGCTGCTCATGCTGAAGACGATCATTCTGCTCACCGGGAATGCGCACCAGCAGCGCGCGCTCGCGGCGCTGCTCAGGGAGCATAACCCGGCGCTGGCATTTCGCGGCGCGGTGACGCGCGACGAACTGTTGGCCATCGCCCCCGAGGTGCTGCGTGACGCCCGGCTGGTCGCCTTCACCAGCGGTGTCGTGGTTCCCATGGCGGTGCTCGCCGCGCTCGGTCACGGCGCCTACAATTTTCATCCCGGCCCGCCGGACTATCCGGGCTGGGCGCCGGCGCATTTCGCGCTCTACGACGACGCCAAGACGTTTGGCGCGACGGCGCATGTCATGGCGGCCCGGGTCGATTCCGGGCCGATCGTCGGCATCGAGCCGTTCGATATCCCGAGCGGGGTCAATGTGCGCGGGCTGGAGCAGCTCGCCTATCTGCGCGTCGCCCACCTGTTCTGGCGCATGGCCCGCGACATCGCCTGCGAAGCCGCTCCGCTGCCGGAGCTGCCGATCTCCTGGAGCGGCCGGCGCAGCACACGGCGGATGTATGCTGACATGTGCGACGTGCCCTGTGATGTCGAGGCGTCCGAGCTCGCCCGCCGGATCCGCGCCTTCCACGACGATTTTCGCGGCATCCCGCTCACGGTCTCCCTGCACGGCGTGCGCTTCCAGCTTGCGACGGAGCCGCCGGCCAGGCCGTCAGAGCCGGCAGTTCAGCATCCACTGCACGCCGAAGCGATCGGTGAGCTTGCCGTAGTAGTCGCCCCACGGCTGGATGGCGAGCGGAGTTGTGACCGTTCCGCCGTCGGCGAGGTGGCCGAATAGCCGTTCGGTCTCGCCGCGGTCCTCCAGCATCAGGATGTGGGCCGAGCCGCGCATCGGTTCGGCGTCGTGATTGTCGGAGGCGTAGAACAGCACGCCCGGCCCCTCGAAACGGGCATGCATGACCTTGCCGTCCATCGCCGCAGTCGGCGGCTGGCCGTCGCGCCCATAACGCTTCAGCTCGGTAATTTCGCCGAGCCCACACGCGGTGTAGAAGGCCAGCGCCTGCTCGCAGCAAGTGGTGAAGAACAGATAATTCGACAGCTGCATGGTTTCATACTCCGGGGATGGCAAGGCGCTGACCCGCCGGCAACGATTGTGCCGGCTTTGATTTGAGGCTTCCGGCAATATATATCGGTTGCTCCCTACCAATAGATGCCGACTGCTCTCTTTACTATCGTGGCGCGGCGCAATGAAGACAGGACCCATGACCACGCTCGAATTCGGATTGGACACCTTTGGCGACGTCACCCGCAGCGCGGACGGCCGCATCTCGCCGCACGCGCAGGTGATCCGCGACGTCATCGCGCAAGCGGTGCTGGCAGACCAGCTCGGCATCGATTTCATCGGGCTCGGCGAGCATCATCGCGAGGATTTTGCGATCTCCGCGCCCGAGGTCGTGCTGGCCGCGATTGCGGCGCGCACCCAAAGAATCCGGCTCGGCTCCTCGGTGACGGTGCTGAGCTCGGATGATCCCATCCGCGTGTTCCAGCGCTTCGCCACGGTCGATGCCGCCTCGAACGGACGCGCCGAGGTAATCCTCGGCCGCGGCTCGTTCACCGAATCCTTTCCGCTGTTCGGCTTCGACCTGCGCCAGTATGAAGAGCTGTTCGAGGAGAAGCTGGACCTGTTTGCGACGCTGCTGCCGCAGCAGCCGCTGACCTGGCAGGGCAAGCTGCGTCCGCCGCTGAAGAACCAGCGGGTGTTTCCGCCGCTCGAGCGCGCACCGCTAAAGACCTGGATCGGCGTCGGCGGCAGCCCGGAATCGGTGGTGCGCGCGGCGCACTACGATCTTCCGCTGATGCTGGCGATCATCGGCGGCGAGCCGGCGCGGTTCGCACCCTATGTCGAGCTCTATCATCGCGCCTTTCGGGAGTTCGGACGCGAGGCAAAAGCGGTCGGCGTGCACTCGCCTGGTCATGTTGCTGCCACGGATGAGCAGGCGCGCGAAGAGTTCTGGCCCGACTACAAGACCATGCGCGACCGCATCGGCAGGGAGCGCGGCTGGCCGCCGATGGAGCAGCGCGAATTCGATTTCGAGGCCGATCGCGGCTCGCTCTATATCGGCTCGCCCGAGACGGTGGCGCGCAAGATCGCGGCGACGGTGAAGACGCTCGGGCTGTCGCGCTTCCAACTCAAATATTCCGCAGGTCCCCTGCCCCATGCGAAGCTGATGACCTGCATCGAACTCTACGCCACAAAAGTGGTTCCGCTGGTGCGCGACATGCTGGCCTGACCGAGCGGCAAGGGTCCGGAAACCATCCCCCCGCTTGGTCGGGGCCGCTAACGAAATCGAAAATCCCGGAGGCGAAAGTCCATTAGCGAACACGGGACGTCTTTACGGGGAGAATAAACCGATGATTAAGCATGGAGCCGCGGTCTTCGAGAATGTGCGCCGCTATCGCACCATTGCATCGCTTTACCGCCAGACCGCGGCATTCCGTCCGCTGCTGCGCAGTTCCCTGCTGGCGCAGGCCGAGGAATGGGAACAGCGCGCCGTTAACGAACTCGAAGCCCATTTCCAGCTCGAGAACCGGCCCTATGACGAATATTGCCGCCTTGCGAATTACGCCAACGAGCGGCTGAGGGCTGCCGCCTGAGCACGCACGGGCCTTCAACACGCGCAGCAGACGTCGCGG
>Ga0070716_100001220_pt1 | contig 11304 bp, 9 predicted proteins | sample LARL112metaG_FD_71395 | JGI IMG/M metagenome (GOLD analysis project Ga0070716, IMG submission 71395) | Corn, switchgrass and miscanthus rhizosphere microbial communities from Kellogg Biological Station, Michigan, USA - LAR L11-2 metaG | ecosystem: Host-associated > Plants > Roots > Rhizosphere ... | reverse complement strand
GCCACCGGACGGACCGGATCATGACCCTCTCGGCGGCGACCTTCCCGGGGCTCGATCCGCTGCTCCAGAGCGGTGTGATTGCGGTCGTTCGGCTGTCCGAAGCGGTCCGGCTGGGTCCGGCCGCCCGCGCGCTGGCGGCGGGAGGCGTGGGCGCAGTGGAGGTCACGCTGACCACACCGGGCGCGATCGACGCGATCGCCGACCTCGCGTCCGACAAGGAGCTCGGGCGGTGCGTCATCGGTGCGGGCACCGTGCTCGACGAATCCGCGGCTCGCCACGTCATCGACGCCGGCGCGCGTTTCGTGGTGAGCCCGGCGCTCAACCCGGCCGTGATCCGCGCGTGCCGCGACCGCGAGGTCCCATGCATGCCCGGCGCCTTCACGCCCACCGAGCTGCTGGAGGCCTGGCGCGCGGGTGCGCCGGTCGTGAAGCTGTTCCCTGCGTCGGCGGTCGGTCCCGGCTACATCCGCGACGTGCTCGCGCCGCTGCCGTTCCTGCGGCTCGTGCCCTCGGGCGGGGTGTCGCTCGAGAACGCCGGCGAGTGGATTCGCGCCGGCGCCGCCGCGGTGAGCGTGGGAAGCGCGCTCGCAAGCGCCGCCCTACTAACGGACGAATCGACCGCTGAGCTCACGGCGCGCGCCCGGTCGTTCGTCGAGCGCGTGGCGCAGGCCCGGCGCCACCTGGGCAACCCCCAGTGACGCGGGCGGTCACGTTCGGCGAGCTCCTGTTGCGGCTCAGCCCACCCGGTGAAGAACGACTGTTCGAGTCGAGCGACCTCGTGACGTGCTTCGGGGGCGCGGAGGCGAACGTCGCCGTCGCCCTGAGCCATTTCGGCGTGCATTGCGACTACGTCACGCGCGTGCCCGGCAATCCGATCGGGGATGCCGGCGTGGCGGCGCTCGAGCGCGAAGGCGTCGGGACCGAATGGATCGTGCGTGGCGGTGAGCGCCTGGGGATCTACTTCGTGGAGCCGGGCGCCGATCTGCGCACTATGCGCGTCGTGTACGACCGCGCAGACTCCGCGTTGGCCCGCATCGAGCCGCGTTCCCTCGACTGGCCTCGGGTGCTCGCGGGCGCCGACTGGTTCCACGCCTCGGGGATCACCCCCGCGCTGGGCGACGGGCCGGCCGCCGCGCTCGCGGACGCGATCGCCTACGCGCGCGTCCAAGACATACCCGTCAGCTTCGACTTGAACTACCGCGAGGCGCTGTGGCGCGACCGCGACCCGCGACCGCTGGTCGAGCCCCTGGCGCGACAGGCGACCCTCCTGATCGCCAACCCGACGGCCGTGCGAGCCATGCTCGGGATCGAGGCAGACGACACCTCGCTCGCGACACCCGAGCGCGCGCGGGAGCTTGCGACCCGGCTCGCGGACCGTTGCGGGGTCGCGCGGGTCGCGCTCACGCGACGCGAGATGCTCGGGCCCCGCCGCCACGGCTGGAGCGCCGTACTGTACGATGCGGAGACCCGCTCGTTCGCGCAGAGCCGGCGGCACTGCGTGGACGTCGTGGACCGGGTGGGTGGTGGCGACAGCTTCGCGGCAGGGCTCATCGCGCGCCTCGTCGGCGGGGACGCGCCGGCGGGGGCCCTCGAGTTCGCGGTGGCGGCGAGTGCGCTGAAGCTCACCGTGCCCGGCGACTTCAGCCGCGCCAGCGTCCGGGACGTCGAGGAGCTGCTCCGCACATGATCCCGAGCTTTCGCTGGTTCGGCGCCGCTGATCCGATCCCGCTCGCCCACATTCGACAGATCCCCGGAGTCACGGGCATCGTGAGCGCGCTGTACGACGTGCCGGTGGGCGACGCCTGGAGCCGCGCGCGCCTCGGCGCGCTCAAGGCTCAGGTCGAGGATGCCGGGCTTCGCTTTGCTGTGGTCGAGAGCGTCCCGGTGCACGAGGACATCAAGCTGGGGCGCCCCGGGCGCGATCGGCTCATCGACAATTACTGCGCCAGCATCGCGAGTATGGGCGAGCTCCGCATTCCCGTGTTGTGCTACAACTTCATGCCGGTCTTCGACTGGACACGCACCGACCTCGCCATGCGGCTGCCCGACGGGTCCACGGCGCTCGCGTACGACGATCGGGCGCTCGCCGCCATCGATCTGTCGCGCGGAACCGGAGAGCTCCCGGGGTGGGCCACCGCGTACCAGCCCGCGGATCTCCAGGCGCTGCTCGCCGCCTACCGCGAGGTGGACGCGGAGCACCTATGGGACAACCTTGCCTACTTCCTCGAGCGCGTGGTACCGGTCGCCGGGCAGGCCGGCGTGCGCCTCGCGATCCATCCCGATGATCCCCCCTGGCCCATCTTCGGACTGCCGCGGATCATCACCAATGCCCAAGCCTTGGAACGCCTCGTGACGCTCGTGGACAGCCCGGCGAACGGCGTGACGTTCTGCACCGGGTCGCTCGGCGCGAGCCCCGAGAACGATCTGCCGGCCATGGTCCGTCGTTTGAGAGGGCGCGTTCACTTCGCCCACTGCCGCAACGTCCGGATCACGGGTGAGCGCCGGTTTCACGAGACCGCCCATCCTTCCCCCTGCGGCAGCGTGGACCTGTTCGAGGTACTCCGCGCCCTGAGGGACGTCGGATTCGCGGGCCCGATGCGCCCCGATCACGGCCGCATGATCTGGGGCGAGACGGGGCGCCCCGGATACGGGCTGTACGATCGGGCGCTCGGTGTGACGTACCTCCAGGGCCTGTGGGAAGCCCTCTCGCGGATGGATGCGTGAGCAAGACGGTCGCTGCCCCGCCCCGGCGCATCGGATACCGCTGGACGGTATGCGCGCTGCTGTTCGTGGTGACCACGATCAACTATGTCGACCGCCAGGTGCTCGGGATCCTCGCGCCCACGCTGCAGCGCGAGCTCGGGTGGTCCGAGGCCGCCTATGGCGACGTCGTGTCGTGGTTCACCCTGCCCTACGCCTTCGGATTCCTCGCGGCGGGGCGGCTGTTCGACCGGATCGGCGTGCGGCGCGGGTTCGCGGCGGCCGTAATCGCGTGGAGCCTAGCAGCCATCGCCCACGCGTTTGCCCGCACGACGGCCCTGTTTTCCGCCGCCCGTGCTCTGCTGGGCGTGGCCGAGTCGGCGAATTTCCCCGGCGCCATCAAGGCCGTCGCCGAGTGGTTTCCCAAGAAGGAGCGGGCGCTGGCGACCGGCATCTTCAACGCGGGGACGAACACCGGCGCGATCATCACGCCCCTGCTCGTTCCCTGGATCGCGCTCACGTGGGGTTGGCAGTGGGCCTTCATCGCGACGGGCTCGCTCGGGTTCTTCTGGCTGATCCTCTGGCTCGCCGTGTACCGCAGTCCCGAGTCGAACCGGCGCGTTTCGAGCGACGAGTTCGCGCACATCCGCAGCGACCCGGCCGACCCCGAGAACGCCCGCGTGCCCTGGATCCGACTCCTCGGTTTCAGACAGACCTGGGCGGTCGCAGCGGGGAAGCTGCTGGCCGATCCGATCTGGTGGTTCTACCTGTACTGGCTCCCGAAATTCCTGGACGCCCGGTACGGGATCAAGCTGGCGCAGGTGGCGCTCCCGCTCATCGTCGTGTACGTGGTGGCCGATGTGGGATCGATCGGTGGAGGGTGGCTCTCCAGCTCGCTGATCAAGCGCGGCTGGACGGTCAATCGGGCGCGCAAGACCACGATGCTCGCCATGGCGCTCCTGATCGTACCAACGGTGCTGGCGCCACTGGCGGGGAGCATGTGGACCGCCGTTTTGGTGGTCAGCGTCGCCGCGGCGGCGCACCAAGCCTGGTCTGCCAACGTGTATACCCTGGCGAGCGACATGTTCCCGCGCGCGGCGGTAGGCTCAGTGGTGGGGATCGGCGCATTCGCCGGCGGCATCGGCGGCTGGGCGTTCCAGCGCGTCACCGGCCGGATTCTCGAAGCCAACGGCAACGACTACACGCCCATCTTCATCGTTTGCGGGCTGGCCTACGTCTCGGCCTGGACCATCATTCATCTCCTCGCCCCGCGGCTCGAGCCCGCGACCACCGCATGAACCGCCACGAGGTACTGAAAATGCCCGACCATTCCGTGCCGCGACGTGCTTTCCTCACGGCCACCGCCGCGAGCGTGGCCGGCGCGGGCCTCACCCCCTCGTTCCCCCTCTCCACGTTGTGGGAAAGGGGACACAGGGCGGGGTCTGCCGCACCGCCCGCTCCCCTGCAGCTGGGCGTGGCGAGCTACTCGCTCCGGAACTTCCCGCGCGACAAAGCGATCGAGATGGTGAAGGCACTGGGCACGCCCTATATCAACCTCAAGTCCGTGCACCTGCCCTACGAGTTGTCGCTCGAGCAGCTGGCGGCCGCACGGCGCGAAGTCGAGGGCGCGGGTCTTCACATCGTGGGCGGTGGCGTGATCACCTTCGAGCAGGATACCGACGAGGACGTGGGGAAGTACTTCGCATACGCCAAGGCGGCCGGGATGCCGCTGATCGCCGCGCACGCCGACGCGCAAACGCTGCCTCGCATCGAGCGGTTCGCCAAGCAGTACGACATCAAGGTCGCCATTCACAACCACGGCCCGGAGGACAAGCGGTTCCCTTCCCCCTATGACGCACTGAAATACGTGCGCAACATGGATCGCCGGATGGGACTGTGCATCGACATCGGGCACGCCGTCCGGGCGGGCACGGACGTGGTGCGGGCGATCGCGGACGCGGGACCGCGGCTCCTCGACATGCACGCCAAGGATCTGCGCGATCCGAGGACAGCCGCGAGTCAGTGCATCGTCGGCGAAGGCGTCATCCCCATCGCCGCCATTCTGCAAGAGCTCGAGATCGTGGGGTACGGGGGCTACGTTAACCTGGAGTATGAGATCGACGCCGACGACCCGCTTCCGGGGATGAAGCAGTCGTTCGCTTACATGCGCGGCGCCCTCGCGGGGCTCGACGTCGCGCGCCGTCGCACCACGTTGAGAAGGGAGTAAGGAGATGATCCTACCGCTGCTGGTGGCGCTCGTCGCTCAGGGGACGTTGACCCATCCCGTCGCGCCGAACACGCTGACCGCGGCCGAGCGAGCCGCCGGCTGGCGGTTGCTGTTCGATGGTCGCACGCTGCGCGGGTGGCGCGGGTTGGGCTACGACAGCGTCCCCACGGCGCATTGGGTGGTCGTGGAGGGCGCGATCAAGAAGATCGCGAGTGGCAACGTGCCGAAGCTGCCGGACGGTCAGCCGCAGAGCGGCGGCGATCTGATGACCGCGCAGACGTTCGGCGACTTCGAGCTGACCTGGGAGTGGAAGGTCACACCGGGAGCGAACAGCGGGCTCAAGTACAACGTGTCCGAGGAGCTGTCGCTCGCGAACGCGCCCAACCACGCGGCGCTCGGGTTCGAGTACCAGATCCTCGACGACGATCGCCACGCCGATGGAAAGCTGCCCAGCCACCGAGCCGGAGCGCTGTACGACCTGCTCCCCCCGAGCGACAAGAAGCACGTGCAGCCCGTGGGCGAGTGGAACCGCTCCACGATCATCTTCCGCGGGAATCACGGCGAGCACTGGTTGAACGGCGAGCGGATCGTCGAATTCGACCTCGGCACTGCGCGGATGGATTCGGCCCTCGCGGCGAGTAAGTTCCGCTCGATCACCGGGTTCGCCACGCGCCGCAAGGCGCACATTGTCCTCCAGGATCACGGGGACGAGGTCTATTTCCGTAACCTCAAGGTTCGGGACCTATGAAACGCCGAAAGTTCTTGAAAACCGCCTCAGCGGCCGGGTTCGGCTTCGCGGCCGCACGATCGCCGCTGTTCGGGCTCGCCCGTCCTCCGAAGGACAAGGTCGTCGTCGCCGTTATGGGCATGAACGGACGGGGCACGGTGCTCGCCCGCGGTTTCGCCCGGACGGCCCACGCCGACGTGGCCTACGTATGCGACGTGGATTCGCTCGTGCTCGCCAAGGGCGTCTCCGCCGTCGCCCAAGTCCAGGCCAAATCTCCGAAAGGACTCGGCGACTTCCGCAAGGCGCTCGAGGACAACAACGTGGACGCGCTGGTGATCGCGGCGCCCGACCATTGGCACACGCCCGCCGCGCTGCTCGCGCTGCAGGCGGGGAAACACGTCTACATCGAGAAGCCGTGTGGGCACAACCCGCGCGAAGGCGAGTTGTTGGTCGAGGCGCAGCGCACGCACGGGCGCGTCGTGCAGATGGGGACGCAGCAACGCTCCGCGCCACGCTCGATCGAGATCGTGCAGGCGATCAAGGAAGGCGCCATCGGGCAGCCCTACCTCGCGCGCGCCTGGTATGCCAACACGAGGGGCCCGATCGGCCGCGGGAAAACGGTGCCCGTCCCCGCGAACCTGGACTACGAGCTGTGGCAGGGCCCGGCGCCGCGTACCCCGTACCGCGACAATGTCATTCACTACAACTGGCACTGGTTCCGGCGCTGGGGAACGGGCGAAATCTTGAACAACGGCACGCACGAGATCGACGTGGCCCGCTGGGTGCTGGGCGTGAGCTACCCCACGCGCGTCACGTCCGTCGGCGGCCGCTATCACTTCGCCGACGACTGGGAATTCCCCGACACACAGGAAGCCTGGTTCGAGTTCGCGGACGGGAAGACCATCATCTGGCAGGGGCAAAGCTGCAACGGCCTGACCACGTACGGCCGCGGGCGCGGCACCGTCATTCTGGGCACCGCCGGCAGCGTCGTGCTCGACCGCGACGGCTACACGATGTACGATCTCAAGGAGAAGGTGGTGAAATCGTCCCTCTCCGTGCAGGCGGGGGACGGCCTCAACACCCGTGCTGACGACGAGATGACGGCGCTGCACATCGACAACTTCGTGGACGCGATCCGCACCGGCGCCGCGCTGCGGCAGCCGATCGAGGAGGGCGCAAAGAGCGTGCTGTTGGGACACCTCGGCAACATCGCGCAGTCGACCGGCCGCGCGCTGCGCATCGACCCGACGTCGGGCCGGATCACCGACGACGCGGAGGCGATGAAGTTGTGGCAGCGGGAGTACGCCCCGGGCTGGGCACCGGCCGTGTAAGCCTGTGACCGCCGTCCTCGACCAAGACCGCTTTTTCGATCCCGATCCCGCGGTGCGCCGCGTCGCGCGCGAGCTGTACGAAGAAACGCGCCGGCTGCCCATCGTCTCGCCTCACGGTCACGTGGATCCGCAGATCCTGGCCCGGGACGAGCCCTTCCCGGAGCCCGCGGCGCTGATCGTTCAGCCCGACCATTACATCGTGCGCCTCTTGTACGCCAACGGCATCTCGCTCGAGGCGCTGGGCATTCCGCGCCGGGACGGAGTGCCCGTCGAGACCGATCCGTGCAAGGTGTGGCAGCGGTTCGCCGACCACTACTACCTGTTCCGGGGCACGCCCAGCGGCGCGTGGCTCGATTACGAGCTGCACGAGATCTTCGGCGCCCGCGACCGGCTGTCTGGCGAGACTGCGCCCCGGATCTATGACGAGATCACCGAGAAGCTCGCCTCTCCCGAGTTCCGGCCGCGGGCGCTGTTCGAGCGCTTCGCGATCGAGGTCCTCGCCACCACCGACAAGGCCAGCGATCGGCTGGAACACCACCGCGCCATCCGGGAGTCCGGGTGGAAGGGGCGGGTGATCCCGTGTTTCCGGCCCGATGCGGTGTTCCAGATCGCGTCCCCCGGCTGGCCGGCCGAGCTGGAAGCGCTGGGCCGAGAGCACGGCGCGCCCCTGGTGGATTACGCCGAATTCCTTCACGCCCTGGAGGATCGCCGCACCTTCTTCAAGAGCATGGGGGCTACTGCCACCGATCACGCGGTGCTCGAGCCTTACACTACCTGGCTTCCCCCGAACGAGACTGAGGTCCTGTACCAGCGGGCGAGGCAGCGCGACGTGGCAGCGGCGGATGAGCGGCGGTTCATGGGCCACCTCCTGATGGAGATGGCACGGCTCTCGCTGGAGGACGGTCTGGTGATGCAGATTCACGCCGGCGCGCTGCGGGACCACAACCGACCGCTGTGCGAACGGTTCGGTCCCGATCGTGGCGGGGACATTCCGGTCGCCGCCGAGTTCACGCGCAACCTGCGCCCGTTGCTGAACGCCTACGGCAACGATGCCCGCTTCACGCTCGTGACCTTCACGCTCGATGAGTCCACGTACAGTCGGGAGTTGGCGCCGCTGGCCGGCCATTATCCGGCCATGCGCCTCGGCCCTCCCTGGTGGTTCCACGACTCGATGGAAGGCATGCGGCGCTTCCGCGAGCGCACGACGGAGACCGCCGGGATCTACAAGACCGCCGGCTTCAACGACGACACCCGCGCGTTCTGCTCGATTCCCGCCCGGCACGATCTGGCGCGCCGCGTGGACGCGAACTATCTCGCGGGGCTCGTGGCGCGCCACGTTATCGACACGAGCGACGCCCGCCGCATGGCGCGGGCGCTCGCCTACGACCTGGTGAAGCAGACTTACAAGCTGTGACGCCGCACCCCCCCCACGTCAGTCCTCGAGACCGTCGTGGTCATCATCTTCGAACGCGTCGAAGGAATTCTGGATGTTGTTCGCCACGACGCTTTCGTTCGGCTGGCCCTTATTGGCCGACGCCGGATCGATGAGCGCGGTCTTGGAGCCGTTCAGGAACCAGCCCGAGATGTCGACGCGGAGCGTGATGTTCACCGCCCCTCCCTCTTGGACAGTCACGGGCGGCACGAGGCCTGCCTCTTCGCCCTGGTCGACGTCAGAGGTGAAGGTGAAGTCGCTGCGCGCCCCGGCCTGACTGTACGTGCCGGTCACGCGGATCGACACCCCCGCGAAGTCGGGGTGCGCGACAATGAACGCTGCGTCGTCGCCCGCGTTGGGCTTGTGGATCTCGAATTCGAACTTGTCGTAGGTGCCGGCAGGCGCCACGACCGACACGAGCTGCGCGATCGCCGCGCTGCCAAGGGGGAGCGATAGAAGCACTGGCCCGGTCTCGAACTCCTGACAATCGCCGTTGCCCTCGACGGCGTCGCAGGCGGCGACATCGGCCCGCTTGAGCTCGATCTCGCGCAGCACCAGGTCCACCGACCGTACGATCACGGTATCGTTGCCGAGCGTGATCATGGTGCTGTCGCCGCTCGTCGTCACGGCCGCACCGCCGCCGCGCGCAGTGAGGGAGAGGCTCATGGTCCCGGTGGTCCCGTCCGTGCACGCCGCAACGACGAGTGCCGGCAGCAGAGTGAGCAACGTCAGATTCTTCATACTTCCTCCATGGATGTGGACCAGGACGCGAACTCGCGTGTGGAGGGTGGCAAGCGGTATGCCGCGTTCGGGGCGTGCCCCGACGATGCCGGGACGCCACGACGTGTGAGCGAACTCACGTGTGTTCCGGACACGTGGCATTCTTGTCTGTATCAAATCGGCGCAGCGCCGTCCGCTGTGAGCCAGGAGGGGCGATGAAACGGATGAGTCAACGCGAGCAGGCGGAGGCGTTGCGGCGGCTCCATCGGGAGCCCGGAATCTTGGTGCTTCCCAACGCCTGGGACGTGATCACCGCCCGCGTGATCGAGAGCGCGGGATTCGCCGCCATCGCCACGTCCAGCGCCGGGGTCGCCTGGGCGCTCGGCTACGCCGACGGCGAGCGCATCAGTCGCGGCGAGATGCTCGCGGTGGTCCGCCGCATCGCGTCAAGCGTGCACGTGCCGGTGACCGCCGATATGGAGGCCGGGTACGGCACGACGCCGGAAGCCGCCGCCGAGACCGCGCGCGGCGTCATCGCCGCAGGCGCCGTGGGGTTGAACCTCGAGGACGGGACCAACGACGGTCGCTTGGCGGACGTCGCGCTGCAGCAGGACCGGATCCGCGCGATGCGCGAGGCTGGGGCGGCGGCCAGCGTCCCCCTCGTCATCAACGCGCGGACCGATGCGTTCGAAGTCAAGGAATGGTCGCCCACGGAGCGACTCACCGCGGCCGTGCGACGCGCCAACGCCTACCGGGCCGCCGGCGCCGACTGTCTGTTCGTTCCGCACGTGAGCGACGCGGCCACAATTGAGGGGCTGGCCCGCGAGATCGAGGGACCGCTCAACGTCATTGCCGGCCCCCCCGCCCCAACCATCCCGGAGCTCGAGCGCCTCGGCGTAAAGCGCGCGAGCCTCGGTCCGCGCGTGGTCCAGGCCGCGCTCGGTCTCGTACGCCGGGCGGCGATGGAGTTGCGCGAGCGCGGCACCTACGAGACGATGGTCGACCTGTTGATCCCGTTCACCGAGCTGCAGCGCCTGGTCGCGCCCACCCCTTGACGAGTTCGAACGAGCGGGTATATTTATGCCGTCAAGTGAATATTAATGCTTTCGGGTTAATACTTTTGGGTGGCCCCGACATGTCGCACGACTGTACGCTGAACGCCGTCGCTATTCTGAACCCGGCGACTCCCACCGATGGGAGCGGGCGGCGGGCGTAAGCGCGTAGGCGACTCAAAGCAAACCCCCGGCCCGCTCCCAATCGAGCGGGCCGTTTTGTTGACCGGGCGTGACGAGGAGACACGATGCCCGCAGCCGACCGATCGCGTTGGGCCAACAGCCGCACGCGGGACCTGGACCCCTGGCGGGAGCACGATGCCTGCGGCGTAGGGTTCGTCGCGCGCGCGTCCGGAAAGCGCTCCGCCGACATCACGCGCCTCGCGCTGGAGGCGCTGGCCCGGGTGGCCCATCGTGGCGCCGCGGCCACGGACCGCTCGGGCGACGGGGCGGGTCTGCTCACCCAGATCCCCGCCCCGCTGTTCTACCGCGAGGCGGCGAGTCACGGACTGGCGCTCACGCCCGGCCAACCGTTCGCCGTCGGCTCCTTCTTCCTCCCGCGCGAGCACGACGCACTCGGCCGCGCCACCGCCATCATCGAGGAGGTGCTCTGCCGCGAGGACCTCCCGGTGCTCGGATGGCGCGACGTGCCCGTGAACCTGGACGTTCTCGGCGGGGGGGCTCGCGTCTCCTGCCCCACCATTCGACAGGCCATCCTCGCCGCCCCGGCCAACACCGAAGCGACGGCCTGGGAGCGCTCCCTCTATGTCGCGCGCCGCACGATCGAGCGCCGCATCGCCGACGCAGGGCCCGGCCTCGAGCCGTTCTTCGTGTCCTCCCTCTCGTGCCGCACGCTCGTGTACAAGGCGCTGCTCACCGGCACTCAGCTCGCCGGCTTCTTCCCCGACCTCGCGTCCTCGGACTACGAGACCGCGATGGCGATCTTTCACCAGCGCTACTCGACCAACACGACGTCGAGCTGGCCGCTCGCGCAGCCGTTCCGCATGCTCGCCCACAACGGCGAGATCAATACGCTCTGGGGGAATCGCAACGCGATGCGGGCCCGCGAGCCGGCGCTCGCCGGTCCCCCCTGGGGCGACGCGGTGGACCGCCTC
>Ga0070716_100001214_pt1 | contig 11340 bp, 10 predicted proteins | sample LARL112metaG_FD_71395 | JGI IMG/M metagenome (GOLD analysis project Ga0070716, IMG submission 71395) | Corn, switchgrass and miscanthus rhizosphere microbial communities from Kellogg Biological Station, Michigan, USA - LAR L11-2 metaG | ecosystem: Host-associated > Plants > Roots > Rhizosphere... | reverse complement strand
GGTTCTTGGCATAATCGAGAGGCTCTGGCGCACTCGGCCACTGGTTGCCGCTTTGTCTTTCCGCGGGTACTGGTGCGGAATACGCCCTAATGAAGACTTTTTCGCGGCTATTCAACCCAACCAGCAACCGGCGGCTCAATGAGCTGATCGGGTTCTTGCTGTGTGTCTCCGCGCTCCTCCTTTTTCTCGCGCTCGCGTCCTACTCGCCGCTCGACCCATCGTTCAACAGCGCTTCGGTGCTGACGACTGTGCGGGGGGCACGCAACTGGATTGGCATCGTCGGTGCGGTCTTGTCGGATTTGTGCCTGCAGGCGTTCGGCGTCGGGGCTTTTCTGTTGCCCGTGTTCCCCGCCCTGTTGGGCGCGCGCTGGTTTCGCTCGCGAAAGGTGCAATCGCCGGTTGCGAAGAGTCTGGGCGGTTTCTGGCTGCTGATCTTCGTTCCCGCATTTCTCGCTCTGCTCCCGGGAAGTGTCCGCTGGCTCGGGGTCATTCCGATGGAAGGCCTGGTCGGCCGGATCGTCGGCGACTTCCTGATTCATTATCTGAATCTCGCCGGGGCGTACATCGTGTGCGCGACGGTGCTTGCGGTCGCGCTGTACCTTTCGACCGCGTTCTCGTTCTCCACCTTACAGGTCTGGATTCCGACACGCTTTGCTTTTGTGTTTGCGTTGCGCGATCGCTGGCGTGATTGGCGCGAGGAGCATGCCAAGCGCCGGATGCAGAAGGAACTAGATAGGCGGCGGGCCGCAAAGCCGGTGGTTACGGCCCAGCTGATTCCGGGAAGGACACTGACTCCTGCGCCCGTTGAGCAGCGGGCGGGACGCCCGCAGGACAACCGGCAAGATGCCGGCGCTACGGTTGCACCCCGGACCGGGATTGAACGCATGATGGGCTCTGCCAACGAGGAACCGAAACGTGGCGCAACTCAAGAGCAGATGGCTTCCTTGGGCGCTGCTGCGTTACCCCGCGCGGAAGCTGGCGTCATCGTGCCCGAAGTTTCCGAACGCGCCGACAGCGCTCCCAAGCACAAGACGACGCTGCCACGCATTGCCGGTGGGTTCAAACTGCCTCCCAGCAGCCTGCTGCACCGCCCGGACGGGCAACCGTCGGTGGATGCGGAAGAACTCAAGCTGCTCGCGCAAGTGCTGACCGAGAAGTACTCCGAATTCGACGTACACGGGCAGGTGACCCAGATCAATCCCGGCCCCGTCGTCACCACGTTCGAATACAAGCCGGAAGCCGGCGTGAAGTACAGCCGCATCACCAACCTCACCGAGGACCTGTGTCTTGCGCTGAAAGCCGAGAGCATTCTGGTCGAGCGCATGGCCGGCAAATCCACAGTGGGAATTCAGGTTCCGAATCGCGATCGCGAGATTATCTGGTTGCGCGAGAACATCGAGGCCACGGAGTTCATCGGCTCGAAATCGAAGCTGACCCTAGGGTTGGGCAAAGACATCAATGGACGCATCGCGGTGGCCGACCTTGCGGCCATGCCGCACCTCCTGATTGCCGGATCGACCGGCACCGGCAAATCGGTGGCAATCAATGCCTTCATCATGTCGATTCTGTACAAGAGCACGCCCGACCAGGTGCGCCTGATTCTGGTCGATCCCAAGCGGCTCGAGCTTGGGAACTACGAAGGTATTCCGCATCTGCTGACGGAAATCATCACCGAGCCGAAGAAGGCCGCCTACGCTCTGCGGAATGCAGTCCGTGAGATGGAACGGCGCCTGAAGTTGCTCGCGGAGAAGGGTGTCCGCAACATCGATCAGTACAACAAGCTCTTCGAGGAAGACGGCACGCCCAGCCTCTTCGCCGAAGATTCGGAAGAAAAGCCGATTCCCTACATCGTGATCATCATCGACGAGTTGGCCGATCTGATGATGCTCGATGGCAACAACGTGGAAGAATCTGTGACACGCCTGGCGCAGATGGCACGCGCGGTTGGCATCCACCTTGTGCTGGCTACGCAGCGGCCTTCGGTGGACGTGATCACCGGTTTGATCAAGGCGAACTTCCCGGCACGCATTTCGTTCCGTGTGGCGACCAAGGTCGATTCCCGCACGATTCTTGACGCAAACGGCGCGGAATCCCTGCTGGGCCGAGGCGACATGCTGTACTTGCCGGCCGGGTCGGCGCGCGTACATCGTTTGCACGCGCCGTTTGTCACGGAGAAGGAAATCGCGGCGGTGGTTGAGTTCTGGAAGACCCAGGGTTCCGCCGAATACGTTAAGGAATTCACCGAGGCACCGCGTGAGGAGCGGGATGCCGGCGAGGGCAATGATGCCGGCGAGGGCGAGTTGGAGAATGATCCGCTCTACAACGATGCCGTGCGACTGGTGGTGGAGTTCGGGAAAGCCTCCACTTCACTGTTGCAGAGGCGGCTGCGCATCGGCTACGGGCGCGCTGCTCACTTGATTGACCTGATGGAACGCGATGGAATTGTTGGCGCGGCCGATGGGCCGAAACCCCGTGAGGTGCTGAAGAGGCCGGATTGGATTTCGGAGGTTGAGGAGTCGATGCGGTAGAAGCTTTGTGGTCGTCCTTTTCATTTGACGCAAGCGCTCCGAAATCTTAAACCGCAGAGGGCGCAGATATTGCTTCGCGAGCTTCGCGATTGCTTTGCGTACTTGGCGGTTAAGAGCTTTCCCCTGACCCCCAACCCCTTTAACCGCAAAGTTCGCAAAGGCCGCGGCGCAAAGACCGCAAAGAACCTCCCGGATTCCCCATCTTCCCCTCACTTCGACTCCGTTCACTGGTCACAGACCCTGTGGATTTCCTGCCCGATATACTCGTGAGGTGACCGCTCCCAGCGATCTGCTTGAGGCCCTGCACCGCTACTGGGGCTACAGTTCGTTTCGACCATTGCAGGAGTCGATCGTTGGCAGTGTGGTTGCCGGGCACGACGTCTGCGTCGTGATGCCCACAGGCGGCGGAAAGTCGCTTTGCTACCAATTGCCGGCGCTGGCAACCGGCAGGACCGCAATCGTCGTGTCGCCGCTGATCGCACTCATGCAGGACCAGGCGGCGCAACTGGCGCAGATGGGCATTCCCGCGGCAGTTCTGAACAGCATGATGGCTGGGAACGAGCAGTCGCTCATCATGCGCCGAGCCCGCGCCGGACAGTTCCGCTTGCTATACCTCTCGCCCGAGCGTCTGGCTCGCCCGGAGACTCTCGACTGGCTCCGCACCGTGCCCGTCGCCTTCTTTGCGATTGATGAAGCGCACTGCATTTCTGAGTGGGGGCACGAGTTTCGCCCGGAATATCGCCAGTTGAGCCGACTGCGGCAACAATTCCCAGACCGTCCGATTGCTGCATTTACGGCAAGCGCGACCCGGCGCGTCAGGCACGACATTCTTCATCAGCTGCAGCTGAGAGATCCTCACAAGTACATCGCCAGTTTTCATCGGCCGAATTTGCGCTATGTGGTCAAACAGTGCGATGCGAACTCCCAGACTCAACTTTTGGTGCGTGCTCTCAAGGACACCACCGAGGGCAACGTCATCGTCTACTCCCCGACCATCGCCCGCGTAGAGGAGACGGTGGACATGCTCGAGGAGCAAGGCATTTCGGCCATCGGGTATCACGGCAAGATGGAAGGCGACGAGCGACGGCGCAATCAGGAACGGTGGATGTCGGACGAAGTGCGCGTGCTGGTGGGCACGATTGCCTTCGGTCTCGGCATCAACAAGGCTTCGGTGCGGGCGGTGATTCATCTTTCTTTGCCCAAGTCGATTGAACAGTATTACCAGGAAGCAGGCCGCGCCGGTCGCGATGGACGTCCGGCGGACTGCATTCTGCTGTGGCAGAAGCGCGATGCTGCGCTGCTGGCTCATTTCATCAGCCAGATTTCCGATCCCGCAGAGACCGAGCGGGCCTGGGAGCGCTATCGCAAGATCCGCGATTTCGCCGAGAGTCCGCGGTGCCGGCACCGCCAAATCTGCCTTCACTTCGGGGAAACGCCGAAGTGGGAGTCGTGCGCCGCATGCGATGTGTGCGGCTCACGGCCACAGTGGATGTCGGTCCCGGTGCAGGAGGCGTATCGCAGCGGGCGGCGCAAACTAAGGATCACGCGAACCGGGGAGCCGGCACTCATTCCACGAAGCGCACCCAAGCCGGATGACGGCCTAGGCGACTATCTTCGAGAATGGCGGCGGACCACGGCGAAACGACTTAGCATGCCGGCTTTCATCGTGATGCACGACACGTCGCTGGAGGAGTTGTGCCGCGTGCGGCCGAAATCGCTGGGAGAATTAAATTCGGTCACCGGATTCGGGGAACGCAAGATTGAAGCATACGGTGAGCAGATTCTTGAGGCGCTGCGCGACTTTGAACGTGGTGCACGAGCGGTCATTCCGCAGGAGCGCAAAACCTCGCCCGCGGAGGAAACGCTACGGCTTTTGAACGAGGGTAAGAGCCTGGGCGAGATTGCCGTCTTGCGACAACGGCAACTGGGGACTGTTGTGAACACAGTGGCCGCACTGGTCGAGCAGGGTGAGATTACGTTTGATGAGAAGTGGGTGGATCCCACGCGGCGATCGGTGATTGAAGCCGCTTGTATGAAAGTCGGAATTCAGTGGCTCAAGCCCATCAAGGAATCGCTGCCAGCGGACATATCATTCGAAGACATCCGGCTAGTGGTCGCCCGGCTGCGGTGGCTTGAGACGGCAAAGAAGCAGCCAGCTTAGCGATTGGGCGCCCACGGCGTTGTTGTGTTACCCGCTTTTCTGCGTTTCCGTTTTCAAGGCTCGGAACGCGAGACTCCCTAGAACAGCGACCGCCAATAACATCGCCGCCCACAAGACCGCCTTATGCTTCTCGGACCACGGGCGTTCGTCCGGTCGCGCCGCGTAAATGGCATTCGCGGTCTCGTTGCCCAGTTGTGCCGGTGCGGCCGTCGAATCTTCGTGAAAGAGCTTAGTGTAGTCGTAGATCGGCGCTGCCAGCTTTTCGTCTCCGTAATACAGCTTCAGACTGCTTTTCCCTTGCGGCTCGAAATACAGGCGCCGCTCGACGCTTTGTGGGCGAATCTGGCGGATGGGCAAGGGAGGATCGTCTCCATTGTCGACGTTCACCGTCAGACGTCCCGTGTAGTCCGCGAAGACATTGGCGGTGAGGTCCTCGTAGAGAGCGGTGGCGCCACCCCGGTTTATGCGCACGCGGCTGATGTTCCCGGTAGCTAGTTGCGTTCCCTTCTCGTTGACGATCGTGATCTGCCTGCGGAAATTCACGCGCTCCGCTGGAATATCGAATTGAATGCGGTCCACCGGGATGGCCGTTGGGATATCACAGGTGAAGACCGAGATGTGTTTGAGGTCCCCGTCGGACCGGCAGGTACCCGCGTTCGTCCAGGCTGCTTTCTTTTCCTGAATGTAAGACACGGTGGCTTGCTTTACGTCCTTGGCGAGAATGCCTGGGGACAAACGCACATGCACGTAACGAAAACTCCAGAGCGGCAGAGCGATGGTGGAGTTCGATCCAAGGTTCTCGCGTGAGAAGTCAAACAGGGTCGAGGACGACGGGGACTGGGTGGAGGCGCCGCCGAGTGCGTCGCCGCCCGCCACGGAAGCCGTGATCACGAAATCTTCGCGATCGATCGCGAGGTGAATGCGGTTGTATTCGTTGAGCGGCGATAAGTCGAGATCGAATTCTGCGTGGTCGCCGTTCTGCGCAAGATTCAGCATCTTGGCTTCGACTTCCTGCGCGGTCGTGGAGGCATTCTCCGACACCAGTTGATACGGCATCTGAACACTGCCGTCGTAGAGACGCAGGTCCGCGAGATCCGGCCTGGCATGGGTCCAGATGGCGGTATCAATGACTACGTAAGCCTGGTGATCGGGCTTCGGGATGGAGACATCGCGTGCCTGCTTGAAGTACTGGATCTCCGGTTCGGGATTCGCCGCTAGCGCCCAAATGACGAGGATCATCATGCATAGCAGCAACAATAGGCGGCGCTTCACGCGTGCTCCTGCGACTTTTTGTTAGCGCCGGACAACTGCAGCCAATCTCTCTGATAGACGAACGAAATGGTCAGCAACAGAACTCCGAGCACGATGAAACTGAGAATGCGGTATCCCTTGTCGAGTTGGGAGACGTCGTAGACGAACACCTTGATGATTGTAACGGCGATCAACAGCAGTGCCTGCCAGCGCACGAAAGACGATCGACGCCAGAAACCGACAATCATCAGCATCGCTCCATAGGCCATCCAGAGAGCGGAGTAGGTGAAATCTTCGGCCAGACGGATGCCGCGTGCGTTCGCGGAATAGGCCGCATCATACTGCGGGTACGTTCCCCCGCGATAGGCAGGTTGAATCGCGACCTGCTGGCGGCCATAGAAATCGGCCACCTCGTGACTCAGGGCGGTCAATGCGAGAACGTTCAGGGCAACTATGGCGATCTGGGCAGAGCGCTGGTTGAACTCGTCGGGGCGCCGGCTGGCATAACAGGCCAACGCACCAAGAACGGCAATCGCAACCGCAAACGTCGCCATGCGCGCGTTAAAAATGAGGGTGGCGACTTCGAAGTTATCGACGGCCAGCAGGCGCACGACTCCGAGAGCGATGGCGCCGATCGCGAACGCGTTCAGGAAGGTTGAGCGAATGCGATCGCCGAGCCACAGCAGGACCGCGGCTTCGACCAGCCAGCCAATGGTGATCCAGTGGCCATCCAGACGGATCGGAATGGCGACGGTGATGAATCCAATGGCCAACGCAAGATGGAGGTAGTGAAGGCGCTGGATGTTTGCAGGATCGGGATAGTAGCGCTGAGTCTGTTTGCTGAGAAAGATGTAGACTGCCGCCAGCGCCAGGGCAAACCAGGCCATTGCATGTTTGTCGACTTCCTCAAACATCGCGTAGACCTGGACGAAGTAAACCACGGCATTGATGAACGCGAGAAATAGCGGGATCGCCGCAAAGGGTGCAATCTCGCCTTCCGGCTGGCGCGCGAGCAGCGGCGCCACGGCGAAGATGATGAAAAACAGCGTTGCGAACGCCAGCGTCAGATTCAGCTGACTGCGGTTGTAGAACTCCGAATCCCAGCCAATGTAAAGCACCAATGTGCCGACAAAGGCGAGCGCCAGCAACCGCCTCCAGGGTTTGCGCGCTACCATCAGGACGGCTGCCAGGTCGAGCAGCGCGACGTAGGAGAAGAGTTGAAGTTCCTTATTAACTCCAGTCGCCAGCAGCAGAGGCGTGGTGAAGCCTCCGGTCAACGCGAAAGCCGCAAGGATTTCGGCGTCCTGCGAGATAGCCAGGGCGGCGGTCGAGGCCGTTACGGCCAGCATCGCTGCAAAAGCGACTCCGCTGGGAATGAGGGCGTAAACGTGAAACGCTGCCCAGAGCGATAGATACAGGACGCCAACGCCCAAGGCCTTCAGGGAGTAAGAAAATACCTGGTAGCCGCGCGAGCGGAAGCGCTCACTCCAGACCACTATCCCAATTCCGGCGAGCAATCCGACCGTCACGCGGCCGGCTGGACCAATCCAGTTGTTGTCGAAGGCATACTTCAGGAAGTAGGAGACACCAATCAGCACCGCCGCAATGCCGATGCGGTTCAGCCAGTGAGAGCCGATCCTCGACTCTAGGTCAGCTTGATCAGTATCGGGGCGCGGTTGCAGGTCTGCTACTCGCTCGAACAGTTGGGGAGGAGGCACAGAAGGTTGAGAGGCTTGCGGAGCCTGCGGCGGGGAGACATGGACTGCGGGAGGCTCGGGGGCGGCGACGTTCACCTTGCGTTCCAGCCGATCGACACGTTGCGCAAGGTCGCGTACGAGTTCTCTGAGTGCCTGCAGGTCGCTTTGAAAGCCTTCCACTAGACTCCTTGCGAGATCTCCAAGGCATTATCTGCGAAACTGAGGATAGTTACACATCATTTTCACGGGGATGAATCATGAAAGTTCTTACGGAATACTTATCATTTCGCACGCGAACCCATCGGGCCTACGTGCACATCACGCCGCAGGTGGAAGATGCGGTGAAAAAGAGCGCGGTCAATGAAGGCATGGTGCTGGTATCCGCCATGCACATCACGGCCGGAGTGTACGTGAATGACAACGAGAACGGGCTGATTGAAGACATCGATCACTGGCTCGAGGGTCTGGCGCCCTTCCGAAAGGATTACAAGCATCACGACACTGGGGAGGACAACGGCGACTCGCATTTGAAGGCGTTGCTCATCCATCATGAAGTGATAGTCCCCATCACGGCAGGCAAGCTCGATCTGGGCCACTGGCAGCGCATCTTCTATGCCGAGTTCGACGGACAGAGGGATAAGCGAGTGATCGTGAAGGTGATGGGAGAGTGAGGCAGTCGTCAGTCTCCGGTCGTCAGTTTCTGGCAACTGCTGGTGGCCCTGAGCTGATGGCTCGTAGCTCGTGACTCGTAGCCAACTTTTTCGTGCCAACCGGTATCTATTATCATCCTTGCTTCACAATCTTTCTGAGGGTACGCATGAGTTCTGAAGAACTGCATGAATTGCACGAGCATGCTGAGCATGCCAAACATAATCCCAGCCTGGCGCCAGTTTCCCTGACCATGGCTATCCTGGCGGTTCTGGTGGCGATCGTGTCACTGCTGGGGCACCGGGCAGCGACCGAAGCGGTGCTCAATCAGTCCAAGGCCTCGGATCAATGGGCCTATTTTCAAGCCAAGAATATTCGCGGGCACGAAGACAAGCTGTTTGCGAATCTGACTGCAATCGTTCCCGCTAGCAACACCGAGGCCCTGGCCAAGGTCCGCGAAGAGTACCTGGCCGAGGCCGAGAAATACAAAGACGATCAGAAGGAGATCGAGAGCGAGGCTCGCAAGCTGGAGCAGGAAGTCGCCCTCGAACAAAGGAAGGCGGACCGGTTCGATTTGGGTGAGGTTTTTCTTGAGATTGCTCTGGTGATCTCGTCGATCACCCTGCTCTCCGGGAAGCGCATGTTTTGGCGGTTGGGATTGTTGATGGGAACAATTGGGGTGATCCTGGCCGGAACGGTATTTTTGGTGCGTTAGCCAGAACCGCGTCCAAACGCTGATCGCCTGGTTGTACGGGCTTGCTGGCCTCCCCACCTAACGTCCCGCCTCACCAACACATCGGGCCCTGTGCTTGGTCACGTGCCAGGGTGACTCGAATCACAGCAGCTCCTCTCCAAGAAGCTGACACTAATGGACGTACGTGGAAGGTGCTGAGTTCTGTTACAGCGTTCTTCCGCAAGAGGCTTCATCAGTGGCCAATTTTCGCTGCAACCCGGCTCGAACCGCGAGTACAGCCACTGCTCATATTTTCATTGATATCACCAAGGAGAGGAAAGCACTCATGAAGACGACGAAGCTGGTCATGTTAGTGATGACTATCGCGGTGGCTCTGTTCATCCTGATCCCGAACCTATCGTGGGCAGCCGAGGATGGTGCAGCCATCTACAAGACGAAATGCGCGGCTTGCCACGGCGCAGACGCGACCGGCAAACCGGCGGCGAAGATCCCGAGCCTGATCGGCGACGAAGCGAAGAAAGCGTCGGATGGGGACCTGGAAAAGGCCGTCATGGAGAAGCCGAAGCATGCGGGCGTCGCGAAGTCGTTGACACCGGACCAGGTGAAGGCGGTCGTTGCCTATATCCGTACCTTGCAGAAATAAAGGACCGGCTGTTCCCTTTTGCGCACCAGCCTGGCCGTGAGCGATCCGGTGGGGCTGGCAGGAGGCGTGAGGTCGCCCCCAGTAGCACGTCGCACTAATCCAAGGCCTGATTCGGACCGAAGTCTTCCGTCCGCAACCGGCTAAGGGGGCGCCTCAAAGCCTCGCGTCCAGGATAGGAGCAGCCACCCCGGGTCCCGGTATCAGTTTTCCGTGGACCCGGGACAGTCTTGCGTGAAGGGCCTCGCCTCTGTGCGTTTGGCCTCTTCTCCAGACGTAGAGTTACTCCCCCATCTACCTCTTATCTCTCTGGAGCGGAGGCGCCACGCAGGCGCGGGCCGGAGAGATATCCATGAGCAAAGCGCTGCTGTACGACGCGACCATTTGCATCGGATGCAAACAATGCGAAGGCGCGTGTGCCGGACAGAACAAGCTTCCCTACAGCGACGCGGTCGCGGCCGAAGAGATTCAATCGGAACACAAGTTCACGGTTGTGCTGACCAAGGGCGACAAGTTTATGCGGCGCTTGTGCATGAACTGCGCGGAGCCGGCGTGCGCCTCGGTATGCCCGGTGGGAGCGCTGCGGAAGACTGCCGCTGGGCCTGTGATCTACGAAGAAGATCGATGCATGGGCTGCCGATACTGCATGGTGGCTTGCCCGTTCAGCGTGCCCAAGTACGAATGGAACAAGCTCTTGCCACGCGTGCAGAAATGCACCATGTGTCCTGACCGTGTGCAGGCCGGGAAACCCACAGCTTGCGCTGAAATCTGCCCCACCGGGGCGACCAAGTTTGGCGAGCGGGAGGAACTCATCGCCGAGGCCCAGCAACGTATCCGCGACAATCCGGGGAAATATATCGAGCACATCTACGGCGTCAGCGAGGTAGGCGGGACGTCGGTGCTGCTGCTGTCGAGCGTGCCCTTCGAGGAATTTGGCTATCGCACCGATCTCACTCGCGATCCCCTGCCCATGTACACGTACCGAGTACTGTCACGGATACCAGAATTCGTGCCGCTGGGTGGAATGGTGCTGGGCGGCGTTTGGTGGATCACGCATCGCCGCGAGGAAGTTGCGGCTGTGGAAGGTGGTCATGGACCGGAGACTGGGGTTCGGAAAGAGAGCGAGAAATGAAGATCAAGTTCACTTTCTGGAAGGCGGTCTTTCTGTTCCTGATGGTGGCGGGCTTCTACGGAACGCTGGTGCGCTTCACTCGGGGTCTAGGACCGTCGACCAACTTGAACGATCAATTCCCTTGGGGCATCTGGATCGGGTTCGACGTTCTTTGCGGCGTGATGCTGGCGGCCGGTGGATTCACGCTGACCGCGGCGGTGCACATCTTCAACATCAAGCGACTGCACCCGATCGTGCGGCCGACGATCCTGACCGCGTTTCTCGGTTACGTGCTGGTGTGCGTGGCGCTCATGTACGACCTGGGGCGACCATATCGCATCTGGCATCCGCTGGTCATGCGGAACCCGCACTCCGTAATGTTTGAGGTTGCCTATTGCGTGATGCTATACACCACCGTGCTCTCGCTCTAGTTCTCGCCCATCGTGCTGGAGCGTGTCCATCTGCAGAAGCCGCTGAAGATCGTGCGGGCAGTGCTGATTCCGCTGGTGATCTTGGGAGTGATCCTCTCTACCCTGCACCAGTCATCGTTGGGCACGGTGTACCTGATCATGCCGGAAAAGCTTCATCCGCTCTGGTACACGCCGCTGCT
>Ga0070716_100001213_pt1 | contig 11346 bp, 10 predicted proteins | sample LARL112metaG_FD_71395 | JGI IMG/M metagenome (GOLD analysis project Ga0070716, IMG submission 71395) | Corn, switchgrass and miscanthus rhizosphere microbial communities from Kellogg Biological Station, Michigan, USA - LAR L11-2 metaG | ecosystem: Host-associated > Plants > Roots > Rhizosphere... | reverse complement strand
ACTCCGATGATCGAGCCGATCAAAGTATGCGAGCTGGATGCGGGTAAGCCGAAATACCAGGTGCCGAGATTCCAGAGGATGGCAGCCACGAGCAGCGCGAATACCATGGCGAATCCTGCGCCGCTTCCGACTTGCAGGATCAGTTCCACCGGCAGCAGTGAGACGATGCCGAAGGCGACGGCGCCGGTGGACAGAACCACGCCGAGAAAGTTGAAGAAGCCGCTCCAGACCACCGCGATGTGCGGATCGAGTGTGTGGGTATAGATGACCGTCGCGACGGCGTTGGCGGTGTCGTGGAATCCGTTTACGAATTCAAAGCCCAACGCCACGAACAGCGCAACGCCAAGCAGGAGATACGGCAAGGTGGAGCCGACCTGCATCGTCCTCAAGTCGCGCGAAAGATTCCATCCGATATAACCGATGCCGATGACTAATACACCGACGAAAATCAGTGTGCCAATGAGCCCGGGGCCCTTTGCAATTTTATCGTGAACGGTGGAAACGGTCGGCGCAGTAGTTGCGGTTGCAGAAGTGGTTGCAGCGATGGCCATGGAAACTCCTTGGACCGTGGACCGGTCAGGCCGGATAGGGTTTGCGAGTTATAAGGGAGATTTGTTACGGCAAGGTGAAGGGTGCATTCCGATTTGTTCACATTGGGCGTTGAAAACGTATGGTTGACAAGGTTGGGTTTGCGCGGCAAGTTGGAGGGGCCATGAGCTCAACCAACGTCTTGCTGCTGGCACTGCTGATCGGTATTTTTACCGGCTTGCGTGCGCTGACGCCTGCGGCTGCAGTTGCGTGGGGCGCGCATCTTGGGTGGCTCAAGTTGCAATCGCCGCTATCGTGGCTTGGATCATTGCCGGCGGTGATTTTGTTTACGCTGTTTGCCATCGGTGAATTGATTGCGGACAAGCTCCCTAAAACGCCTAGTCGCACGGCACCGCCCGGCTTGATCGGACGAATCGTGCTGGGAGCGCTGTCGGGCGGAGCAATTTATATGGCGGGGGCGCAGCAGTCGTGGCTGTTGGGCTGCGTCGTGGGTGTGGCAGGCGCAATGGTTGGAGCTTACGGCGGTTATCAGGTTCGAACGCGGCTTGTGAAAACTCTTCGCTCGCCTGACTACGTGATCGCGGTTCTTGAAGATCTCGTGGCGATTTGCGGTTCGCTGTGGGTTGTTTCCCGCTTCTAAAGACCATTCATAGGCATGTAAGTTCGGCTCATCATTCGTGCTTGAGGGCGGACTCGCGCGGCAGTACTGTTGGCACTTTCGCTGAGGTGAACTGATGGCTGAAAATTCTTCAAAGCACTACGACGCCATCGTGATCGGTTCCGGGCAAGCGGGAACGCCGCTTTGCCAGGCGCTGGCCGGCGCAGGTATGCGTACCGCTCTGGTGGAACGCGAATACGTCGGCGGCACGTGCGTAAACGTTGGCTGCACGCCTACTAAAACGATGGTTGCCAGTGCGCGTGTGGCGTATCTTGCGCGGCGGGGCGCGGATTACGGCGTACACACCGGTGAATTGAAGATAGATATGGCAAAAGTCCGCGAACGAAAGCGCGCGATTGTCGATCTTTTTCGAAATGGAAGCCAGAGCAAAATTCAGAAGACAGCAAATCTGGAATTGATTTTTGGCGAAGCTGAATTTACTGGCGCGAAAACGATCCGAGTACGGAAAGAGGACGGCGGCGAACTTATCCTGTCTGCTGACAAGTTTTTCATCAACGCCGGATGCCGGCCGGCGGTGCCTAAGGTCGAAGGATTGAGTGGCGTGCCGTATTTAAACAGCACGAGCATCATGGAGCTGGATTCTGTGCCGGAGCACCTGCTGGTTCTTGGCGGAGGCTACATCGGCTTGGAATTTGGGCAAATGTTTCGCAGATTTGGGAGCCGCGCAACCATCGTGCAGTCGGGTGCGCAGTTGTTGCGCGGCGAGGATGCGGACGTCGCCGAAACGGTGCTGCAGATCCTGCATGAAGACGGCATTGACGTGAAGTTGAACTCGAAGGCAGCGCGAGTCACAAAGTCGGCGACCGGTATCATACTCACGATTAACAGCAGCAAAGGATCGGAAGAAATAAGCGGTACACATTTGTTGGCTGCAGCGGGACGCGTGCCAAACACCGATTGGCTGAACACCGAAGCCGCGGGAATCACAACCGACAAGCAGCAATATATTCAGGTGAATGAACGGCTGGAAACGAGCGCTGAAGGTATCTTCGCGCTTGGCGATATCAAAGGCGGTCCGGCGTTTACGCACATTTCCTACGATGACTTTCGCATCATTCGTACCAATGTCATCCAGAAGGGAAATGCTTCGATAAAGGACCGGCTTGTGCCATATACGTTGTTTATTGACCCGCAAGTCGGGCGCGTTGGCATGAGCGAGAACGAAGCGCGATCGTCGGGCCGAAAAATTCGCGTCGCGAAAATGCCGATGAATTACGTGGCGCGAGCGCTGGAACTTGATGAAACCCGCGGTTTTATGAAGGTGATCGTTGATGCCGACACAGCCCAGATGTTGGGCGCTGCGATTCTGGGCATTGAGGGCGGCGAAATCATGGCACAGGTGCAATTGGCGATGATGGGCAAGCTCCCGTATACGGTCTTAAAAGACGCGGTGTTCGCGCACCCGACGATGGCGGAATCGCTGAATAATCTTTTCGGGCATTTCGTGGAGTAGTAATGCGAGAGGGTGATCGCCGCGAACGCCTAATCCCGTTTGCTAGAAAACGCGGCCTAGCTGGAAGTACCACTTGCGGTGGCCGGCGTCGCCGAAGCTGCCGCCGATCACGAGAGGTCCGAAGGCGGTTTCGGCGAGGACGCCGGCGTTGATGTCATTTGGAAAGCCGCTCTGCTGCGGAAATCCGTACATTTTGGCGAACTCATAGCTCCCGATCACGTAAATTCTCTTGCCAAGAAACGGCGGCAAAGTGAACAAATCGTGCAGATAGCCTAGCCGGAAAAGATAATACTGATTGCCGAAAAGTTCGTTGGTGCCGTACGCGCCGAGGCGAAGAGGGCCGCCCAGAAAGAATTGTGGAACCGGACCGGTGTCGCGCGTGCCGAACGTTGTGCCGCCTTGCGCGGTTACAAATATCGATGCTGGCGTGGTGATGGGCTGGAAAAATTGGATTTGACCTTCCATCGTTGGAAATCCCTCCGGCGCTCCGGGACTGGTGTCATACCGGCGAAAAGTAATTTGCGCAGTGTAGCCACGTCGAGGAATCACCGGGTCGTCGGCATGGTCGACGAGGAAATGCAATTTTGCGTTTCCGGTGCGCCCTGAGATGGAAGGGAATTGCGGTTGTCCCAAACGGACGCGCGCATCGAGATCGCCAATTTCATATCCGAAACGAATTTCGCTGAAACGATTGAATCCGTAACCGATATCGGCGCCAATACTGGCATCGTTGCGGCCGTAAATCACGAGCGGATCGGAACGCCGAAAAATCTTGAATTGCGAGTAGCTGGCCGCAGCATGAGGCGCGACAAACCATTTGCTGGTGGCGGTCAGCGGTTTGTAAAGTTCACTGGAAATGCCGTAAGTATTTCCAAACAGAGCGTCGGTTCGCCACTCGGAGCGATATCCGGCCACATCCATCAGCGTCAGGCGTACGGCCTGGGTAAACGTGACGTCGGCACTTTCCGAACCGTCTACTTCAAACGCAAATTGCAGATACGGCGGGGCATAGCCTTTTTCATGAACCATGATCAACAACCCGGATTGGTCGCCGTCTTGTATCTGGCTGTAGCCGACAGAGTCAAATTTACCGATGCCGGTTAAACGAGTGAGTAATCCATCCAGAGTTTTCGTGTCGAGCGGCTTGCCAAGTAGCGGCTGCAAGAAGTTCTGAATATGTTTTGCAGCGTCTGCATTCGTTCCTTGCACTTGAATAAATTGCGGCGTCGGTGCCGAACTGCGACGTCGTGCATCCCTCGCTTTCAGGTATGCCCGCCACTCTTCATCTTTTAGTGCAAAGGGCTCCAAGACTCGAGCCTTTTCTTCGCTGGCCCGCCGCCCTTTCTCGATGATGATTTTTGATTTTTCATACTGGATCGAGCTGTACTCGTGCAAGTCCACATTGACAACCAGATCCGCAGCGGAAAGACCGCGAATTTCATTTTCGCGAACGATCAAGTCCACGGAGTGTCCCAGCACGCTGAATAGCGATTGGATTTCTTCCGGCCTGACGGGGGAAGTTTCCAGATGAATGGCAATCACCACTTCCGCGCCCATTTTTCGCACAACATCGGTAGGAAGATTGCCTACCAGTCCACCGTCGACAAGCACCTGGTTGTCCCGGCGGACGGGATTGAACAACCCCGGAATGGACATTGTGGCGCGCATCGCTTGCGGCAGGCTGCCATCGCTGAAAACGACTTCCTTGCCGCTCACAAGATCGGTGGCGACGCAGCGATAGGGAATCGGCAAGTCGTCAAACGATTTCAGATTTCCATACGGCAGCGTTTCGCGATCAATCAGCAAATTAATCTGGTGCCCGGCATTCAAACCTGCAGGCAGCGACAGGCCCTTCTTCAGACCGAGCTGAATTAAAGTCGGATAATCACGGGCATCTTCTTTGCGGCGATACGATAAATCTTCATACGGCGTTTGCCCGCCGATGATGATGTCCCAATTCTGTCGTTCGACAAGCTCTTGCAGTTCCTTCGGGCTTTTTCCAATCGCGTAGAGCCCGCCGACAAGGCCACCCATGCTGGTGCCCGCAATGTAATCGACCGGAATGTGATGATCTTCGAACCATTGCAGAACTCCGATATGCGCCAGACCCAGCGCGCCGCCGCCTTCCAGAGCGATGCCAATTTTCGGGCGCGAACGTTTCGCCTGCGCGGGTTCGTTCGCGGGCCCGTTTGTGGAGTTGGTCTGCGCCGCCGCAAATATTGGCATCAGAAAGATCGCAACGAGTAGAGAAGCGATGCGCAAGATGCGGTTCATTGAACCTCCAGGCTACAAACAAAAACTGTGGGGTCGCTCGTGTAAGGTCGACTAATTTTACTTGGAATCGCGCAATCGTCCATTCGCTTCAAGCTGAGGATTTATTTTCTTGCAGCAGATTTCCGCCGTCCACCACTAGCGATTGCCCGGTGATATAGGACGCGTCAGGCGAGGCGAGAAAGCAAACAGCTGCGGCAACTTCATCCGGAGTGCCCGCGCGGCCAAGGGGAGTTGCGCGCGCCGCAATTTTTTCCGACTCCGTGGAAGACGCGGTTTGAATCCATCCCGGAGCCACCGCGTTGAAGGTAATTCCGAAAGACGCAGATTCAAGCGCCGTGGCGCGCATCATTCCGTCCATGGCGGATTTGGCCGCGCCATACGCAGCTGATCCGGGCGAACTGACGAGTGGGCCGGTCACGGAGGAGACATTCACGATGCGGCCATATCTTTGCTGCTTCATGACCGGAAGCGCTGCGCGCGCCATCAGGAAAGCAGTGTTGAGTGAAATCTCGAGTTGCCGCTGCCAGTCGGACAACCGAATGTTTTCGAGGAGCGTCGATTCCATCGAGCTTCCCGTCTGAATCATGCCTGCGTTGTTCACCAGAATGTCGATCCGTCCAGACCAGGCCAGAACGGAAGCGACGAACTGTTTAACCTGCTCTTCGAAGGTCAGGTCTGCAACAGCTTGAAAAATGCGCGAGCGCGAAGCGTCCAATTCAAGCGCGCGTTCGGAAATGCGCGCGGTGGTCGATGTGATTGCAACTCTAGCTCCCTGCGCAAACAACCTCCGCGCAACTGCGTACCCGATTCCTTCCGTGCTGCCTGCGCCGGTGACAATCGCAACCTGGTTTGCAAAGTCTTGTGGCAAGCGGCCTCCGATGAATCGATTTTGCTGCGTCGGAATTTTCTCAGATTCTTTATCGAGAAGAAATGGGCGGAAACAGATCTCGCAAATATGCGGCGAATTCTTCTATCCTAGTGTGAACGGGAAAGAATCCGAGAGGTACAACTTCCATGAGCAAACAGAATCGCCTGGATAAACTGGATACGCTGCACCACGCCGCGCTTCGTGTGAAAGACGTGAAGGAAGCCGTGGAATGGTACACGCAACGATTCCACTGCAACGTGGAATATCAGGATGCCACTTGGGCCATGCTGGCGTTTCAAAATGTGCGTCTGGCGTTTGTTCTAGCGGAACAGCATCCGCCCCACATCGCGATTGTGGGTGATCCTGCAGCCTTTGGTGAGCCGAAAATGCACCGCGACGGAACAGCTTCTGTTTACCTGAAAGATCCCGACGGCAACAATGTGGAAGTCATGTCGCCGGCAGCAGAAGCCGCACCCGCTGAGAGAAACTGAACGCGAATGTTAAGCGTGGCCGGGAAGCGGGCGCTATTTGGCGCGTCTTGAAAATAGCTCCTGCAAATTCTATCTGAAGTCCGGTCAGGGCAGCTTCACGCCATCTTTAATGGTCTTTTTGTCTTTCGCAACGCTTAACAGCGATGGATAAAACTGCACGAAGGAATGTTCCACGGCCGCGTTCTGGTCGTGGCATTTCCAGCAATCGTTTTTTCCTGGGGACGTGGCGGTGCTGGATCTTTCGTTGGCATCGAATCCGAAGTACGCCCACTTGTCCGGAAAGCGCGAAGCATCCTTCACTTCCACATCCAGGCCCATCAATTCCGTTTGAAAGTGGCCGTGCTGATTGATAGAGCCTTTCGATTGCGAGCCGTAGATTTCCAGCACGAACATGGTTTTCTCCGGCCACGTGCCATGTTCCAGGAAATAGTCGTAATCCGCCGGGGGCACAAACACGTTTGTGAACATCAAATGGTCCTGCTCAGATGCCGCGCCTTGGGAATAGCTCATCCCGTATCCGGACGACAAAAAAGTCCATTTACGGTAACCCTCGGGGCGAACGAGTTTGCCATCACTGGTAAATTCGGGAGTTCCGGTTGGCTTTGGCGAACCGGCAGCCGCATTGCTGGGGGCCTTCTCGATGGCAATAATCGCAAACACTGCGATGAAGATCGCAAGAAAAATCGATCTGGGCACGGATTCCTCCATTAAACGAATTAGCGACCGCAAGTGTGCATCGTTGTAAGAAAAGGGTATAGAACAAAACAAACATGACGTACAGATGCTAAACAGCGGCGATTTGGGAATGAAAGAAAGAGCGGAATTTGCCGGGCGTTTGTCCGGTGCAGGATTTAAAAACCCGGCCCAGGTGACTCTGATCCGCGAAGCCGGCATCGCTTGCAACATTCGCAAGATCGGCCCAGCCCGCGGACAGGGAGCGGCAGGCATATTGCACCCGCAGACGGTTTGTGAATTCCGCCATGGTGCAGCCATAGTGTTTGCGAAATACGCGCGATAGATGGATCGGGTGCACGCCGACCTGTCTTGCGATTTCTTCCAGCGTCAGCGAGTCGCGGTAACACTCGGAAAGCAATTCCAACGCGCGATCGAGCCATGCAGGCCGCGATTTCTCCGCATGGACACGCGCGCCGCTGACACGGGCCAGCATGTCGCCGCAGAGTTCCTGCAGTTCCAGCGCGCCCAGTGTTTTGCAAGCGAACAAGCGATACAGCCGAAGCGCGAGCCAAGTGATTTCGGAGGCGCACAGGTCGGGCACAAACTGCGGCGCGGTAAGAAACTGCCGTGTGTTCGACAAATATGAGTTTCGCAGCTCCACGCAGAACATTCGTGTGCCACAACTGCCGACTTCATCGGAATGCGTGAGCGAAGGCGGATGGAATCCCATGGTGAAAGGGCCGTACTCGGCGGAGCGATGCGTGCATTTTTCGGAATAGCTGCCCGCCAGAAGCAAACCGAAATACGCCGATTCGTGAGTGTGGCAGGGAAGCCTGCGCGCGGAATGGTGTGCTAATTCGGTCAGCACGACACCGGCGAGTTCAAAGCGGCGTTGCGTCGCGCCATAAAATCTTCCGGTCTGGAGGGAATCGCTCATGATCGCCGGTTTATCCCTGATTCGCCTCGCACGACAATAGCATAGACGCTTGGACGCGGGCGGTAACGAGTGGTTTCAAGCGTCCGTTTCAGACGACCCTTTTTAAAGCCTTGGTTTCAGACACTGGCTCATCCGCCGTGTTGTTGAAGGTAGCAGGTGATTCGTCCTCGGGCCGCCGGAGACGATTTGCCAAACCTACCCCAACCAATACCAGCGAGCCTCCAGCGATTTGGTAAATCGTCAACGGTTCGCCAAGAAGCAGCGCTGCCAGTACTGCAGTGAGTGGCCCCTGCGACAACAAGCTCACAGAAGTGACCGTAGCCGGAAGATGCCCCAGCGCGTACGTCAATGCCAGATATCCGCCGAGTTGCGAGATCAAGCCAAGTCCCAACAGCGCCAGAAATGTTCGCCGATCCGGAATTTCGAGCGGGACCCGCAGCACCAAGGTAATCAGAAACATAAAAATGGTGCTGGACAGAATCGCCAGCCGCAGAAATTCCAGCGTGGTGGTGTGCGCGCGAATTTCTTCGGTGGCCATCAAGTAAACCGCGAAACATGCCGCGGCGGCCAGGGCCATGATGTCTCCCAACCCGAATTTAACGTGCTTCGCCAGATCGGCGCTTACGATCAGAACTGATCCCAAAATCGCCAGCGTAAGACCGATCCAGAAAGACAAGCTGGGCTTGCGCCGGAAAACCAGCCAGGTCAAGAGTCCAACTACGATGGGCGTGTTGTTGCCCAGCAGTGTCGCGTTTGCGGCATTGGTCCTCAAGATGGAAGTGTTGTAAAAGGCCAGATCGAGCGCAAAGAAAAATCCGCCAATTGCAATAATGAAGTAGCTGCGCAGGCTGAGCTTCTGCCGGCGGCCGGGCCACAAAAAAGTGGGAAGCAACACGATCGCAGGAATCAGCAAACGATAAAGCGCCGAAGCAGGTCCGGGAATGGAGGTCCACCGAACAAAAATCGCGGACCATGCAATGCACACGATGCCGATGACAAGACCGGCGTAGGGCCACTTATTGCTGTGTGCGGATTTGTCCATCAATTTTTGCTGTGACCTGAAACCGCGCGCATTTTTCCCTGATGAGATTATGACATGCGGTTTCCGCGAAGCGCCGCAGCCAAATTGGAATTTCTTATGCTTCGAAATCAGCGCGGCGTTAGCAAATCTGAATATTCGGGATTTTTTTGAATAAACGCTGCGGTGTAAGGACAGCGCGGCTCAACTTGCAAGTTTTCCGACCGTGCGAATTCGAGTGCCGCGCGCGTCATGCACGCCGCTAAGCCTTGGCCCTCGTATGGTGGTGGCACTTCCGTATGGTAAATCACCAATTTGCCCGACGAACGGCGGTAGTCGATCACGCAAAGCACATCGCCCACGCGCAATTCAAAACGCTGTGCGGCGATATTGTGTACAACATCCGGCTGGCGAGGATTGATCATTTGGCAACGTTTCGCGCGTGCGCCGGCAGGAAAGAACTCCGCTGCTATTCCTTCTTTTCTTTCGGCAGTGTCTGGGAAAATAGCCGCGCCAACTCAGCGTGTTCCATGACCACCGCGGGATCTCTCTGAATGGCTGCGAAGTATTGCTTCTGAAAGGCATCGCCGCTTTCCGTAGGCGTAAACATTTTGCGGGCCAGATCGAAAGCCGTCTCGGAATCCGCAGGGCCAACGGGAGCTTTCCCGGTGAGCGCTTCGTCTATGCGCACGACGAATTCCGAAATGTTGTGCAGCCAGCTGAACTGGGCATCGTCTACCACCAGGCGGAACAATTCGCCGGTGTTTACGACGCCATGCTCGCGTTCGTAATCGCGGCGCTCCATTTCGAGCAGTGCTTTGTGCAATCGCAATAGCGCGCCTCGCAGCGCAACCATTTTTTCGCGGGCGCTGGAATCATCGCCTTCGCGATGCAGCGCGTTCGGTGATCCTGAGGACATAATTATTTATGGTACCGCTGTTCACCTACCGGCAGAGCGATCAACAGGCGATTTCCTGCGGGTGGAAGCGGACACGTCGCGTAGGGGGTGTACGCGCACGGCGGATTCTCCAGGTGATTAAAATCCAAAATCAATTCGCCTGGCTGATCCAGGCCGTCGTCTGGGAAAGTGGTGTAGAGAAAGCGGCACGCGGGATAGGTGCTTTCCGTGCTGGTGGTGTCTTTCAAAATAAAAAATAATTTCGGGACCTTTGGATCTTCCAGCACCGGCTCTAAACGGAAAGTCTTGCCGTTGAGAGTGAACTCCGCCACGCCGGGAACGGCCGCCGAATAACTGGTGCCCACTAGGGTCAGAAGCGAGACGCTTTTCGCCGGAATATAGGGAGTCCATTTTGCGGATACGCGGTAGGCCGGATTGGCTTCGAACCATTTCAATTCGTGGAACTCAATCAGCGAAGGTGACTTGGCGTCCTTGATGCGCACCGCAAATTTGTCCGCGCGCTTGATTACGTAGAAATTCAGCGTGGCGAAAGTGACGTGGGAATTGAACTTGTCTCTATCTTGATCCGCGCGCAACATCTGCTCTTTGGCAGGCGCTCCATCGATCCGCAATCCGGAGGCGAAGCCATCTTTGGGCGGCAAGAGAGTGACGGCATCATTTTCCAATTTCAAAATAGCGAGATGCGGAGGAGCCGTTTGTGGCAGGTGGATTTTATTGTCAGTGGCAGAGCCGATGGACGTTTCGCCCGGCGCGAGCCACTCCAGACCGATTAAAGAAAGCCAGCCGTCGGGCTTTCGCAGATCCGCGGCATGCTGCGTGCGCCAGTCGAGTTCGTTCTTCTCCGAGTATGATTCCTGCGCGGGAACTACACACGGGAATAACGCAATTGAAGTAAGAACCGCGGTCAGAACAAAATGGTAGCTGCGCAAGCGCATAAAAAATTATAACTTGAATACGGCCATTTCACGCAAACGCGCCGAATTCCAAGGTCCACATTTTTAGCTCCATGTCCCGGAGGAGCGGAGTACATCCATGAAAATTATTGTGATCGGCGCAAACGGAACATTGGGCAAAGCAGTCTGCGGCGAACTCTCGCCCAGGCATGAATTGGCAAAATTAGGGCGCAAGAGCGGAGACTTCGCCGCGGACATGCGGGACATCAAGAGTCTCAAAGCCGCTTTTGAAAAGGCAGGAAGGGCGGATGCCATTGTGTGCACCGCCGGCAGCGTTCATTTCGGCCCCTGGGCCGAGTTGACACCGGAAAAGTTCGATATCGGCCTGCGCGAGAAGTTAATGGGCCAGGTCAACATCGTCCTTGCCGGCCAGCAATTTCTGAACGACGGCGGATCCTTTACACTGACCAGCGGCATTTTGAGCGAAGATCCTATCCAATTTGGCGCTGCAGCGTCATTGGTAAATGGCGCACTGGAAAGCTTTGTGCGCGCAGCCGCGATCGAGCTTCCGCGCGGCCTGCGCATCAACG
>Ga0070716_100001209_pt1 | contig 11367 bp, 13 predicted proteins | sample LARL112metaG_FD_71395 | JGI IMG/M metagenome (GOLD analysis project Ga0070716, IMG submission 71395) | Corn, switchgrass and miscanthus rhizosphere microbial communities from Kellogg Biological Station, Michigan, USA - LAR L11-2 metaG | ecosystem: Host-associated > Plants > Roots > Rhizosphere... | reverse complement strand
GGCTCCCGTGAGCGACGACTTCTGGGAGTGCGTGACCGACCATCAGGACACCGACGGCATCGGCGTCTGCTGCGTCTTTTATGGAGGCGACTACGACGAACGAACCGGCGAGTGCTGGATAGACCACGAGGCGAAGCTAGAGGAGGCCAACCCCGGCCCCAGCGTTCCGCCGAAGCAGTCCGTGCTGACGCGGGTGGATCGCCTGCCCGTCTACGCAATGGGCTAGCGCAGCCGCTTCACCGGCGAGCGTGGACATATGGCACGGTTACTACCCGCTCGCGTGTATCAAGTCCACACTCGTCGCCGGCGCCGTACTACAGCATGCAGGACACGCAACCTTCGACCTCGGTTCCCTCCAGCGCCATCTGGCGTAGCCGGATGTAATACAGCGTCTTGATTAGCTTGCGCCAGGCGTAGATCTGCGCCTTGTTCACATCCCGAGTGGTCGCGGTGTCCTTGAAGAACAGTGTCAACGACAGGCCCTGATCCACGTGCTGCGTTGCCGCGGCGTACGTGTCGATGACCTTCTCGTAGCCGATCTCGTACGCGTCCTGGTAGTACTCGAGGTTCTCGTTGGTCATGTACGGCGCCGGGTAGTACACCCGGCCGATCTTGCCTTCCTTGCGGATCTCCACCTTCGATGCGATCGGGTGGATCGAGCTCGTCGAGTGGTTGATGTAGCTGATCGACCCGGTGGGCGGGACGGCCTGCAGGTTCTGGTTGTAGATGCCGTGCGCCTGCACCGACTCCTTCAGCCTGCCCCAATCCTCTTGCGTCGGAATGTGAATGCCCGCATCGGCGAACAACTGCTTGACGCGATCGGTCTTCGGCTCCCACACCTGCTCGGTGTACTTGTCGAAGAACTCCCCCGACGCGTACTTCGACTTCTCGAAGCCCTTGAAGTGCGAGCCACGCTCGATCGCAATGCGGTTCGAAGCCCGCAGCGCGTGATAGAGCACCGTGTAGAAGTAGATGTTCGTGAAGTCAACGCCTTCTTCGGAGCCGTAGAAGATGCGCTCGCGCGCCAGGTATCCGTGCAGATTCATCTGCCCGAGTCCGATCGCGTGGGAGTCGTTGTTGCCTTGCTCGATCGACGGCACCGACCAGATGTGCGTCTGATCGGACACGGCCGTCAACGCCCGGATCGCCACCTCGATGGTCTGCGCGAAGTCCGGTGAATCCATCGTCTTGGCGATGTTCAGCGAACCCAGGTTGCACGAAATGTCCTTGCCCACTTGGGCGTAGGTCAGATCCTCATTGAACACCGACGGTGTCGAAACCTGCAGAATCTCCGAGCACAGATTGGAATGGGTGATCTTGCCCTCGATCGGGTTCGCCCGGTTCACCGTGTCCTCGTACATGATGTACGGGTAGCCCGACTCGAACTGCAGCTCGGCCAGGGTCTGGAAGAACTCGCGCGACTTGATCTTCGTCTTGCGGATCCGCGCATCGTCGACCATCTCGTAGTACTTCTCGGTCACCGAGATGTCGGCGAACGGCTGGCCATAGACGCGCTCGACGTCGTACGGCGAGAACAGGTACATGTCCTCGTTCTTCTTGGCCAGCTCGAACGTGATGTCGGGGATGACGACACCCAGCGAGAGTGTCTTGATCCGGATCTTCTCGTCGGCGTTCTCTCGCTTGGTGTCCAGGAAGCGGTAGATGTCGGGATGGTGGGCGTGCAGATACACCGCGCCCGCACCTTGGCGCGCGCCGAGTTGGTTGGCGTAGGAGAACGAATCCTCCAGCAGCTTCATGATCGGGATGACGCCGGAGCTCTGGTTCTCGATGTTCTTGATCGGTGCGCCGTGCTCGCGAATGTTGGAGAGCAGCAACGCAACCCCGCCGCCGCGCTTGGACAGCTGCAGTGCCGAGTTGATCGAGCGGCCGATGGATTCCATGTTGTCCTCGATGCGCAGCAGGAAACAGCTGACCGGCTCGCCGCGCTGCTTCTTGCCCGAGTTGAGGAACGTCGGGGTGGCCGGCTGGAACCGGCCGTCGATGATCTCGTCGACGAGCCTCTCGGCGAGCATGGTGTCACCCGCCGCCAGCGTCAGCGCCACCATGCAGACGCGGTCTTCGAACCGCTCCAGATAGCGCTTGCCGTCAAAGGTTTTCAGCGTGTAGGACGTGTAGTACTTGAACGCGCCCAGGAAGGTCGGGAACCGGAACTTCTTCGCATAGGCCCGGTCGATCAGGCTCTTGACGAAGTTGCGCGAGTACTGATCGAGCACCTCGCGCTCGTAGTAGTTCTCCTTGATGAGGTAGTCGAGCTTCTCGTCCTGATCATGGAAGAACACCGTGTTCTGGTTGACGTGCTCACGGAAGTACTGGTGCGCGGCCTCGCGGTCCTTGTCGAACTGAATCTTGCCCTCGGCGTCGTACAGATTCAGCATCGCGTTGAGCGCGTGGTAGTCGCTCTCGCCGGCGCCCGGAGCATGGTGAGCGCCCGGCGCGGCGGGGGTTACAGGCTCTGCAGTTGTGACGGTTGGTGGCACGTCTGGTCCTTCCAAAAGTCTTCCAAGCCCACGCGGACGGCTTCCACGTCGTCCGGGGTTCCCATTAGTTCGAAGCGGTACAGGTACGGAACGCCGCACTTGCGGGACACCACATCGCCCGCGTAGGCGAACTCCGCACCGAAGTTGTTGTTGCCCGCGGCGATGACGCCGCGGATCAGCGACCGGTTGTGTTCGTTGTTCAGAAACGCGATGACCTGCTTGGGGACATAGCCACCGTCGTTGATGTCGGGTGTGGCGCGCCCACCTCCATAGGTAGGCAACACCAGCACGTACGGCTCATCAACCTCGATGCGTCCGTGCAGCGGGATCCGGATGGCGGGCAGGCCCAACTTCTCGACGAAGCGGTGGGTGTTTTCCGACACGCTGGAGAAGTAGACGAGGTTGCACCCGGCCATCCCGGCTCCTTCCCTTGTCTGTCGGATTACCCCTTATGCCGTTACCGCGACCGCGTCGGTCAGCGTCTTGATGCGGTCGGGCCGGAACCCGGACCAGTGGTCGTTGCCGGCCACCACGACGGGCGCCTGCAGATAACCCAGCGCCATGACGTAGTCACGGGCCTCGCTGTCCAGGCTGATGTCGACCTTCGCGTAGGCGACGCCCTGCTTGTCCAGCGCCTTGTAGGTGGCGTTGCACTGCACGCATGCGGGCTTGGTGTACACGGTGACGGTCATCTTCGGCACGGCTCCTCTGCGGACGGACTGGCAACTGATCGGGTATTGCATATCGCTCCAACTTCAGCGGCCCGCGGGCCCTCAAAATTCCAGGCGTCCGGGCCGCGCGCCCGGTGAGTCTGGGAACCGACACCGCCGGATTTCTGGGCCCCGGCCGACCCTGGAAGGTACAAGTACCGTGGGGGTCTGTCGGTGTTCGAGACACTACACCTAGTGTCCGACATTGCGAAGGGATACCAGATGTTCTGAATAACATTCTTGAAATTCCCTGGTCGTAAGGTCCCGGCCGTTGACACACCCGGCGTGTCGCAAGTCACATCCGATGCCCTGTCGCCGCCCATAACCAGGTTTTACCACCGGGCACCGACATCCCACGCGCGCCCACCGTCACGGTGACGTAACAGCAAATCCGCCGACGGGTTAGCAGACCCAACTGGATTCAGCAGCGCGCCTAGGCGGGGCACAGATTCGCGTGCCGGGCGGCAGGAGTGCGCCGACCCCGCCCGCGCTCACGACGGCGCGCGGCGCGGTCCCGTCTGCCGCGGGAATCTTGAACGGCGCCGGCAGTATCGACGACACCGTTCGGGTGAGACCGAGGACCAGATCGTGTCCGCACATGCTCGACATGCTGCGCCGCATGGGCATGCTTCGTCGCGCGTAGTCGACTACCCGACTTTGCGGCATCGCGGTGCCTACCCGTCGTGCGAGCCGAGAACGGCGATCGCCGCCATCTCCCGCAGCCACTCTTCGGCGCGATCGGCGGACCACGCGTTGTCCTCCATCAGCGTGAAGAACCCCGAGTAGCCGAAGTAGAACCACAGCATGTCGTTGGCGTCGTCGACGCGCAGACCGGGTTTCAGCGCTCCCAGGTCGGCAAGCCGGCGAGCCGCCAGCAGCGTGCCCGCCCGATACCGATCGGTCGCGGTCCGCAGAGTTGCCGCGGCCGTCTCGTCCAACGGCGCGGTGGCGAGCACGATCTTCATCACGTCACCCCAGTCGCTGCGCATCCGCCGGCACGTGGAAGCGACGATGTCCAGGACGCCGTCGGCAGTGTCCGAGGCCTCGATGGCACGGTAAGCCTCATCCACTTCCGGCGCCTGCGTCCAGTCGTCGACCAGCGTGTGCAGCAAGCCCTGCTTGCCGCCCGCCACCGCATATACCGTCGCCGGCGACACCCGCGCCAGCGCCGCGACCTGGTCGACCTTGGTCGCCGTGTAGCCGCGCTCGACAAACAGTTCGCGAGCCGCCGCAATGATCGCCCGCCGCGTCGCTTCCGCATACTCTGCCCGTCGCGAGACGGTGCTCGTCTTCTCTGCCACGTTTACCAGACTAGCGCTCTGTTGAATAAAGTTCTAGTCTGCTAACTGGAGTTAGACTCTAGCCAGTTGATCACCCCTCTCAGGAAAGACCCTCCATGACCATCGATACTTACCCGCCCAACAGTCCGGCGACCGCCGGACCCATCTCCGCCACGCGAGTCCACCTGCCCGGATCCCCGGCGTTCGATGCCGGGACCCGGCTCTGGAACGGCGCAGTGACGCGACGTCCCGCAGCCGTCGTCCGACCGACGTCGTGCAGCGAGGTGCAGTCGGCACTGCGCTACGCGGCCGACACCGGCATTCCCGTCGCCGTCCGAGGTGGTGGCCACGACTGGGCTGGACGGGCCTTGGCCACCGGTGGATTGGTGATCGACCTGTCGCTCATGCGGCGGGTCGAGGTCGACGTGGCGTCGCAGACCGCGTTCGTCTCGGGCGGGTCGACCGCAGCCGACGTCGTGGCAGCGACGGAGCCATTCGGCCTGGTGCCTGCGACGGGAACGTACGGCGGCGTCGGAATGGTCGGCCTGACCCTGGGCGGCGGATACGGACCGCTCAACGGCATCGCCGGACTCGCGCTCGACAACGTCGTGGCGTTCGAGGTAGTGCTCCGCGACGGAACAACGACGATCGTGGACGAACGACACGAACCCGACCTGTTTTGGGCGCTGCGCGGCGGCGGAGGAAACTTCGGAGTGGTCACCGGCATGCGGCTGCGCCTGCACGCACTCGACTCCGTGATTTCCGGCTTCGTCGGATTTCCGTGGGAGCAGGCCGAACAGATTTTCCGCCGCTACGACGTGCTGAACCCGACGATGCCCGACGAATTGACGGTGCAGATCGGTGTCCTGTCCGGGCCCGACTGCCAACCGATTGTGTTCATGGCTCCCGCATGGTCAGGCGCCACGGCAACCGGCGTCACGTGGATCGAACGGCTCAAGCGACTGGGGACACCGGTCGTCGCGGAGGTCGGTGAAATGCCTTATAGCGCGATGCTCGGACTGTTCGACCCGTACGTCATTGACGGCCGCCATTACGAGCTCCGCACGCGCACTGTGCGATCGCTCGGCGACGATGTCATCCAGACGCTGCTGCGCGCCGGTGAGTCGCGAACCTCTGCACTCAGCGGCATCGCCATTCACCACTTCCACGGCGCTGCGACACGAGTCCCGCTCGGCGACACCGCGTTCGGCATACGCTCGGATCACTTCGTCGTCGAGATCGTGGCGGCGTGGGACCCCTCCGACAACGAGTCCCGTCACCGCGGCTGGGCCGACACGGTCTATTCCGAACTCGGCCCATACAGCCTTGACGGCGGCTACCCAAACCTCATCGGACCCGGACAGGCTGCCCAAGCCGACTCCGCGTACGGACCCAACGCGGGCCGCCTGTTGGCGGTCAAACGCCGCTACGACCCGGGAAACGTGTTCTCTGCGACGCCGCTGCCGTCATCGGCCTAGCCGGGACACCGTGCGTGTCAGGCGACTTCGGCTGCAAGCTTGCCCACGATGTCACGCAAGTTCGCGGCCACCTCGGCGTTCTCCCGCGGATGCTTGCCGTCGAAGGACTTGGCCGGCACCGAGAGCTTGAGGTCCTCGACGACCCGCGGCCCGGCGATGCCGAACGACTTGCGCGACTCGTCGTGCGCCCACACGCCGCCGTACTGGCCAGCCGCCGCACCGACGACCGCCAGCGGCTTGTCCTTCAGCGCGCCGTTGCCGAACGGCCGCGACAGCCAGTCGATCGCGTTTTTCAGCACGCCGGGGATGCTGCCGTTGTACTCCGGGGTCACGACCAGGGCCGCGTCGGCCTCGGCGGCCGCGGCCCGCAGCGCGACGACGGGCTCGGCGACGTCGTCGTTGTCGATGTCTTCGTTGTAGAAGGGCAGCTCACCCAAGCGGTCGAACAGCTGCAGGCTCACCCCCTCCGGCGGCGCCTCGACCGCGAGCTCGCCCAGCTGTCGGTTGATCGACGCGGCGCGCAAACTTCCCAGCAGCACCAGCACCTTGATGTCGGACATCTTCATGTTTCCCTTCGCCATTGTTAAGTCTTTGCACGAGCTAACCGGACCGCAGTCCGAATTATTCCGTCTGAACTAAACTGCAGCCATGACCGCAACTCCCCCTCTGCGCGAGTTGCCGGTCACGGATCAAGCGCCTCAGGAGCGGGGCGACGCTGCCCGTAACCGCACGTTACTGATAGACGCTGCGCGGCGCCTCATAGCCGAACGCGGCGCCGACGCGGTAACGACCGACGACATCGCCGCGGCCGCCGGGGTGGGCAAGGGCACGCTGTTCCGGCGCTTCGGCAGCCGGGCCGGCCTGATGATCGTGCTGCTCGACGAGGACGAGAAGGGCGAACAGCAGGCGATGATGTTCGGCCCGCCCCCGCTAGGTCCTGGCGCCCCTGCGCTCGAGCGACTGGTCGCCTACGGGCGCGACCGGCTGAGCTTCGTTCACACCCACCATGCGCTGTTGTCCGACGCGAATCGCGACCCGCAGATGCGGTTCAACGACCCAATGATGCTGCACCACCACCACATTCGCGTCTTGCTGGAAGACGCGGGGACCACTGGTGACCTCGATGCTCAGGCCTTCGCGCTGCACTCGCTGCTAGACGCCGACTACGTTCAGTTCCAGCTGACCGTGCGCGGCCAGACGCTCGAGCAGCTCGGCGATGCGTGGGAAAGCGTGGCGCGCAAGCTCTGCGGCACATGACGCCAAGGTGGGTCCTGCATGTCGACCTCGACCAGTTCCAGGCCGCGGTGGAAGTGCGCCGACGGCCCGAACTTGCCGGCCTGCCAATCATTGTCGGCGGCAACGGCGACCCCAACGAGCCGCGCAAGGTGGTCACGTGCGCGTCCTACCCTGCGCGAAAATTCGGCGTACACGCGGGCATGCCGCTACGCTCCGCGGCCCGCAAGTGCCCGGATGCGACGTTCCTACCGCTGGACACGGCCGCCTACGACGAAGCGTCTGAAGAGGTGATGAATTTGCTGCGCGACCTCGGCCATCCAGTCGAGGTGTGGGGCTGGGACGAGGCGTACATCGGCGCCGGCGCCGACAACCCCGTACAGCTGGCCGAGCAGATCCGCGAGGTGATCGGTCAGACAGAGTTGTCGTGTTCGGTGGGCATCAGCGACAACAAACAGCGCGCCAAGGTGGCGACCGGGTTCGGCAAGCCGGCCGGTATCTATCAACTCACCGATGAGAACTGGATGGCGGTGATGGGCGATCTCGAGGTCGACGCGTTGTGGGGCGTCGGACCGAAAACCGCCAAAAAGCTTGCCGGCATGGGCATTACCACCGTTGCCGACCTCGCAGCCACCGATGCCACGCTGCTCACATCGACATTCGGCCCGACGACCGGGCTGTGGCTCCTGCTGCTGGCCAAGGGTGGAGGCGACACCAACGTCAGCGCAGAGCCGTGGGTGGCGCGATCCCGCAGCCATGTCATCACCTTCGCGAAGGACCTGACCGATCGCACCGAGATCAACTCCGCTGTAATCGAACTCGCGCGGCAGACGCTCACCGAGATCGTGGCTCAGGGGCGCGTTGTCACCCGGGTGGCGGTCACCGTGCGCACCAGCACGTTCTACACCCGGACCAAAATTCGCAAGCTCGCCGCGCCGAGCACAGACGCAGATGTGATCAACGAAACCGCATTGGACCTTCTCGGCCTCTTCGAACTCGACCGGCCGATCCGCCTACTCGGTGTTCGCTTGGAGCTCAAGCCTCCCGAAGGCGGATACTGAGCCACCCATGCTGAACACCATCGCCATCCGCGGTTACCGCTCGCTGCGCGAAGTCGTGCTGCCGCTCGCCGGGCTCACCGTCGTCACCGGCGCCAACGGCACCGGCAAGTCGTCGCTGTACCGGGCATTGCGCCTGCTCGCCGACTGCGGACGCGGCGAGGTGATCGGTTCGCTCGCTCGCGAGGGTGGACTGGAGTCTGTGCTTTGGGCCGGCCCGGAGCAACTCGGTGGCGCGCGCAGGACCGGAAAGGTCGAGGGCACCATCCGAACCGGACCGGTCTCACTCGAACTCGGCTTCGCCTCAGATGATTTCGGCTACCTGGTCGATCTCGGACTGCCGCAGATGGCGGGGCACAATTCGTTGTTCGCGCTCGACCCGGAGATCAAGCGCGAGGCGGTATTCGTGGGCCGGGTGATGCGGACCGGCTCGACGTTGGTGCGCCGCACCCGCGACTACGCGGAAGCCAGCGCGGAATCCGGGCGGGGCTTCGACGAGATGACGAGGTCGTTGCCGCCCTATCGCAGTGTGCTCGCCGAATACGCCCACCCAGGCGCGCATCCGGAACTCGCCGCCGTCCGCCATCGGCTGCGTAGCTGGCGGTTCTACGACGGCTTCCGGGTGGACGCGGCCGCACCGTCGCGGCTCCCCCACGTCGGCACCCGCACGCCGGTACTCTCCGACGACGGCGGGGATCTGGCGGCCGCCGTGCAGACGATCATCGAGGCCGGATTCGACGACCTTCAGCGTGCCGTCGCCGACGCCTTCGACGGTGCGACCGTGTCGGTGGCCGTCCGCGACGGGCTCTTCGATCTCCAGCTGCGGCAGCACGGCATGTTGCGACCTCTGCGCGCCGCCGAACTCTCCGACGGCACACTCCGATTCCTGCTTTGGGCCGCCGCCCTGCTGAGCCCGCAGCCCCCTTCTCTGATGGTGCTCAACGAGCCGGAGACCTCACTGCACCCAGACCTGGTGCGGCCGTTGGCGTCTCTGATCCGGGCGGCGGCGAGTCAGACGCAGGTCGTCGTCGTCACCCACTCGAAGGCGATGCTGGAGTTTCTGGACACCGTGTCAGTCACCGACGCCGAGGACGGCGTCGCGGTCGAGATCGAGTTGCACAAAAAGCTCGGTGAGACGCGGGTAAAGGGGTTGGGCATGCTGACGATGCCGCCCTGGGATTGGGGAAAACGGTAGGCAACGCTCGACAGTTCGCACGTCGGTCAAATTCCGTTCACCAAAATCCCGTTCAATTCGCTCGGCCAATTCCGTCGAGCGAGGAGTCCCTATGGCGGTCAAGACCTGGTATCGAGCCAGCGGCGTCGTGGGGGCCGCAGCTGTCCTCGTGCTCGTGGGATGCGGCAGTGATCAGAAGAAGGAGTCCAGCGGCGACACCCTCAGCCGCGCCGCGAGCGGCGACCTGGCCACCAACGGCGCGCCCGCCGGGAGAACGGCGATCAGACTCAGATCATCCGGGATGCCATCAACGGCTCTGGTGCCCGCAACGTGATCATGCTTCTTGGTGATGGCATGGGCGATTCCGAGATCACCGTCGCCCGCAACTATGAGAAAGGCGCGGGCGGCAGCTTCGCCGGACTCGACGCGTTCCCGATGACCGGGCAGTACACGACCTTCGCCCTGAACAAGGACGGCAAGCCGAAGACCTACAACGGCGCGCTGGGTATCGACATCAGGGGCACAGCGCAGAAGACGATCCTCGAGCTCGCGAAGGACCAGGGCTTCGCCACCGGCGACATCACCACGTCGGAGATCCAGGACGCGACGCCTGCCGCGTTGTTCTCGCATATCAGTGAGCGGGACTGCTACGGGCCCGAAGAGCCTCGTGATCGCGACCGCGGACCATGGTCACAGCAGCCAGATTGTCGAAAACGTCAGTGAGGACGATCTGCGCAGCGCTGCCGAGGAGGCCAAACTGCCGATCGAGCGGGTGCGCGATCTGATGTACCCGGGCCTGACGCTCAAGCTGACCACTGCCGACAGCGCCGAGATGACGGTCAGCTACGGCACATCGTCAGACGTCGCCGCGGAGGATGAGACCCACACGGGCACGCAGGTGCGCATCGCCGCATTCGGTCCGCGCGCGGCCAATGTCGTCGGCCTCACCGATCAGACGGATCTGTTCTTCAAAATGACCGACGCGCTGGGCATCAAGCGCTAGCCACGTCGCGCAGGCCGCAGCGCGCGGGTGAAGAACACGTTGACCCGTTGCATCGCAATGCTGTACGGCCACCATGCCGTCCGCTTGAACAGGTACAGCACACGGATGTCGGGTGAGGTGTAGATCAGAAAACGGTTCTTCCGCACACCGTCGAAAATCCTGTCGGCGACGTGTTCGGGCGACACCGCGTGGCCGCTGAAACGGTTGGTCCACTTCTGCACGCGCGGGTCGTCGCGGTCCACCCCTGCGATCTGAACCGATTGCACCAGGGGGGTTTTCACCGCGCCCGGCACCACCACAGAAACACCGATGCGGTGACGGGCCAGGTCGAATCGCAATACTTCAGAAAGGCCACGGAGTCCGTACTTACTCGCGCTGTAGGCGGCATGCCATGGCAACGCGACGAGTCCCGCGGCCGACGACACGTTGACCAGGTGACCGCCGCGGCCCGCCGCCACCATCGGCGGCAGGAATGTCTCGATGACGTGAATCGGGCCCATCAAGTTGATGTCGATCATCGACTTCCAATGCTGATGCGTGAGTTGGTCGATGGTGCCCCACGCCGACACCCCCGCGATGTTCATCACCACATCCATCGCCGGGTGGCTGGTGTGGATGTCCGCCGCGAAGGCGGCAACCTCGTCGTAGTCGGAGATGTCCAGTGCGCGGTATTCGGGCACCTTCGCGCCCAGCGCCCGTGCGTCGAGGACGGTCTTCTCCAGGCCCTCGGCGTCGCGGTCAGTAAGGTACAGCTCGGCGCCGTCTGCGGCCAGCTTCAGCGCGGTCGCGCGGCCGATCCCGCTGGCGGCCCCGGTGATGAAACAGCGCTTGCCCGAAAAGCCGCTACCCCCCATGACGCCAGCCATGGCGGTGAGACTACCGGTCAGGCCAGAACGCGCTCAGCCACAGCCGCTCGACGATGTCGATGGCGCG
>Ga0070716_100001201_pt1 | contig 11402 bp, 9 predicted proteins | sample LARL112metaG_FD_71395 | JGI IMG/M metagenome (GOLD analysis project Ga0070716, IMG submission 71395) | Corn, switchgrass and miscanthus rhizosphere microbial communities from Kellogg Biological Station, Michigan, USA - LAR L11-2 metaG | ecosystem: Host-associated > Plants > Roots > Rhizosphere ... | reverse complement strand
CTGTGCCGGGTGGAATGATGCATCTCGGCATTCCTGAATATCGGTTGCCGCGTGACGTGTTGCAGGCCCAGATTCGCGAAATTCTCGACCTAGGCCCTGAACTACGCCTGAACATGCGGCTGGGGCGTGATTTTTCACTGGAAGACCTTCGCAGCCAGGGTTACAAAGCCATACTCCTCGCGTTTGGCCTGCACCGCAGCCGCGATCTCAATCTTCCGGGTCATGAACTGGATGGGGTCGTGAAAGGCATCGATTTTCTCCTGAACGTCAATCTCGGTTACCGCTTCTCCATCGGCAAACAAGTTGTAGTCATTGGCGGAGGCAACGTAGCGATCGACGTGGCGCGTTCGGCTATGCGTGAACAGCAGAAGCTCACGGCAGGCGCTGAAACCAGCGGGGAACTTCCAGACCAACTGACTTCCAGCGAGATGGACGTCGCCATGAAAGAGTTCATGGACGTTTCCCGTCAGGCGCTGCGCATGGGCGCTCGTGAAGTGCACCTCGTGTGTCTCGAATCGCGCCAAGAAATGCCCGCTTCGGAGGAAGAGATTGAAGAGGGCTTGGTCGAGGGGATCAGGATTCATCCCTCACTCGGCCCGACGCAGTTTGTCGGTCAGAATGGTAAGGTCACTGGTCTAGAAGTGATCCGCTGCACGTCCGTATTCGACGCGCAGCGGCGGTTCAGCCCCACATTCGCCTCCGGCACGGAGACAATCATTCCATGCGACACAATCATCCTGGCCATCGGCCAAGCTTCCGATCTGTCTTTCCTCAGGCCCAGTGATGGCCTTGAAACCACCCGTCAAGGCACACTGAAGATCGACCCCGCAACGCTTATGACTACGGCACCGGGAATTTTTGCGGCCGGGGACGTCGCCTTTGGTCCGCGCCTGATCATCAACGCCGTTGCAGATGGGAAAAAAGCCGCTGAAGAAATCGACAAATTTATTCAGGGATCCGCGTGGAAGCCTAAGTCACAGTATGTACAAATCACTATTCTCGATCATCACAAAATGGCCGAGGCGTATGACGAATATTCACGCTTGGCCGTACCCGTAATCCCTCTGGAGCGGCGCACCGGCATCGCCGAGGTCGAAAGCGGTTTTACAGAAGAGCAGGCCAGACGAGAGGCGTCGCGTTGTCTTCAGTGCTGGATCAACACCATCTTTGAAGGGACCGAGGTGAATGGCAGTGAGTGCATCCTCTGTGGCGGCTGTGTTGACGTCTGCCCGGAAAACTGCCTGCAGCTTGTCCCGCTCAGCCAATTCGAATTTTCCGATGACACCACACAACTGTTGTCCGCCACATCCGACTCTCGGGTTCACGAACTTCTTCACCTCTCGCCCGAAGAACTTTCCACTGCTAAAGGCTCGGTAATGGTTAAAGACGAAACCATTTGCATTCGCTGTGGCCTTTGCGCGGAGCGCTGCCCGGTTCACACCATCACAATGGAAGCTTTTGAGGTTTTCAATCGCGACCCGAATCTAGTCCAAATTGAGGAGATGGTTCTTCACCCATGAGCGACACTGAGCATTCATCGGTCACGGAAGCACTCCGCCCAGGCCAAGCGGGGAATGGGGTCACCAGGCGCGATTTCTTGAACGAAATGACGCTAGGCGCCCTCGGCGTCGCCGGTCTAGGCTCCGTTGCCGTGACCTATCAATTTTTTTCCCCCAACGTCTTGTTTGAGCCCCCGACGACTTTCCGTGCCGGCAGTCCCGAGCTATATCCCGTCCATTCGGTAACGTTTCTTCAGGACCAGCAGGTTTACATCGTGCGTATGCCGGAAGGCTTTTATGCGGTCTCCGCTGTCTGCACCCATCTTGGCTGCGTTACACAATGGAAGCCGGACGCCGAAATGATTGCGTGCCCGTGCCACGGCAGCAAGTTCAAATCGGATGGCACAAAAATCGAAGGCCCCGCCCCGCGACCTCTTCCACACTTCGGTATCTCGCTGACTGCGGACGGCGAGCTGCTCGTTGACAAGTTGCAAAACATTAAGTCGCAGCAGGTTCTGAAAGTCTAAGGGATACAATGGCCACGGCTCTTCACTCCGCACTGCAACGCCTTCGCGAAACGAGAGTGTGGAAGTCCATTTTCCGGCGAGGGCCCGCGAACACCAACCGCACACGCAGCCTCGCTGTCTTCGGCAATCTCTTCCTCCACTGGCTGCCAGTCAAAGTTCGAGAGAAGTCCCTACGCGTCCGCGCCTCGTACTATCTGGGCTCGATCTCGTTCATCCTTTTCATCGTTCTTTTTGTCACGGGTATCTTGCTGATGTTCTATTACCACCCGGCGACGCCCCATGCCTACCGGGACATGAAAGATCTTCAATTCGTCGTTGCCAACGGAGTCTTCCTGCGAAATCTTCACCGGCTCGCAGCGCATTTAATGGTCTTCGCCGTATTCTGGCACATGTTTCACGTGTTCTACCGCGGGGGCTACAAACCGCCGCACCAATTCAACTGGGTGGTCGGTGTCGTGCTCCTGCTTGTCACGCTGTTCCTCAGCTACACGGGCTATCTTTTGCCGTGGGACCAACTCGCCTTTTGGGCGGTGACCGTTGGCACTAACATCATTTCCGCGATGCCCGTGATCGGCGAGAAAATTCGGTTCCTGCTGCTTGGTGGGAACATCGTAGGGGAAAACGCATTGCTGCGTTTCTACGTGCTTCACGTCGTGATTCTCCCACTCGTCGCCTTCTTACTCATCGGGGTTCATTTCTGGCGCGTGCAAAAGGACGGTGGTCTGACTGTAAAGCCCAAGGACGGTGATGGAAAAGAATAAAATCGAGACCGGCTTTAGCTCGGACGCGAAGAAAGAGCCACGCCGCGTCGTTTTTGTCACGAAGAAGACCTCTGCGAAGGTTGTAGGCGATCCCGGCCCGCAGTTGATGACTTACCCGCATCTCTTGATCCGCGAGGCCATCGCATTTCAGGTGCTTGTGATTGCCATGGTGCTCATTGCGCTTCTCTGGAATGCCCCGCTCGAGCAACTGGCAAATCCGCTGATTACCCCGAATCCTGCCAAGGCCCCGTGGTATTTTCTCGGCCTGCAGGAACTACTGCACTTTTTCCCGCCATTCGTGGCAGGAATATTAATTCCGACATTAGTGGTGATCGCGCTGGTGGTCATTCCTTATTTCAACGTGAATATCGAAGGCGAGGCGATCTGGGCCCGGCGGCCATCGCAAAACCTGAGGACTGTTCTCATCGTTGTGATCCTCCTTCTGGCGTTTCTTGCTGTTTTCCACGCTTGGACGATTTTTGCGCCCACGGCACTCGTTGCGGCTCTCTTGCTTTTTTCTTATACCGTCAAGCAGGGACAACGGGGCTGGCTGAATGAGCTCGCCACGAAGCCGCTTTCCTGGTGGGTTATGACCTGGTTTATCGCTGTCGCTATCTGTTTGACCGTCGTGGGGACGTTTTTCAGGGGACCAGGTTGGTCTTGGGTCTGGCCGTGGAGAACTCATGCCGGCTGAAGAGATGGGCAAGCTAACGGACCGCTCGCGCCTGATCTTTGCGGTTTCGAGTGTCGTTCTCTTGGCCGTCCTTGCGATTTCACCATTCAAAGATTTTCGTCGCGAATGGAAGCAGTACAAGCGCTCCTACCAGCGATTTGCTCAGAACCGTCCCGACACCAAGAAATTGCTGGCCGATTATCGTCCAGACATCGATCAGATCTGGCTACCCGGGATGAACGTTGTCGACCGATGCACGACTTGCCACCAGGGAATCACACAGGCGAGCCTTGGGGATAAAACGGTGCCTGAGCCTTTCCGCGCCCACCCGCCCATTCCGCACAAGGTTCGCGATTGGGGCTGCACCGTCTGTCATCGAGGCCAGGGTCCCGCCACGGAAGTCGCTGAAGCCCACGAATCGACCCTCGCCTGGGAACAGCCGATCTTACCGACTCGCTTCATTCAATCATCTTGTGGCACTTGTCACTACGCCAACCTACCCCAGACGCCTCAGTTGACACGCGGCCGCGGGCTTCTAGCCGAATTGAATTGCCAAGGCTGCCACCGCTTGCCGGGAATCGAACGTCCCGCAATGCTCGGTCCCGACCTCACGAACATCGGCACGAAAGTCAGCCGTGAATGGATTTACAAGTGGTTGAAGGAACCGCGCACGATCGTAGACAAAGACGGCAACGTCGCAGTGAATGGTTATGAGACGGAAGAAGAGCCGCGGATGCCGAAATTCCGCCTGACCGAGGCCGAACTTCGGGGGCTTTCCGCATACCTCAGCGTTCAAAAAACCAAATCCTTAGTGCCCTATAGGATCGATGCCCGCGTCATTGCTGCTTGGAGCAAAAATCCGGAACTGGTCTCGCAGGGTGAATTGCGTTTCCGGCAAATGTTCTGCTCGACCTGCCACTCCTTAGCAGTTACTCGCGCGGGTGAAACAAAGCTGATCGGCGGCGACAGCGGTCCGGAACTAACCAAAGTCGGCAGCAAGGTCAATCCCGAGTGGCTGATTGCCTGGTTGCGGGACCCCGAGGGTTATTTGCCACATACGCGAATGCCGCGTTACGGCTGGTCCGATGAGGACCTTTATAAGGTGACCCAGTACATCGCGACCAAGCTAACCGATTCTGACCTGCTCACCAACGTTCCACAAATGGGCCCTCCAACGGAACAGGAGATCCAGCTAGGACGTCGCCTCTTTCTGGACAAGGGGTGTGGGAGTTGCCATTCGATTGAAGGCCTGAATCCGCAGCGAGATTTCGGGCCGGACTTGAGTGCACTCGGCGGAAAGAATGCCTCCGAATTGGACTTCGGAGTGGCTCAGATTCCCCGCAATCTTGTTTCCTACATTCAAGCGAAGTTGCAAGATCCCACGTCGGTGAATCCTGCGGCACGCATGCCGCAGTACAACTGGAATCCATCGGATTTAGACGCGATCACAACTGCGCTTCTTAGCATGAAGGGTGCGCCGGCGACGAGCGCATTGCATAACCTGGTCGTGCCGCGCAAAGAGGTTGCTTTCCATCCCACAGGTTCGTTCGGCGAAGTCTACGATCGCTATAAATGCTATACCTGCCACAAGTTCAACGGTTACGGCGGAGACCTCGCGCCCGATCTCAGCTTCGAAGGCAGCCGCGCGCAGCGACAGTGGATCGTAGACTTTTTGAAGAATCCGCAGACGCTGCGCCCAACGCTCATTTTGCGCATGCCGCAATTCAACATGAGTGACAAAGAGGCGGCTACGCTTGCCGACTACATGACTATGGTCTTACAACATCCCGCAGCGAATCCCGCGGCAGTCGACGCCAAGCAGTTCACGCCCGCCATGGTGGCCCTCGGTAAACAACTTTACGAAGTAAAATATCAATGCCAGTCATGCCACACCATTGGCGGCACCGGCGGCTACGTTGGGCCCAACCTGAACAACGCAGGCGGCTGGCTGACGCCCGCCTGGATCGAGGCTTGGCTGAGAAATCCCCAGGCGCTCATTCCGGGCACGATCGAGCCGCAGCGAAATTTCACCGAAGATGAAGTCAAGGCCTTGACCGCTTATCTCATGACACTGCGCCAGGGGATCAAGCCGCAAAAAATTGCGAGCATGTCCGGATCGCGCGCTCTGTCGCAGGGGTCCGGAAGATGAAACTGCACGATTGGACTCGGATTCTCCTGCTGATGGCTCTCGTCGGCGTGGCCGGGTGCCGCCATCCTGCGGAATCCGTCAAGACCGATCCGCTACTCAACGCCTACGATACAGAAGTCGACTGGACTGATCCGCAGCATGTTATCCCTTTGAACTATCAGCAAGCGCAGGGGAAGCGCATTTTTTACCAACAATGCGTTTGGTGCCACGCGGACGCGACGCCTGCAGGCCCTTCGAACCGCTCGAACCTGACGCCTGTTCCACCGTTGCTAAATGACGGCGCAGTGCTAAATGCGGAGAGCGAGGAGAACATGCGCAACATTGTTACGCTTGGCGGTGCCGCCTTGGGAAAATCGGCAATGATGCCGGCCTATGGACGTATGCTTTCGGCAGAGGAAATCCGATCCTTGATCGCGTTTACCCGGGCCATCGCTCAGCCACCCTTTCAGCCATCGGCGCGAGCTGGGCTACAGTAGTTTGACAATTAGGAGATACTTTCGTGCGAACCAGGAAGCTCAGATTCTCAAGCGTCCGCCAACGTGCAATTCCTCTAGTAGTCGGACTGGCGCTTAGTTTTTGTCCATGGCCCTCGTCCGCGCAGGTCAGCCCGTCCGAAATCTTGAATCCCGATCTCAAAGCCCTTGAAGAGTCTCATTTCCAGCAGTTGAAGGCTCTCAATCAATCGATCGCCAAAGCCAAGTTTCCTTTCCCTTTCTATCTCAGCCGCTTCGTTGGCCTAGATCCCGCGCAACAGGCGGAGGCCGATTCGCGCGGCTTGGAATTTGTCCGCTTTGAAGATCGCGTGATTCTGAAAGTGACTGGAAATTACAACGCGGCCTATGACACTGCACGTCTCACGCAGAACGAGCGCGCCGCCAGTACGTTTCGCACAGTAGTTCTTCCTATTCTGGAACAACTTACGGCCGTTCTGCCGAAAGACTTGGCGTGCGATGGCATCGGTTTCGAAATTTCTCATCACGCCCGCACTCGGGAGCGCAGCTACGACTACGAAGGGAAAGAAATCCTGGTCGTGGTAGTCGCCCGCGATGACGCTTGGGCGCTGGCACGCACCTCCACGGATTCAGCGCGACAGGAAATTCTGAATCGCTCAAAAGTGTACGTTAGCGGAACCGACTTTGGCCTTTCGCTAACGGAGCGCGATCCTCTCAATGTTCAAGCACTGCCTCGCTCCGTTCCTGCCAAGCCGGATGCAACTTCCACCGCGCGTTCGGCCTTGGTAGCCGACTCTCCCTTGCTCAAATCAAATCGTTCGCTGTCATCCATCTCGCCGGTAGAGCCGGCCCGCACAGCGGACCCCGCTTCCTCAAGCGCTAATCCGGTTCTGGCTTCGCCCAAGGCTGTTGATCCACCCTCAAGTCCTCCGCCGGCGCCTGCTGACGCCGAGCGTCTGAACGAAAAGCATCAAGCGCAGTTAGTCGCCCTGGCAAAGGAGGGCGTAACGAATTTTCATTTTGTCGATTACGCACCGCCAACTTTCGTGGTCTTCCGCGATCAGATTACGCTCCAGATGACACTGCGAAATTCCATCCAGTTCGGCCCGGTGAAAGGCTCCATCTACAAGCGGGCGGCGCAGAGCTTCGACTTGTTTCTCGCGCCTCAGCTCAAAGATCTGTCAGAAAAGGTCCCGGCGGAAATGGAATTCCAGCTCTTTGACTTTTCCGTCCTAAACAAGCTTTCCCCAGGCGCGAAAAGAACCTCCGAAGCGATTGAATTCATTTGTCCGCGAACCGCTCTCAAACAATTCGTGAACGCCGATATCACGAACCAGCAACTCCTCGATCAGAGTGTGGTCTTGGTGAACGGCGTGCGCATCGCCTTAAACTTGCAACTCGTTGAGTAGCAGCACTTAGGTCCAGGCAAGGAATTACGGGAGCGAAGGAGCTCGAAATAAACTACACCCCCGCTGTATGAACGAGGTGATCTTTCCTGTTTCCTGCTGTTCCTTCTCGTTCCGTCCTTGCCCTAACATTCCGTGTCTTGACCCGACGGCATTTTGAGATTGTCCGAAAGCCTGTAAGATCCAGAGGTGCGTTTGAAGCGCAGCGACGGATCAGATGACGCTTACAGGCTTGGCCATGACCAATGACACCGGAGCAGTCCTCAAGAAAACTCCTCTCTTCGCGAACCTGACGACGGGCGAGCTGCAAGCTCTAGCCGCGCGAACGTCTCGCAAGCGATTCCAGCAAGGTGAGCACTTGTTCGCCGAAGGTGATCCCTGCACGGGCTTGTTCCTGGTGGCCTCTGGAAAAATCCGTATTTTCAAGCTCTCAGCGACTGGACGCGAGCAGGTGCTTGCGGTCGAGGGTCCGGGCAGTTCGTTTGCGGAACTCCCCGTGTTTGACGGAGGCAATTACCCTGCGGCCGCGTCGGCCCTGGAAGACACGGAGGTTCTGTTCATTTCGTGCAAGGATTTTCAGAACTTCTGCCGCGAGCATCCGGACGTGGGGCTCAAGGTGATCGCCGTGGTTGGGTCGCGGCTGCGCCGCCTAGTTGGCATCATTGAGGAGCTTTCGTTCACAACAGTCCGGCAGCGGTTGATCGCGCTGATCCTGCGGTTGACGCAAAGCGACGGAACACCCTCCAAAGAGGGTATTCGCGTGGAGCTGACAAAAAGTCATCAGGATCTGGCCGCGGAACTGGGTACGGTCCGCGAACTGGTGTCCCGGAACCTCAGCCGGCTGCAAGCCGAGGGATTCTTGGATGTGGAAGGTCGCAAGATCGTGGTCAAAGACCTGCCTGGATTGAAACGCGAACAGACTTCCGCAGAATAGAGCCCAACGCGAAATCTTTGAACCTTCCGACCCAGTAGTGACTTTGGTCACTGCTCCCTCCTCGCTACCCATCCAGAATGGGTTTGTGAGGGAGGCCAGTCATGAACTTCAGCACTGAAACCAGGGTGAACGAAATTGCCCTTTCGAATCCAGGGGCGCGGCGCGTTCTCGAGGACGCAGGTGTGGACTACTGCTGCGGCGGAGGCAAATCGCTGCAGGACGCTTGCCTACACGCCGGAGTGACGACCGATGAAATTCTGAAGCGGTTGCGGCAAAACAGCGAGCTGGCAGGGCCGGAAGACACAGAATGGACGAGCGCGTCCCTTGCGGATTTGACCCGGCACATTCGAGAGCGGCATCACCAATACGTTCGCGACTCCATCCCTCGCGTCCGTGCACTGCTGGCGAAGATCAGGGAAAAGCACGGCCTGAAGCACTGCGAAATCGAAGAGATCGAAAAACTCTTTGGGGACGTTGCTCGCGAGATGACCGCGCACATGCAGAAGGAAGAACAGATTCTTTTCCCGTATATCGATGTTCTGGAGCGATCCGCGAGAGGGAATGGCTCCGTGGAGCCGCCGTTCTTCCAAACGGTGCGGAATCCGATACACGCCATGATGCAAGAGCACGACTCCGCAGGTGAATTGGTGCGTAAAATTCGCAAGGCGAGCAACGACTATAAGGCTCCCGCCGATGCCTGCACCAGCTATCAGGCGACCTACCAGGAACTTCGTCAGTTTGAAGAGGACTTGCATCTGCACGTGCACCTCGAAAACAACATCCTCTTTCCTCGTGCGGTGGAACTGGAGGCCGCGGTCGTATAGCGCGGGCGCGAAGCATGGCTACCTCACTTACACACCCCAGGGCTTCACCCATGACGGCGGAGCGTCCTTCGCTCTCTGCGGCGCAAGTACTTGAATCTACGCGTGTGCGGGAAGCAGCGCTGTCAAGGCTGCTGATGGCATTTGTGACCACGGGATTGATCTTCATGGTGTTCCCGGGAACGTTTCTTGGCGTCTGGAACCTGCTACAGATCAGCGGACGCGAAAGTGTCGCCTCGATTTCTCCGGCTTGGCTACAAGCACACGGTCACGCGCAAGTCTTTGGGTGGGTGGGAAGCTTCATTCTGGGAATCGGCTTCTATTCCATTCCGAAGATGCGCGGGGGCGTGAAGTCCTCGTTCCTGACGGCCTGGGCTTGCTGGGCGATGTGGACGACCGGCGCGGCGATACGATGGGCTGCCAACGTGTACCTGTGGGAGTGGAGAGTCTTGTTGCCGATCTCCGCGGTCCTCGAACTGGCAGCGTTTCTCATTTTCTTCCGCAGCGTTTCGCAGCACCGGTCGAATGATTCCGGCAAGAAGAAACTCGATCCGTGGATTTGGGTGGTGGTGAGCGCAAGTCTTGGATTGCTTTCGGTTCTGGTCACCAACGCTGTGGGTTGTTTCTATGTTGCCTTGCGCTCAGCCACGCCCGCGTTTCCGCATGTATTCGACCAGCGGTACCTCGCATTGATGGCCTGGGGATTCCTGGTGCCCTTCGTCTGGGGCTTCAGCGCGAAGTGGATGACCGTGTTCCTCGGGCTGCGGCCACTGCGATCGAACTGGCTGCTCGCGGCGGTAGTCGTAAATCTGACCGGGCTGTGCCTAACTCTGGCGGGAGCAAGCGCAATCGGGACGGTTCTATTTGTTCTCGGACCGGGGATTGCAATCGTGGCGCTGCGCATGTTCGAACCCTCCGAGCACGAAGCGAAAATTCGTGGCGTGCATTCCAGTTTTCCTTTCTTCGCGCGCATGGCCTACGGATGGCTGTTGATCGCGGCGGCCCTCGGTGTGGCCGCCACACATTGGGATACGTCGGGCGGAATATGGGGCGCATCGCGTCACGCGCTTACCGTCGGTTTCATTTCGGTGATGATCCTGAGTGTCGGGCAGCGCATCCTGCCTGCGTTTGCCGGGATGAGGATGCTCTGGAGCACGAAACTCATGTTCGTGGGATTGGCGTTGGTCACGTTGGGTTGCACGCTGCGTGTCTCGTGCGAAGTCCTCGCGTACCAAGGGTATGCAACCTGGGCCTGGACGGTTTTGCCGATCTCCGCGCTGTGTGAGCTTGCCGGACTAACGGTTTACGCCATCAACATTCTCGGTACATTTATTCTAGAACCCAGCCACTCGCAGAAACAGCCGGTGATTGTAGGTGCGCCGGTAAGGATTTCTTAAAACGTACCATACATTAGGATGGTAACTTCTAGTGCGTTTCAGTTTGTCGGAACGGGAACGTAAGCGGTATGCTGGATCTCCCTTCCGACGAATGCTTTTGTGTACCCAGTACTTCCTTCCCGCTGGAGAACTGCGCGGAGCAGATTGATGGATCGTTCTTCGGATACGTCTCGACCAAAGCTGCAACTGACACTCGGAACCATCTCTTTCGCTATCTGCTTCGCCGCGTGGGGATTGGTCAGCGCCTTCGCACCGCGATTTCGTGAAACCTTCCACCTGACAGCCACGCAGACCGCTTTTCTTGTGGCGGTGCCGGTGCTTCTCGGCGCGTTGTTGCGAATTGTAACCGGAATGCTGGCGGATCGCTTTGGTGGACGGGCAATTTTCTCGCTTCTGCTGATCGTAGTAGCCGTGCCCGCGTATCTGGTGCCGATGGTGTCGAGTTACAAGCTGCTGCTATACGTTGCCTTTTTCCTTGGCATGGCAGGAAGTTCGTTCGCCGTTGGTGTGGGATTTGTGTCGCGCTGGTTTCCCCCGGAAAAACAAGGCAGCTCGCTGGGAATTTATGGGCTCGGCAATATCGGTCAGTCGGCGGCAGTTTTTCTGGGACCAGTCTTCGCCGTAGCGGTGGGGTGGCAGAACATTTTTCGTGGCATGGCGGTGCTGCTCGTTGTTTGGGGCGTCGCGTTCTACCTGCTGGCGCGCAACTCGCCCAAAACCGTCCGCCCTGCTGGCATCGGCGCGATGTTGCAGCTGCTCTCGCGAGAACGATTGTCCTGGGTG
>Ga0070716_100001195_pt1 | contig 11444 bp, 9 predicted proteins | sample LARL112metaG_FD_71395 | JGI IMG/M metagenome (GOLD analysis project Ga0070716, IMG submission 71395) | Corn, switchgrass and miscanthus rhizosphere microbial communities from Kellogg Biological Station, Michigan, USA - LAR L11-2 metaG | ecosystem: Host-associated > Plants > Roots > Rhizosphere ... | reverse complement strand
GCGGTGCCGGTGGTGGCGCTGGCCAGCGGGCTGGCCAGGTAGCCGATGGCCGCGGCCACCTCTGCGGCCGACACCAGCCGCCCCATCGGCTGGCGGGCGGCGAGGGCGGCCCGTTCCGCCTCCGGGTCGTGTGCCGCGTCCAGCAGCCGGGCCACCCACGGGGTGTCCGCCGTGCCCGGGTTGACGCAGCAGACCCGGATGTGCTCGGCGACGTGGTCCGCGGCCATGGCCAGGGTGAGCGAGTACACCGCGCCCTTGCTCGCCGAGTACAGGGCCCGCTGCGGCAGGCCCGCGAAGGCCGCGACCGAGCAGGTGTTCACGATGACCGCCTGGCCGCGCTGCTGGGCGGCGGCGCGCAGGTGCGGCAGCGCGGCCCGGCTGGTGCGCACGATGCCCAGCACGTTGACGTCCATGACCCGGTGCCACTCGTCGTCGGAATTGCCCTCGACCGTGCCGGCCGCACCGATGCCCGCGTTGTTGACCAGGATGTCCAGGCCGCCGAGCGCGCTGACCGCGGCGGCCACCGCGGCACGCACCGCCGCGTCGTCGGTGACGTCGGCGATAACCGGTTCCAGTCCCGCTGCCGCGGCCGGGCCGGTGTCCGGCGCCACCCGGTCCAGCACGGCGACCCGGGCGCCACGGTCGGCCAGATGGCGAGCCGTGGCCAGGCCGATGCCCGACGCACCGCCCGTGATCAGAGCCGCCATCCCGTCGAATTCGCTGGCCAGGGACGTCGTCATGGGCAGGGCCTCCGGGTCCGGGGTCGGGATCACCCGATCATCGCACCGGACGGCCGCACACATCCGGCCGGGGACCGGACGCCGCGACATCAGGGGTATAACCGGCTCCATCTCGCTTGTCCGCCCAGTAAGCGGCCCTGGGCTTCGCTATGCTGCCCAATTGACCGGACCTGACGGCAGCCCCCCCGCCCTGCAGTCGCGTGCGTGCCCGCCCGCGCGCGTACCGAAGCATGGTCCCAAGGCCCGAGGAGGTTGCTGGTGATCGGCAACGGATGGAGACGCGCGCCGCTGGCGCGCTGGCCCATTTATCCCCTTGCTGCCGCTGGGCTGGTGGCTAGCCAGGTGTTCCTGGTGGCGCCCGCAATGTCGGCGCAGCAGACCAATCCTGACGCGCGGATTGGCACCCGCGTCAGCGTGAACTGTGGTGGTGGCGTCTACGCCACCAACCGGCGGCTGCCCGCCGGGTTCAGCGCCCTGACCGCGACCCGAGCGCAGCTCATCGCTAACGACCTGCCGGTCAGGCCGGCCGGCCCGGTCCGGCTGGCCGCCTGGCGGAAGTTCGTCACCGGGGGCGTTAAGGCGATCCCGGCGCGCTGCGCCGACATCAGGGTGCTGGCCGGCAGTACCGTTGGCACCCCGGGCACCCCGCCGTCCACGGGCGGCAGCGAGCCAAGCATGATCATCGGGGACGTGAAGCCCGATATGATCATCGGGGACGCGGAGCCTAACATGATCATCGGTGATGCAAAGCCAAGCATGATCATCGGGGACGCGAAGCCAAGCATGATCATCGGTGATGCAAAGCCAAGCATGATCATCGGTGACTCCACGGCGGCCGGCGCGGCCGGATCGGCCGCCACGGCCACCCAGACCGCCGGCGCCGGCGTGTGCGGTACCTGGCGGGTCCCCGCCGCGGGCAAGCACGCCACCGCCGGGCCGAACGGGCTCGCCGCGGGCGGTCTGGCCCTTGGCCTGGGTACCTCCACGGCCCACCCGATGGTCCAGGCGGGCTCGGCGGCGCGCCGCGCGGCCTCCGGCCGGGTGAGTTACTACCTGTGGTGGCGGGTGGTCCCGCAGCAGGCCGGTCAGCGCCAGGTCAGCGTCCGCGTGCACGCGGGTGACAGCGTCTACGCGCACATCGGGATCAGCCACGGGGTGGCCACCGTGACCCTCAGGGATCTGTCCACCGGGGCGGGCGGCACCTACCTGCTGCACCTCGCCCAGCTCGGCCACGCCTAGGGCGTTCACGTTCACCGTCACATCCCGCCTGGTACCTGGGACCATGGCGGGATGGACGGTGTGATCGAACGGCTCAAGGTATGCCTCAACGGGAAGCGCAGCCAGGCTGACCACCCGGCCGTGCCGGTCACGCCGGCCGAGCTCGCCCGGGAGGCGGCCGCGGCCGTGGCGGCAGGCGCGGAAGCAGTGCACCTGCATGCCCGCGACGCCGGCGGCCGCGAGTCGGTGCAGGCCGCGGACGTCGGCGCCGCGGTAGCGGCGGTGCGTGCGGCCTGCCCGGCGACCCCGGTCGGCGTGTCCACCGGGCTATGGATCACCGGCGGTGACCCCGCGGCCCGCCATGCCGCGGTCGCCGGGTGGGCCGGGCTGGCCGGCCCCGCCCGGCCCGACTTCGCCTCGGTCAACGTCGGCGAGGACGGCTGGGTCGAGGTGACCGGGCTGCTGGCCGGGGCGGGGATCGCGGTGGAGGCCGGGATCTGGACGGTCGCCGACGTGGCCACCGCCGCGGCGGCCAGCCCTCTCCCGGGCCGGCTGCTGCGGGTCATGGTCGAGGTGATGGACGTCACCGCCGAGCAGGCCACCGAGACGGCGTGGCGCATCCTGGTCGCGCTGGACAGCTCCGCACTGCACGCCGTGCCCCGGCTGCTGCACGGTGAAGAGGCCGGATGCTGGCCGCTCATCGCGTACGCGGGCCGGCTCGGGCTGGCCACCCGGATCGGCCTGGAGGACACCCTGGACGGCCCGGACGGTGCGCCGGCCGGTGGCAACGCCGAGCTGGTGCGCCAGGCACTGGCCGTGCTGGCCGCCAATCAGCCCGGCGGCCGGATGTAACCGCCCAGCTGACGACTGCCAGCCAGCAGGCACCAGTCAGCCCGGCGGGCCGAGGTAGCCGAGGGCGAGCAGCCGGGGCCGGGCCGGCGCCGGGCAGCCCGGGCCGGGCCCTCAGTGCGCGGCCAGGATCATCTGCTGCAGCGTGCTGCCTGGGCTGACCAGGATGCCGTTGCTGACCACCTGCCCGTTGAGCTTGACCGTGGGCGTGCCGGTGATGCCGCTCTTGATGATCTGCTGGCTGACCTGGACCCCCTGTTTGGCGTACCGCTGGCTGGTCACGCACTGGGTGAACGCCGGGCTGGTCAGCCCGATCCGGCTGCCCATGGCCAGCAGCTGGCTGACCGGGAAACCGCCGACGGTCGTCTCCCGCGGCTGGTTGGCGTAGAGCAGGTTGTGGTACTGCTGCCACTTCGCGGCGGGCACGCAGCGGGCCGCCGACCAGGCCCGGACCGAGTTGGCCTGCTGCGGCTCTTCGCCCAGGAAGATAGTGAACGGGTGGTAGATGACCCGCACCTTGCCCTCGGCCGCGAGTTTCTGCACGGTGCCGCCGTTGGCCTGCTCGAACGCGTCACAGATCGGGCACTGGAAGTCCTCGTAGACGTTCAGCACCGGGCTGGTCACCCCGGGCTTGGCCACGGTCACGCTGTGGTCAGCGTTCAGCGTGGCCGGGGCGAACGGGCCGTTGTAGGCGGCGTTTCGCACGTGGGCGGTGGGGGAGCTCTTGCCCGGCTGGACCACGAAGATGACGACGACCGCCACCACGAGCACGGCCAGCGCGCCGCCCACGATGAGCAGCGCCCGGTTCCGCCGCCGCCGCCGGGCGGCCCGCTCCCGCTCCAGCCGGATGCGCTCCCGGGCCGTGGCCCGCCCCGCCTTGCTCATCGGCGGGCGGCCCGTCCGGCCCGGAACGGCCCGGTCATGCCCTGGCCGCCGCTTTCCCGCAGTCCGGGCACAGCCCGAACAGCTCGACCGTGTGATCCACCGCGATGAACCCGGCCTGCGCCGCCACCTGCTCGGCCCACCGTTCCACCGCCCGGCCCTCGACCTCGACGCTGGTCCCGCAGGACCGGCAGATGAGGTGATGGTGATGGGCGTTGCTCTCGCACCGGCGGTACAGCGTCTCCCCGTTCGCGTCGCGGATCGTGTCCACCTTGCCGTCCCCGCTGAGCACCTGGAGGTGCCGGTAGACGGTGGTCAGGCCGATGTGCTCGCCGCGCTGGCGCAGCTCGGCATGGATCTGCTGGGCACTGCAGAAGCCGGGCAGCCCGTCCAGGACCACGGACAGCGCCTCGGCCTGCCGGGTTCCGCGCACCCGGGTGCCACCCAGCGGGCGGTCAGCTGGCACCGGCGTCATCACACCCGCACATTAGCAGCCTGCAGGCCGTGCTCCTGGGCGCCGCTGGCGCCGCGGCCGCCACGGCCGCGGTGGTCGGCCGCGCCACTGCGCGACCGCCGGATCGCGGCCCAGCCGCGGCCGGCCGCGTAACAGGCTGCCCCTAGCGCGCCGACGAAAAACCCGACCGGCCAGTTCGTCTCGTAGGCCGCGGCGATCGACACCCACACCACGGCCAGCGCGATGAGCACCGAAGCCAGCATCGCGGGCACTGGCCGGTCGGTGACCGACCGGGCGGCCGCGGGTGGCCCGATCATCAGGCTGAAGATCAGCAGCGCCCCGACGACCGGCAGGGTCAGGCTGGTCGCCAGCGCGACCACGATCAGGAACAGCAGTTCCATCCGCTGCGCCCGCACGCCGCGGGCCTCAGCCAGCTCCGGCATCAGCGAGGAGATCAGCAGTGGCCGGTAGAACAGCAGGATCGCCCCGGTGCACAGCGCCGCGAGGATGGCCACCGGCGCTACTTCGGTCGCGCTGACCCCGAGCACCTCGCCGAACAGCAGCGAGTAGATCTCCGGCGCGTACTGCACGCTGAAGCTGAGGAACAGTGCGCCCAGGCCGAGCATCACCACCAGGGCCAGGGCGGTGGCCACGTCCCGGCGGCCGCGCCGGCTGAGCCAGCCGATGCCGAGCGCGCCGAGCAGCGCGGCGACGCCCACCCCGATCAGCGTGTTGATCCCGAGCAGGCTGGCCCCGGCCGCCCCGGCGAACGCGCCCTGCGGGACGGCGTCGGCCACGAATGCGGCCCCGCGCAGTACCACGAAGAAGCCGACCACCCCGGCGACGACCGCGACGATGCTCGCCACCGTCCACGTGCTGACCATGAACCCGGAGAACATGCTGTCACCCGCCGGCCAGACCGGGCCGCCCGGCCGGGACCCGCCGGGCCGTCCGCCGACCGACGGGGGAGGCCAGCAGGTAGAAGAGGAAGATCAGGGTGACCACAAAGAAGCTCACCGGCCAGCCATGCTGCTCCGGCGGCCAGTAGAAGCTGTCGTAGGCCAGCAGCACGCCCAGCCAGGTCGCGGCCAGCCCGATGACCGCCGCCCAGGTCATGGCCAGCCCGGGCCGGCTGGTCAGCCGCAGCCCGGTGGCGGCTGGCCCGACCAGCAGCGCGGTGCTCAGGATGGCGCCGATGGTCATGGCCGACAGTGACACCGCGACCGCGATCGCGACCAGGCACATGGCGCCGACCAGCCGCACCCTGATCCCGCGTACCGCGGCCAGGTCAGCGGCGACTGAGCTGAGCAGCAGCGGGCGGTACACCACGGCCACGATGCCCAGCGCGACCACACTGAACAGCCCGATGACCGGCAGGATCGAGCTGCTGATGGTGAACATGGAGCCGAACAGGATCGTGATCGTCGCGCCGGTCGTGCTGGTGTGCGTGGTGTCCCAGTACAGAAACAGCGCGGCCAGCCCGAGACCGGTCCCGCGGACGATCCCGGTGGCCAGGTCCCGGCCGCGTGGCCGCTGGACTCCGATCATGTCCATCACCCCGGCGGCCAGCACGCCCACGCCCACGAAGCCCCACAGCGGGCTGACCCCAACCAGATAGGATGCCGAGCCGCCGGTCACGCTGATGTCCGCCAGCGCGTGCCCGGCGTAAGACTGGCCGCGCAGGACCGCGAACGACCCGACGATGCCGGACACCACGGCGACGATGCCGCCGGCGATCAGCGCGACCTGCACCGGTTCGCTGGAGAAGAAGCCCGGCTCGACGATGAGCCGCAGCAGGTCCGGCATCGCGTCACCTGCCCCGGACCGTCGTCGTGGCCTCTTCCGCCGCCGTGGCCTGCCCCGGTCCTGCTGCCGTTTCCGGTCTGTGCGGGCCCGCGACCTCCGGCGCTGTGCCTGGGCCGGTGACCGCCGGGCCGTGTGGATGGATGGCCGGGTCCGGCGGCACTGGCTCGGCCTCGCCCCGCCCGGCCACGACCAGGATCCGGTCGTGCACCCGGATCACGTCCACGTGCTGGCCGTACAGCGCGCTGAGCACATCGGTCCGGACCACCTGCTCGGTGGTCCCGCTGGCCGCCCGCCCGGCGGCCAGGTAGATGATCCGGTCCATGACCGGGAGCAGCGGGTTCATGTCGTGGGCCGAGATCAGCACCGCGATCTGCTGCTCCCTGGCCACCCGGCTGAGCAGTGCCACCACATCCTGCTCGCTGGCGATATCCAGGTTGGCCAGCGGCTCGTCGAGCAGCAGCAGCTGGGGCCGGCTGATCAGGGCGTGCGCGATCAGCACCCGCTGCTGCTCGCCACCGGACAGATTGCCGACCCGGGCGTCACCGAACTGCGCTGCGCCGACCGCGTGGAGCATCTCGTCGATCCGCGCCCGGCGGCCTGCTGACGGCAGCGGGAGGCCCAGCCGCTGCCCGTCCAGCCCGAGCCCGACCAGATCGCGGGCCCGTACCGGCATGTCGGGGTCGAGCTGGATCTTCTGCGGCACGTACCCGATCACCGGGTGCCGGCGGCCACGGAGCTGGCCGGCCAGCTGGATCGTGCCCGCCGAGACCGGCTGCAGGCCGAGGATGACCTTGAGCAGGGTGGTCTTGCCCGCACCGTTGGACCCGATCAGCGCGGCGAACTCGCCGCGGCCCAGGCTGAACCCGACGTCGTGCAGTACCTCGCGCCCGGACAGCCAGACGCTGATCCCCTCGGCCCGGAGCAGTTCGGCTGAGCCGCCGCTGGCCTCCCGGTCCGTCATCCTGTCAGCCTAGGCGTGGAGACCTTGCTGGCCACGGCCTTCTGCAGGGCCTGAACCTCGGCCAGCATCCACGACTGGTACGTGTAGCCGGTCGGCATGGTCTCGTACACCCCGACGACCGGGATGCCGTTGCGGTGCGCGGCGGACAGGAACGTTGCGGTCAGGGAGCTGGTCACCTGCTGGTTGTACAGGAACACTTTCACCTTGCGCTGGTTGAACAGGCTGGTCTGCAGCGACACGTACTGTGGCGCGGGGTCCACGCCGTTCATGATGTCGGCCTGGAAGGCGAACGGCGTCAGGTTGCGGGTGCCAGCCGCCTGCAGCATGTAGTCGCCGACCGGCTCGGTAGTGGCCACCGGCGTGTTCGGGTATGCGGCTTTGAACTTGGCCAGCGCCTGGTACCAGGGCCGCAGCGATCGGTCGAAGGCGGCCGCATTGGCCCGGAAGTACGCGGCATGCGCGGGCTGGATCGCGGCCAGGCCAGCGGCGACCGCCCTGGCCACCGCGGGCATCGTGGACGGCCGGTACCACAGATGCGGGTTGGGTGTACTGTCCGGCAGCCCGAGCAGCTGCGCCGCCACGATCACCTTGCGCCCGGCACTGGGCGCCGCGGACTCGATCTTGTCCATGTAGCTGTCGTAGCCGAGGCCGTTCTGCACGATGAGCTTGGCCTGGCTGACCGTCTGGGCCACGCTGGCGCTGGCCTCGAACGTGTGCGGGTCGGTATTGGGATTGCTTTCGATGGCGCTGACCTGCACGTACTTACCGCCGACCGAGCTGATCACGCTGGCGTACTGGTTCTCCGCGCCGACCGCGACGATTTTGCCGCCCGAGCTGGCCCCGGTGCTGGCGCCGGTGGCTGAGCATCCGGTGGCCAGCGCGGCCAGGGCAAGGATGGCCGCGGCAGCGGATGGCAGGCGAATGGACATGGCTGGGTGCTGTCTCCAGGGTTGGCAGCGGCGCCCGAAGGCCGGTCGTGAGCACGTAGTTGAAAACGATAACCGTTATGAGTTCGGCTTGCAACGCGATCGGCCCTCCGGGGAGCGGGCCCGTGCGCCGGGGGATGAAGATGGAGGTATGGCCGAGCGACTGAAGAACGCGACCAGCCCGTACCTGCTCCAGCACGCGGACAACCCGGTGGACTGGTGGCCGTGGTCGGACGCGGCCTTCGCCGAGGCCCGGGCGCGTGATGTGCCGGTCCTGCTGTCGGTGGGGTACTCGGCGTGCCACTGGTGTCACGTGATGGCGCACGAGTCCTTCGAGGACCCGCAGACCGCCGCGCTGATGAACGACAACCTCGTGTCGATCAAGGTGGACCGCGAGGAGCGGCCGGACGTGGACGCGGTCTACATGACCGCGACCCAGGCGATGACCGGGCAGGGCGGCTGGCCGATGACCGTGTTCATGACCCCGGACCGGGAGCCGTTCTTCACCGGCACCTATTTCCCCCGCGACTACTTCCAGCGGCTAGTGCTCGGGGTGGCCAAGGCATGGAGCGAGGACCGGTCCGACGTCACCAGCCGGGCCAGCCAGGTCGCCGCGGCCCTGGCCGAGCGGGCGGTGCCGCTGCGCGGGCCGGGCAGCGCCGAGGCGGGCGCCCTGGCCGAAGCGTGCGACCAGGCGGTGCGCTCGCTGGCGACCGACTATGACGCGGTCGAGGGCGGGTTCGGCGCCGCCCCCAAATTCCCGCCGTCGATGGTGCTGGAGTTCCTGCTCCGGCACGCCGAGCGGGGCGGCCCCGGCGGTGCGCAGGCGCTGGCCATGACCACCGGCACGGCCGAGGCGATGGCTCGCGGCGGGATGTATGACCAGCTCGGCGGGGGATTCGCCCGGTACTCGGTGGACGCCGGATGGGTGGTGCCGCACTTCGAGAAGATGCTCTACGACAATGCGCTGCTGGCCCGGGTGTACGCACACCTGTGGCGGCGCACCGGGTCGGCGCTGGCCCGCCGGGTGGCCGCCGAGACCTGCCGGTGGATGATCACCGAGCTGGGCACCGCGGAGGGCGGGTTCGCCGCCGCACTCGACGCGGACAGCGACGGGGCGGAAGGCCTGTTCTACACGTGGACCCCGGCCGAGCTGACCGAGGCGCTCGGGCCGGGCGACGGCGAGTGGGCGGCGGCCACATTCGGGGTGACGGCTTCCGGAACTTTCGAGCATGGCCGCTCGGTGCTGCAGCGGCGCGCGGAGCCGGCCGAGGTCGAGCGATTCGCCCAGGTCCGCGGCGCCCTTTTTGCTATACGCAACCGCCGGGTGCATCCCTCCCGGGACGGCAAGGTGGTCGCGGCGTGGAACGGCCTGGCCATCGCGGCCCTGGCCGAAACCGGGCTGCTGCTCGGCGAGCCGGACTTCGTGACCGCCGCCCGCGACGCGGCCAGCCTGCTCGCCCGCCTGCACCTGAGCCGGGACGGGATGGGCGAGGCGCGGCTGACCCGGACCTCCCGGGACGGGGTGGCGTCGGGCAGCGCCGGGGTGCTGGAGGACTATGCGTGCCTGGCCGAGGGGCTGCTGGCCCTGTCCGGGGTGACCGGTGAGGCCCGCTGGCTGACCCTGGCCGGCCAGCTACTGGACACTGTGCTGCGCCGGTTCCCCGATGGGTCGGGCAGCTTCTACGACACGGCCGACGACAGTGAGGCGCTGGTCTACCGGCCCGCCGACCCGGCCGACGGCCCGACCCCGGCCGGGGCGTCCGCCGCGGCCGGGGCACTGCTCAGCTACTCGGCACTGACCGGGTCGGCCCGGCACCGTGAGGCCGCGCTGGCCGCGCTGGGCGTACTGCCCACCATCGCCGGGCGGTTCCCGCGGGCCGCGGGCTGGGGGCTGGCCGTGGCCGAGGCGGTGATTTCCGGGCCCGCCGAGATCGCCGTGGTCGGCTCGCCGGGCGACCCGCGGACCGCGGAGCTGCACGTCACCGCGCTGCATGCGGCCCCGCCGGGCGCGGTCATCGCGCTGGGCGATGGCCGTCAGCCGCTCGGGGCCAGCGACGCGGTGGGCGGCCGCGGCGCGGGTGGTGGTGATAGCGCTGGCCGGGCTGGGGGCGGGGATGGGGCTGGCCGAGACGGTAGCCCGAACAGCGGCGCGGATGGCGCTGGCCGGGCGGACCGCCCAGGCGGCGGCGGGGATGGCGCTGGGCGGACGGGGCCGGCGGATGCCCCGGCCCTGGAGGTGGTACCGCTGCTGGATGGGCGGGGGCTGGTCGGCGGGGCGCCCGCTGCCTACGTATGCCGCAACTTCGCCTGCCTGGCCCCGGTCACCGAGCCGGCCGGGCTGCGCGCCACGCTGGAGGCCAGCTGAACGGGCCCAGAATTTTCCCTGAACTCGGCCGGCGCCTGGGCGCTGACCAGGGCTCCCGCGCGGTAGCTGAGCCAGCCGGCGGGCTGTTCGCAGCATCCTGGTATGCCTGGCGAGGCATGGGTATAAGCGTTGTCGTGACTCTTCGGCCCGGGCTGCTGCGCGCCTGCATGCGGCGCGGCGGGCCGGTCGCGCTGGCTGCGGTGGCCCTGCTCGGCACCGCGGCGGCCCAGGCGCCCGGCACCCCGGCGCGGGCCGCCCAGCTGGGCGGGGCCAGGCAGGCTCCGGCGGGTACCTCGGCCGTGCGGGTGCCCACCACCCAGGTGCCGCCGCCCGGCGCCCACTCCGGGGGCTCACCAGCGGCCAGCGGCCCGGTCACCACCGTGGCCAGCCTGGGCAAGCTGCTGCGGGCCGACGTGCTGATCGTGTCGCACAAACCGCTGCCGGCCCAGGCGGCCGCGCGGGTAGACCGGCTGCCCGGCGTGCAGGCCGCTCGGGCGGTGGATGCCGCGCGCATCCAGGTGAACGGCAAGTACGCGGCCATGCTCGGGGTGGACCCGTCGACGTTCCGGGCGTTCGCCGCCGGGCCGACCGCCCGGGCCAGCCGCCTGTGGCAGAGCGTGGCCGCGGGCGGCATCGCCGTCTCCTACACCATGGGCAAGCAGGACAAGCTGCCGCTCGGCGGCACCGTCCGGGTCAGCGGGCGGACGGTACGCACCCTGCGCGTCGGCGGGTTCGGCACGGTCGGCATTGGTGGCGTGGACGCGGTGGTGTCCGACTCGGTTGCCCGCTCGCTCGGCTTCCCGGCGGGAAACGCGATCGTGGTCAGTGCCCCACGGGCCCGGATCACCAGCCTGGTCCGCCAGATCAGGCACCGGATGCCCGCCAGCGCGATGGTCGAGCCGCTGGTCGCGGCCGCCCCCACCGGCCGCCCCGCCGCGGCCGGCGCGGCTGGGGCGTCGGTGACCACGGCCGGCCTGGCACCCAGTGCCACCGCCAACGGCCAGGCCGCGCTGACCCGGGCCGAACTGATCGCCATGCTAAGGGCCGCGGTCAGCCGGATGGGCCTGCCCTACGTGTGGGGCGCGGCGGGGCCGCGTTCATTCGACTGCTCCGGTCTGGTGCAATGGTCCTTCGCCCAGGCCGGGGTGGTCATGCCGCGGGTCGCCGCGGATCAGGCCCGGACCGGGCCGGCCATCCCGCTGAGCCAGGCCGAGCCGGGGGACCTGCTCTTCTACCACAC
>Ga0070716_100001194_pt1 | contig 11449 bp, 6 predicted proteins | sample LARL112metaG_FD_71395 | JGI IMG/M metagenome (GOLD analysis project Ga0070716, IMG submission 71395) | Corn, switchgrass and miscanthus rhizosphere microbial communities from Kellogg Biological Station, Michigan, USA - LAR L11-2 metaG | ecosystem: Host-associated > Plants > Roots > Rhizosphere ... | reverse complement strand
GATGCTGGACGAGCCGAGCCTGGGCCTGGCGCCGGTCCTGGTGAAGACGATCTTCGAGGATCTCGCGCGCATCAACGGGCAGGGCCTCACCGTCCTGGTGGTCGAGCAGAACGTGCTGCGCTCGCTCAACCTGGCCCATCGGGGCTATGTGCTCGAGAACGGGCGGATGACGCTGTCCGGGCCCCGGGCCGAGCTGCTGGCCAGCGGGCACATCAAGCAGGCCTACCTGGGCCTCTAGGCCCCCGAAAAACCTGTTCATTTACGTGCCCGGCGGGCCGAGAATAGGCTCGTGGGGCGCTTCGTTCGCCACTTCACGATCCCGTTCCTGGTGCTGGCCATTCCGCTGGGCATCCTGGCCGGGCTGGGATTCGTCAGCGCCGAGCGCCAGCTCGTCCGCACCCGCGAGGGGGCGATCGCGCGCACGGTGGACGCGGCCGGCGCGCTCGTCGGCGATTACCAGGACGCGCTCAAGCGCGAGACGCTCCTGCTCGCACGCGACCCGGCGGTCATCGAGGGCACCGCCAAGGGCGACTGGGCGACGCTCGCGCGCGGCGCCTCGCCGAGGGTGCTGGCGGTCACCCAGGACGGGATCGCCGACTTCATCGCGATTCGCGACGGTCGCGGCGCGCCCCTCGTGCAGGTGCCCGCGGGCCCGCCGCCCAGCCTGCCGGGGATGCCAGCCTCCTCCGAGCCGACCGCCACGCTGCGCTTGGCCGGCGGCCGGCCGTACTTCCTGGTGGTGGCGCCGATCAGTGGCGCTACCGAGCGCGCGCCGTTCGGCGCCACCGGCACCGTGGTGGCGGGTCGCCGGCTCGACGGGCTCGGCGCCTCGCTCGATCGCCTGCCGGCCCGCCCGGTGGTGCTCTTCCTGGCAGGCGACCGGGCGCTCGCGGCCAGCCGCAGCGATCTCCCCGGCGCCGGCTGGACCCCCGCGACGGGCGCCGGGGTCGCGACGGTGGGCGGGGAGCCGTGGGCGCTGCGGCGCCTCGAGGTCCCGGGCGCGGAGTCGCCCGACGGCGCGCTCTGGGTGGCCTTGCCGGTGCGGGAGTTCGCCCAGGCCGAGCGGCGGCTACTCGGCGAGTTCGTGGCCCTCCTGGTGGGCGGGATCGTGGTGCTGGCCGGCGTGGTGCTGGCCTTCCTGCCCTCGGCGGGCCGCGCCCGGCCGGTCGCGGGGCCGCGGACCGAGAACCCGCGGATCGCGCTCGAGCGGCGCAACCGCGAGCTCGAGGCCCTGAACGCGATCGCCACCACGATCGGCCGCGGCGCCAATCTCGAGACCACCGCCCGCGAGACCCTCGAGGTGGTGCGCGGTCTCGCGGGCATGGACGTGGGCAGCGTCTACCAGCTCGACGCCTCCGGGCGCGAGCTGATCATGGTCGCGGGCAGCGGGTTCGACCCGCGTCACGTGGAGACGTCGCGGGTGCGCCCGGTGGACGGCTCGCGCATCGGCGACGCGGTGCGCACCAACCAGATCCTGGTGACCCACCTCGACGCGATTCCGCCGTCGGAGGAAGGGCTCCGCCAGATGGCGGCGGAGCGGGCACACCGCACCCAGCTCGCGATGCCGATCCCGGTGGAGGAGCAGACGTGGGGCGTGATGGCCCTCGTCTCCCGCGAGACGCGCGAGTTCTCGGACGAGGAGATGAAGATCCTCTCGAGCGTGGCCCAGCAGGTCGGCCTCGCGGTCGAGCGGGCGCGCCTGCGCGACATGGCGGCGGCCCGCCTGAGCCGGCTGGAGGCGCAGCGGCTCATCGAGCGCCACATCTCCGAGCAGCTCGAGACCGAGCAGCTGCTGGTCGTCATCGCCCGGGCGGCCCAGCGCCTGATCGGCGGCGGCTACGCGGCCCTCTACATGCTCGAGGGCGACACCCTGCGCCCGCGCGCGTGGTCGGACATCGGCGACTGGATCCGGGACCTGCGCTTCAACACCGACCGCGGGGTGGCCGGCGCCGCGATGCAGACCGGCCGCGGGGTGATGGTCAACGACTACCCGGCTTCTCAGCACGCGATGGCCGAGTTCGTACCGTTCACCAGCCGCCTGCTCGCGGCGCCGCTGATGGCGGGCGGCCGGGCCCTCGGCGTCATGACCGCGGGCCGCGGGCCGGGGGCGGGGCCCTTCACCGAGGAGGATTTCTCGACCCTCACCGACTTCGCGACCCAGGCCGCGGTGGCCCTCGAGCACGCGCGCCTGTTCGACGAGGCCACCCGCAACGCAGCCCAGTATCAGGCGCTGCTCGAGGTCAGCACGGTGGTGAGCTCGACCCTCGAGGTCGACCGGGTGCTCGACCTCGTGGTGGATCGCTGCCAGGCCCTGCTGGGGGTCGCGGCGCTCGGAGTCTTCCGCCTGGATCCGTCCACCGGCCTCCTCCACTACGAGGGCGGCCGCGGCCTCTCGACCGAGTTCCTCTCCTCGCTGCGGATCCGGCTCGGCGAGGGCACCACCGGGCGCGCGGCGGAGCTGCGCGAGGCAGTGTGGAGCAGCGACATCCTGGGCGATCCGGCGATCTCACTGAGCCCGGAGACGCGCGCGGTGGTCGAGCGCGAGGGTTACCGCGCGGTGCTGTCGGTGCCCCTGGTCAGCAAGGGGGAGGTGCTGGGCGCGCTCTCCGCCTACTGGTGGGAGGTCCACACGCCGAGCGCGAGCGAGATCTCGGTCATGAGCGCGCTGGCCGCGCAGGCCGCGGTGGCTCTCGACAACGCGCGCCTGTTCGCCCAGGAGCGCGACCGCAAGGCCTCGCTCTCCTCGCTGCTCGAGATCAACAAGAAGATCGGCGCGCTCGCCGCTCCCGAGGCGCTGCTCGCCTCGATCGCGGAGGAGGCGGCGCGGCTGCTCGAGGTGGACAACGCGGGGTTCCGGCTCCTCGACGGCGACGACCTGGTGCTCGCGGGCCTGTTCGGGACCGCGGCCGAGACCATGGTCCGGCCCCGGATCCGGGTGGGGGAGAGCCTGAGCGGCCGGGTGGTCGCCTCCGGCCACGCCCTCATGTGCGAGCTCGAGGGGGCCGAGGTGGTACCCGAGCACCGCGTGGGCAGCGAGCGCCTGGGCTACACGCACTACCTGGGGGTGCCCCTCCTGGTCGGCGAGCGGCCCAGCGGGGTGCTCGTCTTCCGCGGACGTCGACCCTTCACCGCGCGCGAGCAGGAGCTGGCCGAGATCTTCGCGGGCCAGGCCGCGATCGCGATCGACCACTCGCGGCTGTACCGCGAGGCCTCCGCGCAGGCGGAGCGCATGCGGGCGGTGGCCGAGCTGGGCCGGATGCTCGTGTCGACGCTCGACGAGGCGCGGGTGCTGGAGCTGGTCGCCACCCACGCCCGGGAGACGCTCGATATGCCCGACCTCGCGATCTGGCTCCGCGACGGCGAGACCGAATTCCTGCGCTTCGCGGTCGGGCGGGGGCAGTTCTCGGGGCCGCTCACCGACCGGGCCCAGCCGCTCCGGATGGACGAGGGCGTGGTGGGCCGGGTCCTCGACGACGGGAGACCGATCTGGACCGCCGACGTGCTCGCGGATCCGCGGATCCGCCTGAGCCCGGAGTCGCGCCGCTGGATCGAGGAGGTCGGCGGGCGCGCGATCCTGGCGGTGCCGCTCATTCGCGAGCACCTCCAGGGCGCGCTGGTCGCGTACCGCCACGCGGGCGAGCGGTTCACCGAGCGGGAGGTCGAGTACCTCTCGGTCTTCGCCAACCAGGTCGCAGCCGCGCTGGAGAACGCACGCCTCTACGAGGCGCTCGACGTGCGCGCGGCCCGCCTGCGCAGCCTCACGCGGCTGGCCCACATCGTGTCGTCCTCGCTCGACATGGACGAGGTGCTGCGCGCGATCGCGCAGGCCGCCGCCGAGCTGATCGGGGTGCCGCTCGCGACCTTCTGGGTCGCGGACGAGGTGGCGCGGAAGCTGACGGTGCGGGCGGTCTCCGACTCGCTCGGCCTGGGCCTGCCCCACCAGGAGCTGACCTTCGGGGAGAGCGCGGCGGGCTGGGTGGCCCAGCACCGCGAGCCGCTCACCATCGCGGACGTGCAGCAGGACGCGCGCTTCGCGAGCAAGGAGTGGGCGGCGAGCCGAGGAATGCCGAGCCTGCTCGCGGTCCCGATCATCGTGCAGGACTCGCTGCTGGGCGTGCTCACCCTGAACGGCCGCGCCTCGATCGAGCTCGGGCCCGACGACCGCCAGATCCTCGACAGCTTCGTGGCCCAGGCCGGCGTGGCCATCCGCAACGCGGGACTCTACGGGGAGACCCGCGGCCGCCTCGAGGAGAGCCGCGCCCTCCTCGAGGTCGCCGAGATCCTGAACTCTACGCTGGACTCCAAGCGGCTGCTCCGCGAGGTCGCGATCAAGATCGCCCAGGTGTGCCGGGTCGACCGCTGCTCGATCCAGCGCTGGATCGACGGCCGGGTCGTGCCCCTCATGTCCCAGTACGCGGACGGGCGCTCGGATCCGGAGCTGTGGGCGCGCTACCGCAGCCTCGCCGCGTCGCTGCCCTCGAACCCGCCGCTCCACCTGCGCGCGGTGGAGACGCGCCGGCCGGTGATCATCCCCGACGTCGCCACGAGCGACCTGGCGCCGCCCCAGTGGGTCGAGGCCTTCGGCGTGAAGTCGACCATGGCGGTGCCGCTGATCCAGCAGGACCGGGTCATCGGCGTCATGCTCGTGGATCACGTCGACCACGCGACCGCCTTCGAGCCCTGGCAGGTCGACCTGGCGATGGCGATCGCGAGCCAGCTCGCCCTCGCCCTCTCCAACGCGGGCCTCTACGCCCAGGTGCAGGATCGGCTGCGCGAGACCACCGCGCTCCTCGCGGTCGGGCACGCGCTCTCGCAGCCCGGATCGGCCCAGACCGCGATGCGCGCGGTGGCGCGCGAGGTGGGGACCGCCTTCGGGGCCGACATGGTCGGCATCTACTCCCTCGACGGCAAGCGCGACGCGCTCGTGCCGCTGGCCGGCTATCACGTGCCCAAGGAGCTGCTCGAGCGGTTCACCACCCGCCACTTCGCCCTCTCCCGCTTCCCGGACCTGGTGCCGGCGTGGCGGGCCGGCCGGGCGGGCTGGAGCGGCGACACCCACGCCGATCCCCGCTTCGACCCGGAGTCGCTGGAGGGGATCCCGGCCCACTCGGTACTGTTCGCGCCGACCACCGTGCGCGGAGAGCCGGTGGGCGCGATTTTCCTGGCGTGGTGGCGGACCGGCCGCGAGTTCACCGAGTCCGAGGTGCGCCTGGTCGAGGGCGTGGCGGCCCAGGTCGGCCTCGGGATGGAGAACGCGGACCTGGCGCGGCAGACCGAGCAGAAGCTGCAGGAGACCGAGACCCTTCTCTCGGTGAGCCAGGCGCTCGCCTCCACCCTCGATCTCGACGCGCTGACCCGCCAGTTCCTCCGCCACGTGGCCCACGGTCTGGGCGCCGACACCGCGGGGGTGTGGCTGCTCGAGGACGACCGGCAGTGGATGACCCCGTTCGCGGGCTACCACGTGCCGGCCGAGACGCTGGCCGGCCTCCGCGACGTGCGCATCCGCCTCGACGACGACGCGTTCTTCGGTGAGGCGGCCCGCCGGCGCCAGTCGATGATCTCGACCGACGCGACTCACGACCCCCGGATCGCGGAGACGGTGCGGCGGGCGGCCCCGGCCCAAACCCTGCTCTTCGTGCCGATCCTGGCCCAGGAGCAGATGATCGGCGGCTTCGTGGCCGGCTGGTGGCACGCGGCTCGCGATCTCAGCGAGGCGGAGATGCGGCTGATGGAGGCGGTGGCGAGCCAGGCGGGCGTCGCGCTCCAGAACGCGCGCCTCTTCCGCGACAACCAGCGGCGGGTCCAGGAGCTCTCGGTGCTGCACGAGCTGTCGCAGACGGTGACCGGCCAGCTCGATCAGAGCGGGCTGCTCGACACCGTCTACCAGCAGATCGCCCGCGTCCTCGAGGTTCGCAGCATGGCGGTGGTCCTGCTCGACGAGGAGCACGACCGGCTGCGGGTGGTCCTGCGCGTGCGCGACGGGCGGCGGTGCGACGACGAGGAGCCCCACTTCTACCCGCGGGACGCGGCCGGCCTCTCCGGCACCGTGTTCGAGACCGGGCGGCCCGTCCGCACCACCGACTACGCGGCCGACTGCGCCCGGTACGGGGTCGCCCCGCTCGTCGCCGCGACCGGCATGCCCTACTGCCTCATCGTGCCGATGACCGCGGGCGATCGAGTGCTCGGGGTGCTCTCGCTGCGCAGCCCCGACCGGCCGTTCACCGACGCCGACGAGCGCCTGATCGCCAACATCGCCCAGCTCGCGGCCCTCATGCTGCGGAGCGCGCGCCTCTACGAGGAGCGCACGCGGGCCTTCGGCGAGCTGGCCTCGGCGCAGGACCAGCTGGTGCGCACCGAGAAGCTGCGCGCCCTCGGCGAGATGGCCTCCGGGGTGGCCCACGATTTCAACAACGTGCTCGCCTCGATCCTGGGGCGGGCCCAGCTCCTGCTCGAGCGCATCCAGGACGACAAGCTCCGCCGCTGGCTGCAGGTCATCGAGCGGGCGGCCATGGACGGGGCCCGCACCGTGCGCCGGCTGCAGGACTTCACCGGCATCCGGCGCGACCAGCCCGCGGTCGCGGTGGACCTCAACCAGGTCGTGCAGCAGGTGCTCGAGGCCACCGAATCGACCTGGCGGCAGGACGCGGGCCGGCGCGGGGTCGAGATCGAGGTGGCGACCGAGCTGGCCGAGCGCCTGCCCAAGGTCGCGGGCGATCCCGCCGAGCTGCGCGAGGCCTTCACCAACCTCGTGCTCAACGCGGTCGACGCGATGCCCAAGGGCGGGCACCTCACCCTGCGGAGCAGCACCGCGGACGGGCAGGTGATGGTCGAGGTGACCGACACCGGCACCGGCATTCCCGAGCCCATTCGACAGAAGATCTTCGACCCGTTCTTCACCACCAAGGGGCCGAAGGGCACCGGCCTCGGGCTCTCGATGGCCTATGGTATCCTGGCGCGCCACGGCGGCCGGATCACCGTCGAGAGCGAGGAGGGGCGCGGCACCACCTTCCGGCTCATGTTCCCGCCGTCGGACCAGATCGAGGAGGTCGCCCCCGAGCCCGCGCCGGCCGCCGCGTCCTCGGTGGCCCTGCGCTGCCTGGTGGTCGACGACGAGGAGGAGGTGGCGGAGGTGGTGGCGGACATCCTGACCACCGCCGGCCACACCGCGGTGATCGCGGCGAGCGGGCAGGCGGCGGTGGATCACATCGGGGCCGAGCCGTTCGACCTCGTGTTCACCGACCTGGCGATGCCGGGCATGACCGGGTGGCAGGTGGCACGCGCGGTGAAGGCCAAGGCGCCGGAGGTGCCGGTGGTGATGATGAGCGGGTTCGGAGTGGAGGTCGCGCCGGCGGAGCTGCACACCAACGGGGTCGACCTCGTCCTGTCCAAGCCGCTCCAGATCAAGGACGTGCTCCGCGCGGTGGAGACCATCCTGCGCGGGCGGGGGCGCCCGGGCGCGCCGTGACCAGCCCGATCATCACCGAGGCGGTGCGCGCCCTCGTCGACCGTCGCGACCTGAGCCGCCTCGAGGCGGCGGCGGCGATGGAGGCGATCATGTCGGGCGCGTCCACCAACGCCCAGATCGCCGCATTCCTGACCGCGCTCCGCATGAAGGGCGAGACCGTCGAGGAGCTGATCGGCTTCGCCCAGGTGATGCGGCAGAAGGCGGTGAAGGTGCGCACCCACGGCGAGGACTTGGTGGCCCAGACCGGCACCGACCGCGAGATGCTGATCGACACCTGCGGCACCGGGGGGGACGCGTCGGGCACCTTCAACGTCTCGACCGCCACCGCCTTCGTGGTGGCGGGGGCGGGGCTCAAGGTGGCCAAGCACGGCAATCGCTCGGTCTCCTCGCTCTGCGGCTCCGCCGACGTGGTGGAGACACTCGGGATCAGCATCGAGCTCGGCCCCGCCAAGGTCGCGCGCTGCGTGGACGAGGTCGGCATCGGGTTCCTCTACGCCCCGCTGCTGCACACCGCCATGAAGCACGTGATGGCGGCGCGCCGCGAGATGGGCGTGCGCACCGTGTTCAACATGCTAGGCCCGCTCACCAACCCGGCGGGCGCCAACGCCCAGGTGATCGGGGTGTACGCCCCCGGTCTCACCGAGCCGCTCGCCCGGGTGCTGGCCGAGCTCGGCACCATCCGCGCCTTCGTGGTCCACGGCGCCGACGGCCTCGACGAGATCTCCAACACCGGGGAGAGCCACGTCGCGGAGGTACACGAGGGCGTGGTGCGCGCCACGCGCGTGCGTCCCGAGGACTTCGGCATGCCGCGGGCGACCATCGCCGACCTGCAGGGCGGCGATCGGCAAGAGAATGCCGAGATCATCCGCCGCGTGCTCGCGGGCGAGCCGGGGCCCCGGCGCGACATCGTGCTGATGAACGCGGCGGCGGCGCTGGTGGCGGGAGCCAAGGCTCGCGATTTCAAGGAAGGCGTCGGCCTCGCCGCGCACGCGGTCGACACCGGGGCGGCCGCCCGCAAGCTCGAGGCCCTGATCGCGCTGTCGCACCGCCTGGCGTCGGAGCCCGCGGCCTGAGCGCCGGGCATTGACCCCGCCCGCCCGGCGCGGTTACAATGGGCGGCGGTCGCGGTAACTGCCCGTCGCCTCTGAATGAATCCAGACCCGAAGCTCGACGAGGGCGTTGAGCGGCCAATCAGAGTTCTAGAACAGTAGGTCGAGGGAGCGTCGATTGGCCAGTCGCGTGCCGCGCTATCACCAGATCGCCCAGACGCTCCGCGCGCGCATCGTCGCGGAGGGCCAGGGACCCGGCAAGCGCCTCGACACGCAGCGCCGTCTCGCCCGTGAGTTCGGCGTCACCCTGATGACGCTCCGCCAGGCGCTTGACCTGCTCGAGCGCGACGGCCTGATCGCGCGGCGGCACGGTCTCGGCACCTTCGTGGCCCGGCCCGCCATCGACTACGACATCCTCCACCTGCGGGCGTTCGCGGGCGATCTCTCGGCCCTGGGTGAGGACGTGGCGACGCGCTTCCTGCGCAGCTACACCGAGGCTGCGGATCCGCGCGTGGCCGAGCCCCTCGGTCTGGCCGAAGGGGCTCCGGTGTTCGTGCTCGAGCGCCTGCGCCTGGTCGACAACGAGCCGGTGAGCTTCCAGGCCTCGTACCTGCCCGCGGTCCTCGGCGTCGAGGTCTCCAAGGCGGACCTCGCGGTGACCCCGCTGCGGCAGGTGCTGGCCTTCAAGCTCGGCATCGAGATCACCGAGGCCCGCGAGACGGTCGCGGCGGTGTCGCTCGAGCGCCGCGCGGCCCGCGAGCTCGGCTGCCGGCCCGGCATCGCCGCCTTCCGCTCCGACCGCGTCTCGGTGGGGGCGGATGGCACCCCGGTGGTCTACGACCGCGTGTTCATCCCGGGCGACCGCTTCCGCATCACGCGCCAGCTACGCTACGACACCCATCCCGTCACCCCCGGCAACCGAGTCACCAGAGGGATCCCAGAATGAAAATCCTCGTGATGATCAAGCAGGTCCCCGACACCGCCACGCAGGTGAAGATCGGCGGAGACGGCCGAGCCATCGATACCGCCGGCATCACCTGGATCGTCTCGCCCTACGACGAGTTCGCGCTGGAGGAGGGGCTCCGGATCAAGGAGAAGCGCGGGCAGGGCGAGGTGGTCGCGGTCTCACTCGGCCCCGAGCGGGGCAAGGAGGCGCTGCGCTCGTGCCTCGCGATGGGAGCGGACCGCGCGGTGCATCTGAAGGACGCGGTGTGGGACACGGCCGACACCCTGATGACCGCGCGCGCGCTCGCGGCGGTGATCAAGCAGGAGGCGCCTGGGCTCGCGCTCTTCGGTCGCCAGGCCATCGACGACGACATGGGCGCGGTGGCCGCGCAGGTCGCCGAGCTGCTGGGCTGGCCGGTGGCGTCCTGGATCATGGAGGAAGCGGTCGACGCGGACGGCAAGACCATCCGGGTGGGGCGCCAGGTGGAAGGCGGGCTCGAGATCTTCGACCTCCCGCTGCCCGCGGTGGCGTCCGCGCAGAAGGGGCTCAACGAGCCGCGCTATCCCACGCTGAAGGGCATCATGGGGGCCAAGAAGAAGGAGATCAAGGAAGTGAAGGCTGCCGACGTGGGGATGGCGGCCGAGCCGCCCGTGCTCTCGGTGGTCAAGCTCGAGAGCCTGCCGCCGCGCCCGCCCGGTCGCATCATCCAGGGCGAGCCCGCCGAAGCGGTCAAGGAGCTGGTCCGCGCCCTCCGCGAAGACGCCAAGGCCATCTAACGGGCACAACGAGAGAAGGGATCAAACATGCCAGGCGCGTACTGGTGCATGGTGGAGGACGATCGGCAGGGCGCACCCAAGAAGGTGATGGCCGAGGTGATGGGCGAGGCCTCGCGCCTGGCCGGGCAGGCGGGCGCGCAGGCCGAGGCGGTGTGGGTGACCGACAAGGCGACTCCAGAGGGCATCAAGCAGCTCGGGGAGTGGGGCGCCAAGCGGATCTGGCTGCTCGAGAACGCCGCCTTCGCGCCGTACCGGGGAGAGGTGTGGACTCCGGTGGTGGCGGATCTGGCCGGCAAGGAGTCGCCGCAGGCCATCTTCGCGCCGGTCTCCGCGCGGCAGCGAGAGTTCATGGCGCGGCTGGCCGCGAGGCTCGGAGCCGGGCTCTCCGCCGACTCGACCGGCATGGCGCTCGACTCAGGCAAGCTGGTGGCCACCCGGCCGATCTACGCGGGCAAGCTGCTGTCGAAGATGACGTGGGCCAAGACGCCGTGGATGGCGACGCTACGGCCCAACGTGTTCCGTCCCGCGGAGACCCAGGCGGGCGCGAGCGCCACGGTGGAGAAGCCGGCCGCGACGATCCCGGGCGAGACTATGAAGCTCGTGGAGCAGCGGCAGGAAGCCTCCACCGGTCTGCCGGAGCTGACCGAGGCCGAGATCGTGGTCTCGGGCGGCCGCGGGCTCAAGGGGCCGGAGAACTTCGTCATCCTGGAAGAGCTGGCCAAGGTGCTGGGCGCGGCGGTCGGCGCCTCGCGCGCAGCGGTGGACGCGGGTTGGCGGCCGCACCGCTTCCAGATCGGCCAGACCGGGCGCACGATCTCGCCCAAGCTCTACCTGGGCTTCGGCATCTCGGGCGCGATCCAGCACCTGGCCGGCATGCGCACCTCCAAGGTGATCTGCGCGATCAACAAGGATCCGGAGGCGCCGATCTTCAAGATCGCCGACTACGGCATCGTCGGCGACCTCTTCGAGGTCGCCCCCCTCTTGACCCAAGAGTTCAAACACCTCCTGGACAAGTGAAGGCCAAGAACCAAGAGCGCTGAACGGCAAGCAAGAGCAGTAAACGAGAACCGGAGCAGTAGACGGATGTCCGCCAAATTGGGGGAGTGCGGGGGCCATTTCGGGGCCCCCGCAGATGAAGAGCCTAAGGAAGTAAACCTGAGCAAGGAGAGCCAGTGCAGCTAGAGCTAACCGCAGAGCAGACCATGATCCGGGA
>Ga0070716_100001190_pt1 | contig 11467 bp, 7 predicted proteins | sample LARL112metaG_FD_71395 | JGI IMG/M metagenome (GOLD analysis project Ga0070716, IMG submission 71395) | Corn, switchgrass and miscanthus rhizosphere microbial communities from Kellogg Biological Station, Michigan, USA - LAR L11-2 metaG | ecosystem: Host-associated > Plants > Roots > Rhizosphere ... | reverse complement strand
CAACATCTTGAGACGCTCAATAAAGAGATAATCGGGTCCCTTGTAACGATGTCCTGCGGATGCAGGATCCGTTTTCGCGAAGATCACCTCACGTTGGTCACAATGGACAATCGCTCCTTCGACCGCTTTCTTGCCTGGTCAAGTTTTTTGAACCCGCATCTTCGGGTAAATTGGTGCCGCATAGCTGCCGTTGCTCCCGCGTGCAAGCCATTGCAGCACCCGCAAACCTTTGAGCAAAGTGCCAGTTAGGAAAGTGAGCGAAAGGCACGTGAAATGCTGCACAGATCCAAGGAATGGCTGTGCCCGCGCCGCCTCCCAGCGGTTTCCTTGCCTGCCGTACAAGGTGGATCCTGAGCCGAAGGGCACTTACCCAGGAGGAGCCTAGGCCATGCATCGCCTCATTTCTTTCCTTGTTCTGTTGTTCTTGGTCGCTGCGGCGACCTTCCTACTAAGTTGTGGCAGCAGCAGTAGCAACTCCATGCAAATGGCCACAGTGCAAGTCAGCCTCAGCGATCCCGCGACCTGTTCCGCGCCGCAAGGGTCATTCAGCCACGTTTATGTCACCGTCACCGACGTGCGCATTCACCAGAGCGCGAGCGCGTCGGATACCGACTCCGGCTGGGTCGATCTGGCTCCGGGCCTGGCCGGCAGTCCGGTGCAGGTAGACCTCCTTGGAGCGGCCACTCAGTGCTTTCTCAAGATGCTGGGCTCGAGCGAGATTCAGCCCGGTACGTATCAGCAGATTCGCATCCTCCTGGCCGACAATAGCGCGACGGTGAGCGGAAACCAGTGCGGAAGTGCCGCAAACTGCGTGGTGCTGGCCAGCGATCCCTTGAATCCGCGTCCGCTGCTACTCTCGTCCGAGTCGAAAACAGGCATCAAGATTCCTGCGGGACAGATAGCGGGGAGCAAGTTTGTGGTAGCGGCGGGAGAGAGCAAGGATCTCAATCTCGATTTCAACGCCTGCAGATCCATCGTGCGCGAAGGAAACGGGAAGTTCCGGTTAAAGCCCGTGTTGCATGCGGGTGAAGTCGCACAGCAGTCCGCGATCAGCGGAACCGTAATTGACGCTGGGACACAATCCCCCATCGTGGGCGGAAACACTGTGGTCGCCCTGGAACAAAACGATGGCAATGGCGTGGATCGCGTCATCATGGAGACGGTGGCCGACGCGAACGGGGCATTTTCGTTTTGCCCTGTGGCTAGCGGAACCTATGACATCGTGGTAACGGCCATCAACGGAGCGGGCGCGGCCTATGCGGCGACCGTGATTACGGGGGTGCAGTCCAGTGCCGGGCTGGGGAAGGTGCCCTTGACGGCGGCTCTCGCACCGGCTTCCATCATGGGGACGATCACTACCAGCACGGGCAGCGCCGGAACTTCGGCGGATGTCACGTTGTCGGCGTTGCAGAGCATCATGGTGAACGGCGGCAACCTGCTGATCACGGTTCCGCTGGCTGCGCAATCGGCCTCGAGCGCGACCTTGATGACGACGTCCGGTATGAGTTGTCCCGCGAAAACGGATTGCGTGGCCTACACGCTTTCTGTCCCTGCTGCCAATCCCAGCGTCGGGGCGTTCAGCAATTCGGGAAATCAATTGCCTGCTCCTCCGGTCACGGGCACGGTGAATTACACGCTCGAAGCGGAAGCATTCGTGCCGGGCTCGGCAGCCCAAAGCGACTGCAGTCCCTCAAGTCTGCAAACCAACCAGACCAGCAGCAGCACACCCCTCACGGTGACCACGGGCGTGGGCGTGACCGCAGCAACGCTGGCGTTCACGGGCTGCAACTGAGGGTGCGCTAGATCCGACGTTATTCAAGGCGATCGGAGTTTGCCGGAATGTCAATTCGTGCCCAGTTGTGTTGCGCCAAGAACAGTACAAACTGCGATGAAATGTCGGCGCTGGCGCGAGCAGGACTCCAGGTGTCCGCCCCGGGCACACGAAAATTACTGCAGTGATTTCGGGTCGGAGTGGTTCTTGGGGCTTTTCTTGTCGAGAAGACCTACCAACTCCTGAGCACAGGCGGGAGTCTTCACCTTGCCCATTCCAATGATGTCTTTCGCACTCAGCTTTTGGCCGTACAGCTTTTCGTTGGCGCCACCGTCGGAGCGCAAGGTAGAACCTTCGAGCGAGATGCCGGCGAACAATCCTTTGGCGCGGGAATAGGAGAGAATCTCAGCGTTCATGACGACGTCGGTGGCGGCTTCGCCGGAGCGTCCCTTGGGACCGGCGGCAGCAGAGGCATTCGCACCAAGCTTGACTTTACTGCTGAGCAGCGAGTGCGCTCCTTTGGGATTCATCACCAACAAGATGAAATCGGTGGCTTCTCCCCCCAACTGGAAGCCGATGTTAACGCCTTCAAGCGCATACATGGCGGGCGGTCCCCAGAGGCCGGTATAGTGCTGTCCGCTGCGGCAGATCATGACACCGCGGCCGAAGCTGCCACCGATTCCGAACGCGCCCTTCTTGACTGAGGGCAAAATGACCAGGCACTCGGCTTTGTCGAGCAGATCCTGAGGAATGTCGTCGGGAATATTGAGGATTTCTTTCAGGATATCCCCAGAGTCTTTCACACGCCCTTGTTCCTTCTGGTTATCAGCAAAGGCTGGAAGCAGAAAAGCATACGCCAAGAGTAATGCCAGAAGCGCTTTCATGAACCGTCTCCTTTTTGGAGGCTAGTGCTGCCTTCTTGCCTAGTGGACCTCTAAGTGGAAAACATCTGCGATCTGGAAGCTCACCCGATTCAGCAGAACCAAATTGCCACCGATCACGACGTGCGCGTAATTCGGAGGCGGAGGTGGAAGCATCCTTTCCAGTTCTGACGGGCACGGCTGCATCTTCTTTTGAAGACCCGGCGGCAGAGTTCCACGAGCCACTAATTGGCGCTCCAATCCGGGAGGAAGACGATCGCGTTTGGCCAAGCCCGGCGGGAGATTTGAGTAATGAGTACGGTACCAGCCGCGTATCTGATCGCGGTCATGATCGGAATAGCGGTCATGGTCAGGGCCGCCTGCGCGTCCATGGCCGCGGTTATCGCCATCGTCGCGGTCGTGTTTGTCGTGGCCATGGCCGTGCCCCTGCCCCTGGGCCACGGCGATGGTTGTAGACAGCGCCAGCGACAGAACTCCGGTCACACCGACGCGAAGCCAAGTCTTGAATGACATTGCACTCCCCTTATCGATTCGCAGTGATCAAGCGTAAGGGAGCAAGCGCGTCATCGACAGATTACGGTAGGCCACCGTCGCACGTATCCGCCTTCTTTCGTGCGTCTTAGCGTCCTTGGTGGTTCCCGTGTTTCAAACCGCAAGGTGTCGTAATCAGCGTTTACACCAAAAGCCTTTTGGTCGCGGTCGAGGTTGAGGGGGTTTTTGGTGAAACGGCGATATTTGAATAACTGCTGGCCTCAGACAGTCTGTTTTTGGCACCCAACGTAATTGCTGTTCTTGACATGTGCCTCGGCGATGAGCAGCATCGTGGCAGGGACGTCATGCTGAAGTACACAGTAATGGCAGCTCTCTTGAGCGTTCCGGCCTCCCCTCAGACTCGCACTCTCTACCGCCCTTTGAGCAGTTAGACGAGATCAGGGTTGTCACGTGTAAAGGCCAGGTCCCAGAAGGGTTCCATTGCGCGAGACTCTTCGATCTCGATTTCGCCGAGCGAAGTCTCAGCAAGGCCCCTGGATCTGCTGGAGACCTTGCAGCGTCGCCGCAGAGGCGAAGCTCCTCCGCCGCGGTTGAACGTGATCGCTAGCTAATCGAAGCTGCCCCAATTCACTCGGCTCGTCAAACCTTCGGGTACCGACTACCGAAGTAATCTTGTCGATCGCTGCGTGATTAGCAATCTCTTTCAGTCGCCGAGAAATTCTTGAAGACTGCGGGTGCGGCCAGCGTCGGTGCACTCCTCCTAGGCTCTGGGAGCGCGGTGTGGCCAGGGTTCTAGAGTAAAAGTCAGAGCTATGCCTTCATTCCACCTGGCCTTCCAACCGGCTGACAGTGTCCTCAGTCCTTTTGGAGAAGTATAACCATTTGACTAGGGGCGGCCACCGAGGTAGGTTCGGGTGTTCCCCGCCAAACTCCCCGGGCCTTACTCCAGACGAGTGTTGGAAGCTCATGCGGATATTACCCTCATCATTGTTGTTAGCGATCCTCTTCGCCTATCCGGCCCTGGCTCAAGCTGTCTACGGCAATGTATACGGGACGACCACGGATCAGTCCGGCGCCCTCATCGCCGGCGCGAGAATAACCATCCTTGATGTGGCCAAGGGCAGTGTCGTCCAGACCGCGAGTAACGCATCTGGCAACTACACGGTGACCCACCTGGCGCCGGGCGACTACAACGTGCGCGGGGAGGCGCCCGGCTTCAAGTCAAAGACCGTGCTGCAAGTCCAGGTCTTTGCCGATCAAGGCGCGAGGGTCGACTTGCAGTTTGAGGTTGGCGTCCCAACGGAGTCGGTCACGGTGAGTGCCGAAGATCTACCGCTGCTAAAAACTGACCGCGCCGATGTCGCAACCACCTTTACTGACCGCGAGGTGGTCGAACTACCCTTATTCGACCGCAATTTCACCGAATTGCAGATCGCTACCCCAGGCGCCAGGCGCCTAGACTGGCAACACGCCTCAAGCGAAAACCCTCAGGGCAGCATTCAAATTGTCATCAATGGCCAGCACTTCGGCGGGACATCGTTCGTGTTGGACGGCACCGACAACCGTGACCCGATTCTCGGAATTATCGTAATCAATCCCACGCTGGAGTCAGTGAGCGAAACAAAAATCATCACCTCTAACTTCGACGCTGAGTTCGGGCAGGCTGCCGGCGCGGTGATCAGCACAACAACCAAGTCCGGGACCAATGCCCTTCACGGCAGCGTATTCGTTTTCCGGAGAACAAACTTCTTACACGCTCGTAATCCGTTCACGCAGCCCCCCGACCAACAGCTACCGGACACGAACTGGAACCAGTTCGGAGGCTCGCTCGGAGGGCCCATACGGCCCAACAAGATGTTCTTCTTCGGCGACTATCAAGCAACACGGCGTCGGCTCGGAGGATCGCAGCTTATTAATGTGCCCGCCTTTCCTTCCCTCGAAGCGCGGCAGGAATGCCTCGATGGTGTCCAGTGCGATCTCAGTTTGTACCCTGTGCCTATCTTCGACCCAGCGACCGGCAATCCCGACGGCAGTGCGCGGCAGCGCTTCGCGGGCAATGTGATCCCCGGGGCACGTTTATCGCAGCAGGCATTGAATCTGCTGGCTCTATTGCCTCCGGCCAACGCCGGTGCAGGCGGCGACGTGGTCAACAACTACATCGGCTCAGGGTCCGAGCAGTTCGACGATGACGCCTTCAACCTGCGCCTGGATAACTACGTGCGGGAAGCATTCGCGGTGTTCGGACGTTACAGTTTCGCCGATTTTCGCAAGGCGGCACCGGCCATCTTCGGAGACATCGCCGGCGGCACAGGCTTGGCTGAAGCGGGCATAGGCAACTCGTTCGCAGGCTCGTCGCTGGCCCGCAATCAAAGTCTGGCGCTCGGATTCGCCAAAGGTTTCGGCCCGAATTGGCTTGCGGATTTCCGTTTCGGTTGGTTTCGCTACCGTGTGGCTGTGAAGTCGCTAGGCGTGGGCACTTCCCCCGCCGCGGATGCAGACATACCAGGCTTAAATCTCGGCGACGAACTGACCTCCGGCATGCCGGCCTTCCTAATTCTTGGACTCGGCGAACTGCGCTTTGGTAATGGGTTGGCCATCAATTCCTGCAATTGCCCTCTGGACGAGACCGAGATGCAGTACCAAATTGTGAACAACTGGACCCGTGTGACCGGCAACCACTCGCTCAAGTTCGGCGGCGATGTCCGCTATGCCAACAACCTGCGAGTCGCCAGCGGCGTCCCCCGCAATGGCATTCTCATCTTCCTGCCCACGCGAACAGGCCTCTTTGGGCCGCAGGGGGGAGGAGGCCTAGCACTGGCGAGTTTCCTCCTTGGGGATCCGTCCAAATTCTCACGTTCGGCCGGCAGCGTCACCAATGCTGGAGAACGCCAGCGCCGGTGGTTCTTTTACGGTCAGGACACGTGGCGCGTGACGCCGAAGTTGACCGTCAACTATGGCCTCCGCTGGGAGATCTATGAACCAGAGTGGGTCACCGGCTCCCGCAGAGGCGGCTTTGTGGACTTCACGACAGGCAATATCCGTGTCGCTGGGGTCGGCGGGATCGGACTGAACATGAATGTTGAGAACAACTTTCGCAATTTTGCTCCGCGGCTCGGCGTTGCATATCAGGTTGCACCGAAGACAGTTGTGCGGCTGGGCGCCGGCAGGACATTTGACATTGGTGTGTTTGGAACCTCGTTCGGTCATGTCGTCACGCAAAATCTGCCCGTGCTCGCAGTCCAGCAGCTGGATCCCCCGGTGTGGGAGAGCGCTTTTAACCTGGCGGAGGGCCCACCGCCGCCCGATTTCGGCGGCCCTGTTCCGGAGAGCGGCCTCCTGCGGCTACCAGCGGGAATCAGTCAGACACTGCGGCCGCTTAAGATGCGAATGCCTACCGTGGATTCCTGGAACCTTTCCGTGCAGCACGCGATTGCGCCAGCGCTTACCGCCGAACTTGCTTATGTCGGAAGTAAGACAATACATGGCTTTGTCAGTGAGGGGCCCAGTTACAACTGTAATGAACCAACGGTCGAAGGTTTTGCTGAAGGTGTCCCGCGTTCTCAGCGCAGACCATTTTTTCAGGAGTTCGGCTGGACGCAGGACCTTAACTGTTATTTGAACAATGGGTCCAGTAGCTTTCATTCCTTGCAGGCACGAATCGAGAAACGCTTTTCGCGCGGGGTGCAGTTTCAGGCCAACTACACCTGGTCGAAGGCCCTAACGTACAGCGGCGAATACTTTGCTATCAATCCGCGGGTAAACTACGGTCCCGTGGATTTCGACCGAGCCCACCAGATCAATATCACCGCACTTTGGGAACTACCAGTAGGCCGCAAGCGACGTTTCGGTTCGACGGTGCCTCGGGCGCTCGATTGGTTTGTCGGCGGTTGGCAGCTTGCTACTCTAACAACGTGGCTAAGCGGACTACCATTCACTCCTCAGTACCTCTTCTGCGACTTTGATCGCGATACCGGCCCCTGCCGCCCGGATCGAGTCGGCGATCCGCGCGTCGGCGGCGGCCGAGATGGTTGGTTTGCGGTAGCCACTGAGCCGCTCGTCGTGAATGGCATGGCTTCTGGCCCCTGGCGCAGACCGCAGGTTGGTCAATTCGGCAGCGTCGGGCGAAACAGCTTGCGCGGTCCCGGCTTCTTTCAGGCGGATCTGTCGGTGATGAAGAGTTTCGTCTTTTCCCGGTCAGTCCACGCGACCGCTCGTGCGGACATTTTCAACGTCTTCAATGTTGTGAATCTTGGGTTGCCTGATGTCTGCGTTGACTGTAACCTCGGCACTGCCGGGAAGATTACAGGTACTGCGTCTCTCAACAACACGCCTCAGCGGCAGGTGCAGTTCGCAGTTCGCCTTGAGTTCTAGGATCAGTGGAAATCCTCGACCAGCATGAGATCGCTGGTGAATTGGTCGAGTTGAACGAACAACAGGGCACTTCCGTCAGGACTGAGACTCATTTCAGGAGATCCGATCCAGGCGGCATTCGACATCACCTTCACCACCGAATCACGACGCGTCCGGAAGTTGCGGAACCGAATCCGCGCTCTGGGCGCAGGCTCATCCAGGTAGTAGATGCCGCCCGCGCTAACGGCCCAGTAGCCCCAGAACCCCGAGGGAGGAAACTCGAGGACCTTCTCTTCGCTGCCGCCACTGAGCGGCACGCGCCATAACCCGGGGGCATCTGGCGCCTTTGCGTAGTAGAGGTATTCGCCGTCGGGTGATTCGGACGCGAAAAACCCGCCGTTGCGAGTCACCTGCGTCGCAGGCCCCCCCTCGACCGGCATTTTCCAGACGTTCCAGGAACCGCCACGGTCGGAAGCAAAATAGATCCACCGGCCATCGCGGGAGTAGTTCGGTGCACCTTCATTACTCGAATCGGTTGTGATCTGCCGCGGTGGTCCGCCATCCGCCGAAATGATGAATAGGTCCGCGTTACCTTGCAGTGCCGCGCTGAAGACGATCTCTCGCCCGTTCGCTGACCACCGCGGGGTTCCGGGATAGCCAGACAGGAACGTGAGCTGCAACGGGTTAGAACCATCGGAGTTCGCCTTCCAGATTTCGGCAGCTCCGGTGCGATCCGACGAGAAGACGACATGACGGCCGTCGGGCGACAGTTGCGCATATTCGTCGAGAAAAGTGGAAGCGATCAGTTTCGCCGGTTCACCGGCAGCGATCTCGTTCCTCAGAGGTAACAGGTAGATATTAGCGTCCCAGGTCGGCGCACCATATACCAGCCGGCTATTTCGGATGTACGGGTTAAACGCAGTGAAGCCGAGCCCAGGCACAGGCTCGGCGCGCTTCGTCTTGCCGCTGGCGTGGATGCGCCACAGACCGTTGCCACCGAGGATGATGTCGTGACCGTCACTCGTATACGTGAGTCCGACCAACCAGACGCTGCGCTGTCCCGCCAAGTCCCGGGTGTCGAACGTAAGCCGACGCTCTGAGCCGCCCGCGGCGGGAATGACATAAACATCCATGCCATCCTTGGTGTCGCGGAGGAACGCCAGCGTTCGTGCGTCAGGAGAAAAAGCAACGTGAAGGTCCCCATTTGACGCTTCCGGCGGAAAGGTTATCTGGCGTGCACCGAGCGTCGCCACGTCAAGGGCGAACACTGCGTAATGGCTCTGTCCAACGGGCCGGTCGGAGAACGCGATGGTCTTGCCGTTGGACGCCCACGCCACGCGCGAATCGACGATGGGGCCCAGCGTCCAGTTTGTACTATGCACTCGACGCTCGGCGCCGCCCATGGCGGGCACCATGTAAATGCCCGCTTCAACCGTGTCCGGTGCCGCGGTTGGCGCGGGGAACCGCCCAAACACGATATAGGCACCGTCAGGCGACCAGTCCGGGCCGAAATCGATCGCCCCAGGAACCGAGGTCAGGCGCAGCGCGTGTTCCTCTCCCACCTGTTTGATGTAGATGCTAGCAGTACGGCCGATCGGCACCGGCCCGGACCAGGCGAACGCGACACGGTTGCCATCGGGTGCGAGCGCAGGTTCGTACTCGCGGCCGGTATAGGTCGTCAATGGGACCAGCCGCGGCGGTGTCTTCAGTGCGCTCCGCGCCTCGCGCGAGACGAACAGCAGTATCACGGCGGCCGCGATCACCAAGCTTGCCACGACAAGCATCCACGGGCGTACGCGGCGCCCTGGATGGGATGGGCTTGGCTCCGAAGCCAGCGCTATTCCGGCTGTGGCTGATGGGGTGACAGTCGGTATCTCAACAGTACCAATGAACCGATATCCGCGTTTCGCAAGGGTTTCAATGTAGTGTGGCCTGTCTGCATCGTCTCCCAAGGCCTGGCGGAGCTTGCGGATGGCGGTATTCAGCCCGACATCGAAGTCAACGAAGGTATCCGCACGCCATAACTTCTGTTGAAGATCTTCGCGCGTGACCATCTTGCCAGCATTGGCTAATAGTTCCACGAGCACGCGTAGCGGTTGGTCTTGCAAGCGAATTTGCGCGCCGTTCTTGCGCAGTTCTCCTTCGCGCTCCGACAGCTCGAATGGCCCGAAGCGAAAGACGCGGCATGACGGCGATGCGTGGGACAGTGGCATCGGCGAGTTCTGAATCAGCGTCCTAATCATATCTCGATACTGTGCCACCGCCCATCAAGTGCCTCGCGGCTCTGCCCCGACTCCGCAAAGAAATGGGCGCACCAAACGGCGCGCCCAGATTCCCCGTCCCGATGGTTGGGTTTTTAGTGAGCTGTGACGGCGACGAGAGTTTTTAGTTGCCCGTTGGTGCGATTCTTCGCCAGTTCCTTGGCGCGATTGCCGAGAAAGAAGTCGCGGTGGACCTTGCTGCCCTGCTCCCACACCTGGGACAGGAAGTACTCATTGCCGATCCGGCTAAACAGCAACTTACCTTGCGTCGCGTCCGCCGAGCTCCGCGAAGGTAGGGCGCGGATCATCACAGCCTTCTGGCCGTAAACGCCCTGCAACTTAACCGTCATAGAATAAGGTGGCAGGGCAAAGACTGTGTAGGAACCGGCAGGAAGATTGATGTTCTCAACGCTGAAAGCAAAGGGGACCGTTACGGTCAACATGGGCCGTTCTTGGGCTTGGACACAAACGGTAGTAGCAGCCAGCAGCAGGGCGACGGTGAGCAACGTGCGAATGTTCTTCATGGAAGTTTCTCCCTTTCAAGTGCCGGCGAATCCGGCTGACAGTCCCACTCTGGCCGGTGTCAACCAGGCGCGACATGTTTCGCCTCTGGCTTGCGTCTGCATTCCTCCTGTTCCGCTAATCTACTGAAACCATTAGGGTAAGTATGTCCTGTGCCGCAGTCATGATCGGGCAGGGCTTGCTATCTTAGCCCTGTATTCGGAGTGCGCCGGGATAAACCGGCATGTTGTAGGGATGAAAGAGCCCTACAGGAAAGGAGAACAGCGACTCCATCCTGGCCTCGAGTCTTGCAGGGGACATCGCGAGGTGTCTCGTGAAGCGTAGACCAGAGGCATCGGTGGGCCGGGCTATTGAGCTTCGAAAAGCCGATGGATCAGGATGCCGACTCCTTTCCGAGATGGAGGAAGGCAACACGGCAGCCACGCTATCTCGCGAGTGGCTGTTCGGTCCTGCGTAGTCTGAGAACCCGCGCACGCTGAGAAACAACATGCACGAGAACCGGGAGATCTCCAGCGCGCCTTCGCGCAGTGATGAAGGCCGGTCCGCGAAGGCCATAAACCAAACGGCGGACACGCACGTGCTGGAGAAGTCGGACTGTGCCGTGGTACCGATGAAGCGGTCGAACAAAGAAGCGCAAGCTTCCGGGGAGGCTGGGGAGGGAAGGGCACAGACCAAGGAGAACATCGTTCAATCACACAAGCCCCCGACACAGAGCGGGAAAGGCTTGTCCCAAGGATTGCACGGTGTGCGACGAGCAGCATAAGTAAGGAAGCAGGAACGGTTCACCGCTTTACTCCACCACCTCAACGTGGCACTTCTTCATGAGAGCTTTTACGCACTGAAGCGTCAAGTCTCGCCGGGAGTCGATGGCATGAGATGGCAGGAGTATGAAATCGGACTGGAAGATCGACTCAACGATCTGCACAGTCGAGTACATCGTGGAGCGTATCGGGCACAAACGTCGAGACGAGTCTACATACCGAAGGCTGATGGGCGGCAACGCCCCTTGGGCATCGCAGCACTGGAGGACAAGATCGTCCAACAGGCTGTGGTGACGGTGCTCAAGCAGATTTACGAGGCCGACTTCAAAGGCTTCTCTTACGGATTTCGGCCTGGTCGCAGCCCACATCAGGCATTAGACGCCCTGACGGTGGGCATCCAGCGAAAGCGAGTGAACTGGGTACTCGATG
>Ga0070716_100001187_pt1 | contig 11473 bp, 12 predicted proteins | sample LARL112metaG_FD_71395 | JGI IMG/M metagenome (GOLD analysis project Ga0070716, IMG submission 71395) | Corn, switchgrass and miscanthus rhizosphere microbial communities from Kellogg Biological Station, Michigan, USA - LAR L11-2 metaG | ecosystem: Host-associated > Plants > Roots > Rhizosphere... | reverse complement strand
CTCGGACAAGGGTGATCTGGTTCCTTTGAGTGCCGTCGCGAACCTGACGCAGAACGTCGGCCCGCTGGCGATTACCCACTCGGGTCAGCTGCCGTCGGTGACGATCTCGTTCAACACCAAGCCGGGAGTGGCGCTTGGTCAGGCAACCGCGGCCGTCGAAGCCGCCGCTTCACAGGTTGTTCCCGGCGACATCACCACGCAGTTCTCCGGAACTGCGCAGGCGTTCCAGGCGAGTCAGCAGGGATTGCTGGCACTGCTGATACTTGCCGTCTTCGTCATCTACATGGTGCTTGGAATTCTTTACGAGAGCTTCATTCATCCGGCGACCATTCTCACCGGCCTTCCCTTCGCCGCGTTCGGTGCGCTGATCGCGCTGTGGATCTTCCGCATGCCGCTCGATGTCTACGGCTTCGTCGGGCTGATCTTGCTCGTGGGCATCGTGAAGAAGAACGCGATCATGATGATCGACTTCGCGCTCGAGGCTGAGCGAACCGAGCACATTCCGCCCTCAAAAGCGATCGTGCAAGCGGCAAGCGTCCGCTTCCGCCCGATCATGATGACGACGATGGCGGCGTTGATGGCGACGTTGCCGATCGCGCTTGGTCGTGGTGCTGGCGCCGAAGCACGTCGACCACTTGGTGTCGCGGTTGTCGGCGGTCTCGCTTTCTCGCAGCTGGTGACGCTCTATGTGACGCCGGTGTTCTACACCTACTTCGACGAGCTGCCGGAGAGAATGAGGTACTGGAGTCGGCGGTTGTATGCGAAGGCGAGAGGACAGCCGACGCCCGCCATAGGTCCGCGCGAGCAGCCGACATCGCGCGTCGCGTAACTACCAGCCGGCAGCAAACTACAAACTGAAGACTACCTGCCGGCAGCCCATCGGCCTTTGCAGCCAGCAGCCGCGAGCCGTAGTTGGCGCTAGATACGGCTCGGGGCAGCAGGCTCCCGGGCTGGGAAGCTGCGGGCAGGTAGTCTTCAGTTTGTAGTGTGCTGCCGGCTGTTTTTAGAGGGGCCAGATACCCGGGACGAGAATCGAACTCGTAAGGCCAAAGGCCGCGGGATTTTGAGTCCCGTGCGTCTACCAGTTCCGCCACCCGGGCAGGAGAAGACAATTTAGCGCGTCGGGCGTTTCCGCAGAATAACCCAGGCCGCAATTCCCAGTGCCAGGACGATAAGAATCGCCAAGCTAGCTCGCGAGATATAGTGCTCAAGTAAAGGCAGATCGCGGCCGAAGTAGTAGCCGAGCCAACCGAAAACTATTGCCCAGACAATGCTGCCCAACGTGTTGTACGCGACGAACCGCTTGAACGACATGCAGGCCGCTCCAGCGATCACCGCCGCCCATGTTCTGAGCACGGCCACAAAGCGGCCGAACAGAATCGTCTTCGCGCCGTTGCGCTCGAAGAAGCCGTGCGCGGTCTCGATGTGCTTTTTGCGGACGCCGATGTAACCGCCGTAACGCGTGAGCAGCGGCAGACCTCCCTTGATGCCGATCAGGTAGCCGAGCACACCGCCAATGGTCGCGCCGAGCGCGGCCATCAGGATCACGCCGGAAAGGCTGACATTGTGAGCGATTCCCGCATAGGCTGCCGCCGTTACCAACGCGATTTCACCGGGTAGCGGGATGCCAAGGCTCTCGAGCATCACGAGGGACAGCACACCAGGGTAGGTATAGGTGTGCAGCAGGTTCGTTAAGTGACGTGTGAAGTCCGGCATCGGCGATGTGAACACAATAAAAACGCCCTCGACTGTTGCGTCGAGGGCGTTGTCTGTTCATGGTCAATCGTTTAAGGGACTTTCTTCAGTCCCTGGCGCCGCTTGAACGCCGGATCCTGGTTCTTGATTGCGTTCTGTTTCACCATCTCCTGCGCCCGACGACGAAACTCCGTTTGCAACGCGACGTACTGCGCGCGCTGGACCGGAGTCATGAACCGCGCGAGATCTCGCTGCTCCGACTCGACCAGGCCGACGCGCTGTTTCTGCAGATCGATCGTTTGATCGATGAGCGTGCTCACGTGCTGCTGATTTGGCGTCGGTGACGTGAGCTCCATTCGCAGCTGACGTCGGGTTTCGCGCTCGTTTGCGATCAACTGGGTCAGCTGCGGCGCAAAGCGCGAGTTGGACTGCTCAAGTTGCGACATCTGCGAATCAGTCAGACCGAGCCGTTGCTGGGTCACAGCTGCCATCCGCTGACGCAGCTGTTGCTCGAGCACCGGCCGCTGTGCAATCGCGCGAGCGGGCTGAGCGCTGACACCCACGACACCGACGAACAGAAAAGCCGAGAGAAAACCAATTGACCGTTTCACACCGCTAATCATGTTCACTGGCCTTCGCTCATGTCCACTGCGAACACGGGCTCCGGCTCGGAATTTGGCAGCGCGTCGAAGTTCTCCATCTCGTCCATCAGCTGCTGAAGGTTTCCATCGGAGAGCTCCTGAGTATCTGCAGTGAGGGCCAGCGCATGCGTGTGTGCTCGAGCTGGCTCCGTCGCCGCGACCGGTACAGGCTTGACGTCGTACGGAGCTACCGCCCCTGGCCCGCCATTAGTCGTTCCCTGAGCGGCCTGTTGCGGCTGCCGATGCTGCAACACAGAGCCGCCGCCGACAAGCAACACTGCAACCGTCGCCGCCACCAGCCATTCGACCACACGACTGCGCGCGGGGGCCTGCTTCGACGGCACCGGCATCCGGTACGGCGGAATCTGACGGACGACGCTCTCGGCGTCGATCGACGGCGCGAACACCGCCGCACCCTTTACAGTGCGGATGATTTCCAGATCTTCGCGGCAGCTTTCGCAGCCGGCGAGATGTTCTTCAACCGTCTGACGAACGGCCGCTGCCAGCTTGCCGTGCTCCAGCTCGGGAAGCAGATCCTGAATCTCGCTATTCGTGCACTTATTCATTCTTCAACAGCTCCTTTACCTTCTCGATCGCATTGTGATAATGAACCCGGGCTGCGCCTTCGGTGCTGCCAACCACTGCTGCGATCTCCTTATATGACAAACCCTGCTGCACCCGCAGGGTGAAAACTTCGCGCTGGGTCGGAGAAAGTGCCGCCAATGATCGCCGGACTCTCTCCTGCGTCTCCTCGGCGATCAGTGAGTCCAACGCGCCATACTCGCTCACGTTGTCTGACTCCTCGACGGGGACCGTCTCCCTGCTCCTCCGTTCCGCCCTTCGCCGATCGAGCATCAGCCTGCGCTCGATCGTGAAAAGCCAGGTTCTCAACGAGCTCTCGCCCCGGAACGAGTCGAGCGAAGCAAAAGCACGAACGAACGTATCCTGCACCAATTCCTCGATCCCGTCGCGCTCACCCGAGCTGGCGGCGAATCGCGCCAGCGCCTGTGAATGCCGCCCCACCAAGCGCGTGGCCGCGCGGGATTCCCCACGCTTCCAGCGCTCAATTAGCTCCATATCGGTCTCTTCAGGGCGTTCTTCGGGGCCTGGAATCATGGAGCCTCATCAGGTAGACGCCCGAGGGTGGCCATTGTTAAGACAGATTGACCTGGCAGTATCACATTCATAGCTTCGCGCTCACGTGCCCAAAGCTACTATCCCGAGGGCCAACTGAGGCCAGTGCGCCGAAACATCCCCGAGAAAATCTCCCACCGCGGAGCACATCAAACGCTGCCCGAGAATTCGATCCCGGCTTTTTTGCGGGCGATAGAGCTCGGGGCAGATGCCATCGAGCTCGACGTACACGCTACACTCGATGGCACCCTGGTGGTCCATCATGACGACGCAGTCAATGCGCCAGGCGAACCGCAGCGCAAAATCGCGCAGACCTCTTCATCCGAGCTGAAGAATTTCCCGCTCGCCGACGGGATTGAGATTCCGAGTCTTGCAGATGTGTTCTCGGCAATCGGTGACAAGGCTTTTGTCTACGTCGAAGCGAAGGCTCCAGACATCGAGCCGCTGGTTACGCGCGCGGTTCGCGAGTCGAATACCCGGTGCGCCATTCACTCATTCGATCACCGAATTGTAAAAACGGTGAAAAAAATATTGCCCGCGATACGCACGGGTGTATTGGAAGTGTCTCGGCACATTGACCCGGCCGTCACGCTGCGAGCAACTGGCGCGGAAGATCTCTGGCAGGAAGTGAGTTTCATCGACGAGGAACTGGTCGCGCGCGTCCATTCCGTGAACGGCCGCGTCATCGCATGGACAGCGAACGACGCTGATCAGTGGGAAACCCTAAGAAGAATCGGCGTCGACGGAATCTGCACCGACCGCATTGCGGAAATCGGCGCAATCGAATGGGAAGTGCGCTAGCTTATTGCGTCCTTTCAGCCCCGTTCGGAGGAACCGCCTCACAATGAAAGCATTGTTTTGTCTCCTGCTCGCAGGTGCAGTAGCCTGCGCGTCTGCGTCCACCCAACCGACAACATCAACGACGCCCGCCCGCGACAGCGCGAAGAGCGATGTCGGACTCGGCGCCACTTCGGTGCCGAACGCCGATCCATTCCCAAGCACGTACGTGCCGTTTCCGTCGCGCACAACCGTTATCCGCAACGTCAATATCCTGACTGCAGCAGGTCCACTGATCAGAAACGGCGCGATCCTGATGCAGAACGGGAAAGTCGCAGCGGTAGGTGCGAGCGTGAACGCGCCCGCCGACGCAGTGGTGATCGATGGCAACGGCAAATACGTGACGCCCGGCATCATCGACGATCACTCGCACCTTGGCGTCTACGCAGCACCCGGTGGCAATGCGCTCAGCGACGGCAATGAAGCGACCAGTCCAACGACGCCACAGGTGTGGGCCGAGCACTCAGTGTGGCCGCAGGATCCGCAGTTTCCGCGCAATCTCGCCGGTGGCGTCACGACGCTTCAGGTGCTGCCCGGTTCGGCGAATCTGATTGGTGGACGCAGCGTCGTCCTCAAAGTCGTTCCCGCGCGCACCGTTCAGGGGATGAAATTTCCAGGTGCCAAATACGGTTTGAAAATGGCGTGCGGAGAAAATCCAAAGCGGGTGTACGGCAATCGCGGCGGACCTTCGACCAGAATGGGCAATGTGGCGGGCTACCGCGCCGCGTGGATCCGTGCCGTGGACTACCGAAAGAAGTGGGACAAGTGGAATGCGGATCACAAGGGTGATCCACCATCGCGCGATCTCGGCCTCGAAACTCTCGCCGAAGTTCTTCGCGGCAACATGCTCGTTCACAACCACTGCTATCGTGCCGACGAGATGGCGCAGATGATCGACATCGCGCACGAGTTCGGCTACAAGATCCGCTCGTTCCATCACGGCGTCGAAGCGTACAAGATCGCCGACCTGCTGGCGAAAGAAGGTATCGGCGCATCGATCTGGGCCGACTGGGGCAGCTTCAAGATGGAGGCAATGGACGCGGTGAAAGCAAACATGGCGCTCGTCGATCACGCCGGGGCGCGGGTCATCGTGCACTCGGACGATCCGTCCGGATCCCAGCGTTTGAATCAGGAGGCGGCGAAGGCGATGGCTGCCGGCGCTGAAATCGGATTGCCGGTGAGCGAGGAGACAGCAATCAAGTGGCTGACAATCAATCCAGCGTGGGCGCTGGGGCTCGACGACAAGATCGGCTCGCTCGAGACCGGCAAGAATGCTGATGTCATCCTGTGGACTGGGGATCCGTTCAGCGTTTACTCGAAGCCCGAGAAAGTCTGGATCGACGGCGCGCTGATGTACGATCGCACTGATCCGACCGAACAGTGGCGCACTGATTTCGAGCTCGGCTTTGTACCGTTCAACCGGAACTAATCGATGATCTCATACAGAAACCGCTTGATCGCGTTCATCGCAGCCACTTTTGTAATCGCTGCCGGTGCGGGCGCGCAGTCCGTCGCCATAGTCGGCGGAAAAGTTTACCCTGTTAGCGGTGCGCCGATTGAAAACGGCACCGTCGTAATCACGAACGGCAGGATAACCGCGGTCGGTACCAACGTTCCCATTCCTGCAGGTGCACAGCGCATCGATGCAACGGGGAAAATCGTGACCCCCGGCTTCGTCAATTCATCGACGCAGCTCGGAGTCGGGGACATTGGCTTTGGCGGACCTCCCGTCGATGTCAGCGCGCGTGGCAAGGACAACGTCGCCGCTGCCTTCACCATTTGGGAGGGACTCGATCCCAACTCGGTGCTGCTGGCCCCGGCGAGAAAGGATGGCATCACGAGTTTCGTGATCATCCCTACTGGCGGTCTCATTTCCGGTCAGGCGGCGCTTGTTGATCTCGTACCAGGTACCACGACCGACATGATCGTCCGCGCGCCGGCAGCAATGGTTGCCGAGATTGGAGACGCGCAGCAAGGAGGACTCGGATCCCGCGGTGAGCTGATTGTCAAACTGCGCGAAATTCTGGAAGATGCTCGCTACTTCCAGACGCATCGCGACGCTTTTGACCGCGCGCAGACTCGGCCGTTCGCGGCAAGCCGACTCGACCTGGAGGCGCTGCTACCAGTCATCGAAGGCAAGCTGCCGCTGATGCTGACTGTGAATCGCGAGTCGGATATCGACGCAGCTATGCGGCTCGCTCGCGAGTTCAATGTCAAGCTGGTGATCGGCGGGGGCGCTGAGGGATGGATGATGGCCGACAAGATCGCCGCCGCGCGAATTCCCGTTCTCACCGGAGCGATGAATAACATTCCCGCGGATTTCTCGTCGCTGGGTCAGCGCCAGGAAAACGCGGGCCTGCTGCGCAAGGCTGGTGTGCAGGTCGCCTTGATCGGCAACGCTGGCGGCGGCGACGAGGAAACGTTCAACGTTCGTAATCTGAAACAGGAAGCCGGCAACGCAGTGTCGTACGGAATGACATGGGACGACGCTCTGCGCGCAGTCACTCTCGCCCCCGCCGAAATCTTTGGCGTCGCCGATCGCGTCGGCTCACTTCAGCCGGGCCGCGAAGGAAATGTTGTAGTGTGGAGCGGCGATCCGTTCGAGTTCACTTCACGCGTCGAACACGTTTTCGTGCGAGGCCGCGAGTACAACGAGAAAACTCGACAGGATTTGCTGGTGGAACGGTACCGGAATCTGCCGGGAACGCATAATCAGCCGCCGCAATAGGATGGATCGAGGGCCGACGACCAACTGCATTGATAATCGCGGACTAGGCGAGGATTACGGACAACCGAGGACCGTTTGAGTGTCCTCGGTCCTCAATTAGTCAGCAATTATCAATGCCGTTGGTCCTCGGCCCTCGGTCAGCCGTCAGCTAGGCGACCCCTGATAGCCACTCGCGCCCGAGTCTGTGCCGCTTGCGCTCGAAGAGCCGGTCGTAGCCGACTGCTGGCGTCTGAGCTCGATATCTGCCTCGAGCTTCGAGGCTTCGGTGTCATGCGTCTCGAGGGTTGCGCTTAGCCGATCGTAAGTCGCGGCATCGAGATCGCTGCCGCCCTTTCGTGAGCGATACACTGCATAGCCGAGTGCTTGCGCTGACTTGTCGGCGAGCTGGCGGGTGCGGAATGCTTCGAGTCGCGTCTTGCCATCGTCGAAAGCTTCCTGAGCGACGCGGCCAGCGCGATCCAGCTCCTGTTTCAGTCTATCAAGTAGTGCCATCGTAGTCTCGTGTAAGAGGTTACTGCACTTAACCGTACGCAAGCGCGAAGGGCGACGTTTCAGTATCGCTCAGGGGCGAGCGGATGGCAACAAAAAAGCCCCTCGCGGGGCTTTCGAATGACACTCGCGCCGCTTATGCCGCGCTCGTTTCCTTCTCCGGATACACGCTGACTTTGTAGCGGCGGCTGTTCTTGTGCTCGAACTTCACCACGCCATCGATCAGCGAGTAGATGGTAAAATCGGAGCCGAGACCGACGTTGCGTCCCGGATGCCACTTCGTGCCGCACTGGCGGACGATGATGTTGCCGGCAACGACTTTCTCGCCGCCGAACTTCTTCACGCCGCGGTACTGCGGATTGCTGTCGCGACCGTTGCGCGATGAGCCGACACCTTTCTTATGAGCCATTACTTCTCTCCTTTCTCGCCCTTGGACTTGCCGAAGGCGACATCCTTGATGCGGACCTCGGTGAACGCCTGCCGATGGCCCTGCTTTTTCGCGTAGTTTTTGCGGCGCTTGTGCTTGAAGACGACAATCTTTTCGCCGAGTCCCTGCTTCACGATTTCGCCAGTAACGTGGGCGCCTTTGACCCCCGGCGCACCGACGTGTCTCTTGTCGCCATCGACGCCGAGAATGACGTCATCGAAGGTGACTTTGGCGCCAGCGTCGCCAGCCATTTTCGGAATTCTTATCGTTTTGCCGGCTTCAGCGCGGTACTGCTTGCCGCCGGTTCTGATGATCGCGTAAGTCATGGAATCTGCTTGCGTTAAGTGCTGCGAATTAGCCTTGAAAGTTAAACGGGACGGCGTTCTTGGTCAACGGTCCCCGTTTTATGATCGAGGGCCGAGGACCAACGGCATTGATAATCGCGGACTAGTTGAGGACCGAGGACCACGGATGGTCGCTCGCATTGGTCCGCGATTCTCGATTAATCCTCGGTTATCAATGCCGTTGGTCCTCAGCCCTCGGTCGTCAATGCCGTTGGTCCTCGGCCTTCAGTCCTCAGGCTATCGCGTACTGCTGGGTGACGTCTCTTCCTTGCGCCTTGACCACCAGCTTGAATTCATCGGGCTTGAGCAGCGGATCATCCCGGAACTCGAGCGAGAAGTTCGCCGCCTTCTGAAGCTTTTGCGCGAGATCCCGCTCCTGCTCCAGAACGTACATCGCAACATCAGGATGCAACTTTACCAGCAGATTGTCGCGTCGGCCCTCGAATGCCATCCGCTTCACCGACCGCTCCATTCGCCGCACGATCGTCTCCGGCGTCAGCACCCGACCGGTTCCATCGCAGGTCGGGCAGGCTTCGGTCGATGATTGATAGTGGCTCTGACGCACCCGCTGGCGGGTCATCTCGATCAAACCGAGGTCGCTCACGGCGAATGCTTTGGTGCGGGCGCGATCGCGCGACAGGTGCTGTCTCAGCTCCTGGAGGACGCGGTCGCGATTCGCCTTGGTCTCCATATCGATGAAATCGCATACGATGATGCCGCCGACATCGCGCAGTCTCAGCTGGCGCGCGACCTCCGCCGCGGCTTCCATGTTCGTCCGCAACACCGTTTTCTCGGGATCCTTCTTACCAGTATATCGACCCGAGTTGACGTCGATCGAGACGAGCGCCTCGGTCGGCTCGATGATCAGATACCCCCCCGAGGGCAGGTCGCAGCGTCGCTTGAAAATGTCCCTGATTTCGGCTTCGATGCTGGCGCTGTCGAACAGCGAGAGCGTTGCGTCGTAATGCTTCACGCGCTCGATCAGATCCGGCGCAATGTCCTTCAGGTACGACACGATCTCGTTGTAGACCTGCTTGGAATCGACCGTGAGGCTGTCGACCTTATCGCTGAAAATGTCGCGCACCAGGCCGCGGGTGAGCCCGCTCTCTCGGTTGACGAGGGCTGGTGCTTTCTGAAAATGTGTTTTTCTCTTTATCTTCTTCCACTGCGACATCAGGCTCTTGAGCTCGCGCTCGAGCATTTCTGGCGTGACGTCTTCGCTCACCGTCCTGACGATGACTCCGCCAGACTTGTCCGGCAGTATCGCCTGGACCTGCTCCTTCAGTCGCGCTCGTTCCGCTGACGAGCCGATTTTGCGGCTGACGCCAACCTTGGAAGAATCGGGTATATAAACGAGGAATCTCCCGGCGAGGGAGATTTGGGCGGTCACGCGCGGGCCCTTGGTCGAGATCGGTTCTTTGGAGACCTGCACCAGGATTTCCTGGCCCCGCTTCAGCGCTTCCTGAATCAGCGGCGCCTTCGCCCGCCGGCCGTTGCCGTTGCCACCGTTGCCGTTCTTTCTTTGAACGGGCTCGTCGACATCCTCGTCCTCCTCTTCGTCTTCGTCTTCCGCCTCATCGGCGCTTTGACGGACTAAATCGGACGAATGCAGGAACGCGCTTTTCTCCGTCCCGATATCGACGAAGGCCGCCTGGATTCCGGGGAGAACAGCATCGACCCGGCCCAGATAAATGTCACCGACCATGCGTCGGTTCTCTGGACGGTCGACGAGCAGCTCAACGAGCTTCGCGTCCTCCAGAATCGCGATCCGCGTCTCGCGCGGTGTCGCGTTTATGAGGATTTCTCTTTTCATTATTCCCCACCTCAGCACTTCGCTCGGCGACTCGGCAAGCGAGGTTGAGGCGGTTAAAAAAGTTCGCGCGGTCGTGCTACAGGGCCGCGTTATGATTTCGTTCGGTACCACCAACCTGCCCATCAGTCCATGTGTCCGGGTGTCGCGAGTCGCACGAACCACCCCATGCACCAGGGCCAACGATCGATGTGAGCAATCTAGGGAGGGCCTGTTCGCTTCCGCAACGGCGACAACGACTTACGCGCTGTTGAGCCATGTCGGGAGTTGGTTGCCCGCCTGCCAACCTATGTGACTGACAGAGCTAGAATCCGGTCACAGTCCTGTAGATGAGCCAGACCATCACCAGAACGTACGTCAGCCCGGCCTTCCACTCTCCGTGCTTCATGTACAGGTCGAGACTGAATCGGCCTCCGTCATCTGGATGGGTCGCCTTCCACGGTGTCGGGCGAGGGACGAACGCGGGGACGTTCGCTGCATAAGCCTCGTAGGCCTCCGGAAATCGACCGGCAATGTTGGCGCGTTCCCGCTGCATGGTCGGCGCATAGACCAGCGCGAAGAACGCGACCACTACCAGCAACAGCGCCCAGTGCACCGCGATCGCAAATCCGGCCGCGATGAGGAAGCTGCCGAAGTAAAGTGGATTACGGGTATGCGCGTACGGGCCCGTCGTCGCCAGCCGTTCGTTCTTGGAGATATGACCGGACGCCCATCCACGGACGACTACGCCGACGAGCGCGACCGCGCCGCCAACCGCCAGTGTGAGCGGCGTTGGCCGCGCGAAGATCAGATACGTAATTCCAAGAACGAAGCCCAGCGGCAGGCGGAGTCGCTTCGCCACTTCGGAATACGTCAATCAGCTAACTCCTTGATCAGATTGCGGGCGATAACCATGCGCTGAATTTCCGAAGTGCCCTCACCAATCTCGCAGATCTTGGCATCACGGAACATTCGCTCGACGGGATATTCCTTGGTATAGCCGTAACCACCGTGGATCTGGATCGCCTTGATGGTAGTTCGCATGGCGAGCTCCGAACAATACAATTTCGCGATCGCAGCCTGCTTGGTGAATGGCTGCTTGTTTTGCGCGAGCCAGGCGGCGTGGAACATCAAGTGCTTCCCCGCCTCGATCTCGGTGGCGATGTCGGCGAGCTGGAACTGGATGCCCTGAAAGTTCGCGATCGGCTGACCGAACTGTTTGCGCAACGTCGCATATCGCAGCGATTGCTCGAACGCGCCCTCGGCGATGCCGAGCGAGAGAGCCGCGATGCCGACGCGACCGTTGTCGAGGGTGCGCATGAAGTTGGTAAAGCCCTCGCCCTCTTCGCCAAGCAGGTTCTCCGCCGGCACCTCCACATCTTCGAAGAT
>Ga0070716_100001185_pt1 | contig 11486 bp, 10 predicted proteins | sample LARL112metaG_FD_71395 | JGI IMG/M metagenome (GOLD analysis project Ga0070716, IMG submission 71395) | Corn, switchgrass and miscanthus rhizosphere microbial communities from Kellogg Biological Station, Michigan, USA - LAR L11-2 metaG | ecosystem: Host-associated > Plants > Roots > Rhizosphere... | reverse complement strand
ATCCCATTGAGCCAGTGCATTTTTTAGTATTTTTTTATGTTAATTCGAGCAATTGTATTTTTTGGGTACTCATCCGTTAGCTTGATTTGTTGGCATCACTAAGAGCTTTTCTTTCATAGAATTAAGATCTGTAATCCCAAAATAGTCTTGGAATTTTTTCGTAGTTTTATATATCTTTAATCTACCAACTTTTTCAAATTCAACGAAACCAATTTGAAGTAACTCTCTTACGTGGTCGTAGACTTGAGAACCTCGAATTTGCAATAGCCGCCTCGAATTGAGTGGCTGTTCATATGCAATATAGGAGAGTGTTCTTAACGCTCCGGATGAAACAACTGGACGTTGAGCAAATTTCCGAACCAATGGAGTATAATTGGATTTCACTTGTAACACAAAATTTCCATCCTCCAAACGGGCTATTTCGATAGCCTTGAATATTGATTTAGTCTTATCGATTAATGTCATTAGTATTCTATTAACCCGGGTCCTCGAAGAAATACCAGAGGCCATCACAATCTCGTCCAATGATAGTGGCCTTCCTGATGAATACAGAACAGCTTCAATTCTGGCCGTAATTTCGTCTTCTGGCAACATCTTTAACTCATTTACTCTTCAGCTAGATAAATTTACGTAGCCGCAATCTCATACCTTCTCCTCTATGCGCGATATAATAATGTCCTCACTGCTAGTTTTGTCCCCATTGACTATTTGCTGCAGCTCTACCTGTCCTTTCATTGCCAAGTACAGGAGTGCAAGAAAATTTCTTGCTGCCTCGATAGGAGTCATTTTTGCTACGAATGTACTGAAAAGAAGCGTTCCATCGGCATTTACAATATCGAGTATGATATTTTCTCGTTCTTGTAATACCTGTTCGATCTTGATAAAGTACTGGTCAAAATCAAAAGTATCTAACGCATTTAAATTCAAATCTTTCTTCTGCTGCTTTGGATTGCTTAGCCTGTTCAATATGGTCTCAAGTAGTCCTAGTAAGTCCTCTAGGTTTACCGGATAAGTTGGCTCGTATCTGTAAGGGATTTCCATAGGTTTCAGTTCCACGATCGGCAGTGACAATGGAACTTCATCTACACCCTTCTTTTGCATCGCTATTTTTTCTAACCTGAATATACTTTCTACTTTAAGTCTGTGTATTATTGAAGAGGTCAGTGCAGCTACTCCACAGAGTCGTAGATCCCGTCTGTCCGAATCATCGATCAGCCTAACGAGCATTTGAAGAAGGGCCACTATATCAATTTGCCAAATGTCTTTCTTAGTTATAAGAGAAGGGTTAAATAGTAGATTTAATGGAGGGCTAGAAATTTTCTTTTTAGTATCTATGATTTCTTCAGACGAATTGGAATCATTAGCAGTATTATTCAAAACTCGATCGGATCCTTCTCCCTGAGCCATTTCGCTCATTTATTGTCTTGGACCTTTAAATATCTCGCTAATTGATTAGTGGCAAACTGGAGGAACTTCGGAATCCGAGGACCTGGTGAACAAATTTAAATAATCATTGTGTATATTATCTCTTCAGGACGTCGATTATCCATTACTCGAATAGCTATTACGCGAGACAACATGTATATGTCTGAAACAAATGCTAGTCTTAATAATGTGGTGTTAATGAGATACATCAAACGGCTGGGCTATTTAAACGAGTTAATTTAAATACAGTGTGTGCACTAAAGTTGGTGGTTGGAAGAACAAAAGAGTACAAGGAAAATACGAGCGGAGGTTAAATTCCCTTTAATATTGATTCATACTCCTTACGGATTAAGCTTTTTTGATAAAATTGCAGCTACTCGACTGGCAAAATTTTATGCAAAATTTAATATATATTTAATGCCTCTTATTACTGCCTTAGCAATATTTCTTATTGTAGGCTCAATGATGGTGTTATTTTCTAACGGCGTAGCAAGGGCAGGTGTACGAGATGCTGGGCCGCAATCGAATTTGCTGATTCCAGGCCTCAATCCTTATCTGCCTTGGACTTATGGCTGGATAGCACTTGTCATTACGATAATAGTCCACGAAGCCGGACATGGGATAGTTGCCAGAATATATGGGATAAAGGTTGAATCCACTGGACTCGTACTAATTCTTGGAATCCCAATAGGCGCATTCGTCAATATAGAACGAGAGGAATTAGCGAGAACACCTCTTAAACAAAAAAGTGCAGTTCTAACTGCGGGTCCTATGAACAATATGATTCTTGCTGGGGTATGCTTGGTGGGATTATTTTTGATCGTTTCTAGCCTGACAGTATTACCCGCTACAGGAGTTCCAAAATATGGTGTTCAGGTCCTGGGTGTAGGTGATGGAACAATAGCCCAGTCCATCGGATTAGCAAAGGGATCTATAATCGAAAATATTGATCAAGCCAAAGTCAAAGATATCCAAGACCTCACTCGACTTTTGAGATCTAACTTGGGCTCTAGTGTTAAAATCACTTGGAAAGATGAAAAGGGCGATTTGATGACACACATTGTAAACCTGCCCAAGAACGTCGAACCGGACAAAGGTGTTCTAGGCGTCACCATTACAAATGTGGCCCCTGATCCGACAACAGTATTAAGTCGTTACAAATCAGCATTCGGTTCAAATCCGATCGCTCTATTGCTTCCGCCTACTATGGTACAGGGCTCAGTGCCTTATTCAGATTTGATGGCTCCAAAGTACTCGTCAAGTGTATTTGGAGAGACCTATCCAGTATTATCGAACTTTTTGTTCTGGCTTTGGTTCGTGAATTTCAATGTGGGTATATTTAATGCGCTTCCGATTGGGCCTCTTGATGGTGGCCAGCTTTATAATTCGTTAATTGAGGAAAAGTTAAAGACTCGCACGAAGAGATTAAAAAATGCTTCACTTATTTTGAGTGCTGTGATGACAGCGATAGTGGTAGCATCATTCCTCTTACCATGGGTATTTCGATGAGGACCACTTTGTTCAAGATCAACAACAACTAGAAAAATGATCTACCAAAAAGTTAAGATATAAAGGTAGCACATAAATGTGCGCATCTTTTAATAGGAAGTTTCGCAAAACTACAAGTCCGTAAGATAATCTGGTTGAAACTCCATACGGGCTAATGGCTTTCTGTATTTCACATTAGCCTGTATGGATTAAATATGCTGAGGAAGATTAATAAGGTAAGGTGTGGCCGGTCGTTTCTTTATGCCCTCATTTGTCAAGTTGGAAATGTGATATGGATGCGCTGCAAGAGAAATTCGATTATTTAAACATATAAATAGTGATCGTTTCCGCGTTTCATACCAAATCCTATGTTGTCAATTAGAAAGTCCTCAAATAAATCATCAGCAGGACCATTAGAGGCATAGAGGGTAATGCTGCGAAAAGCCTCAAGAGATAGCGAAATTCGCTTTAATCGAAAGGTCATGCCGGTAACTCTATTTCCATCAGTTTTGGAAGATGTATTCAATCGTTCTTTAAATAATAATAGTCCAATCTTATCTATAGTTATTGGTACTAAGCCAGACTTCTATAAGCAGGCCCCGCTCATTCTAGAAGCTTCTAAATCCAATATGCCGATATTTGTAATAAATACTGGACAGCATTTTGATAAGTTACTAGGTTTTGGTATCAATGAATTCGAAATCCAGAAACATATAGGTTGTAACCTTCAGATCCGCGGAGATCTTATGGAGAAAGCGAGCGAATTGATCATGAAATTCGGTACCTTTGGAAGATATTGCAAAAAAAAATATGGAAATGATATCCGCGTATTACCAGTTGTTCACGGAGACACAATAGTCGCCGGCATTGCCCCCTTAGCTTGGGTATTTGGTGTAGGACAAAAAGTAGCTCAAAATGAAGCTGGGCTAAGGTCCATGAGCCCGGTAGTAATGAAGAATATAACACGTTATAAGGACCCGACTAAAGGTGTTATAGAAAAATTGGTTAGCTCTCAGCTTTACGGAGATTGGTTCATTGCTAGAGATGAACCCTTCCCGGAACAAATAGACACTTGGATTTGTTCGGCTGGGACACAATATTTCTTTGCGCCTACTAAACTAAACAAGGATAATCTAATTAGGGAAGGATATCCAGCAGAGTATGTGCACACAGTGGGCAACTCGGTTGTCGACGCCATAAATATGAAGAGACAGCAAAAGACCTCACGGAGCATTTTTGATCTCTATCCGATATTAGAATCAGATGAATGGCTGCGAGTTGATATTCACAGGAGAGAAAACTTAACGAAGCGCAGATTCACGTCCATATTGAATTCAATTGGTTGGTTGGTAAGACATAGTCAACAACGGATCATTTTTCTAATGTTAAACGCCACTGAAGCTGCAATTAAATCCTTTAGTCTGGATGGATATTTGCAAAAACTTGCAAATAATTATCCTAATAAGTTTATTATATCTCCTCTGTGGAAGGAATATTCCCATGTAATCGAATTTCTAGACAGTGGACATTGTTGGGCTGAGATGACAGACTCTGGATCAATGCAAGAAGAATTACTATATTTTGATAAAGTGATGTCATTGACCGTACGACTAAATACGGATCGCCCAGAAACTGTTTTCGATGCAAGAAGCAATGTCTTGATTCCGCCTGTGAGCGATGGACTGATTTCAGCCTTTGTAAATCAAGCATATAACCAAAGAGAAGGACTTGGTATTAAATTAAGGAATAAGAAACACCTCTACGGAGAGCCGGGTAAAGTATCTCAAAGGATAATACGAATACTAAAGTCAGAATTTAGGAAGGGAGATCTGAACTTCTTTCCCTGGTTGCATCAAAGAATACATCTATGGAAAGAAAATAGCGGGTTAAATTATTGGTGACTCAAAAGCTTTGCTAATTGGAAAAAGGATGTGGGCTAGAGAGTAAAACTGGTGATAACTGAACAGGAAAGACGAGTGACATGTATGGGAGCAAGGTGGTTCTTGACCAACACCAACAAAAAGTATAATTCTCTAAGGTTCTAATAGTCGTATAAATTGGATTCAAACGTTGACAATGAAAAGTATCCAGATGAAGGCTATTTGGAACATACAGAGCGGATTTTCTTCGAGTTAGCGAGTGAACAGCGCTTGGCGATCCTCTTCAAGTTAAACCAAGGCAGTCTAAGACTTGCGAAGATCGCAAGAGATCTAGACGTTACTATGCAGGAAGTTCACAGAAATGTTAATAGGTTGTCTGAAGCTGGAATAATAGATAAGGATTCCAGTGGGTCTTTTTTCCTTACTACTTTTGGGAATATCATCATCAAACATATTTCAACCTTTGGCTTTCTCTCGAGGAACAGGTCATACTTTTCGGAACACATTCTCAGTGACCTTCCAATGAAATTTGTACAGAGAATTGGCTCCTTGGATGATTCCGAATATGTCAATGGATTTGTAGCAGTCCTAGAATTGTGGAAAAAGCTATACGACAGCTCTTCAGAATACATATATGCCATGCTTCCCCAAATTCCTTTCGAACTTATAGAAGCAGTAATTTCTAAAATAAAAAAGGATGGAGTTAAATTTAGCTATATCCTTCCTCAAAATGCGGTGATACCTAAAAAGGGGTTTGACCTGCTCAAAGCCTCTGATTTTCCTGATCTATTGAAAAGCGGAATTGCGGAGAGAAGAATGATCGACAAAATTACAACTGCCGTAGTATTGAATGAAAGGCATGCAACGGTACTATTTCCTAATTCCAAAGGCATTACCGATATGAATTCCTTATTTTCTGGCCGATATAGCAACGGGGAAACAAACACATTATTTCATGAATGGTGTCTGGACTTTTATAGATATAATTGGTACAATTCAAAATCATTCGACGAAAAAAGACTTAAGGAGGTGTAGGATTTGCCTTGGCTTATACGCTTATCGACAACCGAAATTCAATCAGACGTACAGACGCTGTGTTATTTGTTATTTATTATTTGTAAGCGGAAGATGCAGGATTTTTGATGCATGTGGACCTGTGATTAAAATCAGCAGCGGACCGGTACTGATCGCCTATATTGCTGCCGATATTTCAGGATAGACATTGCTGGGGATTCGCTAAAAACCTTAGCCATTAGCTAAAGCGTCTTCGTCTAAGTTTTAAATAAAGTAAGTCAAGCTAATACTCTACATGGTCGGTCAACAAAAAGAGCACACTATCTTCACGTTAGATTGGCTATGTCTGAGTGGTTACCCACGCTATGGAAAAAGTACTATCGAATTGGACCCAAGAATGTCTTCAAATTCTCTTCTAGTATTAGCTGGAATTAAATTTGTAAAGGAAAATGCTATCATTATAGCCAAGATTATCGGGCCTGAAAGTCTCAGGTTAGCAAACATGACAAAATATTTATTAATGATTAGACTACAGTTTATATGGCTTTTTGCGGAAAACTATTGACGTAATATTATTAAACTTTGCCAACTTATTATAGGTGAAGTTTTGGGCTATATGGTGCCGCGGTGGCCAGAAGAAGAGTAATTGTGCAAGGAGAAAATAGCAACAAATCGGAAAAAGGAGAAAGTAACACTCGACCTACGCATAGGAGAAACATAAAGAAAAGTAGAAGTGTTTTGGATAGTAATATTCAAGTCGAGAATTCTCGGATTGTGTCTGATGCCGTACTGCCTGCAGAAACCCCCGCTAATATACCTGGGCATGTTATGAAGGTTACTTCTGATGATCAAGATGCCTTGTGGGCCATAGTGTCCGAAGCAGTACCGGCGGAATCAAAGATTACAGGTGCAAGGTTTGAGGGGCCAAGCATTGCTATTTACACCAAGAATCCTAGATTCTCACTCACTGAACTTACTATGCATTTGTCTTCGTTGTCGAAGTCTTTAAAGAAACGAATTGTTGTCAGAACTGATCCATCTATCAGGATCAATGAGAACGAAGCCAGAAGTAGGATTTCAAAACTACTTCCAAAAGACGTGATGCTCTCGGCTATTTTTTGTGACGATGCAACAGGGGAGGTCATCTTGGAATTGAATAGACCTAAGATCGTAGATCCTGATATGATTGTCAATATAGCAGAATCCACAGGCTGGATTGCGCATACAAGGCAATCACCGCATATTCCCTCGAACAGCATCACCTTAATACACTCGATGCTTAAGAATTCTGCAAAGGAGAGAACATCTTTCTATCAGCGTGTGGGAACTAGAATTTTCAGGAAACCCCTTATGACAAGCTCACTTGCTGTTAAGAGCATTGAGCAAGGTAGGAACGTTTCGAGCTTTACTAATGGTAACGGAGTCTCAGATGAAGTTGGAGACTTATCTATACCGAATCAAATTGTTAGCACAAATTCCACGAACCAGGGAACACCTCCGTTATCACTATATCCGAATTCTAGTAAACATGAAGTTATGTTGTATTGTTTGGGTGGAGTGAAACAAGTGGGAAGATCTTGCTTTATCGTGGTAACACCAGAGAGCAAGGTGATGCTAGATTGTGGAATAAATCCCGGAGAAAATATAGCCTTGAATGCCTATCCTCGCCTTGATTGGTTCACCTTTAGCCTAGATGATCTAGACGCAGTAATTATTAGTCATGCACATATTGATCACCAGGGATTTCTGCCTGCTTTGTACAAATTCGGTTATAAAGGCCCAGTTTATTGTACTGAACCTACATTACCCCTAATGACTCTGTTGCAAATGGATTCAATAAAGATTGCCAACAATAATGGGACGTATCTCCCATATGAGGCAAGAGACGTCAACGAAGTCATAAAAAGGTGTATCACATTACCATATGGTAAGCCAACTGATATTTCGCCTGATATTACTGTTACGTTAAATAACGCCGGTCACATTATGGGTAGCGCGACAGTTCATCTAAACGTCTCTGGTGCACATAACATTCTTTACTCCGGAGATTATAAATATGCTAGAACCCAACTCCTCGACAATGCTCTTTCTATATATCCTAGAGTAGAAACGCTTATCACTGAAAGCACATACGGCAATTCCTCGGACGTTATGCCAGAGCAATCCTTGGTTTACAAAGGATTTACAGAGAGTATTAACAATACATTGAAAGGTGGCGGGAAGGTGCTTATACCGGTCCCGGCTGTAGGAAGAGCGCAGGAGATTATGCTGGTCTTAGATCGGGAAATGAAAGAAGGGCGTTTATTAGAGTCTCCCATATATATCGAAGGAATGATCTCTGAAGCAAGTGCAATCCACATGTCCTATGCATATTATTTGGGTTATAATGTTCGTAAATCTGTAGCTGAAGGCATTAACCCATTTCAGTCTGAGTACTTTACCATAGTAAACGGTACTAGGAAAAGAGAGGATGTTTTCAATGATGATAGTCCTTCGATCATCATGGCAACTTCAGGTATGTTAGAAGGGGGCCCATCAGTAGAATATTTTAAGGAGATAGCACCCGACGAGAAAAACAAGATTATGTTTGTTTCGTATCAAATAAACGGCACCCTTGGTAGGAGGGTCATAGATGGTGTAATGAACGAGATAAGCATGACGGATAAAAATGGTAAGATGAAAGTTATCCCAGTTAAGTGCACTACCCAGAAAATCGATGGCTTCAGTGGTCATAGTGATTTTAACCAAATTCTTAGCTTTATTTCCAGGGTGAAACCAAAGAGGGTTTTGGTGAACCATGGTGAAAAATCTAAATCTGAAAATATTGCGAGCACAGTTTATCACAAATTAAGGATAAGATCTGGGGTTCCAGATGTTAGAGAAATTATTAGACTTCGCTAGCTCGGAGGTATCCTTTTTAGCCATGTATACACAATATAACTAGGGTAAGACTTGGCTATAAGGTATAAATGCGTAAATTGCAACATTGTTTTGAGCGGAGAAGGTGCATCTAGACATTATCTTGCTAATCCAAACCACAAATTGGAAAAGCTTCCTCCACCTCTGAAGCCAGTCAAGAATCCAGATGCCAGGTCATAATTATCGGTATTTTTCTGATAAATTTTGAACTACGCCGAGAAGGAAGTTAAAGTTGGTAAATGACTTTGTCAGTCATGTACCTTATTGGAACACAAGCATATTCAAGTCAATACAGCCGCCAAACGTGTGAAATCTATTATTGACTGCATTTCTTTGTTAAGAGAACTCAACAATGGAACGATCATACGAAAATCGGATAGTCAATAAAGGACAGGTGATCAGTAATGGTGAATTGATACTTAACATACAAATTCTAACCCCTTATTTTAATAGAATTGCGATATCACGGATTCGACCCTTTGAGTGCGGTCAATGTGACAATATACTTGATTTTATGTAAGCCCGAAACCCGATCATCTAAAGTATTCTGATGTCAGACTGTCGATCAATAGCTTCGCTGAGACCGCCATCACCGAGATGGAAAATAGTCTAATTAAGATCTTTTCGCCAACATATTTCGATAAGTTTGCACCTATCTGTGCTCCCATAATAGACCCTATCGAGAGGAATATGGCAGGCAGATATTCGGGATGACCTAACGAGATGTGCACAAGATTTCCAACTATCGACGTTATGAGCAGAGATAGCTGTGATGTAGCAGCCGCAGTACTCATTGTTAATTCTAAAATCACAAGCATGAGCGGAACGAAAACTATTCCTCCTCCTATCCCAAATAAGCTTGAGATCAAGCCAGCTCCTAGACAACCAATGCTCAAAACTAATTCTCTAGTTCTTTTATTTTTCATAACGTGTGCTTTACTATCCATTCCTTTCCTGCCAATCTTATTTCTCGTCCAAAGATATACCCCAGTTAGAAACAATATGACTGCAAAATACAACTTAAATTGTCCCAAGGGTAAAATTGACGACAATATGGCTCCAACGGCAGCGCCGGGAACGGCAAATAACGCCATTCGTACCCCCAGACCGTACTTTATTTTATGTTGTCTATAATATGCGACTACAGAAGATAGAGAAGTGAACGATACTGGTATAAGACTTGTACTTGCTATTTGCGCCGGCATAAGACCCATAAATGTCAGTGCAGGAGAGACTATGATACCTCCCCCGATCCCCACCATTGCGCCTATTATTCCTGCAAACATCCCTATAACAACCATTACAACAATTTCTTCTAACAATTATTCCACATCTCAATGCAATAAAGAATTATCGCACCTATTCCTGGAAGAATGATAGACGAAAATTTTCGTAAGTCAAATCTTAAATCAGTGCTAATCGACCCGGCTTCATATATAAAGGTATTATATTATTATATCCGTCGTCCACATATAGGAAAAAGTTTTGTGATGGGGACCAGACACAAGATGTTGCCCTACCCTTAACATCTAGGTCGTCGGCAGGATTCGTTGTAAACATATTAAAGCGAGCTTTGCAATCAAACCTTAATTTGCGACTAATCGTAGTGGGGTTTGGCGTTGTTGGACAAAGCCTTGCAAGAATACTGCTTTCACGGGCAAGCGATCTGTATACCTTGTATGGAATCAACCCCAAGATTGTAGCATGTTTGGACAGTAAGGGCTCAGCAGTTTCTCAGGCTGGACTCGACTTGCATCGACTATTAGAAGCTAAACTATCAAAAGGCACAGTAGCCGCCTATGACACGAGTCAATCCCAATCATCTTTAACGGGTATCATGGAAAATATTGAAGCAGAGCTACTTATAGAAATGACACCGACAAATTTTGATGATGCAGAACCTGGGCTTACGAACATTATATCTGGTATGCGAGCTGGTAAGCATATTATAACAGTAAATAAGGGACCACTCGCGCTAGCTTTCCCTTCACTAGTAGAATTGGCAGATTATAATAATATTAGGTTCCGATTTAGTGGAACAGTCGGAGGAGGAACGCCAATATTAGAGTTCGCCAAGAAATGTTTGAATGGAGAACGCATTATCTCATTTAAGGGAATTTTGAATGGTACCACAAATTATATATTAACGAGAATGGAGGAAGGCCTAAGCTTTCATGATGCTCTCGCTGATGCCAAGGAAAAAGGCTATGCAGAGGCAATGCCGCTGCTTGATCTCGAAGGCTATGACGCGGCAGCTAAGCTCGTTATCATGGCTAATTGGATAATGGGACTGAAAGTAACTATTAGAGATGTTAAAAGAGAAGGAATTACTGGCATGGATTTAGCCGACGTTCAGAAAGCTTCAGTAAAAATGACTTCAATAAAGTTAGTAGCCTATTGTGATAACAAACATCTTGAAGTGAAACCCATAATGATTCAAAAGATTGATCCTATATGTGTGAATGGCACTCTCAACGCAGTAACATTCTGCTCAGAGTACTCGGGAGATAAAACTGTAATTGGGCGTGGAGCAGGTGGTATGGAGACTGCTAGTTCTATAATCAGAGATCTGATAGAAATTAGAGAATCAATAGCCAAAAGCACTATGTGAATTAAATTAAATCAACCTTAGTTAAGTGATACCCCTTTATGAGCCTCTATGAGTTGTGTGCTAAGAATAAATTCCAATTTCCGACGCAAGATTCTGTGGAATCAGTAGTAATTCTGCTTTACGTTATTTGTGGAAAGAATTAATAGCAT
>Ga0070716_100001182_pt1 | contig 11492 bp, 9 predicted proteins | sample LARL112metaG_FD_71395 | JGI IMG/M metagenome (GOLD analysis project Ga0070716, IMG submission 71395) | Corn, switchgrass and miscanthus rhizosphere microbial communities from Kellogg Biological Station, Michigan, USA - LAR L11-2 metaG | ecosystem: Host-associated > Plants > Roots > Rhizosphere ... | reverse complement strand
CAACTCTGCGAACGCCCAATCGATGTCGCGGAGATCGCTTACCTCGACGTAGCGCAGATACAGCCGATCGATGGCCCGCCAAATCCGAGTCGGGATGTGCGTGGCGGGCCTCGATCGGCAACGCCGTCCCCTTGCCGATGAAATCCGCGTCGACGTTCAGGAAGAGGCCCGTCGTGTTGCCACCGGGTCGTGCCAGGCTCGCGACGATGCCTCCGGCGACGATCACGAGTTGGCCATGTCCCCGTTGTGTGGCTACAGAGGTAGAGACAAAGAGCCCGAAGGGGCAGCCACTAGAGGGCTCGTCCCCTTCGGGCGGATGGGCGGGTGTGTCGGGGGCCGCCGAGCTCCTACTTACGGCGATTCATGGCCGGGCGTTGTCGGGACAGTTCCGACTCTCCCAAAGCCTGGAGTTACTCCGCTGCTCGGATGAGCCTTCCCAGGCGTCGCGGTGGAGAGGCGTCCTGTCGCGGTGCTGGACCGATGTTGGCTACCAGGTGCAGACAGCGCGGTCCCGCGACCGGAGCCGACCACATGGCCTCTCCCGCCGTCGCTGTCGCTCTGGCCGGCGGCAATACCGTCACCATGGCCGCCGCCATTGCCAACACCGTTACCACCAGCATTACCATTACCGTTGCCCCCACCGTTGCCGCCACCGGCTCCAGCACCGCCGCCCCCTCCTCCGGCTCCTCCGCCACCCCCACCGTGCGCGAGGACCGAGGTTGCCGTCAGGGCGATCATCACCAGAGCGAGCACGAACATTCGGTATCCTGTCATGTCGCACCGCCTCCTTGAGACCAACTACCATCTCGCTTCCCCCCGAGGCCAGGTGTCCGTCTGCTGACGGGCAGCCCGACCTGAGGGCCATCATCGGTGAGCATTGGCCATACCAGTACGGCACGCCCGCTAAAATAGCGTCACACCTACGGTCTACACCTTGGGGCCATCCTCGCTGCTGTGTAAGAATTCCCCAACTCGGAAGGTCATACGATCACCTCATCCGCCCGTTGCAAGAGCGACGGCGGGATCGTCAAGTTGTGCGCCTTGGCGATCTTAAGTCCCCTCGACGACCCGATCGACGAAATACGCGGCCCGGTGATACAGATCGTTGACCACGGGGGCCGTAGGACATTAGTCCTCCCGCCTCGACGTTTTCTCTGGCGATGTAGATCGCTGACCGCCGCTGCTTGGCAGCCAGTTCGCTAGGCGTGTGCGCCCTCCGAACGTCACCGGGTCCCCGAGAGCGAACAAGCCGTCCGCCTTCTGGGCGGTGCGTTGACGGCTCCGTCGAACTCGTCGCGAGTCCGCGCCTCGACGAGGACGAGGGCCAATTGCAGTGCCTTCGTCGTGGTCGGAAGCTCAGCCGCGACGATTGGCGCGTGCATGGTGTTCGTCGGATTCGACGGCAGCGCGACGCGGGAGGCCGCACATTCTGGCATTGGGGTACAATGCGGGGCGACATGACCAGCGCGCTTCCGCTCGGGGGAATCCGCGTCCTCGAGCTCGGCCACATCATCGCGGGGCCCTCCGCGGGCCTCCTGCTGGCCGACCTGGGGGCCGACGTGATCAAGGTCGAGCGGCCGGGCGAGGGCGACCAGTCGCGCGGCATGCCCGCGGGCACCTCGGCGAACTTCCACTTTCTCAACCGCAACAAGCGCTCGATCGCCATCGACCTCAAGGGCTCGGCGGAGGCGCGCACGCTCTTCCTGCGGCTGGTGGAGAGCTCGGACGTCGTCATCGACAACTTCGCCTACGGCGCGGTGGAGGCGCTCGGCCTCGGCTACGACGTGCTCGTCCGCAGCAACCCCGGGATCATCTACCTCGCGCTCAAGGGCTTCCTCCCCGGACCCGACGAGGCGCGGCCCTTCCTGGACGAGCTGGCCCAGATGTCGGCGGGCCTGGCCTTCATGACCGGGCCCCGCGGCCAGCCGCTGCGCGCGGGCGCCTCCATCGTCGACGTGGGCGCCGCCGCCTACGGGGTCATCGCGGTGCTCGCCGCGCTCCACCAGCGCGCGGAGACCGGACGCGGGCAGAAGATCACCTCCGGGCTCTTCGAGACCACCGTGTTCTGGGTCGGGCAGTGGCTCGCCCAGCACGCGGCCACCGGCCAGCCGTCGGTGCCGATGCCGGAGATCCGGCAGGGTACGCGGATGGGCTGGGGTGTCTACCAGCTCTTCGCCGCGGCGGACGGCGAGAAGGTCTTCATCGGCATCACCTCGAACGGCCACTGGGAGCGCTTCTGCGCCGCGTTCGGCCTCGACGACCTGCTGGCGGACCCGCGCCTCGACGACAACGCCAAGCGGGTCGCCGCGCGCGACTGGCTGCCGGGCCGCATCGCCCAGGAGATGGCGCGCCACCCGAGCGCGGAGATCTCTCGACGCCTGGAGAAGGCGCGGGTGCCCTACGCGCCGCTGCGGCGGCCGGATCAGCTGGTGGACGATCCGCACCTCAACGCCTCGAACCAGTTCATGCTCACCCCCCTGCCGGATCGCGAGCAGCCGGCCAAGCTGCCCAAGCTGCCGGTGCGCAGCAGCGCCTTCGAGATGGCCCTCGCGCGGCCGGCGCCGCGCCTGGGCGAGCACACCCGCGAGGTCCTGGCCGAGCTGGGCCTCGCCAAGGACGAGATCGACGCGCTCGCGTCACGGAGGGTCATCCCATGAGCGATCTCCCCAGGCACGTGCACATCAAGGAAGTGGGCCCGCGCGAGGGCTTCCAGTTCGAGAAGGGCGACATCTCCCTCGCGGCCAAGATCTCCCTCGTCGACGCGCTCTCCGACACCGGGGTCGCCACCATCGAGTTCACCTCGTTCGTGAGCCCGAAGTGGGTGCCCCAGATGGCCGACGCCGAGCAGATGGTGGCGGGCATCAAGCGCGCCCCCGGCGTGGCCTACGAGGCGATCTGGCTCAACGAGGCCGGGCTCGAGCGCGCCGCGCGGCTGCGTGAGTCGCTCGCCCTGCGCCCGATGTTCGGGGTCGCCGCCACCGACACCTTCACGCGCAAGAACACCAACCGCAGCGTGGACGAGAAGATCGCGGAGCTGCCCGGCTGGGCCCGCCGCTACCAGGCCCTCGGCATGGACTGGATCGACGTGGGAGTCATGGCCGCCTTCGGCTGCAACTACGAGGGCGACGTGACGCCCGCCCAGGTCATCTCGGTGATCGAGAAGGTCGAGGCCCAGGCGCGGAGCTGCGGCTCCCGGCTCGGCAACGTGAGCCTGGCCGACACCATGGGCTGGGCCAACCCGCTCCAGATCAAGCGCCTCGTGGGCGCGGTGCGGGCGCGCTGGCCCGAGATCCCGGTGAAGCTGCACCTGCACGACACCCGCGCGCTCGCCATCGCCAACGTGGTGGCCGCGCTCGAGATCGGCGTGGACCGCTTCGACAGCGCGGTGGCGGGGCTCGGCGGCTGTCCGTTCGCGGCCCACAAGGGCGCGGCCGGCAACGTGACCACCGAGGACCTGGTCTTCCTCTGCCAGGAGCTCGGCGTCGACACCGGCATCGACCTCGACGCGATGATCGAGGCGGGCCAGCTCGCCGAGCGCGTGGTCGGCCACCCGCTGCCGGGCAAGCTCAAGTCGGGCGGCAACCTCGAGAAGTACCGCGCCCGCGCGCGGGCCGCCGCCGGCGCGCCCGCCTGAGCCGCGCCGCCCGACCGTGAAGCCTCGCGTCGTCGTCGTCAGCATCGACGGCTTCGCGGCCTTCTACTGGGACGACCCCCAGGCGCGCCTGCCCACCCTGCGGGCCCTGGCCGAGCGCGGGGCCCGGGCGTCCGGCATGGAGGTGGTGTTCCCCAGCACCACGTGGCCGACCCACGTCTCGATGGTGACCGGCGTCAGCCCGCGCGGCCACGGCGTGGTGGCGAATCACATCTGGAACCGGGACGCCCGCGCCACCGAGGACCTGACCGGCGATCCGATCTACGACGCGCCCGCGCTCCTTCGCGCGCCCACCGTCTACGACCTCGCCCATCGCGCCGGGCATCGCACCGCCGCGGTCGACTGGCCGGCGACGCGCAACGCCACCACGCTCGACTTCAACCTCCCCTTCTTCAAGGACCAGCGCGTGTTCGAGACCCAGACCGCGAAGGCGGTGTGGGAGGAGCTGACCGCGCTCGGCTTCCCGATGCACCGGCAGGGCGAGTGGGCGCTCCTGCCCAAGCGGCTCTACAAGGACGAGATGGTGGGCCGGGTGGCCGCCCACGTGGCCGCGCGGCACGAGCCCGCGCTGCTCCTCCTCCACTTCCTCTGCGTGGACAGCCTGCAGCACCTCCACGGGCCCCGCTCGCCCGAGGCCTACTGGGCGATCGAGTACGTCGACCGGCTCATCGGGCGCTTCCTCGCCACCCTCGGCGACCCGCGGCTCGAGCGCACCACCGTGTTCGTGGTCTCCGACCACGGCTTCCTCCCGTCGAGCCGCGAGATCCGGCCCAACGCGCGCCTCCGACGGCTGGGTGCCCAGGGTGAAGTCCGCTTCGTGATGAACCATGGCGCGGGTGCCCTCTACCGCCTCGAGGCCGGCGACGCGGCGCTCGCCCAGCTCGCGCGCGAGATCGCGACCATGGAAGGGGTGAGCGCCGCGTGGCCCGCGGCGGAGTACGCCTCGCTCGGCCTGCCCGCCCCCGCCGACAACCACCGGGTCGCCGACGTGATGTTCGAGGCGGCGCCCGGCTATTCGTTCGGGGACGGCGCGGGCGGTGACGGCGCGGGCGCCGAGGACGAGCACGGGCCGCCGAAGTACCTCGGCACCCACGGCCAGCGCGGCCTCTATCCCGACAACGCCGCCTTCTTCCTGGCCGCCGGCGCGGGCGTCGGCCGCGACGTCGCCCTCGGCCGCATCCGGAGCCGCGACGTGGGCCCGACGGTGGCGGCCGCCCTCGGCCTCCGCATGGAGGCGACCGAGGGCGAGGTGCTCGACCGCGCGCTCGGCTAGGCCCGCCGGAATTTGAAGTTGAAGCGCCGGAGCTCGAACTGCTGGTTCGGGTTCGCGGTCCACTCCACGTGCTTCTGGAGGCCGTAGTCCTCGTAGGGCTGGATGACCGGCAGCCAGGGCAGGTTCTCGAGGAAGATCTTGGTCATCTCCCGGTAGGCCCGGCCGCGGAACGGCTCGTCCACGCTGAAGCGCGCCGCGTTGCCGAGCTCGTCCCAGCGCGCGTCGCGCCAGTAGTCCATCGGGCCGCCGGGGCCGAGCAGCCGCCACATCATGCCGTCGGGATCGCCGAGGGTGGAGGTGGGATCGGACCACCACACGCCCTTGAAGCTCTTCTCGCGGCCCTTCTGGGCTCGCACCGAGTACTCGATCACCTCCACCTTCACGTTGATGCCGATGTCGCGCCACATGGCGGCGATGGCCTCGGACATGGCCTTGTCCTGCGACACGTAGGCCACCGTGGTCTCGATGAAGATCTCCTCGTTCTTGTAGCCGGCCTTCTTCAGGAGATCGCGCGCCTCGCCCGGTCGGTAGACCAGCGCCGGCAGGCTGGCGTCGTAGTGGTTGTCGCCCTTGGCGATGGGACCGTTGGGCACGAGGCCGCGCCCGCGCCAGAGCTCCTTGACGATGGCCTCGCGATCGATCGCGAGCGAGAGCGCCTGCTTCACCAGCGGGTTGTCGAGCGGAGGCCGCTTGCTGTTCACCCCCAGCACGTAGAGGCCGGCGTAGAGCGCGCCCACCACCCGGGTCGAGGGATTGCCGGTCACCCGCTCGGCCTGGTCGGGCGGCAGCTGGGTGATGATGTCCACCTCGCCCTTCAGCAGCGCGGCGATGCGCGGGGCGGTCTCCGGGATCGGCCGCATGATCCAGCGGTCCATGTCGATCCGGCCGCCCCAGTAGTCCGGGTTGGCCTCGAACACCGCCCGGTCGTCCTTCACCCACGAGACGAAGCGCAGGGGCCCGGTGCCGACCGGCTTGGCGTTGAAGGTGTCGTTGCCCACCGACTCCACGTATTTCTTCGGGACGATCTGGCCCCCGTAGAAGGCCAGGCGGGCGGGCAGGAGGGGATCGGGCTTCTTGGTGGTGACGACCAGGGTGTAGGGATCCGGGGCGTCGATCCGCTCGACGGTGGAGAGCGCGGTCGCCACCATGGTCTTCACGGCAGGATCGTAGGTCCGCTCGATGCTCCACTTGGCGTCCGCCGAGGTGAACGGGTCGCCGTTGTGGAACTTCACCCCCTGCCGCAGCTTGAAGCGCCACGTGGTGGGCGCCTCGAGCTTCCACTCGGTGGCGAGGCCCGGGTAGAGCTTGCCGTCCGGATGGCGCGACGTCAGGTTGTCGAACAGGTTGAAGGACACCCGGATGTCGTTGGACGACGTGCTGAAGTGGGGGTCGAATCGGGCGACGTCGCCGCCCTGGGCGGTCACCAGCTCTCGCTTCTGGGTGGCCTGGCCGGCCGCCTTGGCGGGCACGGACGCCGCCCCTCCGAGGCCGATCATTGCCGCGCCCTTCAGCAGCTCTCGACGGGTCACGTCCATGGGGGGTCCTCCTGTGCCGACGGTCATAGGGGTATCCCGTGGCGTTGTCAACCGAAGATTTGGGCTCGGCCCCGCTCCGCGACGAAGTGCTTGGCTCGCGTGCCGACTTCTGCGATTCTTCGGCTCAGCAGACATGGCCAAGACCAAGCGCATCGCCAAGCAGACGAAGACGCCCACCCGCAAGCTCACCCCGAAACCCGCCCGCCCTCGGGCCGCCCCCGCTCCGGCGGAGGTCTCCGAGCCCGAGAGCACGCTCCCGGCGGTGCGCACCTCGACGCCCGAGCGGGGGTTCGCGGCGCGCTTCAAGCCGCCCGCGCCCAGCCCAGCGCTGCCCGCGGGGCGCCGGGCGATCTTCGTGGACGTGGAGAACTCGAGCCGCGCCGACCACGTGAGCCGCGTCCTGGACCACCTGGCCATCGACCGGCAGGACCGCCGCGTCGACCTGATCGCGGTCGGCAACTGGCGGGTGATCGGCGCCGACAGCGCGCGGCTGCTGGCCCGGCGCGGTGCCCATCTGGTCCACAGCGCCCCGTCCACCGGGGTGAAGGACTGGAGCGACCTACGCATCGCGGTGAGCGCGGGGGTGTGGCTCGGCAGCGCCCGGCCCGGCGACCTGATCGAGATCATCTCGGACGACCGCGCGTTCGACGCGGTCGGCGACGTGGCCGCCCTGCTCGGGGTGGAGTACCGCCGCCTGTCCCACCGCGGCCTCATCGGCGCGTCCTCCATCGTGGAGCCGGCGGAGCCGGAGGCGCCCGCGCCGCGCGAGGGCCAGGGCCGGCGTAGGCGCGGCCGCCGCCGCGGCCGGGGCGGCGGAGGGCGGCCCGATCACGTCGCCCGGGCGCCAATGCCCCCGCGGGCCGTCACTCACCACGCGCCGGCGGCCCCGCTCGCCGACAGCCCGGCCCACACCGCGCCCCTGGACGAGCTGGTCGACATCGTGCGCGAGCTGGCGCAGCGCTCGCCCAACGGCGCGGTGCTGATCGACACCCTCGCCCGGACCCTCAAGGATCGCGGTTTCAGCCGCCCGCCGAACTCGCCGCGGCTCATCACCCGCCTGCGCCGGATCCGGGAGCTCGCGGTGAGCCGCACCGGGATGATCACCCTCGTGGGCGACTCCTCCGGCCGCGACGCCGGTGCCGACGAGAGCCGCGAGGCCGCCGCCGAAAACGGCAACGGCCGGCACGACGAGGTGGACGTCGAAGTCGACGTCGAGGGCGACGAGGGGCCCGGGCCCGGGAACGAGGCCGACCAGGAGCCGGTCGCGATCGGCGCCGAGGGGTCCTCGCGCCCGCGGCGCCGCGGGCGGCGCCGTCGCCGGCGGCGCGGTGGGCGCGGTGGTGGTGGCGGCGGCACGCCGCCGCCCTCTCCCGCCTGACCCGCGGGGTCCTCGGCATGACCGACGCGCCCTCGTCCCACACCTGGCTCTATCGCCATACGGCGGCCACCCGTCTGTCGCACTGGATCACCGTGCTGTGCCTGCTCGTGCTCGTGCCAAGCGGCCTCCAGATCTTCAACGCGCACCCGACGCTCTACTGGGGCGAGCGCTCCGACCCCGCCCACGCGCTCTTCGCGCTTCGCGCCCTCGAGACCGATAATGAGGAGATGCGCGGGGTCACCGAGATCTGGGGTCACCGCCTCGACACCACCGGCCTGCTGGGCGTCTCCACCGAGGACGGCGAGCGCGTGGCGCGCGGCTTCCCGGCGTGGGCCACCCTGCCCGGCACCCAGTGGCTCGCCATGGGGCGGCGGTGGCACTTCTTCTTCGCGTGGATCTTCGTCCTCAACGCGCTCACCTTCGGCCTCTACGCGCTGCTGAGCCGTCACCTCACGCGCGATCTGGTTCCGGGCGCGCGCGATCTGGCCGGTCTCGGCGCCTCCCTTCGCGATCACCTGCGCTTCCGCTTCCCGGCCGGTGAGCCGCGCTACAACGTGCTGCAGAAGCTCGCCTACGTCTCGGTAATCGTCGGCCTGGGCCCGCTCGTGGTGCTCACCGGGCTCGCCATGTCGCCGTGGGTGGACGCCACGCTGCCGCTCTTGCCCGCGCTCTTCGGCGGCCGCCAGTCCGCCCGCACCGTGCACTTCGCGCTCACGTGGGCGCTGGTCGGGTTCACGGTCATGCACGTGTTCATGGTCGCGGTGACCGGCGTCCTCAACAACCTGCGCGGCATCGTCACCGGCTGGGCGCGGGTGCGCCACCACGGCGGCGGCGATGGCTGAGCCCGGCGGCCTCGACCGGCGGCGTTTCCTCCTGCGCGGGCTGGGCCTCGCCGCCGCGCCGCTGGTGGCCGGCTGCGACCGCCTCTCCGAGAGCCGGTGGGTGGCCGGGATCCTCCGCGCCGGCGAGGCGGTTACCCACGGCGTGCAGCGCACGCTCACGTGGCGGCGGGCGCTCGCCCGCGAGTTTCCCGAGTCCGCCCGCTCCGCGGTCTTCCCCGGTAACGGCACCACCGATCCCGGCACCGCCGCCTACCAGGCCCTGGCCGCGAGCGGCTTCGCCGAATGGCGGCTCGAGGTCCGCGGCCTGGTCGAGCGTCCCGCGCGCCTGTCGCTCCCCGAGGTCCGGGCCCTGCCCGCGCGCACCCAGACCACCCGCCACGACTGCGTCGAGGGCTGGAGCGCCATCGCCACGTGGACCGGGGCGCGGATGAGCGCGCTCCTCGACCGGGTCGGGGTGCGGCCCGAGGCGCGCTACGTGGTCATCCGCTGCGCCGATCTCATGAGCTCGGGCGAGGGCTACTACGAGTCCATCGACCTGGTCGACGCCTACCACGAGCAGACGCTCCTGGCCTACGAGATGAACGGCCGGCCGCTGCCGGTGGCCCAGGGCGCCCCTCTCCGGCTGCGGGTGGAGCGGCAGCTCGGCTACAAGATGGCCAAGTACGTGACGGCGGTCGAGCTGGTCGAGCGTTTCGACGGGATCGCCCGTGGCCGCGGCGGCTACTGGGAAGACCGCGGCTACGAGTGGTACGCGGGGATCTGAGTGCCGACCACTTCGCTCGCCGGCCAGGCCCAGACCGTGCTCGGCCCCATCGCGGGCGAGGCGATGGGCATCACCCTGCCCCACGAGCACCTGCTGATCGACTTCGCGGTCATGTTCCGCGAGCCCGCCGCCGGCGCCGAGCGCGGCCTCTCCCGCCAGCCGGTGACCCTGGCCAACCTCGGCTGGGTGCGGCATCACTTCAGCTCGAACCTCGACAACCTCCAGCTCCTGGACGAGACGGTGGCCCGCGACGAGGCGCTCCTGTTCAGGCACGCGGGTGGGCAGACCTTCGTGGACCCCACCAATCGCGGGCTCGCGCGCGATCCCCTCGCGCTCGCGCGGGTGGCGCGGGCGACCGGGCTCAACATCATCATGGGCTCCGGCTACTACGTGGACGCGGCCCACCCGCCCGGCATGGACCGGCGGGCCGTCGACGACATCGCGCGGGAGCTGGTCGCCGACCTCACCGTCGGCGTCGACGGCACCGGGGTGCGCGCCGGCTTCATCGGCGAGATCGGCACCACCTGGCCGTGGACCGACAACGAGAAGAAGGTGGTGCGCGCGGCGGTGGCGGCCCAGCGGGAGACCGGCGCCGCCCTCATGATCCACCCCGGCCGCCACGAGCGGCTGCCGTTGGCAATCGTGGACTTCATCAGAAAAGAGGGCGCCGATCTCGAGCGCACGATCATGTGCCACATCGAGCGCACTATCGCCGACCCCGGCGTGCTGCTCGAGCTGGCCGCCACCGGGGTGCGGCTCGAGTACGATCTCTTCGGGCTCGAGACCTCGTACTACCCGTACAACCCGGCCTTCGACATGCCGAACGACGGCGAGCGGATGCGGCAGATCCTGTTCCTGATCGAGCGCGGCCACCTGGCCCAGCTCCTCATGTCGCACGACATCGCCTACAAGCACTGCCTGACCCGGTGGGGCGGCTTCGGCTACCACCACCTGCTCGTGAACGTGATCCCGCGCCTGCGCGCCCGAGGGGCCGACGACCGGACCGTCCAGACCCTGCTGGTCGACAACCCCCGGCGGGCGTTCACGTACGCCTGACCGCACCCGAGGAGCCGTCCATGCGAAGCGATCGTCTCGCCGGTCCGCTCCGGGTCCTCCTGGTCCTCCCGCTGGGGCTGCTCGTCCTGCTCGGGCCGGGCGCGGCGCCCGCGGCCGCCCAGACGCCCGCGGGCGAGATCGCGGTCTCCTTCCACGTGACCCTCGCCCCCACCTGGTTCGATCCCTCGACCGCGCCCGCCCAGATCACGCCGTTCGGGGTGCTCTACGCGATCCACGACGCGCTGGTCCGCCCGCTCCCCGGGCAGAAGATGGGCCCGAGCCTCGCCGAGTCCTGGACCGAGAGCCCCGACGGGCTCGTCTACGAGTTCCGGCTGCGGCGCGGCCTCAAGTTCCACAACGGCGACCCGCTCACCACCGACGACGTGAAGTGGAGCTTCGACCGCTACCAGGGCGCGGGCGCGCGCGAGTTCCGGGCCCGCGTGCGCCAGGTGGAGGTCGTCGACCCGACGGTGATCCGCTTCTATCTGAAGGAGCCGTGGCCCGACTTCATGACCTTCTACGGGACCACCGCCACCGCGGCCGGGATCGTCCTGCCCCGCAAGTACGTCGAGCAGGTCGGGGTCGACGGCTTCCGCCAGCGGCCGGTGGGCGCGGGCCCCTACAAGTTCGTGAGCCAGCGGCCGGGGATCGACATCACGCTCGAGGCCTTCCCCGGGTACTGGCGTCACGCGCCCTACGTGAAGCGGCTCGTCATGAAGAGCGTGCCGGACAGCACCTCCCGCCTGACCATGCTCAAGAGCGGCGAGACCGACTACGCGCTGTTCCTCGACGGCCCCGAGGCGGAGGCGGTGACCCGCGACCCGCGGTTCCAGCTCGTGGCCACCCGCCACGCCTCGATCTTCTGGATCGAGTTCGCGGACCAGTGGGATCCCAAGTCGCCCTGGGCCGATCGCCGGATGCGGCTGGCCGTCAACTACGCCCTCGACCGCAAGGGGACCAACGAGGCGGCCTGCCTCGGCCACTGCCCGCCCA